>Ga0075420_100000825_pt1 | contig 25557 bp, 23 predicted proteins | sample SoiMetdeltSBSDD4_FD_75296 | JGI IMG/M metagenome (GOLD analysis project Ga0075420, IMG submission 75296) | Bulk soil microbial communities from a Populus tree surrounding site in Tennessee, USA - Soil MetaG P. deltoides SBSDD4 | ecosystem: Environmental > Terrestrial > Soil > Tree plantation...
GGTTTTGAATTTGAAAATTTGAAACTGCTTGGGTTCAGGTCACCCTGGTAATTCATTTTCCCAACAAACAAACCCAGCCAGGTTCCTTTGTTTTCGCTTTGTGACCACAGGTTTAGATTGGAAACAAAAAGGCAAAAGAATATTGCCAGCACATTTTTGAAGCTGTTTTTCATAGATAATGGATTTCGGGCAAACACGATTTGCCGGGTATATAACGCCTCGCCTTTCTAAAAATTATTTATTCCAGGGATTTAATTCGTATTAAATGTGATTCCCAGGCCGGCTTGATCAGAATATTTTATTCGCCCTTTATCGTAACCGATGCCGGTAGCAATGTCTTCCGCAAGTAATAATGGCCCATCCATATCAACATGATCGAGCAAAGGAAGCAAATGGGCAATGGCGGCCGTGCCTATGGTTGTTTCATTCATGCAACCGATCATTACCTGCATACCGAGTTCACGTGCTTTTTTTATCATCCTTTTTGCCGGAGTAATACCGCTGCATTTGGTAAGCTTGATATTGATTCCATGAAAGTGACCATGGCATTTCTCCACTTCATTTTCCAATGCGCAACTTTCGTCAGCAAATAAGGGCAAAGGAGACTTTTCATACAGGATTTTCATTCCTTCCCAATTTTCTCTTGCCAAAGGTTGTTCAACCAGCTCCACTCCCAACTCTTTCAGGATCGGGATTTTTTCCAATGCCTGCTCTGTTGTCCACCCTGCATTTGCATCGACACGGAGAATTGAATCCGTATTTTGCCGTAACGCTTTTACCATTTCAATATCATTATCCGTTCCCACTTTTATTTTATAGACCGGCCATGGTTTTTCTTTCATCTTTGCAACCATCTTATCTATTGTATCAATCCCGATCGTGTAATCAGTAACGGGGTTTTTTGAAATATCAAGGTCCCAAAGTTTATAAAGTGGTTTTCGTTTCATTTTCCCATACAGGTCCCAGGCAGCAATATCCAATGCGCAAACCAAAAATGAATTATTGGGAAAAAGATGATGCAGGTAATGCCAATAGCGATCAGGTTCTGTGAAAGCAAATTTTTCTACAAATTGCTTTTTACTTTCCAGGTCCTCGACCATTTTTTCCACGGTAATATCATAATACTTTATAAAGGGCGCTTCACCATACCCTTTAATACCGAAGTGTTCGAGTTCAACAATCAAAGTCGGTTGATGCGTTTTTGTACCGCGGGAAATTGTGAACGGATATCGAAAAGGAAGATTGAATTTGTAGTAATTCACTTTCATGTACCAAATATAAATGGGGAAATTTATTTGAGGCAACAAAATAAGATAATAAGGTTGATCAAATTTTTCCGGTTGGCTACCAAGGGTTAAGGGAATTAAGATTTATTAACCTTAGTAGAAATAAAATGATGCTGGCACGTACCTTATTACCTTATGATGATACTTGAATCACCTGCCTGAAGACTTTATATAATCTTTCAATTCTTCATTAAATTCTTCTTCGGTGATCAGGTCTTCCAGTAATAAATGCATTCTATACTTCCATTGATTGTTCGGATCGGCGGGAACATTTATTCTCTCTTCGTGGGGGTTTTTCCTGCGAAGCTGTTCACTCATTCCTAAAATATCCTGTAATTGAAAAATACTCCACATAGCAGGCGAATACAAATGCTGGATAACAATTGCACGATTTATCCATGGCTCACAGTAATAAGGCGGATCACCAAAATGGCCAAGCACATGATGGTAAAATGCTGTGATCTTCTTTTTATCTTCTTCCCACCAGCCGCGTATTGTGCTCATGTCATGTGTGGAGGGAGTAATAACCGACAGATACGGCGCTTCCATAGGATGGAAAAACTCTGTTTCCGGTTTCTTTGGCATTCGCTGAATTTCCAGGCTAAGAATTCCTAATTGCTGCATTACATCAGGCACGCAATGCGGCACCATTCCCAGGTCCTCACCGCAAACAAGCATGTTAGTGGCCCGTTTTAAATAAGGGAGTTTGTGCATGGCTTCTTTCATCCAAAAATCATCCTGGCGCTGGAAAAAATAGTTGACATAAAGGTCATAGAGCTTTCTTTTTTGATCATTGTCCAAATAACGGAATGACATTGTCATCTCGGCACCAATGCGAAAATGAAAATGTTTTCCTTCGCTACCCTGTTCTTCGAAAAGTATCACATTTGAAATAAGATCGAATAAGCCTGCCTTTAATCTTTCATTGTCTTCATGCTGCTCAAGCGAAGCGACATGGGCTTCAATTTTTCTCTGTGTATCATATTCCGGTCGCAGATCATACAAACCATATTCTTTTCTTACCAGGTAATAACCTTTTATTTTACCTGCCAGGTCACCAAATATCTCATCAAGGATCGCGTCGTTAATATATGACTTGCAAAGCCGATCATAATCGAACCACATTCCCCTTTCACCAAATTCATTTACGTGTACCGGGATTGCAGGTACAAAATGCCCCATGATACCTTCAACAGCGTGAATAGGGACACTCCATATCCTGAAAAAACCAAGTATGTGATCGATCCGGAATGCATCGAAGTAATTACTCATTTGTTCAAACCTTCGCCGCCACCATTCAAAATGATCTTCCTGCATTTTTTTCCAATTGTAAGTTGGAAAGCCCCAGTTCTGTCCTTTCACTGCGAAATCATCGGGTGGTGCGCCAGCCTGTGTATCCATATTGTACAAATCGGGATCAACCCAGGTATCGCAACCATAACGATAAACGCCAATTGGAATATCGCCTTTTAGTACAATTCCTTTTTTGTGACAATAGTCAGCCGCTTCTTTCAATTGCTTGTGCAAATGATATTGGACAAAATAATGAAATGATATCTTCTTTGATGCCTGCTCGTCCTTTGACGAAAGTTTTTCAATTGCCTTTTTGCTGTACCCGGAAAACTTTTCCCATTTAGTAAGGTCTGATGTCTGGTATTTATCTCTTAAATAACAAAAAGCTGCGTAAGGTGTAAGCCAGTATTTATTCGCAGAAAAGAATTCTTTATAATCTTCATCATCAAAAAAATCGTTTGATGTAGTATCAAAGATATCATTAAGCACTTCAAGCTTTGTTCTCACTACTTCTACGTAATCGACATAGGGTAATTTATTTAACTGTTGCTGTTTTTCCGTAAGTGATTTAATTTTTGCTCCATTTGTTTTACCGGCAACTTTTTCGAGATTGATATAAAGCGGATGTAGTGCAAATGCAGAAATGGCAGCATAAGGATACGAATCGGACCAGCTGTGATTTGCAATGGTATCATTCACCGGCAATATCTGTAGCAACCGTAACCCTACTGTCTTTGCCCAATCAGCCAATAATTTCAAGTCGTTGAATTCGCCAACCCCAAAACTTTTTTTACTCCTTAAACTAAAAACAGGGATTGCTACACCCGCGCCTTTCCAAGTATTGTTTGGTAAATGAATAAAGCCGTCATGAAGAATCGTCAATTTCTTTTTCTCAGGCTCCGCATGGACGATACGGTTATCCCCGCTTTCAAAATGAATAAATCGTTTTTCCTTTTTGTTATAAATACCATATTTATACGCTACAGGGAATACTTCCTCAGACAGATCAAGCCGGCATGTCCACCAGTTGTCTTCTTTGGTTAGTAAAACAGGTTTTATCATTTGCCATTCGTCCATTCCTTTCCCGCTACCGCCAAGACAAACGCATTCGTTATTGCCAAGTAAAGGGGCTTTCACTTTGAAAACATGAGTGAATTTGCCTTTAGATTTTGAGGATGTTTTTGAAGAAGATCTTTTTAATAATATATCCGCGAACGGCGCGGAATAGAATGCGTTCTCATATTCTCCGGCATGGTTCCATGTATCGATCAGTTGTACTTCCTTTACACCATGGTCCGGAATATCGATAAGGCGATCCTTGCCGAACTCAGGAATGATCTCGCCGTTATCGTCTCTAAAAATGTATTTGTAGTGAAAGGATGATGCTTTTTCTTTATCGATCTTGATATTAGCGACCCAGAACTCATCGTTCAGGTAGCTCATCGGGATAGCCCCTTTGATTAGGTCAGTTCCCAATTCGCCATTATCGCTGATCCATAATGATTGGCCAAACGAGGTCTTGAATCGTAAATAAAATTGTATTCTCATAAGCTGGTCAGGCAGTCAGATAATCACTTGATAAGGAGCTTGGATCTTGTTGTGAATGGCTATCATTTAGGGCTGTGTATTTTCGACACATTGGACGAAAGTAGTGAAAAACTTCGTTTAAAAAAGCGATTTTTAATGGGTAGTGGTTAAACGACACGGAAATGCCTATTATGACTGATAATTTTTCGCGATGGAAACGTTTACTTCTTTTTTGCGCCGGCCTGTTTATCGCCAGCTCATTTGCTATGAAATGGATAGAGGGTGACCTGGTTTACAAAGGAGAACTCATTTCCATATTTGGTTTAGAACTATTTTATCCAAAGGAAAAGATCATAGAGATATTTTCCGGAGCCGACGACAGTGTTAAAACAATTCTCGGCTATCATCTAAACTTTGACTTCATTTTTATGGCGGGTTGTTTTCCGGGAATTGCCTGCCTTTGTATGATGGCCGCTGAAAAGGTGAAGAGCAAGAACATCAAGCGAATACTTTTCATTCTGGCTTTTGCGCAACTGGTTGCCTGGGCATTTGATATAACCGAGAACTATTATTTACTAAAATGGCTAAAGAACCCTGTTATTGGTCATGAATTCGGTTTTTATCATACGGTGGTATATAGTAAATGGATAATTGCACTGGGCGGCGCTTTGTTGGCTATCACAATTCTTGTGAGTTCAATGTTCAAAAGAAAAAAAACTGTTAACTAAATTCAAAAATCTGAAACGGCTTCCCTTATCTTTGTTCCGTCAAAATTTAAAGCATGGAAGGACAAAGGAATTCTACGATGATCTGGTGGTTAATATTTTTTGCATCAACAGCAGGTCTCGCCTTTGCGATCTATTCAAATTGGGAATGGCTTACACTGATTCTTCCTTTCCTTTGCACATCATTCGTTAAAGCGCTTAGAATAATGTAACAATTTTATTTTTCACCTTTACCACAGTAGAGCTAATTGCTTATAAAAAATCCCGACCGAGGTCGGGATTTTCGTTTTCATCAGTTAAGGTTCCATCTGCGCATCATGGCGCTGGCAGACTTTGCTTGTCGTTGCCTGTTCCACATTTCCTGCACAGTAAATGTTTTCTTTTTTTGATCTTCTGTAGTTTTCGCTACTGTTTCTTTTACTTCGCTGAACAATTGATCTTTTGTTTTTTTGTCTAATTGTTCATGTACGGGCATAACAATGCTCTTCATAAATCCTCCTTTTTTTGATCTATCGGTTAACAATCGTCTGAGCTCTTTTGAAGTAATAAAACCAGGAAATTTGATAGGACTGGTTAGGTTACGTTCTTCTTTGTAGTTTATTTATTTTCTTGCTCAGTTTTGTGGCGCAAAGATAAGCATGAAACGTTTATCATACAAACGAATGATGAAGTAATTTGGTGAATGGATGTTAGTTGAATCAACTATGTTATAGGATACAAGTGATTATAAAAATTTACGAAATAAGTAATAAAAAATTGACTGAAAAAGTCTATGCAACCTGGTTTATAAACAATGGCAATCCGCTCTCCCATTCATCATCAATAAAAAATTCAAAAGAATAACGGCCGGCTTTATCAAATTTCACCTGGTTGAAATTAAATACAAGATTGACAGCTGAGTACTGCCCATTTTGAGGGCTAGCAATATTTATTTGCCCTTCAATTGGTTTCATTAGCTCGGCCCCGCTTCCATCAATAAAACGCAGCCGTATATCATGTGGCCCAATTTCTTTTTCCGAAAAACGTACGCGGCACGCCACAGAAAAATTTGGCTGCACGAAGGGAAACTGTTTTGAATGTATAGAATCAAATGTTCCTACTACAGTTAATTTGCTATTGTTGTCCTGTGCAAAATCACAGAGAGTGAAGATTTCGATTTCCATTAGTTAAAACTGTTTAGGTTTAGTTCTGCATATTCAAACTGGTTTCATAGAAAATTACCTGTTGAACCTGTTGGTCTGTGCTGAATTCAGGCCCGCAACATACCAACAAAAGCGGAAAGTGATCTGATTATTTAAACATGATCACTGGCGAAGATATAACAAGTTAATCTCGATAAAGGCAGGTAAAGAAGAAGCAACGGATTTATCGGCTCTGGTAAAGACAGGCGGACTAAAAAAATTTGTTCACTTATTTACTGTGGTTGTTCTTGCCGCTCGAATTCAAACGCTGTTTCCACGTCCGGGCGTTTGGACAATACTGCCCGCAAAATAAAATAGCTGGCAATGGCAAAACCCCAGCCAAGAGGTAAAAGAGCCATTGTTTCTTCCGTTTGAAAAATAAGAATAGCTAAAACAATTCCCATTATTTCAGCACCAAACCAGGCAAGTACTGTATAAAATCTCCACCAACCTCTTTTCAGCCCCTTCGTTACAGCCAGGTCTCCTATCTTACGGGAGAAATAAACTAAAGCGAGAATTTCAAGCATAAAATTGGTTTTAGATAATGAATGGCAATGACAAAACAAAATATAAATTATTTTGATAAACGCATAGACAATCTTTTGTGTTATTTCAATTAAAGTGGAAAATTACTTCGGAAGAATTTGCGAGGGTCTGAATACTTGCAAATTCTTGTAATAATCCAGTATTTGTTTTATTTCAAACAAAAGTGATAGCTTTATATTACCCAACTTAAAATTTCTTATCCTCCCTTTAAAAATTACTTTCTTTTTTCACCTTATCAGGCCGTAGCCGGTGAAATTTTTAATTCAACAATTATCTTTTAATTAAAATGAATTGCAATGAAAAAATTAGCATTCGCTTTTTCAGCAGTTGTTTTTTGCCTGCTGCTTTCCTGTAATGAATCTGAAACCAAAGCTCCCGCCTATGAGGGCGGCATGAGTGAAAAAGCCAAAAAGAATCTTGACAATACCACGGCTGTGATCAAAATGTTTGCGTCTGGCGATTTTAGCAAAGCCGGCGATTATATCGCGGCTGATGGTGTTGATCATACCCCCCCTCCTCCGCATAGTGAGGTAAAAGGACTCGACAGCCTAATGGCGCTGTTTAAAGAAATGGCAGGCACAATGGCCGATGCAAAAAATGAAGTTGTCCAGGGAGTTGCGGATGATGACTATTCAATGGTCTGGGTAAAGCAAAGCTGGACGCAAAAAACGGATGACCCGATGATGGGAATGAAAGCAGGGCAACGTGGCGACATGCAATCAGTAGAAGTTTGCAAACATGGAGCTGATGGAAAAATTACAGACCATTGGAGCTTTATGTACATGCCTGATATGATGAAAATGATGCCACAGGCGCCGGGAGACACATCAAAACCTAAAAAGTGATCTGAAGAATTTCTTATAAAAGCAGGATGATCACTTATGGTCATTCTGCTTTTTTATTGAATCATCAAGTATGTATGTAAGTTCTTACTCCTGGCAATAGCCAAAAAAAGCCCCCGCATTTCTGTAGAGGCTTCATTATATCATCATAATCCTATTAATTCCACAAATCCTGGTTCAGATTACTTCACCTCCTCAAAAGGCACATCCTGTACATTCTCGGCATTACCATTTCCACTAGTACCTTGTTGTTGACCGGCTCCTCCTGCATCAGCACCTGGCTGCTGGCTGCCGGCTGCCGACTGTTGATTGTATATATCCTGGCTTGCTGCGGTCCATGCATTGTTCAGCTCAGTCATGCTCGCATCGATAGCAGCGATGTCCTGTGCTTTCTGTGCTTCTTTTAATTTATTTGCTGCAGCTTCAATTGTCGCTTTCTTATCTGCAGGTATCTTATCACCGTATTCTTTTAGTTGCTTCTCGGTTTGGAACACAAGACTATCTGCCGTATTCAGCTTCTCCACCTTTTCCTTCGCCGCCTTATCTGTTGCTTCATTTGCTCTTGCTTCATTCTTCATTTTTTCTATTTCATCTTTTGTCAAACCACTACCTGCTTCAATACGGATCTTTTGTTCCTTGCCTGTGCCCTTATCTTTTGCCGTTACGTGAAGGATACCATTCGCGTCGATATCAAATGTTACTTCGATCTGGGGCATTCCTCGTGGTGCCGGTGGAATATTATCCAGGTTGAACACACCAAGCGTTTTATTATCCTTTGCCATTGATCTCTCACCTTGCACAACATGTATCTGCACACCAGGCTGGTTATCGCTGGCAGTAGAGAATATCTCTGATTTCTTTGTAGGTATTGTTGTATTGCTTGGTATCAGCGGGGTCATCACGCCACCGAGCGTTTCAATACCAAGCGAGAGCGGCGTTACATCAAGCAACAATACATCTTTCACTTCACCGGTTAATACAGCACCCTGGATGGCGGCACCAATCGCAACCACTTCATCGGGGTTCACACCCTTATGTGGTTTTTTACCGAAGAATTTTTCAACGAGCTCCTGAACTTTCGGCATCCTTGTACTACCCCCTACCAGGATCACTTCATTGATCTCTGAAGTTTTCATGCCTGCATCTTTCAACGCCTGTTCACACGGTTTTAAACAACGCTGAAATAAACTATCAGCAAGCTGCTCAAATTTTGCACGGGTCAATTTTTTCACCAGGTGCTTTGGCACTCCATCAACTGCTGTGATATAAGGAAGATTGATCTCTGTTTCGGAAGACGAACTCAATTCGACCTTTGCTTTTTCGGAAGCTTCTTTCAAACGTTGTAAGGCCATTGGGTCTTTACGCAGATCGATCGCTTCATCTTTTTTGAATTCATCTGCCAGCCAGTCCATCACCACTTTATCAAAATCATCACCACCAAGGTGCGTATCACCGTTGGTTGATTTTACTTCAAACACACCCTCACCCATTTCAAGGATCGAGATATCGAACGTACCTCCACCAAGGTCAAACACTGCTACTTTATGATCATGCTTGTCTTTATCCAAACCATAAGCCAGCGCTGCTGCGGTTGGTTCGTTCACGATACGACGAACATTCAAACCGGCGATCTCGCCTGCTTCTTTGGTAGCCTGGCGTTGCGCATCGTTAAAATATGCGGGTACAGTAATAACAGCCTCGTTTACTTCCTGTCCAAGATAATCTTCAGCTGTTTTCTTCATTTTCTGAAGGATCATTGCTGATATTTCCTGGGGTGTATAAAGCCTGCCATCTATGTCGATACGAACGGTATTATTGTCACCCTTTGCCACCTTGTAACTCCAGTGGGTTATTTCCTCGGTTACTTCATCAAAACGGCGACCCATAAAACGCTTCACACTCATTATGGTGTTTTGCGGGTTGGTGATCGCCTGTCTTTTTGCAGGATCACCCACTTTACGTTCGCCATTTTTCAAAAATGCCACTACAGACGGCGTGGTCCGGCGTCCTTCATCATTGGCAATAACAACCGGTTCGTTACCCTCCATTACGGCAACGCAACTATTAGTAGTTCCAAGGTCAATTCCAATTATCTTTCCCATTGTATATTGATTTTTAAGCCTGCCTGACGATAGACAGGTTTCAACCCCTGATAATCAATGATAGTGCCATCAAAACGGAGTGTGAAAAATTGGCAGGAAACGATGCATTGGAACTTGAAGATTGTCCGGATCAAAACGAAAGTCTTGTACCAGAACCGCCGCAACGGAGATTTGGATTTCAACACGATCATCCTACCAACTGATGACACAGGCGTGGTGGTGATGCGCACGACTATCAGGTCTGGAAAAATTAGTTGAAGCGCCGGTGAGACAACGGGTCCCGGTTATTCAGGAATTTATAAAACAATCTTAGGCCATGTGAATATGAGGCCGATGTTGTAAAAAAAACTACCTTTAAAATCTCAATCCGCGAACAAGAGAGCTATAAACCGATTGATCGGTTGTGTGTAAACGAAAACTTCTTTAAGGCTCCATTTCAAGTAGCATAATTATTTTCCGCGCTAAACCTTTTTTATATGAAGAAGTGTTTTCAAAAGTCGTTTTTGTTGATTGTTGCCTTTTTTAGCACCACAACTTTTTTAAGCGCACAGGACAAGAAGAAGTGCTGCGAAGACGAAACCTGTAAGGCTGCCGTCAAGGATTTTGCCGCAAGGCTGACGCCACTTGTGGCTAATCTTCCTCATTCTTCAGGGGACGACGATGTGGACAAAAAAGTCCTTGATAGTCTAAAAAGAGCAAACAGACAACTATACGATGAACTGGTGAAACTGGCGAAGGCAGCTCATGATTATATATTTTCCGACGGGTCTCCATTCAGGAATGATGGATGTTTTTCAAACGCACTTTCGGATGACGTGAGAATAGATGTATTGGGATGGGTGGCTCACGTGGGTAGATCAGCGCCAAAGTTTGGATCTGCAGAATTCTGTGCGGGATTAAAAGTGCGGATTGAACTTGGCGGTGGATCGACAGATATAAGTAAGTACAGTGTAGGATACCTGGGATCATTGCGGGGATTTTTGGTTTACACATTTTACGATAAAGGCGGCGACAAAAAGAAAGATCCTTTTCGATGCGGAAATCATATTCGGCTAATGGTGGGCCCGGCAGCTTTTTTCAGGAGTCATATGCTCTATGGAGCTTTAAGTTCCAGGATGGGCGTAAGAGTGAAAGACATTACTCCTATGAATTTTGCCATAGGAAATATCAACCTGTTTGGAGAGTATAGCACCAGCTTTGGCAACTTAAGCTATGGGGCACTTGGGGCCGAACTTGAATTGGGCTTTATCGGATTCAATCTTTCGGTTAATAACAATATGAAAACGGGAAGAAAAGGACTCGGTGTAAATGTTTTTTATCGCTTTAAATAAATAATTCTATGAGAGTATTAATCACAAGCGGCGGCGGTGCCAAGGGCGCCTTCAGCGTTGGCGCTTTACAGCATTTGAATGACCGTGGCATAAAGAATTTTGATATTATCAGTGGCACCAGTACCGGTGCCCTTATTGCTGCTATGGCTACAGTTGGCCGGGTAGATATTTTGCTTGATGTTTACCGCAACACACAAAACGAGGATATTTTACAACCAATGAATCTTTTCAACAACATACAGGCGGGCAATCCTTTTATATTTCATACGCATCCGTTAATGATGCAAATAGAGGATAAGATTGATGAAAATGTTTTTCAGGCGATCAAAACCAGCCCTACCCTCCTATGTCTTAATGCTGTTAGCCTTCAGTCGGGAACAGTTACTGTTTTTTCAAACAGGGAAATGCGTGGTGATGCCCATTACGACACCATTATTATCAATAGCAGAAAAATGCTCATTGATGCTTTGTTGGGCAGCAGCAACCAGGCTGTGTTTTTAAATCCCATTCCTATCAATGGTCAGCAATATGTGGATGGTGGCAACAGGGAAGTAGTACCGACGAGAGCAGTTATGGCAAACCTGAACGAGGCCGAAGACCATGAAATATTTGTGTTGAGCAACAATCCTGTTGACCTGATTGAATATCCGGAAGAGAATTATAAAAGCATACTTGCCGTCCTGATCCGCGCCATCTCTATTTTTATTCAGGAGATAAGAGAAGGCGACATGGAGGCACTGTCGAATTTTAAGGAACACGCTGATGGAATGATCAAGATATATTATATCAGCCCGGTAAACGAACTGGACAAAAAATTTCCGACGGGCTTGCGCTTTGACCCTGCCAGCATGGAACGATGGATCCAAGAAGGTATAAAGAGGGCTAAAGATATAATGGACAAGGATCCTAATGGCAACTTCCCTTTTGTTACAGTATAAGACTCCCGATGGCAAGTGCACTACCAGTTTCCCAATGAGAGTTTGCTGAACAATCTCGTTTTTGACTTCAACAGAGCCGTTCAACCTTAAATCTCTTAACTTCAGCGCATAGATTTAGAAGGAATAAAATGGAATGGGTCTGGGTCATATTGGGGATTATTTTCTGCGTGGTAGGTATTGCAGGCAGCTTATTGCCTTTATTGCCCGGGCCGCCGATCGCTTTTGCAGGGATACTTCTACAATTATTTCGCAATCCCGATCCTTTCGAAGCGAAAACCTATTGGATCTTTGGCGCCGTAACTGTGGTTACAATCGTGTTAGATTATCTTATTCCCATCTGGGGTACGAAAAGATTTGGAGGCACTAAGTATGGAGCATGGGGTTGTACAATTGGCTTTATTGCCGCATTCTGGTTGGGTCCGTTAGGAGTTATAATAGGTCCGTTCGTTGGCGCATTTGTTGGTGAGTTAATTGGCGGAAAGGATTCAAAAAGTTCATTAAAATCAGCAATAGGTTCTTTTGTGGGTTTTCTTTTGGGATCCTTTTTAAAGATCGTCGCTTGCTTTTTTATGCTTTACTGGATCATAGACAGTATCCCTATTTAGCAACTTTCAATAAATGCCGAAAGTACCGGGACATTATTTTTGATAAAATTTCTTTTTATGGCAACATCCATTTCCGATAAATTAAAAATAAAAACAGGCGACACCTTACTAACCCTGAATGAACCTTCAGAATTTCAAAAAGGGTTAAAAGGCTTGCCCAAAGGTGTAAAGGTGATTGAATCAGGAAAAGATTATAACCAGGTACACTGGTTTGTGTTCAACCGCGCGCAACTGGAAAAAGAAATGAGTAAAGTGATGAAGCTGGTAAAACCCGGTGTTCTCGTTTGGGTTTATTATCCAAAAGGCACATCAAAGGTGCAAACAGATCTAACACGCGATAAGGGTTGGGATTGCCTGATGGCAGAAAGTGATAAGCTCACATGGGTAAATCTGATCTCGTTTGATGATACATGGAGTGTATTTGGTTTTCGGGCAAAAACAGAAGCTGACCGGAAAAAAGAAGCAAAGCCGAAACCGGAACGTGAAATTTTTAAATGGGTGGATCCTCAAAGCAAAGAAGTAAAGCTGCCCGATGATATTGCTGCTGCTTTAAAGAAGAATAAAAAAGCTGCTGAATATTTCAACACACTTTCTTTTTCCAACAAAAAAGAATACATCGAATGGATCGTGACTGCTAAAAGAGAAGAAACAAGAAAGGAAAGAGTTGACGGAACGATTGAAAGGCTGAATAAGCAATGGAAAAACCCACGTAATATTTAGATAATAGTGAATAGATAAAAGCTAATAGTTTCTCCAACGATGTGACACTATTATCTGTTCACTATTATCTATTATCTAAAATCACTAACTTCGACTTACATGCAATTGACGAACGATACATACATCCGCATAGTTAACGCCAAGCTTTATATTGACGAAAACTATCATGAGCCGATCGATCTTGAAGAAGTATCGAAAAAAGCATTTATCTCAAAATTTCATTTTCATCGCCTATTCCGAAAAGTTTACAGGCAAACTCCACATCAATACATCACCAGGAAAAGGATCAACAAAGCAAAAGATCTGTTGGCAGAAAATAAGCCGGTAACGGAAGTTTGCAATGAAGTTGGTTTTGAAAGCATCGGTTCCTTCAGCATCTTATTTAAGAAAGAAATTGGCTTCGCTCCTACCTATTATCGCAATATGGCCTGGCTGAAAAAACAACAGGCTAAAGAACAGCCGAAGAAATTTATCCCGCACTGTTTTATTGAAAGCTACAAATTGGACAATAATCAATAATTAATAATTATTAATTATTAAAAGCAAGATTCAATAAGTCGTTCCCTATACTACCTTCTTACCTTTACTTTCTAAATAAATAATTATGGAACTAATAACGTATGTAACCTTCGCTGGTAATTGCGAAGAAGCACTGAACTTCTATAAAGAAGTATTAAACGGCGAAATACTCCAGATCTCACATATGGGTGACGGCCAAATGCAGGTACCTGAAATCTTAAAGGATAAAGTAATGCATGCCCGTCTGAAGATCGGTGAAAATGTTCTTTATATGTCTGATACTTTTGACCCTGCATCAATCAAGCAAGGCAATAATGTGAGCCTTTCTCTTCAAATAGAAGACACAACAAAATTGGAAAAACTATTCAATGACTTGTCGGCAGGTGGCACAGTAAAGATGCCGCTGGAAGATACCTTTTGGGGAGCAAGATTTGGTATGCTCACTGATAAATTTGGAATACACTGGATGTTGAATTGCCAACTGAAAAAAGAACCCGCATTAAACTAATCAATATAAAATTTATGATAACAAGACTTTCTCACACGTCATTATTTGTCAATGACCAGGACAAGGCCTATGATTTCTACGTAAAGAAACTAGGATTTAATGTCCATACTGATGCCACCATGGATAATGGTTTTCGCTGGCTCACGGTCACCGCGCCAAATGCGCCCGATCATGAAATTGTTTTATTTCCTGCAGGTGGAAATATGAACGGTCTTGATGAAGAGGCGCAAAAAGCATTGAAATTATTGCTTGATAAAGGTGTAATGGGTGCCGGTGTGCTGGAAACAAATGATTGCCGCGCCACTTATGAAGAACTAAAATCAAAAGGTGTGCAATTCAAATCAGAACCAAAAGAACAATTCTACGGCATTGAATGTATCGTAACAGACGGATGCGGCAACTGGTTTAGCATGACACAACCAAAAGAGATGTAAATAGGGGTTTCTACGCAGGACAGTTTTGATTTTATGACTGTCCTGCCAAGCTCCTTCTTGAATCGGTATCAAAATATATGATCTTTGCTTTACCTGAGTCTTCTATCATTGAATAAATGGCGATCGCGATCAATTTGTTAGTCGTTGAAAAAATAAAAATTATTTCATTACTATCAGTGTCGAAGTGTATTGCATCCCGATTGGTGTAACAACCACGATCATATAAATTCCTGTTTTTAAACACTCAATATCCAGTTCAGTTTTCTGATTTTGCATTGTACATGTTTTCCAATATACCTTATTCCCTGTGACATCATAAATCTCCACTTTTAATTCGTCATTGTCCTTCACGTTTAGCTGCAGAGTAATTGAGTTTACCGCAGGATTCGGGAATAAAAAAAGCATGTTCTTCCCAGTAGCGGCTATGTGCGCAATCCTTATATCAGAATATTTTTTTCTTTCTGAAATATCAACCATCCCGATCCGGTAAAAATTTTTGCCAACACCTGGTTTGTTATCTATAAACTCGTAACTAAATCCATTTGACGTATTTCCCTTAGACAACATCTGGCCGATAACAGTATAGTGCACGCCATCGGTTGAATGCTCGATAGAAAAATATTTGTTGTTATGTTCCGAAATGGTAGTCCATTTCACAGCTACAGTGCCATTAGGTTGTTTTGAAACGATAAAATCTCCAAGATAGGCTGCATAAGGAGAAGTGTTGATGGTCTCTGCCGATACGAATGTACTGCTGTGCATCAACATCATATAAAGTAGCAGAGAAAAGAGTTTGGTGGAGAATGTCCTTTTCATGTAATAATAAAGCCCTTCTTAAAAAGAACACCGGATTTTGAACTGGAATTTTAAAAGGAAAATGGCAGGATGTGGTAAAACGAAGCCGAAAAATAAGTACTTATGTCTATTCTTACAACCGTAGATTTACTGGATTGCTAAAAAACCGGCGGCAGGGCTGTTGTGGTTGCTCAACTACTACCCTGCCCACCGGTAAGGTTGCTGGATTGAGAACTAATTTTTCTTTGCCCCGGAATTTATATCTATGACCTTTGCAGCTGTCCTGTCCTGCAATTGGTAAAATAATGCTATAGCTATCACGATCTTATTATTTGGTTGTTTGTTCTATTGGTTTATCATTAGCTTGGTCTTGAATTGCTCTCCGTTTTCAGCGGTTGCCACTACAACATAGATACCTCTGTGCAATCCTTCCAATCTTAATTCTGCCTGTTGATTTCTTACCGCAATCCTTTGTTGCTTTACAATTCTTGCTGACGCATCAAGGATCTTTATCGATAGCTGATCACCATCTTTTGCATCAAGCATTAATGTTGCCTTATCCTTTGCAGGATTTGGAAACACTGCAAGATCATTATTGTTACTCCCAAATATTGCTCTGCGCACTGCCGAATACCCTGCTCTTCCATTTATATCAACCATCCTCAAACGGTAATAGTTCACACCGCTTGCCGGCGTTTGATGAGTAAAGTTGTAGCTATAACCAAGATTTGTATTTCCATTTGACATTACTTTTCCAATGGAAGAAAAATTCTTAGCGTCGGTCGAATGCTCGATAACGAAAAAGTTATTGTCGCTTTCAGAATAAGTATTCCAGCGTAGCAAAACAGTTTTATCGTTTTGTTTTGTAGCGGTGAATTCCCCAAGCTTTACATCCAATACAACACAAGGAATGACCTTGGTGGGAATTTGAACCGCGTTTAAATAAAGCCTTATTCCGTTTATTTCTGCTTCATTTATCAGATTGGCAGCAGTACAAGTGTGACAATCATAAGTATAATATTCGTGATTGCCGAGGTAAAAGACCATGCTGCCTAGGTCACCAGTTAATTTTGATGCCGTAGCGACATAATAATAATCATCCGCTGGCGCTCTTTTACAACTTGTTACCGAATACCAGTTATTTGCTGGCGCACTGTTATATCGCCACATTTGAAAAGCACCTCTTGTTCTTGGCCTGAAGATACCTTCATACTGGGCATAAGCCATGTCAGGGTTATCGTAATAAACGTTATTATTAAAATTATTTAGGTTCCCGAAGCCGTCGCCGTTTGCTGGTTCATCAAGTGAACCGGTACTGGATTGATACCGTGATAACGCCTCAAAAGTCTCTATCCCTTCACATTCAGCCAGAAAATTTCCTCCTGCGGTGACTACAAAATTGTAGACAGAATCTCTCGTATAAGTATCCAGCTCATTTGTAGCAATGTGTGGCTCCGTTACGATAGTATAGCAACCCATGATGAGTCCTGCGGCATTTGATAAACAATCATAATTCACGGTTGGTGTTGAAGCCATCTCCAAAAAGTTTCTATGTATATCGCAGGAGTCATGAACCAACGCGACCCTTGGAGGATTTGTAAATGTGTACCGCACATCTACCGTGGCATCTGCGGTTGTCCGATAGACTTTTACCTTGCAACTATCGGGTTGAGAATAATTAAACCACTGTACAAGGTACTCCGCGCCTACCGAGTCTGAAGGAAAAATAACAAAGGGACCGGCTTTGAAATTGAGTGATTGCGGAGCAACATAACTTGGATAAAGTCTTTCAGCAGTTGCGGTAAAATCGATTCCATCTTTTGCCTTGCCTGTATTGATCACCCACTTTACATAGATACCTGCGTTTCTTAATAAGGTGACAAGACCATACGCTTTCAGGTTGAAAAGATATGTGCCGCTCGCTGTATTAATTGTACTTGTTGCCTGGTTGGTATTATCCATAGCAATAACCAATGTCCCCGCAGGCGCAGTTTCGAGATTTGCTGACGCGCCGGGCACATCTTGTGCAGATAAATAAAATGAATTTGCAAGAAAGAGGATCAATAATAAAGTCTGTCTTACATTGGGGTACAACTCTCTCATAAAATTCCGCTTTAATGAAATAGGATTTCATTAAGGAGATTGAATCTCTATAAGGATATTAGCGGGATATTGGGATAAGGTGCAGTAAGGGGAGAGTCCGTATGTGTGGGCAATTTACAATAGATTTCCACACAAGACAATCGTAGAATTACTGGTTTGTTAAAAAACTTGCCGGCAGGTTTCGTTCATTTGTGATTACAACTATTTTTATGGTATGTTCAATTCCTGGAAACCAACTTTCATCCCTGTATGTTTTCTTTTGTTACTGGCATCATCATGTTCAAACAAACTGATCCCCGATAAACCGTTTCTTTCCAAAACAAACTTCAGGATGGATTCTTTACCTGAATCTGAAGTAAGCATCCCCATACAGGTGAATATGAAACCTCTTTACCAGCTTGCCGAAAAAAATGTTGCGACAATTTATACTTCTCCCAAATGGCCCGACGAATGGGTTAACGTGGACTGTGCCAACAGGTATAAATATCAGTTCCGCAGGGGGCCGTTGCAATTTTCAGCCGCTGGAAATGCAATGAACCTTGGTTTTACCGGTTACTACAAAATAATAGGATCAACAAGAGTATGTGTGGGGAATGCGGTTGTTTCTCCATGGACCCCGCCCTGCCGCTGTGGTTTCGAAGAGGGTGAACGAAGAGTAACAGTAAGTTTTGTAAACAGTGTAAAAGTACAACCTGATTATAAGATCAATCTTAGCATTAACAGGCAGGAACCCGTACCAGTTGATAAATGCACAGTTTGTTTTTTTGGAGCGGATATTACCAGCCAGGTGATGAAAGGTTTGAAAGATGAACTCGATCTTGCAAAAAAATCAATTGAAGATTCATTTGGTATTGTCGACATGAAGCCGCAGGTGCAGCAATTATGGAACCGGCTTAATACATCATACAATTTGTACGGGCTTGGTTGGCTAAAGATCAACCCGCAAAAGATCAGGCTTACCAGCTTGTTTGCAAGAAATGATTCACTGAATATTTTTCTTGGTATGACTGCCAAACCGGTGATCAGCTTTGAGAGATCGAATGACCAGATGACCATTGCTCCAAATATTGATAATAGTTTCGCAAAACCCGGTTTCAATATTTTCCTCGATGCTGTTTTGAATTACGATTCGCTAAGTAATATTATAAATGCTCAATTAAGAGGAAAAGAATTTGATCTCTCAAATGGGAAAGCAAAGAAAGTTATTGTTGTTGATGATTGTCGTATTTATGGAACCGGCAATGAAAAACTTATCATTAAAATGAGTTTTTCAGGAAGCAACAGTGGTATCGCATATTTTACCGGGAAACCCTTTTATGATGTAAGCAAGAAATTGATCGAGGTCCGCGATATCGATTTTGATGTAAAAACAAAAAACCTTTTGCTTAAATCAGCTGATTGGTTGTTCAACAAACGGATCACGAATGAAATTGCCCGTGTATCAAAATTCGATCTTTCAAGTTATGTTGATACGGCAAAAAACATGATCAATAAACAATTGAACACTGAATGGATAAAAGGGGTAAAAAGTTCCGGCGCGATACATGATCTGAGGATCGCAGGATTTTATCCAATGACAGAATATTTTATCATTCGCAGCAATGCAAGCGGGGAATTAATGATCAAAGTGGATGCAATGAGTTTTAACTTACAATGAGTTCTTCTTTTTATAGGCCGCTACCCTTGTTCTTAGATTATCCCTTATATCAACATAAAACAAATTAATATCCAGCACATGTAGGTTCTGTAATGACCCCGGAAGTTCCACTTCATCGCCATCTGTATCCACCACCAGTTTACCTGATCTTATCTGTGCCGATAAAGCATGAGGTCTAACGGAATTGAAATCCTGCACAACGGCACCTTTGTGCATTGTACCCGGCGCTTTTGATTCATTGGTTGTCCATGTTAATGGATTGACTGTTTCCAGGTCTGCCCTCCCCAAAAAACTAAATTGTTCCCGGAACTCTTCCGTGAAAGTATTCCATGCTACATAACAACCTGTCTTCGTAGCGTCATTACAAACAGGGATTTCTAACTTACCCGTTTTTACAGGTGGCGTGCCAATGATATAGGCTGTGATCAATTTTTTTTCCAACTCAGTTCCTTCAACAAGTTCTTTTATCAATCTTACTGCATGCTGTGTTCCCTGGCTATGTGATGCAATAAAAAATGGATGACCCTGGTTCCAATTAGCGAGGTAATATTGAAATGCTTTTTTGACATCGGCATAAGCTGTGTCAAATACTGGTTTATTACCACCAAACAGGTCCATATAGGCTGAGTAATTTGCCTGGCGATAACGCGGGGCAAATAAGCGATACTCGTTAAAAGCGGATGCCTGGTTGAGTATCGTCCTGGTGTCAGTGCGACCATTGACAGCTTCACTATTCAAATCTGCGTTCATTTGACCATTCTCCTTGCGGATATAAGTGGTTGGGTGAATAAAAAAAACATCTATTGTGCTGTCATATCGATAGTCCTTTCGTAAAGGTTTGGGAATGCTGTCTCCAAAATCATGTATCAAAGGATGGGAGGCCCATGTTTTAAGATCAGCATAATCAGGAGCAGGTGGAATTTCTCCGGCTGATCCGTTTTGCATTCTTTCTCTGAAATTTCCCCCTTGCGAAAAAGAATGGCTGCAAACGAAAAAAGTTAGCGCAAATATTGGAATTGATTTGAAAGAAAAATTCATAGGAAAAAATTAATACCAAATAGACGAACGCAAATTTGAATTAGTTTACTCTGAAGGCAAATTTCTTTTGTGAAAAATAACTAAATGTTACCACGAAAAAGGTCGTGGCAATCTTAGCAGGGAGCGGCCACCAGCCGAATACCTCTACAAACAATTTCAGGAAACCGTAATTTAAAAGAATGCACACAAAAACCACGCTGAGGTATTTGGTCATCTGAACCCTTTTTCTTGTTGCCGCCGCTTCCGGAAAAACAACATATCTCATTAGCAAATAGCCGGTCAAAAATGAGAGCGGGAACGTGAAAATAAATGAAGCGATATATGAAGTAAGGGCAAAAGGCCCGATATGAACTACCTGTTGATGAAAGATATAGTTATTGGTGATCGTAAAGAGGGTTATATCGAAAAGCGTATTTGATCCGCCGCAGGCCGCATAACGAAACGTTTGCCTGTCCATCACTTTGTTAAAGGCCGGATAAAAAAAGTCGATTGTGTAAATGATCCAATCCTTGATCTTATAAACCACATCTTTCATGAATCGCCAAAGATACGCGTTGGTTTTTGCAGATGCAACCCGACGGGAAACTACTATTTTTGCAGCCATCCATAAATAACAACCGCCGAACAAGATGAGCATTGCAGATAAAATAAGATTGGCTTCAAAATCAGCGCTGGAAAAGCTTTATAGTTTGTCCATTGAAGAAAAAAATATCCAGGTAAACGAGACCAAACCTGAATTTGACGGCGACTATACACTGGTACTTTTCCCTTTTATTAAACAATTAAAAAAATCACCCGAGCAACTTGGTAAAGAAATAGGTGATGAACTTGTCAGTAGCCATCCTGGTCTGTTTCATTCTCATAACATAATAAAAGGTTTTTTAAACCTGACTGTTAGTGATACATACTGGACCGATTTTCTTGAAACAAATCATAAGGATACAAACTTTGGTAAATACCAGGGTAGTAATAAAAGGGTCATGGTTGAATATTCTTCGCCAAACACAAACAAACCGCTTCATCTTGGACATTTAAGAAATAACTTTTTGGGATGGAGTATCGCTGAAGTACTCAAAGCCAATGGCGCCGCGGTTACCAAAACATGTATCGTAAATGACAGGGGCATTCATATTTGCAAAAGCATGCTTGCATGGCAGAAATATGGCCATGGAGCAACTCCTCATTCAACTGGGATAAAAGGTGATCATTTTGTGGGAGATTATTATGTAAAGTTTGAAACGGACCTGAAGCAACAGGCACAACCTATCATTGATCGAATTTTAAAAAATGACCTCTCAGGATTTGAAGAAAATGAACTGGAAGAACTAAAAAAATATACGGACGTTCTCAAAAAAGAAACAAACAAAGAAAAGATAGAAAAGATAAATGACGAGATAAAAGAGATAGCAAGAAACCATACCCCGATAATGGCCGAGGCAAAAGAGATGCTTAGAAAATGGGAAGCCGGTGATAAAGAAACCATTGAGCTTTGGAAGAAAATGAATAGCTGGGTATACGAGGGTTTTGATATTACCTACCAGCGAATAGGAAGTGATTTTCATAAAAAGTATTACGAAAGCAATACTTATCTTCTTGGAAAGGATACCATAAAAGAAGGATTGGAGCAAGGAGTATTTTATAAAAAAGAAGATGGCAGCGTGTGGATCGATCTGACTGCAGATGGACTTGATGAAAAGCTTGTGATGAGAAGAGACGGCACGTCAGTCTATATAACACAGGACATCGGCCTGGCAGAACAAAAACATAAGGAATATAACCCCGCTGAAAGTATTTATGTTGTAGGTGACGAGCAGAACTATCATTTCAAAGTCTTAAAACTTATCGCCGAAAAATTAAATCTGCCAGGTGCTGAAGGAATTTATCATTTAAGTTATGGCATGGTCGAGCTCCCAACGGGCAGAATGAAAAGCCGTGAAGGAACAGTGGTAGATGCCGACGACCTGATTGACGAAATGGTTTCAATTGCAGGCAGGCACACTGAAGAATTGGGTAAGGTGAAGGATTTTACAGAGACAGAATTAAAAGAACTATATGACACATTAGGTATTGGTGCATTAAAATTTTTCCTGCTTCGTGTTGATCCAAAAAAGAGAATGATATTTAATCCCGAAGAATCTATCGACTTTCACGGTTTTACAGGACCATTTGTTCAATACACGCATGCGAGGATAAAATCGATATTGAGGAAGGAACAAGGAACCATCAGCAAGGAACAAGCAACGAGCAACAAGGAACAAGGAACAACTCTTCTAAAGTTGGAAAAGGGCTTAACTGTAAAACTCGAACAATTTCCAACTATTCTTGAACAAACTGCCCTGGAACATAATCCTTCCGTTATTGCCATCTATGCTTTTGAATTAGCAAAAGCTTTTAATACTTTTTATACGGAGCATTCCGTGATGAATGCGGAGACAGATGAAAAAAAACAATTAAGATTGAAACTTTGTGAAATGACGGCTAATGTTATTTCATCAGCAATGGGTTTGCTCGGTATAAAAGTTCCGGAAAGAATGTAGTTCAAATTATATCTCACAGATTACTCAGATTTACACGGATGAGTCTGTGAAAATCGGTGAAATCTGTGAGAAGATTAATCCCCTCCGCCGCCGCAACCGCCGCTGCAACTGCTACAACTTCCGCCATCACCACCATCACCTGACGAATCACCCCAGTCTCCTCCTGCTCCTCCACCTCCAAAATCACCACCATCGAAACCGCTGAATTCCTGATTCAGGCTTCCTTCGTAATAGTTGGTATAAAGTGGTGCATCAATTGAATAATCACCCGAAACACCGCTGCTATTATCACTTTTCTTTTTAGACTTTTTTATAGGTGCATCGATCCTTTCTTTATCAAACTTTGGTGTGCCCCAGATATTTTCGGGTGGCTCCATTCCAAATTCTTTCCTGTACAGATCCAATGTTTCGAGGTATTGTTGGGTAAATAATTCTGTTTGACCATCCGTTGCAATCAATTCAGGCTGGTGATCGAATTGATAATTGATGACATCATTACAAAACTCACGGTAAGCTTTACTGAATAAAAGGTGCTCATGCCATATCAGATCGATATACTTCGAAGGTGTTACAATAAAATCACTGATAACGCCGAGATAAACGAATTTCTTATACTCTTCAATAGCCCTGAAAGTAAATGCGCGCGGCAGCCTGTGTTTCTTCATGATCTTATTTGCAAAGGCTCTTACCGGTGCATTCTTTCCTCCCAGTAATTCAATAATATCAGCAAGCGTTGACTTTGGAACGAGGTCATTGAATTTATATTCTTTTATTCTTTCCCACAGTTCCTTTTTGCTCATCGCGGTTTTGGTTTGGATTGCGCTCATGTCTTTTTCTTTGTACGATGAAGTTAAATATTAGGCAACAAAAAACCGGCAAGCATCACTGACACTTGCCGGTTTTCGAATATTAATTAATTGTTACATTCCTGGCAAAGACTTCTTCTGCTTGTAAACGGAAAGGCTTGGGTCCATCTCTATTGCTTTATCACAAAGTGCTACACCCTTCTCCTTCTCCCCTTTTTTCTGGTAGCTCATTCCGATCATATAAAGCGACTGCGCATTTGTTTTATCATACATCAGCACTTTGTCCCAGTAATCGATAGCCTCCTGGTATTTACCTGAATAATAATAACCTTCAGCAACCATATTAAGGATATTCAGGTCACTTGGCTTCTTTGCAAGAATTTCTTTTAAGATGACCATGGCTTCCTCAAGCTTACCGGCATTCATATAAGCCACGCCAAGATTCTCCATATAATCATTGTCTTTCTTATAGCCTTTTTCCCCAGCAAGCAAAATATATTTCAACGCCTCTTTGTCAGAATTCATCGCATAGTGGATCAATCCCAGCTCATAGATCCAGTTATTCTTATCCGGGGCAATGTTGATCGCCTTTTCAAAATATGGGACAGATAATTTGTAATTCATCATATCCGCGTAACTGCGGGCAATCAGGTACGGTATTTCAGCATTTTGAGGTTCTTCTTTTTCCGCGGCCTGGAGATACTTAATGGCTTCCCCGTAATCATCCCTGTCGTAATAGATCTTACCGAGATAATAACCAACCTTCTCGTTTGGATCAGCTTTCTTCAGTTTATCGGCATAGATGATCGCATCATCAAAACGCTTTGTGTTAAATGAAAGGGTCAGTAACTGCTTATATAAGGCAGGTGAATGATCACCCATTTGCTCAAGTTTTTGGTACATTTCTCTTGCCTGCGCGTACTTGTTCAGGCTAAGCAAAACGTCTGCAAGCTCGCTCACAATTGCTTTATCGTTTGGATTGTATTTGTAGGCCTTATCAAGATTTTTCCAGATCTCAAGTTTGCGACCGGCTTGTTTTTCTGCTAAAGCTTTTTGAAAGTATAAATTGGCGCTGTCCGCCTGGGAGTAAGCTGCCGAAGCAACTCCAATGGTTAAGATGGTGAGTAGAGTGTACTTCATAGGGTATAATTTGGATTTCTGAAAAAACGGTTTTGCTACTAAAAATAGTTTCTTAAGTTGACAATTCATAGCCTTTAGCCTCAATATTTTAAATGCTCCACAAACGATCAAAATAGGTCATTTAAGAACGATTGCAGCTAACGGCGGTAGATTCAGTGTTAACTTATAGAGTTTTTGATCTTTATCAACCAACTCAGATCTTATATCAGGATTAAAAACGTTGCCCGTCCCCCAATATTTTGTTGAGTCGGAATTGAAAATTTCCTTGGTAAATGCCTTGCCTTCGACGTAAATATCCCAGTCATTCCGCACCGTTGGTGTCAGATTGAGAACGATCAGTAAATCGTCTGTTTTCTTTTTTCCTTTCCGTTTATAGCTTATAACTGATTCCGCTCTGTGATTCAGATCGACCCATTCAAACCCGTAAATAGTAAACTGATTTTGGCAAAGTGCCGGTTCTGCAACCAATAATCGATTCAAATCGGCTATACAATCCTTCAATAACCGATGACCGTCGAATTTCAGCAAAAACCAATCCAATTCTGATTGATAATTCCATTCACTTGTTTGTCCAAACTCATCACCCATGAACAAAAGTTTTCCACCAGGATGCGTCCACATGTATGAGTAAAGCAAACGAAGGTTAGCAAACTTCTGCCATTCATCTCCCGGCATTTTGTAAAGCATCGGGCTCTTGCCATGCACTATTTCATCATGGCTAAGTGGCAACATGAAATTCTCATCATAGAAGTACATCATGCTAAAAGCAAACTTATCCTGGTGATGCTGGCGATGAATAGGGTCGATCTTGAAATAATCCAATGTATCATGCATCCATCCCATCATCCATTTCATTCCGAAGCCCAGGCCACCACTAAAGGTTGGCTTTGAAACACCGGGCCAATCTGTAGCTTCTTCAGCTAT
>Ga0075420_100000827_pt1 | contig 25515 bp, 26 predicted proteins | sample SoiMetdeltSBSDD4_FD_75296 | JGI IMG/M metagenome (GOLD analysis project Ga0075420, IMG submission 75296) | Bulk soil microbial communities from a Populus tree surrounding site in Tennessee, USA - Soil MetaG P. deltoides SBSDD4 | ecosystem: Environmental > Terrestrial > Soil > Tree plantation...
CCTACACCAGGTAGTCGGTCGGCATCGCGCAGTCGTAGTTCCAGCAGTGTGCCACCAAGTTTCTGGTTTCGCCTCCGCTGTCGTGGATTTCTGCCCGCTGGGAGCGCTCCCGAGCGCAATGTTCCACGACTGCTCGCCTGCCGTTCCCGATCAGCTGCCGCCCAGGCGGAGGTGCCACCGAACGTCGCGCCGATCCAGCCGGACGGTGGCGAGCGGGGCGACGTCGAGCTGCCAGAACGCGGCGACCGGTGCGGCCAGGGAGTGCACGAGCGACGCCCGGACCACGGCGGCATGGGTGACCGCGACGACCCGGTCGTCGCGCAGCGCGTCGAGCCAGCCGGCCACCCGCCGTACCAGGGCGTCGACACTCTCGCCGCCGTGCGGCGCGGACGCAGGATCGGTGAGCCAGCGGCGCACCGCGCCCGGCTGCTCGGCGGCCAGGTCCGGCAGCGTGCGGCCGGTCCAGCTGCCGTAGTCACAGTCGGCCAGCGCGTCCTCGACCCGCACCGGCACCCCGAAAGCTGCCGCGGTCTCCCGGCAGGCGGGTGCCGGCCCGGTCAGCACCGGGCCGGACAACGCTCCGTTGTCCGCGGCAACGAGCCGCCGGGCCGCCGTCGCACCGGCCGGGTCGAGCCCGGCACTACCACCGAACTCGACCCGGCGCAGTGACGCGTTCAGCGCGTGTGCGACCAGCAGCAGCCGGGTCACACGCCCGTGGGCTCGCGCTCCGCCACACGGAACCGGCTGAGCGACGCGGCGTACCCGAGACCGAGCAGCGACCACAGCACGGCCTGGGTACCGAGCGATGAGAGCCGGAACTGCCAGAGCAGCACCGCCGGGAAATCGCCCGGCACCTCGTTGACCGCCGGCAGCACCAGGTACGCCACGACCACGGTCGCGACGAACGCAGCCACCCCGGCCGCCGGGCGCAGCCAGTCCGGTTGTGCCGGCGCCCGCCGGGACACCCAGACAGCCAGCCACACCGCGAGCAGTCCGAGCACGATCGTCAGCAGGTATGTGACCGTCCGCCGGGTGATCGTCTCCGGGTCGCCGACCGCAGGCGGGTTCGGCGGGTACTTGAGGAATGGCACCAGCACGATGCCGAGGAAGCCGGCCGCGGCCAGGCCGAGCGCGGCGAAACCGTCGCTCGGCGTCCGCAGCCGCCGGCGCAGCAGCGCGAAGCCGACCGCGAAGACGCCGCCGAGCGCGACGCCGTACAGGCTGGTGGCGAGGAACAGCCCGGCGCGCTGGCCAGCACGGCTGACCAGTTCCTCTTCCCCGGCCTCCTCCTCGGCCTCTTGCTCGGCCAGGGCGGACTCGTCGGAGTGGGTGTGCGCGGAGTCCGCGGCCTCCTCGATCGCGATCGCGGCGTCGATATGCGGCTCGCCCATCACGTACGCGAACGTTCCGGCCAAGAGGCCGGCGAAGAGTCCTACGAGAAGTCCGCGCACCAGCAGTGAGCTGAAGCTGCGCATGATTGCCGTCCTAGTGGCCGTTTAGTGACACGGCACGCCGAGCAGGTGCCGGCCGTCGTGCATCAGCTCGTGCAGGTACATGCCGGACTGCGACACCGCGCCCTGGTCGAACGCGACCAGGTACGCGACGGTCAGCAGCAGGCCGAGCGTGAACAGTGCGACGACCAGCAGTCGTGGCGAGATCGTGGGCAGCGCAACGGGCTGCGGGCGAGCGGACATCTCAGTACCTCCTGGGGAAGTGCGCGTCCCCTTCGAAAGGCTGCAGGTGCCCGAGCGTCCTGACTCACGAGCGGCTGCTCGCTCACAGTGGCGCGGCCGTACCGGACTCTCACCGGTTTCCCTCTTGGCACCGCAGATGGCCTTGGCACGCTATCGGCCGGTCTCACCGAGGGTCAACGTGATCTCGGTTGCGTCCGCCGGAGTTGGGCCAGGATGCGCCAGGTTCGGCGGGCGCTACGGAGTGTGGCGAACCGCCGCCGCATGCGACTGAGCCACGGCTCTGCAAGGATCCATGTGAATGAGTGGCGAACGCGCTGTGACCTCGACAGAACAGCTCCCGCCCGCCGCGGATGACGCCGAGCGGCCGTCCCGCAGGCTGCACGGCCGGCTGGCGCGGGCGCTCGACGTCGCCGCTGCGCTGGTCGCGCTGATGGTGCTGTACCGGGTGTTCCGCCCGGCCAGCCAGGGCGTGCAGTACTACCTGATGGTGTTCCTCGGCCTGACCCTGCCGATGGTGTTCCTGCGGTTCCGCGCCCGGACCAAGGCCGGGCGGCTCGGCCCCGCCTCACCGACCGACCGGCCGAGCGTCCCGGACTGGGTGCTGGCCGCGGTTGCGCTGCTGACCGCGCTGTACCCGGTGCTGCCGTTCCCGCCTGGTGGCGGGTTCGACGACTTCCTGGACCGGCAGGGCAACCTGACCTCGCTGGACGTCGGTATGGGACTGCTGCTCACCGCGCTGGTGCTCGAGGCCACCCGTAGGACCACGGGTTGGGTGCTGGTCGGGGTGTGCCTGGCGTTCCTGGCCTACGCGTACTACGGCGGGCTGCTGCCCGCGGGCTGGGCGATCACGCACGCCGGGCTGGACATCGACCAGATCGTGAACTCGCTGTACAACGACCAGAGCGGGTTCTTCGGTACACCGCTGTACGTCGCGGCGTCGTACATCGTGCTGTTCGCGATCTACGGCGCGATCCTGAATGCGACCGGCGCCACCGACTTCTTCGTCGACCTCAGCCTCGCGGTCTTCCGGCGCTCGCGGACCGCGCCGGGCAAGGCTGTCACGCTCGCCGGCCTGCTGCTCGGCACCGTGTCCGGCTCGGGTACAGCGACCACGGTCACGCTCGGCTCGGTGAGCTGGCCGATCCTGCGCCGGGCCGGCTATCCCGCGCACAGCGGCGGCGGACTGCTCGCGGCCGCGGGTATCGGCGCGATCCTGTCGCCGCCGACGCTCGGCGCGGCCGCGTTCATCGTCGCCGAGTACCTGCAGGTCTCGTACGGCGAGGTGCTGGTCTGGGCGGTCGTGCCGACGCTGCTGTACTACCTGGGCATCTTCCTCGCGGTCGAGATCGACGCCCGCCGGTTCGGCACCCATCCAGTCGACCTGCACGCGCCGAAGGTCTGGAGCGTGCTGCGGCGCGGCGGCTACCACCTGATCTCGCTGTCGGTGATCGTCGTGTTCCTGGCGATGGACATCCCGGTGTTCAAGGCGGTCGTCTACGCGAGCGGGATCGCGGCGGCGTTCGGGCTGATCGCGCTGCGATCCGAGCCGCTGACCTGGCTACGGCGGATGGGCCAGGCACTGGCCGACGGGATCTCCTCGGTGCTGCCCGTGGTCGCGGTCTGCACCAGCGCTGGTGTGATCACCGCGGTGATGACGAAGACGGGCCTCGGGCAACGACTCGGCGACATCATGATCGACGCCGGGCAGGCGCTGGTATCGAACCCGACCGCTGTACTGGTCGTCACCGCCGTGCTGGCCGCCGTCGCGGTGGCGCTGCTCGGGCTCGCCGTACCGGTGACCGCGTCGTTCATCATCGGCTGGGTGGTGCTGGCGCCGGTGTTCGCGGAGCTCGGAGTGTCGCCGCCGGAGACCGCCATGTTCATCTTCTACTACGCGGTGCTGTCCGAGGTGACGCCGCCGACCGCGCTGGCCGCGGTCGCCGCGGCCGCGATCACCGGAGCGGGTGCGCTGCCGACGATGTGGCAGACCTGGAAGTACACGCTGCCCGCGTTCCTGGTGCCGCTCGCGTTCGTCACCACCGACGCGGGTTCGCACCTGGTCGGGCAGGGCAGTCTGTTCGGGGTGCTGTGGACCACAGTCGTCGCGGCCGTCGCGGTGGCGGCACTGGCCGGCGCCTCGACCGGCTGGATCCTCGGCCCGGCGTCCTGGCCCGAACGCGCGCTGCTCGCGGTGGCCGCGCTGCTGCTGCTCTACCTGGCGCTGGTCAGCATCGTGATCGGACTCGCGTGCGCGGCAGCGGCCGTCGCGCTGCACGTCGTACGACGCAATCTCTCGAATGCGGAGAACTCGGAGGAACCGGTATGACGAACGGACTGATATTCCGGACCGCTGCCACGTCGGCGGCGCTGATGCTCGTGCTGAGCGGCTGCGGCGGTGGCCGCCAGGAAGCCTCCGGAGGCGACGCCGGCCAGTGCGAGGCCGGCAGCGGCACGATGACGATCGCGACCGGGAACTCGACCGGCGTGTACTACGTGCTCGGCGGTGGGATGGCCAAGCTGTTCACCGACAAGACCGACCTCACTGTCACCGCGGCCGAGACCGGCGCGTCGGTGCAGAACATCGAGGGCGTGGTGAAGGGCGACTACGACATCGCGTTCTCGCTCGCGGACTCGGCCACCGACGCGGTCGAAGGTAAGGAGAGTTTCCAGGGCCAGCAGCCGGTCAAGGCGCTGACCCGGCTGTACGACAACTACACGCACGTTGTCGTCCGTAAGGCGTCCGGGATCACCTCGGTCGCCGAGATGAAGGGCAAGCGAATCTCGACCGGCTCGCCGAAGTCCGGCACGGAGGTGATCGCGCAGCGGCTGCTCAAGTCCGCCGGCCTGGACCCGGCGAAGGACGTCACGGCGCAGCGGCTCGGCCTGGAGCAGACCGTGTCCGGAATGAAGGACGGCACCGTCGACGGGTTCTTCTGGTCCGGCGGCCTGCCGACCGCCGCGGTGAAGGACGTCACCACCTCGATGAAGAACGACGTGGTGTTCCTCGACATCGCCTCGCTGCTGCCGAAGATGAAGGAGTACAGCGAGCTGTACGCCGAGGGCAACATCGGCAAGGACGCGTACGGCACTGCGGCCGACACCCCGACGATCGTGACGCCGAACGTGCTGCTGGTGAAGGACTCGTTCGACGCCGGAAACGCGTGCGCGCTGACCAAGCTGGTGCACGAGAACATCGAGCAGCTCAAGACCGTGCACAAGTCCGCGTCAGAGATCAAGCTCGACAACGCCGACAAGACCACCCCGATCCCGCTTCACACCGGCGCCGAACAAGCCATCAAGGACCTCCGCGGCGGCAGCTGAGTCTTGGTTGCGGTTCGGGGCGGAAACCGGGTGCGGGGTGTAGGTGGGGGCGCCTAGCCTGGGCGGATGCCTTCCGCCTCGCATTTGCTCACGTTCACGCTCGCGGCGTTCGTGCTCATCGTGATCCCTGGGCCGAGCGTGCTCTTCACCGTCGGCCGAGCGCTGTCGTACGGCCGGCGCGAGGCGCTGCTCAGCGTGCTGGGCAACGCACTCGGTGCGGCCGCGCTCGTCACCGCGGTCGCGGTCGGTCTCGGTGCGATCGTCGCCGCGTCCGCCGGCGTACTGCTCGTGGTGAAGCTGGCCGGTGCGGCCTATCTGATCTACTTGGGCGTCCAGGCCTTCCGGGACCGCCGCTCGCTGGTCGACGCGCTCGACGCCCGGCCGGAACCGGCGCGGACCAAACGGGTGCTCCGGCAGGGTTTCACCGTGGGTGTCACCAACCCGAAGACGATCGTGTTCTTCGTCGCGGTGCTGCCGCAGTTCACCGACGGCGGCGGCTCGGCGGTCGGCACCCAGATCCTGCTGCTGGGTGGGATCTTCGTCGCGATCGCGCTCATCTCCGACAGCGTCTGGGCATTCGCCGCGGACGCGGCCCGATCCTGGTTCGCGCGGTCCCCGCGCCGGCTGGAGCTGGTCGGCGGCACGGGCGGCCTGATGATCATCGGTCTCGGCGCCACCGTCGCCGTCACCGGCAGCAAGGACTAGTACCTCAGAGGGCGGCGAGGACCAGGGCGACCAGCGGCGGGACTGCCTGTATCGCGGCGGCGCGCAGCATCCGGCGGTCGGTGGCGAGCAGTACGACGCCGGCCGCCACCATGCAGCCGCAGGCGAACAGCGAGACTGCCTCGCCGCGCTCGCCGCCGACCACCAGGCCGCCGAGCGCGCCGAGCGCCAGGAACAGGTTGTAGAAGCCCTGGTTCACCGCCCACGGCCGGACCGTGTCGGCATCGGCCTGCGAGGTGATCAGGAACCGCCGCCATACCTGCGGCCGGCCGATCAACAGGCTCTCCATCGCGAAGATCACCAGGTGCAGGACACCGGCGACGGCGACGAAGACCTGCGCAGCTGTGCTCATGACCCGGAGCGTAATGGGACCGGGGCTCGCGACATGGCAGGGTCGTGGCCATGCGCGACTACGAGTTCGACCGGGACCACGCGGTCACCCCGACTGCGGACCACACCTACCGCACCGCGGTCTCGGACCGCTGGACCGCGATCGGAGGAGTGCCGAACGGCGGTCACCTGCTCGCGCTCTGCCTCAGGTCACTGTCCGCCGAGCTGCCACAGCCGGACCCGGTCGCGGTCTCCGCTCACTTCCTGCGACCGGCCACGCCCGGCCCGGCCGTGGTCGAGACCGAGCTGGTCCGATCCGGGCGGCGGTTCGCGACCGGTGAGGCCCGGCTCCGCCAGGGCGACAAGGAGATCGTCCGCGTCCTGGCATCGTACGGCGATCTCGGCGCGGCGGGCGGTCCGAGCGAGCTGCTCGGCGGGCCACCCGAGCTGCCGGCGCCGGAGGACTGCGTCGACCCGCTGAACGGCCGCGGCATCCCCGGGGTGTCGATCAGCGAGCGGGTCGGCATCCGGCTCGCGACCGTGCCGGGCTGGATCACCGGTACGCCGGGCAAGGACCCGCGGATGGAGCTGTGGGCACGGTTCACCGACGGGCGCGAGCCGGACACCTGGGCGCTGGCCGCGTTCGTTGACTTCCTGCCGCCGGTTGTGTTCGACCTGGGCGCCACCGGGTCGTCGACGATCGAGCTGTCGGTGCACGTACGGCGCCGGCCGGCGCCGGGCTGGCTCGCCTGTGTGGCGTCCACCCGGTTCGTGCAGGACGGACTGCACGAGGAGGACTTCGAGATCTGGGACTCCACCGGCAACCTGGTGGCACAGTCCCGCCAGCTCGCACTGCTGCCGGCGTGACTGTGCCGTCCTACCCAGACGCCGTCCTACCCAGCGCCCTCCTCATCAGCGCCGTCCTCGTCAGCGCCGGACTGGTCAGCGGCGGCCGCGGCCACCTGCACGCGAGGACGCGGAGAATGCCGCGGCACCACCTGATCCACGCGAGCTGGTGGTGACAGCTGCCGGGCCGGAGCCGCGGGCGGCCGGCTCGCGACGGGCGGAGCCCCTGGTCCTTGCGCCGCGGCGGCGTCCGGTACCGGTGCTCGAGCGCCGGGCCTGCTGGCCGGACGGTTGCCGCTCAGGGGTGGCCGGTCGCTCGGCGGGTGCCACGAACACGCGTTCGCCCGGGGCGAGCTCGGACAGCAACGGGTCACCCGCCCTCAGTCTGGTGATCGTCGGTGCGATCCCGGCCCGCCGGGCCAGATCGTGGACATCCCGCCGCTGCGCGTCGGTCATCAGCGTGACGACGGTGCCGCTGGCGCCGGCGCGGGCCGTGCGCCCGGACCGGTGCAGATAGGCCTTGTGCTCGATCGGCGGGTCGGCGTGGATCACCAGGGCGACGTCGTCGACATGGATGCCGCGGGCGGCGATGTCGGTGGCGACCAGGGTGGTCGCGGTCCCGCCGGAGAAGGCATCCAGGTTCCGGGTACGCGCTCCTTGGGAGAGGTTCCCGTGCAGCTCGACCGCGGGTACGCCGGAGGCGATCAGCCGGCGGGTGAGCGCCTTGGCCGCGTGCTTCGTCCGGGTGAACACGAGCGTGCGTCCCGGCGCCGCGGTCAGGTCCACCAGGACCGGCAGGCGCGCGTCGGCGGGGATGTGCAGCACGTGGTGGTCGATCGTGCCGACCGGTGATGTCACCGGGTCGACGCTGTGCGTCACGGGCTTCACCAGGAAGCGCTTGACCAGGACGTCGACACCGGCGTCCAGAGTCGCGGAGAACAGCAGCCGTTGGGCACTCGACGGGGTTCGCTCGAGCAGGCGTCGTACGACGGGAAGGAAGCCGAGGTCGGCCATGTGATCGGCCTCGTCGAGCACGGTGACCTCCACCGCGTCGAGCTTGGCGTGCCCGGTCTCGACGTGGTCCGCGAGCCGGCCGGGGCAGGCGATGACCAGGTCGACACCGGACCGCAGGGCACTGATCTGGGGGCCGGGCGCGACACCGCCGAAGACGGTCATCGTGCGCAGGCCGAGGGCTGCAGCGAGCGGTGCGGCGGATGCCTCGATCTGCGTGGCCAGCTCGCGGGTGGGCGCGAGGACCACCGCGCGCGGGCGGTTCGGCCGCCGGGCGGTGCCGCTGCCGGCGAGCCGAACGAGGACGGGGATCAGGAAGGCGTAGGTCTTGCCCGATCCGGTCCGGCCACGGCCGAGCACGTCGCGGCCGGCGAGTGCGTCGGGCAGCGTGGCGGACTGGATCGGGAACGGGGTCGTGATGCCGCTGCGCGCCAGGGTGTCGACGAGCTTCGCGGGGACGCCGAGATCGGCGAAGGATTGGGTGGACAGGGACGTGTTGCGGGGGCGGCGTGCCGCCATGAGGTACTCCAAAGAAAGTCGAGGTGTCGTCCTGCCCGGCGCAGACCCTCTGGTCGCGGCGCGTGGTGGTCGACAAAGAGAAGCGGCCCGAGGCAAGACTGGCGGGCCGTCACGCTGAGTCTACAGGTTTCACCGGGATCCGGTTACTGGCTGCACGCAGCGGCCGATAGCGTCCAGGGCATGACGACTCCTGACCCCGCCGACTTCCGTACCGACCCGCCGTACGGTGACGACGAACGCGCAATGCTCGAGGCCTTCCTCGACTACCACCGCGGGACGCTGCTCTGGAAGGCCAGCGGGCTGACCGGCGAGCAGCTGGTGGACGCGACCGTCGACCCCTCCCAGCTGACCATGCTCGGGTTGGTCCGGCATCTCGCGCTGAACGAGCGGTCCTGGTTCCGGCAGCGCGTCGCCGGGCTGGACCTGCCGGACACCTACGACCTGAGCGAGAACGAGGACGCCGAGCTGCTCGAGCTCGACCCGGCCCGGGCGGAGGAGGACTTCGCGATCTACCGGAACGAGATCGCTGCGGCCAAGGAGGCGGTGAAGGATCTGCCGCTGGACCACACCTTCCCGCACCCGCGCCGCGAAGGTGTCGGGATCACGCTGCGCTGGGTGTACCTGCACATGATCGAGGAGTACGCCCGGCACAACGGCCACGCCGACCTGATCCGCGAACGCCTCGACGGCCTCACCGGGGAGTGAGCGCGTTCACGAATCGCCACGCTTCGGGGCCGAAACCTGGCCATTCGTGAACACACACGGAGGGTGAGGTGGGAACAAGTTCCGGTTACCCGGCGGTTGTGCCGCTGACCGAACGCGCGCAGGCTGTTACCTGGGCAGGGTCTTGGGGGCTGCCTGCCCGGGTGGGACGACATCGTCGATCGGCCCGACAGTCGCGCGCTCATCGCAGCGCAGAGGTGCCGGTCGACCGGGGATGTGACCGCGCAATCGTTCGGCCCCCTGTGATCCGGAGGGGGACCACATGCCCAGGAAGTCGAACGGGCGAACCACGAAGAGCAGCCAGTCAGCGTCGGGCAAGACGATGCGGGCGAAGAAGGCGACCGGCATGGCCGGCGGAGCGATGCGGGGCTCCGCGGCGGGCATGACACCGGGATCGATGCCCGCCGGTGGCGCCGGGATGTCGGCGGAGTCCGCCGCACCCGAGCCGCCGAACGCGATGAACGCCGCCGCGGGTGGCGCCGCGATGCGGTCCGCGGGTCCGGCCGGCGGGTCGGGCGGCATGAACGGCCACACCGGAGGCGGCTCCGGTGGTGGCGGCGGTGCGGGCGGCGGTGCGGGCGGCGACAGCCCGGCGACGCGTGGCTGGTGCGGCACGATGGAGCACCACCGCCGGCTGCTGTCGGAGTCTCCGGAGTACGCGCGGAACCGGGCCGCGATCGAGAACGACGCCCGCAAGCAGCGCGAGGAGGGCGGCGCCCGGTTCACTGGCGTCATCCGCATCCCGACCGTGGTGCACGTGCTGTACAAGACAGCGGCACAGAACGTATCCGACGCGCAGATCCAGTCCCAGATCGACGTACTGAACCGCGACTTCCGGGCGCTGAACCCGGACGTGTCGAACGTGCCGCCGGTGTTCCAGCCGCTCGTCGCCGACTGCCGGGTCGAGTTCTTCCTGGCGGCCACCGACCCGAACGGCAACCCGACCAACGGCATCACCCGGACAGCGACCACGGTGGCGTCGTTCGCCGCCGCGACCGACGAGTGCAAGTCCAGCGCGACCGGTGGCGCGGACCCGTGGCCGGCGGACAAGTACCTGAACCTGTGGGTGGCGCAGTGCCACAACCAGTTCGGGTCACTGCTCGGGTACGCACAGTTCCCCGGCGGCCCGGCCGCCACCGACGGCGTGGTGATCGTGCCGACCGCGTTCGGCAGCACCGGCACCGCGACCGCGCCGTTCCACCTGGGCCGGACCGCGACGCACGAGGTCGGGCACTGGCTGAACCTGTACCACATCTGGGCAGACGACGGCTCCGGCTGCGCCGGCAGCGACGAGGTGGCCGACACGCCGAACCAAGGCAGCGAGAACTACGGCACGCCGACGTTCCCGCACATCAGCTGCGGCAATGGCCCGAACGGCGACCTGTTCATGAACTACATGGACTACGTCGACGACGAGGCGATGGTGATGTTCACGCACGGCCAGGCAGCCCGGATGGAGTCCTGCCTCGACGGCGTGCGGAACTCCTTCCTGGTGCAGTCCGGGGCGGCGACACCGGAGCCGGCCGGGCCGGTGGTGTCGTGGGGCTCCGGCCGGATCGACGCGTTCGTGCTCGGCACCGACCGGGCGATGTACCACAAGTGGTACGACGGCGGCTGGGGTCCGTCGGTGACGGGATACGAGTACATGGGCGGGGTCTGCATGAGTGCACCTGAAGTGGCCACCTGGGGCCCGAACCGGCTGGACGCGTTCGTGCTCGGCACCGACCGGGCGCTCTACCACAAGTGGTGGGACGGATCGGCCTGGGGACCGAGCGTCACCGACTACGAGTACATGGGCGGCGTCTGCCTGACCACGCCGCGGCTGGCGACCTGGGGCCCGAACCGGCTGGACGCGTTCGTGCTCGGCACCGACCGGGCGCTCTACCACAAGTGGTGGGACGGATCCGCGTGGGGACCGAGCGTCACCGACTACGAGTACCTCGGCGGGACCTGCCAGACCAGGCCGGAGGTCGTTGCCTGGGGCCCCGACCGCCTGGACGTCTTCGTCACCGGCACCGACAGTGCGCTCTACCACAAGTGGTACGACGGCGGCTCCGGCTGGGGCCCGAGCGTGGTCGACTACGAGTACATGGGCGGCGTCTGCTCCAGCCCCGCGACGGCGGTTGCCTGGGGCAAGGACCGGCTCGATGTCTTCGTGCTCGGTACCGACAGCGCGCTGTACCACAAGTGGTGGGACGGATCCGCCTGGGGCCCGAGCGTGGTCGACTACGAGTACATGGGTGGCGTGTGCGCCACCCCGCCGACGGTGGTCTCGTGGGGCACCGGGCGGCTGGACGTGTTCGTGGTCGGGACCGACAGTGCGCTCTACCACAAGTGGTACGACGCGAGCTCCGGCTGGGGCCCGTCGGTCACGGACTGGGAGTACATGGGCGGCGTCTGCGCGGAGGCCCCGCGGGTCACGTCCTGGGGACCGGACCGGCTGGACGTGTTCGTGGTCGGCACCGACGGTGCGCTCTACCACAAGTGGTGGGACGGGTCGGCGTGGGGACCGGGCGTCACCGACTACGAGTACATGGGCGGCGTGATCAGCGACTTCCGGCAGGCAGTGGTACCCGAGACGCCGGCCGACCTGCTGGTCAAACCCGAACAACCGGTCACGTCGCGGGCGATGAGCACCCGGAACTGACGTGACCGACGCCCGGTTGTTCCGTTCGTGGTTGCACTCGCACGAGGAGGACCACGACGGGATCACGGTGTACCGTCCGGCCGACTATGCGTTCCCGCCATCGCGTGGACGGCGCAGGCTGGAGCTTCGGCCGGACGGTACCGCCATCGAGCATGTGATCGGGCGCAACGATGTCGCGGTGGCCCGGCCGACGACGTGGCAGGAGATCGCGCCGGGCCGGGTCACCGTCGAGGCGGAGACGGGTCGCCGGTTGGCCGTCGTCCGGGTCGAGGACGACCTGCTCGAGGTCAGGGAGGAACAGTGACCGGCGTCCGCTACCTGGTCGGTACCTCCGACCGGCACAGGTCGGCAGGGCGGAACTGGGCGCGGTTCGGCGACACCGAGATCGTCTGGACCGACGGCGCGCAGGCGCTCGGCCGTGGCTCGCGGCGAGCACCGGCGCTGCGGCTGGTGACGCAGGTCGGCCGGTCGTTCACCGACGAGCATCCCGAGATGACGGTGCTGGTCGAGCACGGCCGGCACCTTGTGGTGGCGGGCGATCTCAGTCCCGGCGAGGCAGCCGATGGATGCTGGCGGGTCACTCCGCTGCCCGCCGACACCGTCGTGGTGGACCGGCCGGAACCGGCCGCCGCCCGGACCGACCCGGCCACCGACGGGCTCGTCGCGCAGCTGTCGGAACCGTCCTACGCCGCGGATCTCACCTGGCTCGCGAGCCTGCCGACCCGGCACTCGCTGAGCAACCAGTTCGGCACCGCAGTGACCTGGGCCGACGCCCGGATGTCCGCGTCCGGCTACGCGACCACGCGACGGCCGGTCACGGTCGGCTCCGGGCACAGCGAGAACCTGGTCGGCGATCTGGCCGGCACCGGCGCGAACCGCGGGCTGGTGATCGTGACCGCTCACCTGGACTCGATCAACCTGGCCGGCGGCCCGTCCGGACCCGCACCGGGTGCCGACGACAATGCCAGCGGCTCGGCCGGCGTGCTCGAGCTCGGCCGGGTGCTCGCCTCGCGACAGTGGCAGCACGACCTGCGGCTGATCCTCTTCGGCGGCGAGGAGGAGGGCCTGCACGGCAGCAAGCAGTACGTCGGCGCGCTGCCCTCGGCGGACCGGGCGCGGGTCCGGGCAGTGCTGAACATGGACATGATCGGGACCCGCAACACCGCCACCCCGACCGTGCTGCTGGAGGGCGCGCCGGTCTCGACCGGGCAGATCGCGGTGCTGGCGACCGCCGCGGCGTCGTACACCGGACTGGTGGTGGAGACGTCGCTGTCGCCGTTCGCCAGCGACCACGTCCCGTTCATCGACGCGGGGATCCCGGCGGTGCTGACGATCGAGGGCGGCGATCAGGCCAACGGGCACATTCACAGTGCGGCCGACGTGCTTGCCCACGTGGACACCGGCTACGCGATGCAGATCCTGCGGATGAACACCGCGGCGCTGAGCAACTGGCTCGGCCCGGTACCGGATCCGCCGCGGCCCGCCGGACCGGTCGTTGCCTGGGGCACCGACCGGCTCGACGTGTTCGTCACCGGGTACGGCGGCGTGCTGCTGCACAAGAGCTGGGACGGCAACGGCTGGCAGCCGGCCACCGCCGGGTACGAGTCGCTGGGCAGCCCGGGCTGAGCTGCCCCCGGTCCTCAGTCGGTCAGGGACGCCGACGGCCAGGGGTTGGCGCGGCAGCCTTCCAGGCTGATCGTCTGCTGCAGCATCACCGGGGCGATCCGGCCTGGACCGGGGCAGCTGACGTGACCGCGCCCGAGGAAGTGACCGACCTCGTGGTTCACCAGGTAGCGGCGGTAGTTCACCAGGTCGCCGCCGTACGACGCGGTGCCGAACACCCAGCGCTTCGCGTTCAGCACGACGAGGTTCTCGTTCCGGCAGGACACCTCGCCACTGGTCTCCAGCGGCGCGCACAGCAGGTCCGTCGTACCGGGGGTCGACAGCAGGATGCGCAGGTCACCGCCTGACGCGACCCGGCGGAACATGTACCCGGCTGCGCTCCACGAGCGCTTGTCGGCCAGGGTCGTGTCCACCACCGCGGCGACCGTCGTCGGCAGCAGCGTGAGGCCGCGCTCGACCTCGACCGTGTACCGGATCAGCTTGCGCTGCGCAGCGGGCGCCGGTGGTCCGGCGGCGACCACGAACGACCGGAGCCCGTGGGCACGCACCATCGGCCGGGCGGGCTGCATCGGCGGTGGCGGCGACGTGGTGCCGCGCACGGTCTGCCGCGTCTCGGGCGGCGCCGGCGGCACGGCGGGTGTCGTCGTAGTCGCCTCGCTCTGCTCGGGTACAGTGGCCGGCGGACGGTTCGCCGGGGGCGCACCGGGCGTGCTGCTCACCACCACGGGCGGCGCTGCCTCGGCCATGGGCGCGGGTGCGGAAGACTGCCGGACTTCGGGAAGGAACGCGTACCAGCCGGCGGCGGCCACGGCACCGAACAGCCCAGCCACGGTGACCATCAGTACTACGCCAGCGCCACGATGTGATTCCACCCGACGATGTCGGGAGCGGCGCCGGCGTGCACGACCGGAGCGGCCGGGGCGGGTGGCGCTCATGGTTATGGATCCTAGTACGTCTGGCGGTGCGGCGGATGAGGGGTCAGCTTTCTTCACGGTGTCACGGCGAGGAAGAGAAAGCCGCTGAACACAACCAGGTGGACCGCACCTTGTAGCAACGTGGCGCGGCCGGTCGCGAGGGTCAGCGTGCTGACCGCGACCGTGAGGGCGAGCAGCACCATCTCCTTCGCGCCCAGTCCGAGCACGAGCGGGCCGTTCAGCCAGATCGACGCGATCGCGATCGCCGGGATGGTCAGCCCGATACTCGCCAGTGCCGACCCGAGTGCCAGGTTCAGGCTGGTCTGCAGCCGGTCGCGCAACGCGGCCCGGACCGCCGCGACCGTCTCCGGCATCAACACCAGCAGCGCGATCGCGACGCCGACCACGGACAGCGGAGCACCGGCGGACGCGACCGCGTCCTCCAGTGTCGGCGACACCGTCTTGGCCAGGCCGACGACCACGACCAGGCAGCAGAGCAGCAGCCCGAGACTGGCCAGCGCGGTCCGGCCCGACGGCGCCGGCGCGTGGGTCTCCTCGGTGTCATCGGCCCCGACCGGCAGGAAGTAGTCCCGGTGCCGGACGGTCTGCACGAACACGAACACGCCGTACATCACCAGCGACGCGATCCCCGCGAACGCCAGCTGGGCGCCGGAGAAGGTCGGCCCCGCGGTGCTGGTGGTGAACGTCGGCAGCACCAGGCTGAGCGTGACCAGGGTCACCAGAACCGCCAGTGCACCACCGGTCGCCTGGGCCTGGAACTCCTGGACCCGGTGCCGCAGCGGACCGACCAGCAGCGCCAGCCCGACGATCCCGTTGCAGGTGATCATCACGGCGGCGAACACGGTGTCACGGGCCAGCGCGGCCGCCTTGTCGCCGCCGGACGCCATCAGTGTGACGATCAGCGCGACCTCGATCACGGTCACCGCGATCGCCAGGATCAGCGTGCCGAACGGCTCACCGACCCGGTGCGCGACCACCTCCGCGTGGTGCACTGCGGCGATCACGGCCGCGGCCAGCCCGGCACAGACCAGCGGCACCAGCACGAACCCGAGGTCGCGGCCCCAGGAGACCACCAGCACGGCCAGCGCGAGCGGCGGGACGAACAGACTCCACCGCGGCAGCACCGTCACGGTGGGTTCAGCTGTCATCGCCCCCGATCCTACGGGCCGCCACCAGCACGCACTCGAACGCGAACTCGAGCCCGCCCCCGTCGGTCACGTACGGCGTCAGCCCGGTCCGGCACTCCGCGGTGATCTGGTCCCGGGTCGGCGGGTCCAGCCGGCCGCCCAGCGGGGTGCTGTCCAGCTCGACCGCGACCATCTCGTCCACGCTGCCGTACCGGGTCCACCCGCTCGGCCGTGCGGTCGCGGTCGGTTGCAGTCCGGCCTCGCGTGCGTACCCGGTCAGCCGGTCGAGGTCGCCGAGCGCGAAGTACGCCGTGACCAGCCTCCGGGCGTCGGGCCCCGCGTTCCGGCTCACCACGTCGACGAAGACCTGGTACGGCGGGTTGGCCTCCAGCGGTCCGGGCACCAGGACGGCGACCGCACCGCCCGGCCGGACCACCCGGCGCAGCTCCCGCATCGCGGCCACCGGGTCCGGGAAGAACATCATCGCCATCTGGCACAGCGCCACGTCGTACTCGCCGTCCTCGCACGGCAGTGCCGCCACGTCACCCTGGCGCCAGTCGATCTGCGGCGCCACCCGGCGCGCGACCGTCAGCATCGCCGGGTTCACGTCGACCCCGGTCACGCCGGCACCGCGCGCGGCGGCTCCCCGGGCCACCACACCGGTACCGCAGGCCACGTCCACCACCCGTTGCCCGGCCTCGACGCCGGTCGCGTCCAGCAGGTGCGGCACCCACTGCGCGAAGAACCGCGGCACGAACCACTCCTCGTACGCCACCGCCATCGTCTCGGTCAGCTGGAACGTCTCTGTCATCGGTGTCCCCTCTCTCGTGCCGCCGAGCCTGCCGCCGGGACCGGCCGAGGCACATCGGGCAGATGACCCATCTCCAGGTTGCGTCGGAAGGGTCACACTGGACGGCATGACGCCGGACGAGCTCGTCGCGGCCGGGGGTGCGGCACTGCGGGACGGCCGGTGGGCCGAGGCGCGGGACGCCTTCGAGGCCGTGCTGCGGGAGCGCCCGGATCGCCCCGACGCGGTCGCGCTGGACGGTCTCGGCGCGGCGCTGTGGTGGCTCGGCGAGCCGCGCCGCAGTGTCGAGTGCCGTGAGCAGGCCTATGCCCGGTTCCGCCGCGGCGACGACCGCGCCGGGGCGATCCGGGCGGCACTCGGCGTCGCGGTCAGCCGGTACTCGAACTTCGGCAGCCCGGCCGTCGCGGGCGGCTGGGTCGCGCGGGCCGAACGACTGCTGGACGGGCCCGAGGACCCGCACGCCGGCTGGGTCCAGATGATGCGCGCCTACGTCACCACGGATCCGGCCCGCTCGGTGGCGGCGTACCGGCGCTGTCTGGAGCAGGCCCGGCGCGACGGCGACCCGGACCTTGAGCTGTGCTCGCTGTCCGGACTGGGCGAACGGCTGGTGCTGCTCGGCGAGGTGGACGAGGGGATGGCGCTGCTGGACGAGGCGATGGCCGCCGCGCTCGCGGGCGAGCCCCGGTCGCTGGACACGGTCGTGTACACCAGCTGCGACCTGCTGGTCGCTTGCGACCTGGTCGCCGACCTGGACCGGGCCCGGCAGTGGTGCCGGGCCGCCGACCGGTTCATCGCGCGGTACGGCTGCCCGTTCCTGTCCGCGCGCTGCCGGATGGTGTACGGCAGCGTGCTGGTCGCGTCCGGGGACTGGGCCGGCGCGGACAGCGAGCTGCGGCAGGCGATCGCGCTCGGCGCCGCCGCCGGCCCGGCGATGGCCGCCGAGGCTGCGGGCCGGCTGGCCGACCTGCGGCTGCGGCAGGGCCGGATCGAGGACGCCGCGGCGCTGCTCGACCAGGCCGGACGGGACGCCCGGACGGTGCTCGCGGCCGCGGCGCTGCGGCTGTCCCGCGGTGATGCCGATGGTGCGGTCGCACTGCTCCGAGACACCCCGGGCGACCGGCTGCCGGAGGCGCTCGCGCTGCTGGTCCGGGCGCACCTGGCCGGCGGCGACGTCGGTACCGCGGCCACGACCGCCGCCCGGCTGGACCGGCTCGCTGCCACCGGCCCGCCGTACGCGGAGGCACTCGCCGCCGTCGCCGCCGCCGGTGTCGCCACCGCGACGGATGCACCGGATGCCGCGGAACGGTGGCAGCGCGCCGCCGCGTCGTTCGGCGCGCTCGGGATGCCGTACGACGCGGCGCGCTGCCGGCTCGAGCTGGCCCGGGCGCTCGCCGCATCCCGGCTCGCGGACGCGACCGCTGAGGCCGAGGCAGCGCTGGCCGTGTTCGGCGAGCTCGGTGCGGCCGCCGATGCCGACGCGGCGGCCGGGCTGCTCCGGTCGCTCGGCCGGGCGCCCGCCCGCGGGCCGCGCGGAACAGGTCTGCTCACCGACCGCGAGCGCCAGGTGCTGCGGCTGATCGGCCTCGGCCTGAGCAACCCGGAGATCGGCGCGCGGCTGCACATCAGCCGGAAGACCGCCGAGCACCACGTCAGCAACGTGCTCGGCAAGCTCGGCGCCCGCAACCGCGCCGAGGCGGTGGCGCGGGCCGGCCAGGCGGTGGACCCGTGACCGGCTACCTCGACACCGCGGTGGAGCGGGTGCCGCTCGGCGACCATGCCGGCAAGTCCGGCGCCGCGCTGGAACGGGTACTGCTCGCCGACGGCCGGCGGCTGGTGGTGAAGAGGTTGTCGCCGGCAACGGATCTGCTGATGGCACTGAGCGGGGACAGCACCGGCCGGGAGTACGACGTCTGGGCGTCCGGCCTGCTCGATCGGCTGCCGGCCGGAGTCGGTCACGCGGTGCTCGACGGCTGGCGTGAAGCCGACGGCGCCGTGCTGGTGATGCGGGACCTCGGGGACACGGTGCTGACCTGGGACGACCGGCTGGACCGGACCCGCTGCCGGCAGGTGCTCACCGCGGTGGCGGCGATGCATCGCGCGTTCCTCGACCAGGCGCCGGACGACCTGGTCCCGCTGACCGTGCTGCTGGGTACCTTCGCCCCGGCCCGCATCGCGCCGCACGCCGGTGGCCCGAACCCGCTGGGCGCACTGGTGCTGCGCGGCTGGGAGTACTTCGCCGACCAGGTCCCGGCCGATGTCGCGGATCCGGTGTTCGCACTGCTCACCGACGCCACGCCGCTGGCGACCGCGCTGGCCGGCCGGCCGTGCACGCTGGTGCACGGCGATCTGGCCACGGTCAACGTGGCGCTGGACGGCGACCAGGTGACGCTGCTCGACTGGAGCATTCCCGCGGCAGCGCCGGGAGCGGTCGACCTGGCCCGGCTGCTCGCCGGCTGCGCCTCGGTGATCGACGCCACCCGCGAGGAGGTGATCGCCGAGTACCGGGCGCTCGCGGGTCCGGCCGACGACGAGGCCGCGCTGCGGCTGGCCCTGCTCGGCGGCCTGGTCTGGCTCGGCTGGAACAAGGCCCTGGACGTCGCCGAGCACCCGGATCCACTGATCCGCGAACGGGAGCGGGCCGACCTCGGCTGGTGGGTCGGCCAGGCCCGCCGCACGCTGGACGCCGGCCTGCTCTGAGGCTGCACGCTTAGGCGTTCGCCTGCTCCTCGGCGGTGTACGGCCGGAGGACGCAGAACTCGTTGCCTTCCGGATCGGCCAGCACCACCCAGCTGACGTCGTCGCTCTGGCCGACGTACACCCGTTTCCCGCCGAGCGCCTCGATCCGGGCCACCTCGGCCTCCTGGTCGTCCGGGCGCAGGTCCAGGTGCAGCCGGTTCTTCACCTTCTTGTCGTCCGGCACCCGCAGGAACAGGATGTCCGGCACGACGCCGTCCTCCGGGCTGCCCTCCGGCGGCTCGAGCGCGATCTCGTCGGCGTCCTCGTAGGTACGCCGCCAGCCCAGCACCTCGGCCCAGAACGTCGCCTGCGCGTCAGGGTCGTGCGAGTCGATGCTGATGCACTGCACGCGGATCGTCATGCAGCCAGCCTAGGCTGCTGGGTGTGAGCACTCCCGAGCCGTTCCCGCGGCGGATCTGGCGCACGCTGGAGCCGTACCACGCGATCACCTACTTCGCGCCCGAGACCAGGGCCGCCACCGACGCACTCGGCCTGAAGGGCGGGTGGATGAGCTACTTCGGCTGCCGGGCCGCTCCGCTCGGCCCGGTCGGGCCGGTGCTGGTCACCGCGCTGTTCTACAGCTTCCACCCGCTGATGGTGGCGCGGTCGCTGCCGGACGCCTGGTCGTACGCCGAGCCGTCGCAGCTGCTCGACGCCCGGCTGGCCGCTGTCGACGCCGCCGTACGACGCCTGCTGCCGGACGCGATCGGCAGCGCGGACCTGGCCCGGGCGGCCGAGCTGGCGAGGCGCGCGGTGGAGCTGACTGTGGTGGACGGCCGGCCGATGGCGGCGGCGAACTCGGCGCTGCCGTGGCCGGACGAGCCGCACCTGGCGCTCTGGCAGGCCACCACCACGCTGCGCGAGGCGCGCGGTGACGGCCACGTCGCGGCACTGGTCGCCTCCGGGCTGAGCTCCTGCCAGGCGTGCGTGACGATCTCTGCCGCAGGCGGTCCACCGCCGGAGGTGTTCAAGGTGAGCCGGCGCTGGAGCGACGAGGAGTGGGCGGCGGCCTCGGCGGACCTGGCGCTGCGCGGTTACCTGCACGAGGACGGCACGCTGACGTCCGACGGAGTGTCGCTGCGGGAGGACGTCGAGCGGCGTACCGACGAACTGGCCGACCAGACCTGGCAGGCGCTCGGCGAGGACGACAGTGCCGAGCTGGACCGGCTGGTCAGGCCACTCAGCCGGGTCCTGATGGCGAACGGCTCGGTACCGGCGATGAACCCGATCGGCCTGCGCTGGGACCCGGCCGAGATCAACCCCGGCTGAGACGCGCCCGGCGGGAGTCCCGACGTCGGCAGCGGCACGACCCGCCAGCGACTCAGCCGCGACGGCCGATCGCGCCGCGGCCGACGACGTACAGCAGGGCAACCCCGATGCCGGCCACGATCGGGCCGACGATCGCCCAGAACGCCTCGCCGGTCATCGAGCTGCCCTCCAGGTAGCCCAGGCCCTGCAGCGTCCACACCACCCCGATCACTGTCAGCAGCAGCCCGACCGCGATACCCAGCACCCTTTTCATCACCCACCCATTCTCAGCCGTCCCGCCCACCCAGGGCGACCACCGGCCCCGCATCGACCAGACCTGCCGCACTTCCCGTACAGACACGCCGGGCCGGGGGCGCCGGGGCGGCGTGTCGGTGCGGGGAGTGGGGTTGAATCGCCGGGTGGACGTGACGGTGCTGTGCGATGCGGTGGCGCTGTTCCCGGAGCCGGTCGGGGACGCGTTGCCGGGGTGGACCGACGAGCACCAGGCCTGGACCGCGGAGCGGGCGCAAGGCAACGTCGCGCCGGACGGCGGGTGGTGGCTGCACTTCCATACGTACCTGCTCACCGGCGACTCCTCGGCGGTGCTGGTGGACACCGGGATCGGGCCCGCCGGCAGTGCGGCCGCGGACTGGCTCGGCACCAGCGGAAGGTTGCCGGACCTGCTCGGCACCGCCGGCGTCACGCCGGACGAGATCGACACCGTCGTACTCACGCACGTACACCTCGACCACGCCGGCTGGAACACCGACGGCGCCCGGCCGCGGTTCGCGAACGCGTCGTACGTCCTTCAGGCGGCCGAGCTCGAGCACATCCGCGGCACGGCGTCGTACGACCGGTACCTGAAGGCGGCCGACGAGGCGGGACAGCTGCGGGCAGTGGACGGCGAGACCGACCTGGCCGGGGTGCGGCTGGTACCGACACCGGGTCATACACCCGGGCACCAGAGCGTGGTCACCGCGCGGGCGGTGCTGGCCGGCGACGTACTGGTGCACCCGGCGCAGGCCGCATGGCCCGAGCTGACCTACGTGTACGAGACCGAGCCGGCCGTCGCGGCGACCAGCCGCAGGGCGGTGCTCGCGCTGGCCGGGGCGTACGGCGTCCCGCTCGCGCCGGCTCATCTGCACACGCCGCTACGGGTGAACTCCGGCCTCGGCGGGCCGACCTCGCTGCCCGCCGAGGGGGCGGGCACGGACCGTTGCCCGGTGCAACGACTCTAGCGGCGCCGGGACAGCGCCACGCCGGCCAGGCAGAGCGCACCGCCGGCGATCGCGAGGCCGGCCGGGGTCTCGTCCAGCAGCAGCCAGCCGAGCACGATCGTGATCGGCGGCACCAGGTACGTCGTGGCGCCCATCCGGCCGGCGCTGGTCCGGGCCAGCGCGTACGCCCAGGTGGTGAACGCCAGCGCGGTCGGCAGCGCCCCCAGGTACACCACCCACCACAGCGTGGACGCCTCCGCGGCCCGGGCCTCCCGCACCAGCGCGGGTGCGAATGGCAGGCACGCGACGGCTCCGATCGTGCACGCGGCCCAGGTCACCTGCAGCGCTGGGATCCGGGCCAGCAACGGCTTCTGCGCCACCACCCCGATCGCATAGCCGGCCGCCGCGACCACACACAGCACCACGCCCCAGGTCTCCGCGGTCCCGGTCGACGACGACGTCCCGATCACCACGACACCGGCGAACGCGACCAGGCTGCCGACGACCAGCCGGCCCGGGAAGCCCTCGCCCAGCACGATCCCCGCCAGCAGTGCGATCATCAGCGGCCCGACATTCACCAGCATCGCCGCGGTGCCGGCGTCGACCCGCTGCTCGGCGGCGTTCAGCGCGACGTTGTAGCCGCCGAACCAGAGCACTCCGCAGATCACCAGAGCAACCCAGTCCCGCCGGGTCGGCGGCCGCCATCGGGCCGCTCGCGGCCGGGTGAACAGCAGTACGCCGAGCAGCACGCTGCCGATCACGAGCCGGCCGAGCGCCAGCGCACCGGGCGAAACCTCGTTCCCGACGTGCCGGATCGCCACGAAGGCCGATGCCCAGAGCACGACGGTGGTGAGCGCGGCGGCGGCGGCGAGCAGGGAGGTCCGGGTCGGGGCGGGACTCGTGGTAGTCACGGGACGACGCTATGCCGCCGACCGTTCGACCGGCACCGAATTATCACCGTGCGGTGTCCGGGTGCCTGCGCTGCTTGGCCCACCCGGCACAGGTTCGCTGGCGTACTCGCGGCCGCGCTGCGGCGACTGGTCAGCTGAGCGACCCGGGATCGGCCGGTACGTCGACCGCGTGCTGGCGCAACACCTCCAGCGGTATGACGTCCAGCGCCAGCTCGTTCGTCGACGCGAGCACCACCGGCGCCGCCACCCCGGCCTGGTACGCCTGCAGCCAGCGCACCGCGACCACGCACCACCGGTCCCCCGGCCGCAGCCCGCTGAACCCGAACTCCGGCCGCGGCGTGGACAGGTCGTTGCCGACTGACGCCTGGTGCTCCAGGAACTCCGCCGTCACCACGGCGCAGACGGTGTGGCTGCCGGGATCCTGCGGCCCGCTGGTACAGCACCCGTCCCGGTAGAACCCGGTGACCGGATCCGTGCCGCACTCCTCCAGCACCCCGCCCACCACGTTCCGCTGCTCCTGATCACTCATTCGTCAGTCCTGCCCCGGGGTGTCGCCGTTCATCGGTCAGTCCGGTCCGGGCGTGCTGCCGCCCGCATCGCGGACCTCGATCCGGACCCGCTTGTTGCCCTTGCCCTTGGACTCGGTCCCCGTCACCGCGACCGAGCCGACCTCGGCGGTGGACAGCACGTGCGTACCGCCGTCGGCCTGCTTGTCCAGCCCGACGATGTCGATCACCCGCAGCGGGTCGATCTCGCGCGGGATCAGGTTCGCCGCGGTCCGGATCAGCGCATGGTCCTCGTCGGCCACCTCGCGTCCCACGAAGGCGACCAGGATCTCCCGGGCCGCCATGATCTCCTCGTTGATCCGCTTCTCGATCTCCCGGCCGAACTCCGCCGACATCGACTCGAACGGGAAGTCCAGCCGGCCCTTGCCCGGTTCCATGTTCCCGCCGGTGACCGGGATCTTGTGGTCCGCCCAGATCACCCCGCAGAGGATGTGCAGCGCGGTGTGCGTACGCATCGTCAGGTGCCGCCGGTCCCAGTCCAGCACTCCCTGCAGCTCGGTGCCCGCGGCCGGCAGCTCGGGTACGTCGAGCCAGTGCCAGATCCGACCGCTCTCGCGCTTCACCTTTGTCACCGGGACCGGCCCGGCACCCCAGTCCAGCGTGCCGAGGTCGTACGGCTGCCCGCCGCCGCCGGGGAAGAACGCCGTACGGCGCAGCGCCACCCGGCCCTGCTCGGCATCGACGTCGGCGACCGTCGCGTCGAACTCGCGCAGGTAGGCGTCGACCGCGAACAGCTCGGACCGCGCCAGGTCCTCCGGTGCGTTCTCCGGGACCGCGCGTCCTGGTACCGCCATGTCATGCCTCCAACCGGTAGATCACGTGCGGACGAAGCGGGTGCCCGAGCGGCAGCGAGGTGTGCTCGAAGTCCGACGACTCGTCGTACGTCATGCCGATCCGCTCCATCACCGCGCGGGACCGCACGTTGATCGCCGCGGTCATCGACATGATCGCGTCCAGACCCGCGGGCCCGAACCCGAAGCCGCAGGCCGCACGCGCCGCCTCACTCGCGAAGCCGTGGCGCCAGGCCGGACGCGCCAGCCGCCAGCCGACCTCGATCTCGCCCTTCGGCGGGATGTCCGCCCAGACCGGAAACAGCCCGGTGAAGCCGACGAAGTCGCCGGTGTCCTTGCGTTCCAGCGCCCAGAGCCCGAACCCGCGCTCGTCGAAGGTCCGCTCGATCCGGTCCACGAACGCGTCGGACTGCGCCCGGGTCAGCGGTGCCGCTAAGAACTCCATCACCGCGGGGTCCGCGTTCATCGCCGCGAACGGCTCCAGGTCCTTCTCGGTCCAGCGGCGCAGCACAAGCCGCTCGGTCTCCAGACGATCGCCACCCACGCCCCTGAAACTACCTCGCCCCCGGTCACACATTCGCGTGGTTAACCACGCGAACTGCGGGTTCGCCCCGCGCATAACCTTGGTCAACCCGCAGCTGGGGTGGTTAGCCACGCGAATTGCAGGAAGAAGGAAGGCAGGAAGGAGGCCCGGGTCAGAGGATGCCGGTGTAGGTGAGGACGAAGCCGGCGGCGGGGAGCAGGAACCAGCCGGCCACGATCACCACGCCGCGGAAGCTCGGCGAGGGGCCGATGTGCTTGCGGTACGACGCGACCAGCAGCGGCACCATCACGATCTCCAGCAGCAGCATCCGGCGCGGGATCACCGTGTTCGTCGCGGCCAGCAGCACCGACAGCCCGGCCGAGGCCACCCAGCAGGCCAGGCCCAGCCGGTACGTCGCCTCCCGGCCGAGCCGGACCGCGATCGTGCGGTATCCGCCGGTCCAGCCGCGGGTGACACCGTTCGCCGCGCTGTCCGCGTCCAGGTCCGCGAGCGTGGTCGGCAGGTACAGCGCCGCACCGACCAGGGTGCCGAGCACGGCCATCGGCCACGGAAAGTCGCCGATCGGGCGGATCACGGCCCAGCCGGCCATCGGACCGGCGACCCCGATCGCTACCGCGTTCAGCAGGACGTCGCCACCGGGCCGGGACTTCAGCCGAAGCGGCGGTGCGCTGTACGCCGCGCCGAGCAGCAGCGCGACCAGCGTGCCGGCCGCGAACCACCACCCGGCCGTCAGCGACAGCGCGAACGCCACCATGCCGGCGGCGACCGCGATCCAGAGCGCGGCGGCCGGGCTGATCCGCCCGGTGACCAGCGGCGCCGAGGCCTTGCGCGGGTTGAGCAGGTCCCCCCGCACGTCGTACGCGTCGTTGACCGCCAGCACCGACAGCCAGACCAGCGGCCCGATCACCAGCGCACCAGCCAGCACGTGGGGCAAGTCGCCGGCGGACGGGACCAGCCGGCCGGTCGCGAGCACCAGCCCGACGCCGTACGGGACCAGCGACACCGGCCAGAACTGCGGCCTGGCCAGCGCGACGACGTCCCGGGTCCGGAGGCGGGACAGCACCGAGGTCACGGCCCCAAGTCTTCCGCCGCACCGGTCCGGCGGACATCGCCCGAGCGAGTGAGACGGGTCACCGCGGGAGGGACCGATGAGTTTCGCGATCGCCGCCGGTCTACCCATCCAGGAGGTACTGCG
>Ga0075420_100000828_pt1 | contig 25506 bp, 17 predicted proteins | sample SoiMetdeltSBSDD4_FD_75296 | JGI IMG/M metagenome (GOLD analysis project Ga0075420, IMG submission 75296) | Bulk soil microbial communities from a Populus tree surrounding site in Tennessee, USA - Soil MetaG P. deltoides SBSDD4 | ecosystem: Environmental > Terrestrial > Soil > Tree plantation...
TGTTAAGTGGCGAGAATACCAAAGTATTTGTGCAGGATACGAGTCACGTATATCGTGATGAAGCGGATGCCGCGCAGTCTGTTTTTAATAAACGTTTGATGCCACTGGCAAAAAACCAAACTTATTTTACTGTCGATGAATTGAAACAGGCGATTGAAAACCTGGATAAGGAAGAAGTTTTCAAAAGCGGTATCGGTTGTGTTTCCATAGAAAACCCGGTACGCCGTACGGATGGAAGAATGATCCCGCTTGATGAAATAAAAAAGATCAGTGAATATTGCCGAAGTAAAAATCTCAAACTTCATCTGGATGGAGCCAGGCTGTTTATGGCTTCTGCATGGTCCGGGGTTTCGATAAAAGAGTATTCAAGTTACTTTGATACGGTTTACATTTCTCTTTATAAATATCTCGGCGCCAGTGCCGGCGCAATTTTATGTGGCGAGAAATCATTGATCGATAAAATGCCTCACATGATAAAAATCCATGGCGGTAACATGTTTGGAAATTGGCTGAATGCTGCCATGGCTTCTTATAAATTAGATACGATAGAGGAAAAACTGCAGGAAGCAATAAAAAGATCAAAAGACATATTTACGTCCCTGGGTCAAATCGGTATAAAGGTGTCTCCGTTAGATGGAGGAACAAATATTTACAGCATCAAAGTTCCTGCAGGAATAAATGTTCAAAAATTTGGTGAAACACTTAACGGCTATTTTATTCGTATACCAAGGCCGGATGCAAATGGAGACGCAAAGATCAGCGTTAACGAAACCTTACTCTATCGTGAACCGAAGTATATCATCGATGCATTCAAAGATTCTTTGAGTAAAGCAAAATAAAGAATTGCCACGGAGACACGGAGACGCACGGAGTTTCCCTGTGCATTCCGTGCCTCGGCGGCAAACACAAAAATGCAAACTATTTCTTATGAGAAAGATATTTATCCTCATCGCATTGCTTTTATCTTCTATTTTATTTGGACAAAAAGAAGCGTCTGTTTCATTTGAACAATGGATCAGTCTTAAAACCGTAGGAGGCCCCGTCATTTCCCCTGACGGAAAAATTATCGTTTATAGCACGACGACAACCGATTGGGGCGAGAATGCTTATGATAGCGAGCTTTGGATGGCAAAAGAAAATGAAGCGCCCGTTCAATTAACCAGGACCAACAAAGGCAGTAGTGGCAATGCTGCTTTTAGCCCCGATGGAAAGTTCATAAGCTTTATTGCCGACAGGGGAAACAAACGCCAGATTTATCTTATATCAGTTCAGGGTGGCGAAGCCTTACAAATCACAAAAGATGAAGATGGCATTAATAGTTATGCATGGAATCCCGATGGAACTAAAATTGCCTACAGCAAAACACAACCAAAAAGCAAAAAAGATAAAACAAAAGAAGAAAGATATGGAGCGTTTGGTATTGAAGGAGAAGAATACCAGCTTACTCATTTATGGATAGTAAACTTTAATTACGATTCCGTGTTGCTGGCCGGGCAACTCCCCTGCTACTCTTCAAAAGATTCAACAATTAAAAAAACAGATTGTGTGTCATTGCCTGTTGCAAAAGCGTTAACTGAAGGAAATTTTAATGTTGGCGGATTTTCCTGGAGCCCTGATGGAAAACAAATTGCCTTTAACCGGCAAAATGATCCTTTGATCAATTCAGGTATTACGTCTGATATCGTGCTGATCGATGTGGCTACAAAAAAGATGACCACAGTGATCAGTAATCCCGTCGGTGATTTCTTCAGCGTCTGGAGCCCTGATGGAAAGGCCTTTGTTTACTCCAGCCTGATCGATGATTCCGTTTCAAATTTCTATAAGATTAACCGCTTGTTTATTTATGATTTGGCCGCGAAATCAAGTTTGGAGATCGCAAAAGACATCGATGAGAATAAATCGGTCGCCGACTGGAATAAGCATGGATTGTTTGTAGGTGCATTCAATAAAACAAGATTTAAGTTTTACGGTGTGAATACAAAAACAGGGGCAACAGAGAATATTCCATTATCAATTGACCTTCCGGGAGGAATCGCATTCAGCAAAAATTCCGATATGATTGCTGCATCAGGTAGAAGCTATAACGGTCTCAATGAAATTTATAAATGGAAATGGGGATCTCCGTTAAAGGCAGTTGCCATCACCAATAGCACAGCGCAGATCAAAGACTGGATTACACCCACAAACGAGGTTATTCAATGGAAAAGTAAAGATGGTGCGGAGATCGAAGGCATTTTATTAAAACCAAAGAATTATGATGCAAAGAAAAAATATCCCCTGCTTGTAGTAATCCATGGCGGACCAGCAGGCATCGATCTGCCCGAACCAACTCCTACTTATGTATATCCGATCATGCAATGGGTAGAAAAAGGTGCACTTGTTTTGCGTGTTAATTATCGCGGCAGCGCCGGGTATGGTGGCAAATTCCGTGCATTGAATGTCCGCAATCTTGGTGTGGGCGATATGTGGGATGTTGTAAGCGGTGTTGAATATTTAGCCGGCAAAAACATGATCGATACTTCAAGAATGGGCTGTATGGGTTGGAGCCAGGGAGGATATATCTCTGCTTTTCTAACCACCAATACAACTATGTTCAAAGCGATATCAGTTGGTGCCGGTATTTCTAACTGGGTAACTTATTATGTCAATACCGATATCACTCCATTTACACGTCAATATTTACAGGCAACTCCTTGGAATGATATGGATATTTATTTAAAGACGTCACCAATGACAAATATTAACAAAGCAAGCACGCCGACATTGATACAGCATGGTGAGTTTGACAAGCGGGTGCCTATTCCCAATGCGTATGAATTATACCGTGGCTTGCAGGACAGAAAAATTCCGTCAAGACTGATCGTGTACAAAGGTTTTGGCCATGGCATAAATAAACCAAAGGAAAGACTGGCTGCTGTGTGGCATAATTGGCAATGGTTCAACCAATATGTTTTTGGAGAAAAAGAGGAAACATTGGCATTGGATGATAAATTCTGATCTATCTTTTTAAGAAGTCAGCATACAGTTTTTGCATCAGGGCCTTTGCTATCTTTTCCTGCCCTGCATTTGTTTTGCCTTCTTCAAACACCGTCTTTTTCCCGGCGTTGTCAAATAACAATCGGCTGCTGTCTGTCACAAATCCAATCCCATCATTGTAGGTAAAGAACGCCCAGTGCTTCGATGTGGAATCAAAAATATTTTTACCAAAAGCAAAAGTATCATTACCAAAATGCATTTGACCCACCAGCGTTTCAGCTATATCAAGCTGATTTACCGTTTTATCAATAATAACATGCTGTCTTTTTAATGCCCCTCCAAGCCATAAAACGGGAATACGATAATTATCAGCCCACTTACCTGTTATTGGCAAATAATGTCCGTGGTCTGCAGAAATGATCACAATTGTATTTTGCCATGACGGTAATTTTTTTACTTCGGCAATAAAACTATAAACAATCGAGTCCGTATAATGAAGTGAGTTCAGGAATCTTGTTTCCTTATCATTCCCCTTAAAAACAGGTGGCACGGGTGTTTCAAAAGGTTCATGACTACTTAAGGTAAGCCATGTGGTAAAAAAGGGTGGTTTCATATTTGCCAAATCAGTTACCAATTTCTTCATCACTACTTCATCATGGGCACCCCACTTCGAATTCATATCAGCTGTTGCGAAATCCTCTTTCGTAATTAGTTGCTGATATTGCTGTGCGTTCAGATAGCTTTTAATATTCATGAATTCGGATTCGCCGCCATAATAAAAACTCGTGTGATATCCTTGTTTCATAAAAATATTGCCCAGTCCCGGAAGTTTGCCTGTCTTCTCAGCGTAGTTGATGATTGATTCTTTGGGCAAGGCCGGATAGCTGCTCAGAACGGCACCTATTCCTTTATCTGTTCTGTCGCCTGATGAATAGCAATTACTAAAGTAGACTCCTTCCTTCATCAGTTCAGGCAGAAACCTGATCACCGGTCTACCGTCAATACTCTTGCCTAAAACTTTTTCAGTAAAGCTTTCCCAGATGATAAGAATGACATTTGACTTTGTGCTGCTACTATCATTAATTATTTGCGAATTTTCTCCCTTAGCCTCAAACAACCAATTCACGATTGAATCCGCTTCAGCTTCATCCATATATTGATAAATGTTCCTGCTTAAATATTTCGCTTTGGTAAGCGACTGCATAAAGTTCCATGTGCCATTTATAGCCGCATTATTTGCGTATTGATTATTTGAAAAGAAAACATGGCTTTGGTTTATCGGCGCCAATTGCAGCCCTCCGCGAATCGGAATGATAAGAGCTATTGTAAAACATAAGATCAATACCAATTGCACCAATTTGTATTTGTTATTTGATAAAAAACTGGTTGATCCGGAAATAACTTTTCGGAAAATCCAGAATAACAATAAATAGATCAGCAATAACCCGATAATGATCCATCCTATTGGCAGATGGCCAATAGAAGCCAATGCTTCCCTGGGTGACGATAAAAATCTTATGGGTGTATAGTCAAGTCTTGTTCCCCAGGCTTTAAAGCTTTCTGCATCTGCGATTGTTATAAATATCAATATGAAAAGAACAATACCTGTATACGTGAAGTAGATGATTCGCTTTCTGAATAATGGAATGAACAACGCGGCAATACCGAATAAGCAAACCAGGATCGTGAGGTAAGCGGCCATTGACAAATCCATCTTTAACCCATACCAGAGACTTTGCAGTTTTAAAGATGAAGAAACCTCTTTAGCATACTGTGAGGTTGATATAAGAAAAAAGACCCTGGCTATTTCAAAAAAAATCACCCAGCTAAAAAGATATATGAGCAGGAACAGGATTTTCCTCAACATTGTATAAAATTAAAAAAGCAACCCTAAACCGGGTTGCTTTTCTTATAAAATCAAATTTGTTTTTTAGCTGATCTTTTCTACCTGCATGTAGTTCAATTCTACAGGTGTTGAACGACCAAAGATCTTTACAGTAACTTTCAATTTCTTCTTTTCATCATTCACCTCTTCTATCACTCCGTTGAAGTCATTAAATGGTCCTTCAATGATCTTGATAGTTTCACCAACAATGAACGGCTCACTCATGCTCACTCCACCAGCCTCAGCCATCTCATCCATCTTACCGAGCATCTTGTTCACTTCAGCTTTACGTAAAGCGATCGGGTGATCCTTACCCAGAAAATGAATCACATTCGAAGTATTCTTGATCGTATCACGAAGATCATCGGAAAGTTTGCCTTCCTGTATCTCGATCATTACGTAACCAGGATAATAGTTTCTTTCACGCATCACCTTCTTGCCATTCTGTACTTTATATACTTTTTCCACGGGTAGAAAAACCTGTTTTACAACCTTATCCCATCCGCTGCGTGAGATCTCTTTGTCAAGGTATTCCTTTACCTTTTTCTCTTTGCCGCTTACCACACGGAGTACATACCACTTTGATTCTGCGGCCTGGGTATTTGAATTTGTTGTTTCCATCTTAAAAAATTCTATATATCTCCTTTAAAATAACGTTTGTTACCAGGTCCATTGCCCACACTAAAAAAGTAATAACAGCTGTAGCAGCAATCACGATCATTGTCGATTGCTGAAGCTGTGTCCAGGTGGGCCATGTTACCTTTTCGGTAAGCTCTTTATAACTCTCTCTAAAGTAAGTTGTGATCTTTTGCATAATTTGATTTGTTGATTGGTCAATTGGTTAATCAGGAATCCCTAATGAACCAATTAACTGATACACTATTAATCTAACCAGCACGGGTACTAGGATTCGAACCCAGACTGAAGGTTTTGGAGACCTCTGTACTACCGTTATACTATACCCGTATGAAAGCTAAAAGCTATTCCGCGTTACCGAAACAGCTTTTAGCAATATATGTCGCAAAGATAAAAATCTTTTGCAAAGCCTCACGACTCGTATCCGCCAAAGGCGGATCGTAGCTGTAAGCTGTATTATTTCAAGATCTCCGTCACCTGGCCGGCACCTACTGTACGGCCACCCTCACGGATCGCAAACTTCAAACCTTTTTCCATCGCGATAGGCTGGATCAATTTTACAGTCAGCGATGTGTTATCACCAGGCATAACCATCTCTGTACCTGCTGCCAATTCCACTTCACCAGTTACGTCAGTAGTTCTGAAATAGAACTGTGGACGATACTTTTGGAAGAATGGAGTATGACGACCACCCTCTTCTTTGCTCAGCACATAAACCTCGCATTTGAAATCAGTATGCGGAGTAATAGAACCAGGTTTACAGATAACCATACCACGACGGATATCTTTTTTCTCAATACCACGGAGAAGAAGACCTGCATTATCTCCAGCTTCACCTTCATCAAGAAGTTTACGGAACATCTCAACACCCGTTACTGTAGAAGTAAGTGGTTGAGGGATCAAGCCAACGATTTCAACTCCTTCACCTACTTTGATACGACCTCTCTCAATACGGCCGGTAGCAACTGTACCACGACCAGTAATTGAGAATACATCTTCAACTGACATCAGGAACGGCTGATCAACCGGACGAGGAGGAAGTGGGATATAACTATCAACTGCTGCCATTAATTCATCGATTGCTGCAAGCCATTTTTCTTCGCCAGCCAATGCGCCGGTAGCAGAACCTTTGATAATTGGAGTATTATCACCATCAAATCCGTAGAAAGTCAACAATTCACGGATTTCCATTTCTACAAGCTCCAAAAGTTCCGGATCATCTACAAGATCAACCTTGTTCATGAACACTACCATACGGGGTACACCCACCTGGCGAGCCAAAAGGATGTGCTCTTTTGTTTGAGGCATAGGACCATCAGTAGCAGCCACCACAAGGATAGCGCCGTCCATTTGCGCAGCACCGGTGATCATGTTCTTAACATAGTCAGCGTGACCGGGACAGTCAACGTGGGCATAGTGACGGTTAGCCGTTTGATATTCCACGTGCGCAGTATTGATCGTGATACCACGTTCCTTTTCTTCAGGTGCAGCATCAATTTCATCATATTTTTTAGCTGTAGCCAAACCTCTCTTCGCAAGAATAGTTGTTATTGCTGCAGTCAGAGTTGTCTTACCGTGGTCAATATGGCCAATGGTACCAACGTTAACGTGGGGTTTATCCCTTTTAAAGGTCTCTTTTGACATTGTTATCGGTTTTTAAAGTTGTTAGTTGTTGCGAGGCGAAGCCGAAGCAATCTCCTCGTTTTTTTATTAAAAATTTGCCAGGCATTGGTGCTACTATTAAGCTTCCGTTGCGTCGCACTCTTGTACGTTCTGTTCCTTGATCGTCAATTGTGAATGGTGAATTGTCAATCCAAATGAACCGCTTATTGCCAATTGACCATTAACCATTGACCGCTAGAGCCGTTAAAGGGAATTGAACCCTTGACCTCTTCCTTACCAAGGAAGTGCTCTACCACTGAGCTACAACGGCTTTTTTAAGGTCATTGAAGTCAGTGGGTCATATGAGTCAAAAAACTGACCTATTTGACCAATTTGACTTATATGACAGTGGCCTACTTCAGAGCGGGAGACGAGGCTCGAACTCGCCACCTATAGCTTGGAAGGCTATCGCTCTACCAAATGAGCTACTCCCGCATAGTCCGCCGAAGCTCGGAGAGCGAAGGCGGGTATTTGAGTTTTTGAAAGAACTTTTTTATTCGTTGATCACCTTCGCTAAAGCTTCGGTGACCACTGTGGGCAAGGATGGATTCGAACCACCGAACTCGTAAGAGGGCAGATTTACAGTCTGCTGCCGTTGGCCACTTGGCTACTTGCCCATTTTCAATTGACAATTGCCAATTGACAATTGCCAAATGAGCCACTTGTCGGAATCGAACCAACGACCTACTGATTACAAATCAGTTGCTCTACCGGCTGAGCTAAAGTGGCATCTTTTTCAAACTTTAGCATCGAACCGTTGACCTTCCCGATTCAATCGGGATGCTCTATCCGCCGAACTAAAGCATCATTTCCTTCAGCCCGCCACAGCCCTCAGTTTTTCAAGGATCTTCGGCGGTCGAGGCAATAAAGAACTACCCCCAATTATTAGGGGAGGCAAAGGTAAGGGAAATTGATATTTGGAAAAATCTTTAGACTGATTTTTTGTCCTGATAATGAGAAAGAAAAATCCCGTCTCGCCCGAAGCGTGACGGGATTGATGAGTTATCTATGCTGCTTGTTTTCCTTTTCGTTTTTTTATTTGGTTCAAGAGAGAATCAAATGCTTCATCAAATGATTCTTCGAAAGACTTGGTTGTGGTTTTTACAAAAAAATAGTGTCTGGGTACGTGTACTCTGATCTCTGCGATCTTGTCTTTGATAGTATGAATCACGTTATCGAGTTTCAGAAACACATCTACTTCTACAATGCGGTCGTGGAAAATTTTTAGCTTTTGTAACTTTTGATTAATGTACGTTACGAGCTTTTCGTCCGCATTGAAATGAACAGTTTGAATCTTAACATTCATAACAATCGCATTTTTTAAAGTGAACAATAAATAAAGAACTAAGGTTGGTTTTTTACTTGTTTTTACTGCATAGGCTGATGAATTTTAGGTTCACTACAAGTTAGCTTTAAAATGATTTTTTTCCAAAAATTTTTCAATGAGTTTTGTTGAAATTTTCCTGTTAAAAAATCATGCCTTCGGATGGGCTTTTTTATAAACATTCTTTAATTTTTCTATGGTATTGTGCGTATAAACCTGCGTACTGGCAAGACTGGCATGCCCGAGTAACTCTTTTACGGCATCAAGGTTGGCACCATTATTCATTAAATGAGTAGCAAATGTGTGTCGCAACACATGTGGGCTTTTTTTATCAAGCGTTTTCACTTCTTCATGTAAGATGTTTCGTACAAGATTATAGGCATACTTGGGGTATAGTTTCTTGCCCTTAGAGCTTACAAGCAACATATCATCAGTTTTTTCAAACACTTTTCTTTTTTCATTGATATACTCCCTGATCGTTGTCAACAGCTCCCCTCCCGCCGGTATTATTCTTTCTTTATTGCCTTTACCTAATATTTTCAATTGCTTTTTTGAAAAATCAACCTGCCTTTCTTTCATAGTTATCAATTCACTTAACCGCATACCCGTTGAGTAAAAAATTGTGATCAGCATTTTTGTATTCAGGCTGTCCCAATCTTCTGTGTTTATTTTTAGCGATCTTGTAAGATCAGCCAGGTCCTTTTCCTTTATAAACACAGGTAATCGCTTACTAATTTTCGGAGTTACTATATTGATCATCGGGCTATTCTCTATAACCCCTTTCTTCAGAAGGTACTTAAAAAAAGACTTGAGAGTAGAGATTTTCCGGTTGATTGTTCTTGAAGTTACTTCGTCATCCTTTAAGGAGGCTAACCAGCTGCGAACAAAGCTCTGGGAAATTTCTTTGATCTTAACAGTTCCAAACTGTGTTTCAAGAAAACTAAAAAATTGAACCAGGTCATCGTGATAGGATCGGATGGTATGTTGAGAATACCGTTTTTCAAATTTGAGATAGTCAATAAAGGATTGGATCCCGGATAAGCCGTTTTTCATTTCCCTACTAAACTACAAAACAAATAGCTATCCCAATATATCAGGATAGCTATCAATGAATTTATTTAGCCGGTATATTAACCTTCTATTTTTCCGCTTGCGATCTTTTGTTTGTACACCGCTTTCAATACTTCACCCCTGCGTTTTACTGAGGGCTTGGTGAATGATTGGCGTTCACGAAGCTGGAGAAGGATCTTGCTCTTTTCAAACTTCTTTTTGTACTTTTTAAGCGCTTTGTCGATGTTTTCGCAATCTTTTGAATCAATGATCAGCATAATAATATACCTCCTTTGGTATGTTTTTAATTGCCCGCCTTCGCTAAAGCTTTGGCGGATGAAGGCCGCAAAGATAGGAGACCTTTCCGAAAAGAAAAAGCCCTGAGCAAAAGGATTTTGGCCCCGATAGCTGTCGGGATTGGAATTGTCGAAATGGAGTTCTTAGATTTGCCATATGTTTACCGGAATTGTTGAAACACAGGGCATAATTAGAAAAATCACAGGAAAAGGAACCAATAAAACCTTCTGGATAAAGTCCCCGATTTCTTCAAAATTAAAGGCTGACCAGAGTGTTTCTCATGATGGTGTTTGCCTGACAGTAGAAGAAGTAAAAGGCAACCGGCATCGCGTAACGGCTATTGCAGAAACATTAAGTAAAACGAACCTGGGCGATTGGCTTGACGGCTCCGTGATCAATCTTGAAAGATGCCTCAGAGTTAATGACCGGCTTGATGGCCATTTTGTACAAGGACATGTGGATACGGTTGCAATTTGTACCGATAAAAAAGAAAAAGATGGAAGTTGGGAATTCAGTTTTCAATTTCCATCAAAATTCGGGCAATTGATCATTGAAAAAGGATCGGTTGCTGTAAATGGAATAAGTCTTACTGCATTTAATGTAAGCGGGAATACTTTTGATATCGCCATTATTCCCTACACATATGAGAATACAAATTTGAGTACACTAAACACTGGACAAAAAGTGAATATCGAATTTGATATGCTTGGGAAATACATTAATCGAAAATTATCTTTGAGTAAATAAATAAACCATTACTAACCCGGATTCAATACCTGTAAAACCCACAACTGCTGAACGAACTCACTACCCTGCTTTAGACGGGTTGCGGGGCATTGCCATTCTTTTCGTCGTTTTTTATCACAATTTTGGTTTTGTAAAATATTTTTTCTTTGGATGGTTAGGTGTTGACCTTTTTTTCGTGTTATCAGGATTCCTCATAACAGATATACTTTTGAAAACTGTCAATAAGCCCCGGTACTTTAAAAACTTTTATGCAAAAAGAGTTTTGAGAATATTTCCACTGTATTTTTTAAGTCTTATCATTTTCCTGGTGATCCTTCCCCGCATAAAAGGCTTTCCGCTCGACCTTAGTTTTTACATCGATCACCAATGGTGGTTCTGGACCTATCTTCAAAACTGGTTCCTGATATTTTATAATGTAGGTAATACAACAACTGCCATTCAGCATTACTGGTCCTTAGCCGTGGAAGAACAGTTTTATATTGTGTGGCCCCTGGTTATTTTTCTGATCAGGAAGCCAAAGATATTATTGGCCATCGCCGGTTTTTTATTAGTATCTGTTATTTGTATTCGGCTGTACATGTGGACCATCCAAATCAAGGACCTGAACTATTTTGGTCTTTATACTTATACACGGATCGACGGGATATGTATTGGAAGCATGCTCGCCATTCTTCAGTTCATGAGATCCACCTTTATAAACAGGTATTTTACAGGATTGATCTTATTACTGGCTGCCATGAATTTCATATTCTACTTCATCAACAAAGAGTTTCATTTTACATACCCGTATTTCGCTATAGTCGGTTACACAACCTTCGCTATGCTTTTTGCGATCGTTGTTCATGAAGCGATACAGGGAGGCAATAAGGTGATAAACTTTTTGCTGAATATAAGACCCCTGAAGTTCTTTGGTAAAATTTCTTACGGTCTATACATTTTTCACTGGCCTGTATACCTTATTTTATATGGTTGGGTGGATGAGAAAGTAAGATCAGTTATAGCGATTTCTGAAAACAATACTGCTGTTTTAGCTTCCATCCTGCTTACTATCATCGCCATCCTGATCAGCGTTATAAGTTTTTACACTTTTGAAAGATATTTTTTGAAAAAGAAAAAAGCATTCAATTAACAAATGCTTTCATTATTACTAGTACATATTATCATAACTGTCAGCTGCCTTCTTAGCGGTGCATTGTTTTACAGTTTCCTTACAAAAAACAATGGATCAAGATCGGTAATCTTTTACCTGGTCAGTGGACTGATACTATTAACAGCGGTCACACAATTGCTTGTTTTATTTGTTCCCATTAATATTTACATCCGGCTTTTTGTATTCGTTCTTCTCGTAATCGGGGTTCTGAGTAAGTGGAAGAAACACAAAGTTGTGTTCAGCAAGTTGCGGGAAGAGCTTTCAATATGGCCCCGATTGTCGATTGCCCTCTTTTTGCTTTCCTGGATAATTATCCTTCTTATAAATGCAGGACCCCTGGTAATGGATGATACCGAAAGCTACCATATTCAATCTATAAAATGGATACAGGAATATGGTTCAGTACCCGGGCTGGTCAACCTGCATGAAAGATTTGGATTTAATTCCTCCTGGTTCAGTAGTGTGGCATTATTCAGTTTCTTCCCGGGATCTACGGGCGGATCCACAGCATTAAATAGTGTTTTATCGATGTGGTTATGTTTTTGGTTTATTAACGTGTTCAATGCACAACGAAAAGAAAACAATATTCCAGCCGCTTTTTCAATCCTGTCACTTTTTATTTGCTGTCTTATTATCTGGCCATTGTTAAGGGGTAATGCAGCATCAACAAACTACGACTTTGTTACAACCACAATAATCTTAATTCTCTTTTTCGAAATATTCTTATCAAAAGATTTTTCTCCGACTATAGAATGGCTTGTTTGGCCGGCATACTTATTCACCATCAGGATTATCAATTTCCCGTTGTTGCTTCTTGGTTTAATCGCATTGATCCATTTTATAAGACAAAAAAATTTAAAAGAACTTCTTTTGCCTCTTGTCTATTGCCTGTTGTTGATTATTCCATTCGTTGTCAGAAATACGATTATAGCAGGTTATCCCTTCTATCCTGCAACAAGTTTTGATTTAGTAGATATTGACTGGAAACCCGATCCTCAAATGACTGAAAAGTTGCTTGAGTACATTAAGTATTATAATCGTGTCAGCACAACTTACATGGAGATAGAGCAAACAAAGGCATTGGGTGCTGATTGGATCCCTTCCTGGTTCGCCCATCTATTTCTTTTTGACAAGGCCCTCGTGATTGCTGGTGTAACCGGCATTTTTCTGACTATTGTAAAACTGTTTAACCAAAGAAATAAAAACACTTTCATATTAACGGGCATTTCAGCCGCATGGCTTATTTGCTGGTTTATTATTTCACCCGATCCAAGATTCATTTATGGGATTCTTTTATTCGGCAGCTTGATGCTCACATACCAGTTTGCTTCAATAATAAAAAACGGGCAGTTGATAAAAGTATCGATGGATATCATCATCATCGCTATGATAGCGGGATCATCATTTTATTTTATTTCAAAATTGTTGAAGCAGGAGGCGTACCGGAATTTTTTATTCCCGGCTAAGCTTCCTCAACCGCCGGTAAAAGAATTTGTCGTAAATGGCATTCCATTTCACATACCCGAACCGATTAACAACAACTGGAATGCCCGGTGTTATGGCACAAGTCTTCCATGTTTATATAAAATAGACCCGAGGTTAAAAGCAAGAGGAAAAGACATTCAAAATGGTTTCCGTTTAGAAAAATGAATTCATCGGACTATCTTCACCGATAAATATTTCGTAGAGACGGGGCATGCCCTGTCTCTACATAAAAAAGAATCGAGTTTGAAAAAGATCAGCATTATCATACCCTGCTACAATGAAGAAAACCTGATAACCGCAGTATTAGAGAAAGTGCTGCAAACAAAGCTTGATTATAACCTCGAAAAGCAGATACTGGTTGTTAATGATGGATCAACAGACAATTCGGCAAAAGCAATAGATCAATTTTGCGAAAGAAATCCATCTGTAATCCCGCTTCATCAAACAAAAAATTCAGGTAAGGGCGCAGCCATAAAAGCAGCGCTGCCAAGAACTGACGGTGATATTATCATCATCCAGGATGCAGACTTTGAGTATGACCCGGGTGATTATAATAAAATGATACAGCCCATTTATGACGAGCATGCCGACATTGTATACGGTTCAAGATTTATCGGTGCCGGCCCTCACCGCGTTTTATTTTTCTTCCATACCATAGGAAATAAGTTCCTCACATTTCTTTCTAACCTGTTCACCGGGTTAAATCTTACAGATATGGAAACAGGTTATAAAATGTTCAGGGCAGACATATTAAAGCAAATAAGACTAAAGGAAAACCGGTTTGGCTTTGAACCGGAAGTTACGGCCAAGGCAAGTCGCATAAAAAATATAAGATTTTATGAGGTAGGTATTGCCTACTATGGAAGAACGTATAAAGAGGGTAAAAAAATAAAATGGACTGACGGGTTTTATGCCATCTGGTGCATTTTAAAATACAATATCTTTTCCCGCAAATGAGTGAACCTATATCCGCAGCTAAAGACCCCGTTGGACTGCACACATTAGAAGTGATCGCAAAAGCTGATCGTTTTAACCGGTGGATGTATGATCAGTTCAAACATGACTTAAAGGGCGAGGTGCTTGAGATCGGAAGTGGGATTGGAAATATTTCAAAACTTGTGATTGAAGAAGACCATGCTGTAACACTCTCTGATTACAATGAAGAATATTGCGAGACACTGAAGAAAAAATTTTTACTCAATAAAAATGTAAGAGAAATCCTCAGCATCGATCTTCTTCACCCCGACTTTCAAAACATGTATGCCGCTTATCACGAAAAGTTCGACAGCATTTTTCTTTTGAATGTGATTGAACATATCCAGGATGATCATTTGGCTGTAGAAAACTGCAGGTATCTTTTGAAACAAGGCGGTCATCTTATCCTGTTAGCCCCCGCCTATTCATGGCTTTATTCCTCATTTGATAAGCAATTAGGACATTTCAGAAGGTATTCGCTACGATCACTAAGTAAGTTGCTCAGGAAAAATGATTTGGACATTTTATCAGGCTCTTACTTCAATTTTGCAGGTATTGGCGGCTGGTTGCTGTTCGGAAAAATCTTACATCAGAAGATGTTAAGCAGTGGCGAGATGTCTGTTTTTGATAAGATCGTACCGATGGCAAAAGCCATCGACAAGTTATTGGCTAAAAAAACAGGACTTTCAATAATAGTTACAGGGCTTAAAAAGTAATAATGCTTGCAACGCTATTGGCATGGATATATATTAGCTTCCTTTGCTGGACATGGGGAATTCTTCTGTTGCAATTGACAAGAAGAATAACAAAAACCGAATTAGTATTACCTCATTTCAGCATTATTTGCATCACGGGTCTTGCAGTCATTACAATTTTTGCGGGCATTTTATCATTGTTTATTCCGCTTGGCGGATGGTGGGTTCAATTTTTATTTATCATCCCGGGACTTGCTGTGTTTTTCATCAAGAACGTCCCCTATTTTTTTTCTTCCTTAAAAAAAGAATTCTCCCTACTGCATCTCCCGTCACTGATCCTCCTGTCATCTCTTTTGCTTTTACTACTGGTAATGAGTTCATGGGTAATTGTTCACCCGGACACATTAGGCTATCATGCTCAAACAATGCAATGGATAGAGAAATATAAAGCAGTTCCGGGACTGGTTCACCTGCATGTACGTTTCGGCTACCAGGGACTTTGGTTTGTAGATTGTGCTTTATTTGATTTTAGTTTTACCGGTAGCCAGGGGATAACTTTTTTAAACTCAACGGTGCTGTTTTGGTTTTTTATTTTCATCATAAACAGGATCGATGATAATTTTTTTAAAGGGCAGGAAAAGATAGTTGGTCTTCTCTGGTTCACCTTACTGTCATTATCCCTTTGGAGCTACACACAGGTAAGATTAACTGCCACTTCAGCAAGCCCCGATTTCATCGCAACAATATTTGTTCTTTCAGTTATTTACCTGCTGATTAAAAAGGGATCAAAACACCTTTATGGGGGTGACTGGCTATTGGCGTCATTGTTAAGCACAGTTGCGGTTACGATAAAGCTATCTGTAGCTCCTATTCTTTTGATTGCAGCAGTGGCATCTTTGCTTCTATTAAGCATAAAAAAAATCAGGCCATTCTTTCTGTTACTACTTATTTTAATACTGGCTTTTTCCGGCTTTGTTGCCAGGAATATTATTACCTCCGGCTATTTGATATTCCCGGATACGACAATTGACATCGCAAATACTGACTGGAAATACAGTCGCCAGCTTACCGACCAGGAAAAAAATTATATAACTGCCTATGCAAAAAAACAGGGGGTAGTAACAAAAGAAGAGATCGATTCTGTGAATCAAATGACTGCTGGGGAATGGCTGCCTTCCTGGTGGAAAAACAGGTCACTTGCTGATAAAACGATAATTACACTCTTCATACTTTCTCTACTCACTGCTTTACTATTCTTTAAAAAGATCATTCATTCAGGTTTTATTCACTTGCTTCTGTTAGTAACAATGCTGTCGGGAATTATTTTCTGGCTTATCAATGCGCCTGATCCAAGGTTTGGGTTTGGATTTATACTTGGATTCATTAGCTTAATTGCTTACCTGATATTAAAAGTAAAAAAGATCACTATTTCAAATAATATAGTAACCGCGATATTTATCATATCTGTTTTTTTGACCCTTTCATATACATTTTACAGGTTTAAAAATTTTTTCAGCGCAGACCAGCTAATTGCTCCTTTGGGAATTCCCGCATCAGAGTACAAATCATTTGAATGCAATGGTATGAAGGTCAACACTGCGATAAACGCAGAATTTGGAGTAACGCCCGTTCCCTGCACTGATATGGGTTGCGAACATTTTTATCCAAGAGGAAACAAAATCGACGATGGATTCAGGGCTAAATAGAATCTTTAATACTTTTTCCACTCATGGCCTTACTGATGGCCAGATCCATTACCCGTTCTGCATATGGTCTTGATATTTCATTCAACGCTTCTGTTTTCTGATGTATCAGATCCTTATTATTTGAGTCAAGTGAGGTTTTCAGGTCGTCCATCGCTTTATTTGTGGCATCTGTCTCTTCGGCCAATAAAAATTCAGCGTTTTTATTTAAAAACTTTTGCGTGGTATCAAGTAACTGTTGCGCTTCCGTTTTTGCCTCCACCAAGGCCCGGATTTTTATGTCTTCGCTTGCATGTTGAATCGATTCCATCAGCATGTTCTCCACTTCGTCATCGGTCAACCCATACTGTGGCTTTACTTCGATACCTTGTTCGACTCCGCTTCTTAATTCTTTCGCTTTTACATTTAATATCCCATCAGCATTGATCAAAAAAGAAACTTCAACCTTTGCCAGCCCTGCAGGCATCGCCGGTATTCCGGATAAATTAAATTCTGCCAGCTTGCGGTTATCTTTTACAAGATCTCTTTCACCCTGGTAAACAGAAACCCTCATGCCGCTTTGTCCGTCCTTTTGTGTTGTGTATTGCCGTCCTGCTTTTGAAGGGATCTTTGAGTTGCGGGGTATTAATACATCCATCAAGCCACCCATTGTTTCAATTCCCAATGAAAGTGGCGTGATATCAAGCAACAAAAATTCTTTGTTATTGCCAGCAAGAATATCAGCTTGTACGGCTGCACCCAATGCAACCACTTCATCGGGATTCAGTTCATCATGAACTTTGCGAGTAAAAAATTTACCGACTGTTTCTTTCACTACCGGTACTCTTGTCGATCCGCCCACCATTACCACCTCATCAATTTCTTTTACAGACAGACCTGCATCAGCCAATGCATTTTTACAGCACTGGATCGTTTTATCAATCAACGATTGAATAAGGCGTACAAATTCAATCCTCGATACAGAAACTTTCTCACCAGCTACTTCACCTTCGTAGTTTGAATTATTGCTCAGGTGTTTTTTTGCCGCTTCAGCTTTTAATCTTAATTCCTGCGCAAGGCTTTTATGGATTGACAACTCTTCCTCACTGATACCTTTCTGACCCATCCAATGCTTTACAATCGCGTGATCAAAATCATCGCCGCCTAAATAGGTATCGCCATTGGTTGATAATACTTCAAAGATCCCGTTACTGATCCTTAAAATAGAGATATCAAACGTACCACCGCCAAGATCATACACCGCAACCGTTTTTGTTTCATCGTTCCTCATTCCCAGGCCATAGGCAAGACTTGCCGCCGTCGGTTCGTTCACGATACGCAAAACATCCAATCCTGCTAACTTACCTGCATCTCTTGTTGCCTGGCGTTGCGCATCGTTAAAATATGCCGGAACAGTAATCACGGCCTTTGTAACAGGTGTTTTTAAAATATGCTCTGCTCTTTTCTTTAACTCCGTAAGAATATTGGATGAAAGTTCAACGGGTGAATAAAACTTTTCACCTACCTGAATCTTCACCAGGCTCTCTGTATTATCATCAATTACCTTATATGTAAAAAAAGATGATCTTTCTTTGATGTCATTATAAGATTTGCCCATCAATCTCTTTACAGAAAAGATGGTATTTTGGGGTTCGGTGACCAGGTAATTCCTGGCTTCATCACCAACCGTGATCACTCCGGTTTTATCAAAATGAACAATAGAGGGCACCAATGCATTTCCATCAGTTTCTTTGAGTACAACCGGTTTCCTGTCTTCAGGATGAATGATCGCCACAAGACTGTTTGTTGTTCCCAGATCGATGCCAACGATCATTTCCTTTTGTTGAAGGCTTCCTGTTGCTATATTGATCGCTATTTTGCCCATTATAATTAAATTCCGATTTAATAAATCACAAATCCCCGATGAGTTGCAAAAGTATACGGTGAATAACGAATTATGTTACGAAGTAAGAAAACAAAACTGTTAGATTTTTCGCAATAACCAGCAATCCTGCGAGTATTGGTCATTTTTTGCTTCGCCGGGCAAATATTCGACGATTTCAAATTTTCCGGTAATGAGTTTTGTTATAAACGCCGAAGGTTGAAATGAGGAATAAAGGCGATTGCCCTCATCCAAATACTTTCTTGTTACTAATAAACCCGAATCAAATAACTTCTTTTCGGGCTCAGTTAATTTTGAATAATAGCCTTTGCCTTGTGTAGTAATGAGTAACCCGCCCCGAAACTTGATGATCCTGTGTAATTCATTTATCCAATCAAAATGATTCTTTTCTGAAAGGTGTGTAAAGATGGAAAGGCCTGTCACCGCGTCAAAAAAAGAATTATTAAAATAAGTTGGAGGATCAACATTATTAACTGAAAAGTTTATTTCATTTAAATTCTCCTTACACCATCGAATATATTTTTCATTGTAATCCGTACCATGTATTTCTGCATGGGGCAATAAGAGCGGAAAATGCCGGACAATCCGGCCGGGTCCACAGCCCCAGTCTAATATTCTTACATCTTTGCCATCAATCTCAAAATAATTTGAAAACAGTGTCACAATCTCGGCAGCAGTATTTTTTCCGTCTTCATAATACCACTTGTAATTCAAACGATAGGTTTCATAAATAAAAAATTCAGGAGGCAACACAACATCAGGATGCTCTTTCCTGAAGGCAGCATTTTCCTTCTTGTATTTCATCTTTTGCAAATAAAACCTGGCCCGCTCTGCAGTCGAAAGCAAATTCAATTTTCGTAACCAGCCTGATACCTGAGATTTAATGCTCATTGTTTAAAGTACCGAAAATAAAAAAGGAAGAGTAATTGTAACTCTTCCTTTCAATATTCTTTGAAATGTTTTTCTATCGCATCAAATACATCTTACCATAACCTTTATTGAAATACTTATCGGTATTATCATCCTCGGCCTTGTATTTATCCAAGGCTTTACCATGCAGGTTGGTGACAACGCGATACAGGTAAATACCATTGGCCAGTTTTTGTCCATACTGATCTGTACCATCCCATTTGAATTCAGTGATATTTCTACCGACATGCAATGGTCCTAATTCGTCCTTGGTTATTTCCCTTACTATCTTACCTGTAATGGTCATGATCTGTATCTTGATATTTTGCGGTACTTCAGCGCCCGTGATCGTAAATACAAATGCTGTTGACGTGGTGAACGGATTCGGATAATTGAGCATATTCGAGATCATTGGCTTATTGATTACCTGGAAGCCGACCTTATACTCAACACTACCTGCCGTATTACCGCTCCTGTCTTTACCTGTTACGGTCAGCTCATAATCTCCGTCCATTGGGAAGTATGGAAGGAAGTCGATCGTTGCAGTATTGTCAGGATTCGGAGCATTGCCGGCTGGCGTAAACTTCAGCGTATCGTTTGTATTAAAGAAGAAGGTACGTGTCGTGCCATTTGGATAGCGGACCTGGATCTTAGCGCCTGACGTATCATCCAATATCAGCCATTTACTTTCATCTTTCAGTTTAATAATGATATGTGGCTTGGACGCAACGATATCCCGGTTCAATATATGGACACCGTCAAATGTTACATCAAGCAATGGATTTACATTATCTGATTTCACATAGAAATTGCGATACATGAAATTATTGAAATGGAATTGCTCCGGCTGGTCATTATCAGGGTTCACATCAAGATAGAACGTATTCAACCCCCGCAATCCCGCCGTGTTTGTAAGGTTTCTTACATGCAACGTATCCCAGGTAGGCAGTGGCCTGAATCTTGACAGGATCGTGTCTTGCCTGTTATTCCTGTCTGTTATTACCATTTTCACTTTCACGCTATCAAAGTTTCCTTCACTGATATTCTTAAAAGCCAATTTAAAGTTGAGTGGTTCTCCCGGATCAAGCGTATCCTTGAACTGGAAGAATACATTTGGTGCGATGGCGCCTTCCGGAATAGGTACATATGTAAGTCGCCAGTAGCGTAACTGATAAGCCGTAAGATTTATTGAATCAATATTCCTGATGCGCAATTTCAAATAAGGATATTGAGTTGCGCTGATCGAAGAAATATCTACATTCTGCTGGCTAAGATCAAGATTACTCATCACTGTTGTTTCATTACCTGCATTGTTGACACCGATAAGATCAACGGTGGGAAGATCTCCTGGGCCTGCATCGATGGTTGATCCTCTCCATTGGAACTGTTTCCATGCTTTTGCTGCGCCAAGTACCGGCGATGTTGTATAGCCAAGACTATCCGGTGTTGGGCAAACTACGCTCATCAGTATCCTGTCATAAATATTTTCGGAAAATTTAAATGAAGGAGCATACTGTGGAGTATTCTTTTTATAAACAAAAGCAAAAGCTAATGGACTAACATATTGATCAATGGAGGAAAAGCCCTGGTTCTTTAAAGTATTATATAATGTATTTTGACCATAATAATTGGTATCAGCCTGCCATACCGGTGCATAAGTATTAGGAGGTGCCCAGGCAAATTCCGGCGAAGTATTGCTTCTAATAGCCACATATGCGCCGTCGGGTACAACGTTTTCAAGGAAATTCCATGCTTTTCTTCTCGATGCGGTATCACCTAATGAGAAAAGGAAATTATAATGCCTGTCGAATGCAAAACCGCAGAAGGTATTACTTCCATAATCAGTTCCGGTTACATTTAACATCGGATGGAATGTTATCGGATCCAAAACATTTATGATTAATTCATTGTAGCCGCAACCGGGGCCTAATGAATTTTCTCCATTCACCGCTATGTAATAGTCAGCAGCATTAGCAGATGCGGCCGGATAAACTCCGGTTCTTATGAACAAGCTGTTCAATACAGGATGAAATTCCCATTGACGCGTCGCGGAGTCAATAAATACTCTTTGGGAAAGTGATTTCGTATGCTGGTAAAAATGTGACTGGTTGAAGCCGACATCACTGTTTGGTAAATATATAAATGATGCCTCATTCCATTTCGATGGATTGCCGGCACTATCGAGCGGTGATACTCTCCAGTAATAAACGGTGCTGTCTGTAAATGTAATACCCGGTGTAAATTCAAGCAAACCTCCCGGTGAAGTAAGGTTCACCGTACGTTTGAGACCTGAATTGAACAATGTCGTTGTATCCAACTCCATCCTGAATTGCTTGGAGAGACTAAATGGATTTGCGGTTGATGCATACAACTTGATATTTTGCTTATTTACGATCGCAAAATTCAAAGGATAAACAGGTCTTGCATCATCTTCAAAAATGTATACCTGTTTTGCAGTGGTATTGTTGTTTTCCCATGACTCGACAACAACATTGTCTACATCAATTGTTACCGTGATCGTATTTAAGCCTTTATCTGTAATCGGATTTATCGGAAAGGTGAAGGATACTGTATCATCGAAACGTATTCCCGGGATGGTATCTCTGAATATCGTCACTACCCCGCCCACTTCTCTTTTTATTTCAGCAACTATATCCCTGTTGATCGCCTTACCCTGGTTGATGAATCTTGCCTCAACTGTAAAGCTTGTATCTGCGATCGAAATGAATGCAGGCATTGTTTTTACCATCGGGTCTTCCACCACATAGTCAGGCAATGGATGTGTATTAGGACGTAGCGCAGGATCGCCATGAAATGTATTTTGCTCCGTATGCATACGTGCATAAAAATCAAACTGGGTTGTCTGCGAAAATACATCCGCCACCGTTTGTTTTATGATCTCACCGTATGTTTTACCATACATCTGCCGTGCTTCATTTGTATAGGTTTTAGTATTGTAGATATCGAGATAGTGAGGAATACCATAATGTGAGCTGGCAATAAAAGCAATAGCTCCCCTGTTTGGTGAAAACAGCCATCTTTCAGAGAGCGTTTCTTTTGTATAAAACCTTGCAGGGTTATAATTAAAAAAGTTTCCTGCCAAACAGCCCATGGCAATGAACAAAGGATATTTTCCCGGGTTATTATATTCCTCAGGATTATCAAGGTTAAAATCCAACACTGTCGCAGAAGAGTGACCGAAATAAACAACCTGGTTAAGACCTTCGGTAAACAGATCTTTTAGTTTCTGGTCTGCTATAGCCTGGATGGTTTCAGTTGATGACTTTTTAAAGGTGGTAACATTGCCACCAAACAAAGTGTCGGATATAATGTTTTTATACTTATCCATATAAGCACTCAGCTGCTGAACGAGCACTGGCTCATTTCCACCTATAACATGTACAATATTTTTGGTCCATGCCTTATCCTGCACCAACGCCGAAGGCGTTGCCTGCTTGGCTTCGTATTCCTGAACTTTTGTTAAATAGGTGGCCACCTCGCCCGGCTCAACCACTGATAAGCGGCCGATTGGTATTAGTGGTATCTGCTGCCTTACATCTGCCGTTAGTAGGATATCAGACGCGGGTGTGCCAAATGTGGGAACGATATTTAGTCTTTCAATATCCGGATCACCTATGTTCTGATAATATTGGTATTGATCATAAACAACAGCATGCCCGATCAGGAAAACAAATTTTGGCGCTACCGAAAAATTAGCTCGTGCCCAGCGTAAAAAATTCCTTATGGAGTTCGGATGCTTTTTGATACCAAACGCAAATTGATCTACCAACTCATCTATTTGATAGAGCTTAGCATTGTAGCCGCCGCCGGCTGCCGAGTTGCGGTAAGCACGATATTCTTCAACAGGGTTAGACCCATTTGCCCCGGAAAATAATAAAGGATGCGATATAATTACATAATCACCCTGGTTGGCAGCAACAGTTAAATTGACAAAATTTCTTGTCTTAAAAGTTGTATTCGTTAATATGTTAGAAGGAGCAAGACTTACCAGGACAAGTTTTCTATCAGTCATGGAAGGCTCTAATGCAAACTTCAATAAAGCAGGATTACTAATATCGCCAATATATCTTTTTCCATTTGTAAGATCATATAATACCGGTGCAATGGAGCCGTAATTGAAATTTGTTATTTCAAGATAATTACCTGCAGGGTTTGCGGGTAATTCAAATTGAAAGTTCGTTGTATCACCGAAATTGAAAAGCCTGGGATAAATAAGTTCGTATTGAGCGACCACCATCCTGTCGTATTGAACCGTGGGGGCACCCCGGTTTACGATCGTTATGGTATTTAACCCGCTTGCCAGTTGGCTCAATGGTACAGCTACCGAAGCTTTCGCCTGGGTCAGATAATTCATGGTCTGCTCAAGAATGGTGTCAGCATTCAATGCCACCTTAAATTGCCGGTTGTTCACTACATTTCCAAAAGCGTTTATTTTAAACGTCGCATCAGGTCCGCCGGCATAAGGATACAGCGAATGTTGCCCCGCGATTGATTGACCCAAATGAATATCCCAGCAAACCCAGGCTTCACCTCTGTCATAAGCGGAGGAGTGAACATACTCACCTGCATCGATATAATAACCCGGGTTGACATAATCGTGATAGTATTGCCCTTCCGTGTACATAAAATATGGTTCTGGTGGTAGCACGTTACCAGCAACGTTATTTACGGCATCCTGCATACGCAGATTGCCACCGGCAGGATTTACCGTAAGAAAAAACGCAGCGGTATCAGTTTGAAAGCTGAACTTATCATTTATGATATTATTCGGATCACGGTAAAGAGTGCTGTCTGGTTTGCCATCATTCATCTCTCCCCAGAATTCAATAAAGTCGCTTCCGCCTAATGGACCAGCCGGTACAGAAGTATATAAAGGCACCTGGCGTCCATTTCTCCAAAGTTGAAAATGTTCTGCAGGTGTATTGCCAATCCCGATTGTTGCCAATGTGGTTTGTGAAATTCTATACAATCCTGTTTTACCTACATAGAATTTATAGTAGGTCTTACTGTAATCTATCCATTCGTTATTGAAAGGAAAAGTTTGGGCCGAAGCAAATAACCCGCAAATGGCAATTAGTATTGTTAGTAAAATTCGTTTCATTCGAAATTAATTTTTCAGGGTTGGGATCATTTTTTCTTTTTATTCTTATCAGCTACCATATCAAGCTTCAATGAGAACACATGTGTAAATAATGGGTTTGATTGATTTGCAAGATTGGTAAACGCATAGTCTATCGTAACATTTGAGATTTTAAAACCTGCTCCGGCACTTGGTTGATATATCCACACTTTTTTTTGATTCAGGGTGTCGCCATCAGCTAAGGCTTTTTGGAAATTGTTGATACCGGCTCTTACATAAAATATATTGTTGATATTACATTCAAGACCCAGTTTTGGATCGGCACTTACGGGGTCGGCGCTTATCACTGTATTTCTCTTGCCATCAAAAGTGAGATCAACATTTGCCTCTGCCAGCAAACCTACTTTCTTGCTTATTTTAAAGTCTCGGGCAACGCCAAGTACAAGTCGTGGTGCGGTTAGCTCGGAAGATCTTACAGGAATTTCATTGTTCGTTAAGTATAGGATTTCTTTTTCTTTTTCAGTAAAAGTGAACGACCATGTATTAAATGTAGTGGTGATGTCTCTTCCTGCGATACCGAATTTCCATTTGCCCTGGTATATCTGAACACCGGCATCCAGCCCAAAGCCCCAGGCTTTTGCAAACTTGCCAACACTGCGATGGATCACTTTTGCATTCACACCAAAATGCACATTCTTATTGTTGCTTTCTTTTAATTTTTGGGCCAATGAAAAAATAAAAGCATAATCAGCCGAAGAAAATGCCTGTATATTGTTGTAGTTTATCGATCCATCAGGTTCCACTAAAAACAAGGTGTTCATAATATCGTCAACCGCAAAACGAAGACCCGTGATGGCAAATGTTCTTTTATTATTGGTGGTGGGAAATGCAGCGCTGACAAAATCATACTTACCAATACCGGCAAAATATTCAGCATGCATTAAATTCAATTCAGGATTCTTTTTTATACCAACAAGACCCGCAGGATTCCAATAACCTGAGGTACCATCCTGTACTGATGCCACCTGG
>Ga0075420_100000829_pt1 | contig 25488 bp, 17 predicted proteins | sample SoiMetdeltSBSDD4_FD_75296 | JGI IMG/M metagenome (GOLD analysis project Ga0075420, IMG submission 75296) | Bulk soil microbial communities from a Populus tree surrounding site in Tennessee, USA - Soil MetaG P. deltoides SBSDD4 | ecosystem: Environmental > Terrestrial > Soil > Tree plantation...
CGCGGCGATGTAATGCGCCCCGGTCGCCGTCACCAGCGGCGCCTGGTCGATCGCCTGGTTGTAGAACTTGGCGTTGATCGGCGCCTCGCCGGCGAACACCACCATTGGCAGGCGGGCGCGCGCCGCGGCCGGCAGCGCCGTCATCAACTGGGTTACGCCAGGCCCGCATGTGACGGAGGCCACGGCGAGCTTGTTGGTGGCGACGTTGTAGGCCGTCGCCCCCGCGACCGTGGCATGCTCGTGCCTGACATGGACGGTATGCACGCCCGGCAGTTTGGCAAAGGCGGTGGACCAGTGCATGTTGCCGTCGCCCATTAGGACGAACTGCGTATCGACTCCTTCCGCATGGAACGCTTCGGCGAGGGCTTCATACATTTTGGGCATGGGCGCTCTATCACTTGGATTGCGAGAATATCTGGGTCGGCAACGAGCATGCCCGACGATGCCCCGTCACTTCAAGTGACGCGACCACACAAAAATGCAGATGACGTCCAAGTCACTGCGTTAGTTAGACTGGGGAATCCCTTCACACGGGAGAGGTCGTAGGTTCAATCCCTATAGGGCCAGCAATTTCCACCTGTCGGCTCGCACGCGAGCCAGGTCGAGGTTATTTGCAGGGAGCGCTTCGCCACTCGCCATAAATTCCCTTGTTGTTTTCTCCGCCTCACATTCGATCGACATCAATGATCGCCTGGGCAAAAGCCTTCGGGTCTTCCTGAGGCAGATTGTGCCCGATGCCGCCCTCGATATGGCGGTGCTCATAGCGGCCCGTGAACTTCTTGGCGTAGACGCCGGGGTCCGGATGCGGTGCGCCGTTGGCGTCGCTCTCGAGCGTGATGGTGGGCACGCCGATGGTCGGACCCGTGGCGAGCCGTTTCTCCAGTGCGTCATACTTCGCTTCGCCTTCAGCGAGGCCCAGCCGCCAGCGGTAGTTATGAACGACGATGGCGACGTGGTCCGGGTTGTCGAAGGCCGCCGCGCTGCGCGCGAACGTCGCGTCGTCGAAGCTCCATTTGGGCGAGGCGATCTGCCAGATGAGCTTCGAGAACTCGCTCCGGTATTTGTCATACCCGATCCGGCCGCGCTCGGTGGCGAAATAGAACTGGTACCACCATTCGAACTCGGCCCTGGGCGGCAGCGGCATCTTGCCGGCCTCCTGGCTTCCGATCAGATATCCGCTGACCGCAACCAGCGCCTTGACGCGCTCCGGCCACAGCGCCGCGACGATGCCGGCCGACCGCGCACCCCAATCGAAGCCGCCGAGAACCGCCCTCTCGATCTTGAGCGCATCCAAGAAGGCAATGACGTCGACCGCCAACGCCGCGGGCTGACCGTTGCGGAACGTTTCGTTTGAGAGAAAGCGCGTCGCGCCGTAACCGCGCAGATAGGGAACGAGCACGCGGTAACCCGCCGACGCCAACATCGGCATCACGTCGGCAAAGCTATGAATGTCGTACGGCCAGCCGTGCAGCAGGATGACCGGCGGGCCATCGGCCGGGCCCGCTTCCGCATACGCAATATTCACAACACCGGCATCGATGCGCTTCAGCGGACCGAGCGAGACGTTGGTGCCGGGCTTGACCGCAGGCAGTTGCGTCTTGGCACCCTGGGCGGCGGCCGACGTCAACATGCCGAGCTGGGCGGCAACGGCAGCCAAGGCCGCACCACCGAAAAAGCGGCGGCGATGACGGTCGATCGTTTCCGACGTGGTGTTCATGGCGAGTCTCCCTTGGTGCGGGTATCGCGTGGTGGCAATCGCCTCGCCGGCAGGATGTTCCCGGCTGTGCTTGCCTGCCGCCCTCGGTCAATACGGCGGCGGCCTACGTTGTCGCTGCGCTTTGGCCGCCTCCACCCACCAGGTGAGATCGTCGGCAAAGCGCGGGAACGCGCGTTCAAGCGCCTGTCCGTTCTCGCCAACCGGTTCGCCTTCGGCCGATAAGGTCTGTCCGATTGGACCGACGGCAATTGTGCTGGAGATCACCACCATCCCCATCTCGGATAGTGTGCCGTGCCAGGCCGTCGCCGCCCGCGCACCTGACAAACGTCCGGCCGAATAGCTCGCGATCGCGGCGGGGCGCCAGAACCACTCCTCAAGGAAATGATCGGTGAGGTTCTTCAGTCCGGGCTGGACGCCCCAGTTATATTCGCCGGTGATGAACACGAAGCCGTCGGCGTTGCGTATCTTGTCGGCGAGCCGCTCGAGAGCCTCGGGCGCCTGACCCTTCGGATGTTCCTTGTACATCCTGTCGAGCATGGGGAGATTGATCGCCTTGGCGTCGATCAGTTCCACATCGTCGCCGCGCCGGCGCAGCCGCTCGACCACAAATTCTGCGAGCCGGATACCCATCCGGTCGGAGCGATAGGAGCCGTAGAAGACGAGGATCCGGTTACTCATCGCGGCAGCTCCTTGCCGGCCTGCTCCGCCAAGATGTGCCCCGGCAATCGTACGGTGATTTCCTGGGGCAGCCAGCCGTTGTCGTCCGGATCATCGAACGTGGCGAACGAAACGTAACTGCGGCGCAGTGGTCGTTCACCGCAGCAGTTCGGCGCATGCTGGCAGCGAACGCGGCGTTGCCGGCCGTGGCCGCGCGCTCGGGATCCGCTCCGATCACATTCTAGCGATCCAGATACCCCGCGTCGCGAAACCAGCGCAGCGCATCTTCGATCCCCTCGCGGTAGGGCCGCGAGTGATAGCCCAGTTCGTTCTCGGCTTTGCCCGAGGTGAAAAACATCCGGTATTTCGCCAGTCGAACCCCATCCAGGGTCGTCAGCGGTTCGCGTCCCGTGACGTTGGCGACGGCCTCAGCGACATACGCAATCGGCAGCAGCGCACGCCAAGGCAGGCGCACGCGCGGCGCACGCCGGCCAACCAGGCCGGCAATGTCAGCCAGCAACTGGGAGAACACGACGTTCTGCCCGCCGAGGATGTAGCGCTCGCCGATTCTGCCACGATGCAGCGCCACGAGATGACCGTCGGCGACATCATCGACATGCACGAAGTTCAGCCCGGTGTCGACGAACGCCGGAATGCGGCCCCTGGCGGCCTCGACGATGATCCGGCCGGTCGGTGTCGGCTTCACATCGCAGGGACCGATCGGCGTCGACGGATTGACGATGACGGCGGCGAGCCCGCGTTCCGCCACCATGGCCTCGACCAGCCGTTCGGCGGCGATCTTGCTGCGCTTGTAAGCGCCGATGCCCTGGTCCTCGCGCAACGGAATGCTCTCGTCCGCGGCCGTGCCATCGGGGCGCAAGGCGATGGTCGCCACGCTGCTGGTATAGACGACGCGCTCGACACCGGCGCGCATCGCCGCCTCCATCAGGATGCGGGTGCCCTCGACGTTGGAGGCGAAGATCTCGCTGGGATCCCGCGCCCACAGGCGATAGTCGGCGGCCACGTGAAAGACATAGCGCATGCCCGCTACGGCGCCGTCGATCGAATTGCGATCGCGCAGGTCGCCTTCATAGAAATCCAATCCTAACCGCGCAAGGTGCACGCGGGGGCTTGTCGGGCGGACCAGCGCCCGGACCGAAAAGCCCGCCTCGATCAGCTTGCGTGCAACGGCCGAGCCGACAAAGCCGCTCGCTCCGGTGATGAGAACCTTTTCGTTCATACGCACATACTCATGGGTGGCCGCACCCATTGACTGAAGTCTGGGAGCCCAGATTTCAAGCAAAAATGCAGCAAATTCTATGCCGTGGTAGCCGGGGGGCTCGTCGCCGCGAGTAGACCTATTCGGCTTTGATATTCGCGGCCTTGATGGTCGGCCACCATTTGTCGATTTCGGCCCGCTGGAATTTGCCGAGCGCGTCCGGCGACTGCTGCTCGCGCGGCGGCACGACCGAGGACTGAGCATCCAGCCGCTTGCGCATGTCCGGTTCGGCGAGGGCCTCGACGACGGCCGCGTTGAGCCTGGCGACGATCTCCATGGGCGTCCCTTTCGGCGCCCACAGGCCGTACCAAGTGGACACATAGAGGCCCGGAAGACCGGCCTCATCCACCGTGGGGAGGTCGGGCACCGCCGCAAGCCGCGACTTGGCCGTCACCGCGAACGGCCGCACCTTGCCGCTGCGGTACATCTCCACCGAACTGCCGGTGAACTGGTCGAAGATCATCGTGACGTGGCCGGCCAGGACGTCGCCGAACGCGGCCGACCCGCTGCGGTAGGGCACGATCTGCAGCGCAACCCCGGTCTGGTTGCCGAAGTAGACGCTGGCGACGTGCGCGATCGATCCGATGCCTGCGGTCGCGGCCGAAGCCTGCTTCGGATTGGCCTTCAACCAGGCGACCAGGTCCTTCAGGTTCGCGGCCGGAACATCCGGCTTGGTGACGATCACGGAATAGTTGGACGGCAGCAGCGCTATCGGCCCCAGGTCCTTCACCAGATCATACGGAAGGTTGTAGAGCGCACCGTTGAAGACATGCGTGCCCAGGTGGCCGATGCCGATCGTATAGCCGTCAGGCGCCGCGCGCACGACGCGTCCCACGCCCGTCGCGCCCGCCGCCCCGGCCACGTTCTCCACCACGATGGGTTGGCCCAGCGATGCCTTCATCCGCTCGCTGAGCTGTCGCGCCAGCGTGTCCGCCGGTCCGCCGGCCGCAAATGGAACGACAATCGTGATCGGCTTCGATGGATAGGGCTGCGCCGACGCCGGTGCGACACCATGAAGGGCGGCGGCACATGCGGCGGCCCAGAGCAGCTTGATCATCCCAATCGGCTCCCCGTCATGCCGGCGCGCCCAGCTGACGGGGCCAAGCCTAGCTGGCGATGGCCCGCTCATGAAGGGCCCTGCATGAAGGGCCCCCAAAAATGAAAGAGGCCCCGGCTTTCACCGAGGCCTCTGCTGACGGTAGCTATCAGCTACTTCTTGGCGCGAGTCTTCTTCGCCTTTTTTGCCTTCTTAGCCTTCTTCGCTTTCTTCGCCATGACAACCCTCCTGTTTGGTGTTGGCGAATCAGAGTCTACAGGTTGCGCAACGTCGATTCCGCTGCTTCAGCGGATTTCCACAGCAGAGATGTGTGCGGCACCGCCAGACCGAGAGCCCTTCAGCATGCGCGACTCGCCTGCACCGGCCCCGCTCATGCCTTCGCCCCCTTCGCGAAGAGCCGCAGCACCCCCCAGCAGATCGCCGCGGCGATCGCGCCGATCACACCGATGAAGAGATCGAGGACCGGATCCAGGATACCCAGGACCACGAAAGCCGCAGCGGGCACCGTGATGAATCCCGCAAGCGCACAGGCGATGCCCTGCTTGAGCGAGTCCTCCTCGAGGAAGCGATCGACGAGCCCGACGATGAGCGCTGGTACGAGGGCGATCATGTAGATATCCCGCAGGAATTGGCCGACGGTTCCCCCCGAACCGACAGCCATGAACGGCACACCGCAGATCAGCGGGAACAGCACCAGGTAGACAACGAGCCGTTTCATAGCTGCCCCCGCTGGAATCATCCTCGAATCCCGAAGGCGGATTTTGCCGGATGTGGGTGCGAGAGTCTCTCGAACTCTGGGATCGGACGCTGGAGACGCCGCGCTTGGGCGGCCGACATAGCGTCAATCTGACGCCGACACGGCCTGACGGCGGCCCTCATCGGCCTCCGTGCCCGTGATGCTCAGCGCCACCGCCTGCGCGACTCGAATGCCGTCTACGCCCGCGGAGAGGATGCCGCCTGCGTAGCCCGCGCCCTCGCCCGCCGGATAGAGCCCGCGCGTGTTCAGGCTTTGATAGCTGTCGTCGCGCCCGATTCGAATCGGCGAGGACGTTCGCGTCTCGACGCCCGTCAGCACCGCATCATCGAGCGAGAATCCCTTGATCTGCCGCTCGAACGCGGGAAGCGCCTCGCGGATCGCGGCGACCGCAAAGTCCGGCAGGCACGCGGCAAGGTCGGTCGGGGTGACGCCGGGTTTGTAGGACGGCACGACCTCGCCCAGCGACGTCGACGGCCGGCCCGCGAGGAAGTCGCCGACCCGCTGCGCCGGCGCCGAATAGTTCCGGCCGCCGACGTCGAACGCGCGTTCCTCCCAGTGGCGCTGGAACGCGATGCCACCGAGCGGGTCGCCGGGGTAGTCGGCGGGGGTGACGCCGACCACGATGCCGGCATTGGCGTTGCGCTCGTTGCGGGAATACTGGCTCATGCCGTTGGTGACGACCCGCCCCGGCTCCGAGGCTGCCGCGACCACGGTGCCGCCTGGGCACATGCAGAAGCTGTAGACCGAGCGGCCGTTCGCGCAGTGATGCGCGAGCTTGTAGTCGGCGGCGCCCAGCCGTTCATGGCCGGCGGCCCTGCCGTAGCGGCAAGCGTCGATCAGCGACTGCGGGTGCTCGATGCGCACCCCGATCGAGAACGGCTTGGCCTCGATCGCCACCCCGCGCTCCACCAGCATCTGGAACGTGTCGCGCGCGCTGTGGCCGATCGCCAGCACCACATGATTGGTCGAAATGTGCGTGCCGTCTGCCAGCATCACGCCCGCGATCTGGCGGCTGCCGTCCGGCCGCTCGTCGATCGCGAAGTCGACGACCTTGCTGCCGAAGCGATACTCGCCGCCGAGGTCCTCGATGGTCTGGCGGATGTTTTCCACGACGGTGACCAGCCGGAACGTGCCGACATGCGGCTTGGCGAGATAGAGGATTTCCGGCGGCGCGCCGGCCTTGACGAACTCCGTCAGCACCTTGCGGCCGTAGTGGTGCGGGTCCTTGATCTGGCTGTGCAGCTTGCCGTCGGAGAACGTGCCGGCGCCGCCTTCGCCGAACTGCACATTGGATTCCGGGTTCAGCTCGCGGCGTCGCCACAGGCCCCAGGTGTCCTTGGTGCGCTCGCGCACCACCTTGCCGCGCTCCAGAAGGATCGGACGAAAACCCATCTGCGCCAGGATCAGTCCGGCGAACAGGCCGCACGGACCGGTGCCGATGACGACCGGCCGTGAGGCTTGCGCCGCCGGCGCCTGCGACACGAGGCGGTAGCTCAGGTCAGGCGCGATCGAGAGATTGCGGTCGCCCTTGGATCGCGCCAGGACCGCGGCCTCGTTCTTGACGTCAACATCGAGCGCGTAGATCAGCGCAATCGCCGACCGCCTGCGCGCGTCGACGGCGCGGCGAAAAACGGAGTAGCCGCGCAGCTCCTGCGGTGCGATCCGCAGCCGCTCCAGCACGGCGGCGGCGAGGTCCGCGGCCGCATGGTCGAGAGGAAGCTTGAGGTCGGTCAGTCGCAGCATGCTCTAACGGTGTGCATCATCCGTGGTCGCCGCCGGGCGCCGAAGGCATTAATCAGCCGGTCACCGGCATTGCCCGATAGGCGCCCTTGCTATACCGGAGGCGGCGCGGGAACCAAAGGCGAATGACGACAGCAGCGGCGGCGTTCGACGTCATCATTATCGGGGCCGGTGCGGCGGGCCTGATGTGCGCCCTGACCGCGGGCCACCGCGGCAAGAAGGTCCTGCTGCTCGATCATGCCGCTGAGGTCGGCGAGAAGATCCGGATCTCCGGCGGCGGCCGCTGCAATTTTACCAACCTCCAGATAGGCGCGGATCGCTTCCTGTCCGAGAATCCCAATTTCTGTAGGTCCGCATTGGACCGCTACACCCAGACCGATTTCATCGCGCTGGTTGAACGCCATCGCATCGCCTATCACGAGAAGACCCTCGGACAATTGTTCTGCAACGACACCTCCCGCTCCATCATCGACATGCTGCTCGCCGAATGCGCGCGCGGCAACGTCGATGTCCGAACCGGCCACGCCGTCACCGATGTTTCCCACGCCGACGGCTTTCGCGTGGCGACGGCCCACGGCGCGTTCACGGCGCCGTCGCTGGTGCTGGCGACCGGCGGGCTCTCGATTCCGAAAATGGGCGCGACCGGCTTTGCCTATGACCTCGCGCAGCGCTTCGGCTTGCGGGTCACCGAACGACTGCCCGCGCTGGTGCCCCTGAAGGCCACCCCGCAGATGCTGGGCATCGACCAGCTTCTCGCCGGCGTCGCCCTGGAAGCCATCGCCTCGTGCAACGGCCACAGTTTCCGCGAGGCCATTCTGTTCACGCATCGCGGACTGTCCGGGCCGGCCATTCTGCAGATTTCCTCGTACTGGCGATCCGGCGACGTCGTCTCGCTCAACCTGCTGCCCGATGGCGATGCACGCGCGACGCTGCTGGAGCGCAAGCGCGCGCGGCCCAAGGCCGAAGCGAAGACCGTGCTCGCCGAAATGCTGCCGGGGCGCCTCGCCCAGGCACTGGCCGAGAAGTATTTGCCGCCCGGGCCGATCGCCGCGCTGTCCGACCGGACCCTCGGGGACTTTGCCGACCGCCTCAAACGCTGGGAGATACGCGCAACGGAATCGGAGGGCTGGTCGAAGGCCGAGGTCACCCTCGGCGGGATCGACACCCGCGACCTGTCGTCCAAGACGATGGAAGCGCGGCAGGTGCCGGGCCTCTATGCCATCGGCGAAGCGGTGGACGTGACCGGCTGGCTCGGCGGCTACAATTTCCAGTGGGCCTGGTCGAGCGGCTGGTGCGCCGGCCAGGCTATTTCATAGCAAAGAGGCTTCGCAGACTGCGATCGCCTCCCGTGCACTACTTCTTCTCATCCAGCCTGAACACCATCACCTTGTTGTTGCCACCCGCAGCCTTCTCCTTGGCGGTGGCGCGGATGATCCCGTAGATCACGCCCGGCTGCGAGCGATCCCAGGCGATACCCTGGCCGCGGATGTTCATCGGGATGATGTCGACGAGTTCGAGCGTGGAGCCCGCCTTCGGCAGCCGCATGCGGTAGAGCTCGGCCGGATCGTGGCCGCTGAGATACAGGAAGCCGTCCGGCCCCCATGTACCGCCGGAATTGCTCATGTCCTCGAACCGGTCGAGGATCGCCTTGGGCAGCGTCCACGACTGAACCGGACGGAAATCGCGCGTCAGCTTGACCATCAGCGTATTGGCCTTGTGGCCATACGGCGTCTTGTTCGGGCCGAGCAGGCGGTCATAGTTGGCGAACGTCATCCACCAATGATCGTCGTGCCAATCGACCCAGGTGAGCGAGCCCCACTGGATGCCGAAGCTGTGGGTGCCGACATGCTCCATCGTCGCGGCGTCGAAAATCTCCAGCGAACTGGTCATCGGCCACTCCGGGTAGTTGGAGTGCGCCGCGTAGATCTTACCGTCCATCACCATCGCGCTGTCGAGATGCGTGATCGGTCCTTTCTTGGGACCCTGCCATTTCTTCACCAGCTTGCCGGTCGCCTTGTCGTATTTGCCGATCTCCTCGTTGTCGACGGCATAGAAGTGCTGCGCGTCCACGCCCACGCCCTGGTTCGCCTCGGGAACAACGAATTCCCCGATCTGGACGAGCGTCGGCTGGGCGCCCGCAGTCTCGGCGGCGCCAAAACTCAACACAGCCATCAAGGCGATCAACGCGCGGTAGCGCATGGTTTTCCTTCCCCTCACTTGAGCTTCCTCACCCCCATGGTGCTCCCGGCCGGCACCGGCAGGCAAGCGGAACACGCGGATAACTCGGGCACTAGCCGAGTTGCATGACGCAAACGCGACGTTCGAAAACGTCACCAACGCGCAGCCGCCGGTGGGCGCGGCAGACCGCGACCCAAACATCATGACGGCAGAACAATTCCGTGACGGAAGAATAAAGTGTCCACCTCGATGGCGTCGGCGTCAGATCCCTGTCATCTGCGCGTAGGCGAACCGTCGCACAGCAGTTGGGATTCCTGCAGGCTCGGATCGGAAGATCGCGTGACGCCACTATCATACCGCCAACCAACTGAGGTTGGGCGGCGAGACGCGCGTTCTATGTCAACTCGATATCTGTTCCCGGCGATTCAAAAAATTTCCTCGCGCAAAACTTGAGCGCGCAAGTCCGCGCGTCGCGTTTCGATTTTCGCATTGCTTTCAGTCAGATGCCGCGCGGAGCGGCCGCCGAACGTCAGCGCTGTTCATTGCGATGTGATTTGGCAGTCACGTGGCTGTAATGCCGCCGCTCAATGTTCCGCGCGGCGGTGGACTTCGCATGTCCGGTGATCGGGTCGCCGCTGCTGCAACCTTTCGCAAACAAATCAAGCAGAGGTGTCAAGATGTCGGAGACCTACCATAATCTCGCGAGCGGCTCGCTCACCCAGAATTGGAGCAATGCCGGCCAGATCACCGCCAATGACGATTGGAGCGGCGTCCCGAGTATCGAAGGATTCCTGGGGCAGGATATTACCACTGGGACCGGCGCCGATCCGCGCACGCTGACCACTGATTCCGCGGTTGCGAACGACCTCGACGCGATCGCCAATCAAAGCAACCCCACGAACACCAGCGGCGGCGTGGCCGAGTTCGACGGGATCGCCAATCCCACCATTGCCTTGCAGGGATCGGGCACCGCCGACGCGCCGCATCTCGTGCTCTATCTCGACGCGACCGGCCGGCAGAACGTGCGCGTGCAGTTCAACGCGCGCGACATCGACGCAACCGCCGACAACGCCACGCAGCAGCTCAACGTTCAGTACCGGATCGGCGACAGCGGCACCTGGACCAACGTGCCGAACGGCTACTTTGCCGACGTCACCGAGCAGTCGGCCGCAAGTCTCGTCACGGCAGTGGACGTGACGCTGCCGGCCGCCGCCAACAACCAGGGGCAGGTCCAGGTCCGCATCATGACCACCAATGCGGTGGGCAGCGACGAATGGGTCGGCATCGACGACATCAACGTTTCCAGCGCCCCCGTGGTCGGCCCGGCCCCGGCAACCGTATCGATCAGCGACGCCTCGATCACTGAAGGCGACGGCGGTACGCAGCTCCTCACGTTCACGGTCACGCGCAGCGACAACACCGGTGACTTCACGGTCGACTACACTACCGCGAACGGGACCGCGGTGGCCGGCAGCGACTTCGTCGGCGTCAACGGCGCCCCCAATACCTTGAGCTTCACCGCCGGCGGCGCGCTGTCGCAGCAGGTGTCGATCGTCATCAACGGCGATACCACGCTCGAAGCCAACGAGACCTTCGGCGTGAACCTCGGCAACCTGGTCAACGGCTCCGGCACAGCACAGATCGCCGACGGTTCGGGCACCGGCACGATCCTCAACGACGACGTCACCCGCATCTATTCGATCCAGGGCAACGGCCACATCTCCCCGCTGCTCGACCAGGTCGTCACCACGCGCGGTGTGGTCACCGCCGTCGACACCAACGGCTCCCGCGGGTTCTACATCCAGGACCCGAACGGTGACGGCAACGCCGCGACCTCGGACGCCGTCTTCGTGTTCCTGCCGAGCGGCCCGCTGCCGACGGTCGGCCACCTGGTCGAGGTCACCGGCACGGTATCGGAGTTCATTGTGAACGGCGCCGCCACCGGCAGCCTGTCGACCACCGAGCTCACGTCGGTCTCGAACGTGGCCGACCTCGGCGTCGGGCCCACGATCAACGCGACCATCATCGGCGGTCCCGGCGGCCTCCTGCCGCCGACCGAGAGCCTCATCGCCGGCAACAACTTCTATGAAAAGCTCGAGGGCATGCTGGTGACGGTGCAGGACGCCTACGTCGTCGGGCCGACCAGCGATTTCGGCGAGATCTTCACCGTCGTCGATAATGACGGTGATCCAAGCAACGGCTTCAATGCCACCGGCCTGACCGATCGCGGCAATATGCTGATCACGCCCGGCAATCCGGATTTCGGCGACCAGAACACCTCGGGCGGCGACTACAATCCCGAGCGCATCCAGATCGACGACGACAACGGCGTGCTGGCCGGCTTCGTTTCGCCAGACGCCAATGTCGGGGCCCGGCTCGCAGACGTCACCGGCATCGTCAACTACGACTTCGGCAACTACCAGGTGGTCGCCACGCAAGCGTTCGGAGTCGCGCAGGCGAGCACGATCGTGAAGGAAACCAGCACGCTGGCCGGCGACGCCAACCACCTCTCGGTCGCCAGCTACAACGCCGAAAATCTCGACCCCACGGACGGGGCGGCGCGCTTCAACACGATCGCAAACGAAATCCTCAACAACCTGCGCACCCCCGACATCATCGCGCTGCAGGAGGTCCAGGACAACGACGGTGCCGCCAATTCCACCGTCACGGGGGCGGACGTCACGCTGCAAATGCTGGTGGATGCGCTCAACGCGGCCGCGCCGGACGGCGTGACCTACGCCTTCATCGACAATCCGTTCATTGGCGATGACAGCAATGGCGGGCAGCCGGGCGGCAACATCCGCACCGCCTACCTCTATCGCACCGACCGGGTCGACTTCGTCGAAGGCTCGCTGGCCACGATCGGCGCGGATGGCACCGCCATCACCGACCCGGCCGGCAATACCGACCAGCAGATCAATCCGGATAACCCGTTCTACACGTCCCGCCCGCCGCTGATCGCGACCTTCACGTTCAACGATCAGGACGTGACGATCGTCAACAACCACTTCACGTCCAAGGGCGGCAGCGCTCCGCTGTACGGTTCCGACCAGCCGCCGTTCAATGCCGGCGAAGTCTCGCGCGCGGCGCAGGCGCAGGCGGTGAACGACTTCATCGACAACATGCTGGCGTCGGATCCGGACGCCAAAGTGATCGTCGCTGGCGACCTCAACGAGTTCCCGAGCGAAGAGCCGATGGCCGTCCTGCGCGGTGAGGCCAGCATCTCCAACTACGACGTGCCGGGCTTCGACCCGTTCTTCGCGACCGCGGACTACACCCCGGGCGGCACGGCGATCCTGGCCGACCTGCTGGAGCTGCTGCCGGAGGACGAACGCTACGACTACGTGTTCGAGGGCAATTCGCAGACCCTCGACCACATCCTGGTCACCGGCCGGCTGGCGCAGTACGTCGAGTTCGACGTCGTGCACATCAACGCGGAATTCGCCGACCAGACCAGCGATCACGATCCGCTGGTGGCGACCTTCCTCCTGGAGGCGCCGACGCCCCCGCCCTACCGCCTGCAAATCCTGCACGCCTCCGACTTCGAGGCCGGGCTCGATGCGGTTGACCGCGCCGGCAACTTCGCCGCGATCGTCGACTACCTCGAGGAGACCCAGGCGAACTCGATCACCCTCTCCTCCAGAGACAACTATCTGCCGAGCCCGTTCTTCAGCGCCGGCAGCGACGCGTCGTTGAAAGAGGTGTACGAGACCGCGCTCGAGACCCACTACAATCTAGCGCCGGGCACGTTGAACATCACCCCCGGTTTCGGCACCGCCGACATCTCGATACTCAACATCATCGGGATCGAGGCGTCCGCGATCGGCAACCACGAGTTCGACGCCGGCACCAACCCGTTCGCCGCGATCATCCGGCAGACCGCGGGTTTTCCCGGCGCCCAGTTCCCGTACCTGTCGGCGGACATCAACTTCGCGGGTGATTCGAACCTCAACCCGCTTTTCTCCAACGTCATCCAGGACGCGGAGAACTACACTGGCTTCCCGCCGGTGGCCGGCATCGGCAAGAAGATCGCGCCCGCGACCATCATCAACGAAAACGGCGAGAAGATCGGCGTCGTCGGCGCCACCACCCAGATCGTCGAGAGCATCTCGTCGACCGGCGGTATCGACATCATCGGCGATGACGTCAACGACATGGCGGCGCTCGCCGCCATCCTGCAGCCGACCATCGACGCGTTGCTCGCCCAGGGCATCAACAAGATCATCCTGGTGAGCCACCTGCAGCAGATCGAGTTCGAACAGGAGCTCGCGCCGCTGCTGCACGGGGTCGACATCATCATCTCCGGCGGCTCGAACACGCTACTGGCCGACGGCCAGGACGTGCTGCGTCCCGGTGACACCGCCGACGGCACCTACCCGATCACCACGCATAACGCCGACGGTAAGACCACGCTGATCGTCAACACCGACGGCGAGTACTCCTATGTCGGCCGGCTGGTGGTCGACTTCGACGTCAACGGCGACATCATCGCCAACAGCGTCGATGCGAACGTCAGCGGCGCCTTCGCCACGACCGATGAGGCTGTGGATGCCCTTTACGCCCAGGGCGGCGTTGACGTCGACCACGACGGCGACATCGACGCCGACGACGCCAACCCGTTCGCGGACGGCAGCCGCGGCGATCTCGTCAACGACATCGCACAGGCCGTCGGCAACCTCATCAATCAGCAGGATGGCAACATCTTCGGCAAGACTGACGTCTATCTCGAGGGCCGGCGCACCGAAGTTCGTGCCCAGGAGACCAACCTCGGCGATCTCACGGCCGATGCCAACCTGTGGTACGCGAAGCAGACTGACGGCGCGGTCATCGTGTCGATCAAGAATGGCGGCGGTATCCGCGACTCGATCGGACGTATCGAGGCCGTCGGCGGCGATGCAGTGAAATTGCCGCCCGGCGCGAACCTGGAGGTGGGCAAGGAGGAAGGCGATGTCTCGCAGCTCGACATCGCCAACGCGGTGCGCTTCAACAACGCGCTGAGCCTCGTCACGCTTACGCCGCAACAACTGCTCGAGGCGCTGGAAAACGGCGTCTCGAATCCGGGCGCCATCTTCGCGCAGGTTGGCGGCCTGCAGTTCAGCTACGACACGACAAAACCTGCCGGGAATCGGGTCGAGTCGGTGGCGCTCGTCAACGAAGCCGGCGAAACGATAGCGATCGTCGTCGAGAACGGCGAAGTCGTAGCGGACGCTCCTTCAGCGATCCGCATGGTGACGCTGAGCTTCCTGATTGGCGCGCCCGACGCCAACGGTGTCTTCGCCCGTCCGGACGGCTTCCGGTTCGGGGAGTACATCGCGGCAAATTCCGCGTTCGCCAACCGCATCGACCTCGACCCGACAGCGGGCCAGACCGACGGCACCAAGACGGGTGTCGCAACCTTCACCGACAACGGCCGCGAACAGGACGCGCTCGCGGAATACATGGCCGAGTTCTACGCGGACACGCCCTATGCCCAGGCCGACACCACCCAGGCACAGGACACGCGGATCCAGAACCTCGCGTTCCGGGACGACACTGTGCTCGACAACGACGCCCCGATCATCATCGGCGATCTCGCCACCAGCGTGAACGAAGGCCAGACGGTCGTGATCACGACCGCCGACCTGAACGAGGCCGACCCGGATCACTCCGGCGCTCTGCTGACGTACACTGTGACCACCACGGTTCACGGCAGCATCCTGGTGAACGGCATCGTCGCGACAAGCTTTACCCAGGCCGACCTCGCAGCCGGTCTGGTGAGCTTCCGCCACGATGGTGTTGGCTCGGCCGACGCGAGCTTCACGGTGACGTTGCAAGACGCGCCCGGGCTCACCTCCGCGCCGGCGACTGTTGTCGTCGACGTCATCGCGGAAAACGACGCTCCGGTGTTCACGTCGGGCGCCGCGTTCTCGGTCCAGGAGAACAAGACGACGGTCGCCACCATGATCGCCAACGATCCGGACGGGGACCTGTTCACGTTCGCGATCGCCGGCGGCGCCGATGCCGGCTTCTTCGCGATCAACCCGAACACCGGCGCGCTCCGCTTCGTGAATTCGCCGGACTTCGAGACCCCCGAAGATGCCGGCGGCAACAACGTCTACAACGTGACGGTGTCGGCGACAGACGCCCACGGCCTGGCGACCACGAAGGCGATCAGCGTCAGCGTGACCAACACCAGCGAGCCCGGCCGAGACTTCCACGGCGGCAACGGCAACCAGACATTCGTCGGAACCACCGGCAACGACGAGATGGATGGCGGCAACGGCAACGACAACCTCAATGGCAACGACGGCAACGACGAGATCGACGGCGGCAACGGCGACGACATTCTTGCCGGCGGCCGCGGCAACGACGAAATGGACGGGGAAAACGGCGACGACTCGCTCGACGGTGGTCTCGGCAACGATCGCATGTATGGCGGCAACGGCCGGGATACTCTCCTGGGCGGCGCCGGCAACGACCGGCTCTATGGCGAGAACGATAACGACACCATGGACGGCGGCGCTGGCAACGACGAAATGGAAGGCGGGAGTGGCAACGACGCCATGGCCGGCGGTGATGGAAACGACGAACTGAACGGCGACAGCGGCAACGACACCCTGTCAGGCGGCATCGGCAATGACGACCTGGACGGCGACAGCGGCCGCGACATCCTCAATGGCGGGTCTGGAAACGACAGGCTCACCGGCGACGACGGTGCCGACCTGTTCGTCTTCGGCGCTGGCTTCGGCAAGGACGTCGTCACCGACTTCAGGAACGACGACATGATCGTGATCGACGACGGCCTGTTCGACAACTTCCAGGAGTTGCGGGCGGCAAGCCGTCAGGTCGGCAGCAGCGTGGTTATCACGGTCGATGCCGACAACACGATCACGCTGCAGCAGACCCACCTGAACAACCTGCACGCCAACGACTTCCTGTTCCTGTCCTAGTCGCGTTGCGTAAACAGAGGCCCTCGGGCGGCAGCGATGCCGTCCGAGGGACTGACTGCCCACAATCCTCCTGACAATCCCTCACACCACCTGCCCGGCCGCATCGAACCCCGCGATGCGGCCGAATGTTGCGGCCCGGCAGATGCCATGCTGTCCGAAGCCGCCGGCGGAATCACCGCAGGCGTAGAGACCCGGGATCACCTTGCCGCGCAGGTCGACGGCCTGCGCCTTGGTGTTGATGCGGATGCCGGTATAGGTGTCGTGGATGCACGGCGTATGCCATGCCGCATAGAACGGCGGCTTCGCGATCTTGTGCAGCGGCTTCGGCTTCTTGAAATCCGGATCGGCGCCGGCATCGACAAACGTGTTGTAACGCTCGACGGTCGCGCGCAGCGCCGCCGGCGGCATCGGCCGCCATTGATATTCGTTGACGATCTTCGTCGCCAGCTCCTCGATCGTGTCGGCCACAAAGAAGTAGCCCTCGGGATCCACGTAAGGCGGCTTGACCGGCCATTTCTCGCGCGCGACCGCGTCGGCATCGAAGATCGCCCAGATCGGACCGCCGCCATTCATCTTCTTGCGATCGCCGGTCCACGCCAGCGCCGCCGCCAGATAATCGTAATCGCGCTGACCCGCCATCTCGTCGTGGAAGCGAAGTCCGTTCTCCTTCACCAGGATCAGGTTCTGATAGTCGCGCACGGCGAGCCCGACCGCCCGGGCGCGGAACATGTGCGGCGCATCCGGATAGATCACCGTCGCGGCGCCGTTCGACTTCGCGCCCATGCGGCCCTTGTTGAGCATGTTGTCGTCTTCCGTGGTCTGGCAGGCCGTCGCGCCCAACGCGGCGCCGACCTGCATGGCGGCGATCTCGCCGTCGGCGGTGCGCTTCGACCAGCCCGAGTTCTCGGCCTGGTATTCGTCGGTCAGGCGCACGTCGAACATGGTGCGGAACTCGACATTGTCGGCGCAGCCGCCGCTGGCCACGATCACGCCCTTGCGCGCGCGGATATTGATCGACTTGCCGGTCGGCTTGAACCAGTCGTCGACCTCGACCGCGGTGATGCCGATGACACGGCCGGAGAATGGCTGCTCGCGGTGGATCGTCGTCATCCGTTGCTTGAGCAGGACGTCGACGCCCATGTCGCGGGCCGTTTGTGCCAAAGGCCGCACGAAGCCCGAACCGCGCATGGGATTGGTGGCCTCCTTCGGCCACGCGGCACAGTTGAGCCGCGTGCGCGAACGATCGAGACGATCCGGCCGCGGACGATAGGCTTCCCATTTGACGCCGTGCTTCTCCAGCCAGGCGAACAGGTCGAGATTGTCGTCGGCATAGGTGCGCACCAGCGCACGGTCGCTGAACCGGCCCATCGGCATTTCGGTGCGCGCCCAGTCGTCAAAGACGAGGTCGGGCGTGTCCTTCATGCCGGCCGCCTGCTGCATCCGGTTGCCGCCGCCGATATAGAGCCCGCCGAAGCTCATCATGCAGCGGCCGCCGATATCGAAGTTCATCTCCACCACGATGACGGAGGCGCCCTTTTCACGTGCTGCAATGGCAGCGGGCAGTCCACCGGCGCCCGCGCCGATGACGACGACGTCAGCTTCGCGGTCCCAGGTGATGGCGTCGGCGGCGCGCGCCGATTGCATCGGTGTTGCGACAATGGCGCCGGCGGCTGCACCCGATGTCAGAAAGATTCGCCGGTTCAACGACGCCGTGCCGGCGTCATCGGTTGGACGTAGACGGTCCTGTCCCGTTGATTGGGTCACGTGAGCCTCCCTCGCACTCGCCGACTGTTTTCGCCGGCGTTACGGGAAGCTTACGGGTGGGCGGCATTGCTTACAATCAGGCCGGAAACACTTCGCGCGCAGCTAGCGCGCCGTCTGCTCGATCCAGTCGGCGTATTGCGCGACGCGGGTGTAGACGCCGAACAGCCCCTGCTCCGCCATGCCGCAACCGGCTTCCGAGAAGCTCGTCAGCCCGACCTGAATAAAGCGGCCACGCGAGATCTCGGCGAACAGCGGCCCGCCGCTGTCACCGACGCAAGTATCCTTGCGCGTCGCGAACGCACCGGTGCAGATCATATTCTCGGTGATGACGCGCTCCTGCTGCGGTGAGTTGTCGAGCAGCTTGCGCATGGCGCCGACGGTCTCTTCCGACAGCGACAGCTTCGCGCGCAATCCGGCCACCTGGTTTTCGAACCACTGATTGCGGCGCCACACCAGGATGTTGGAATTGCAGGTGTTGGCGTCGACGATGTCGAGCTTCACCTCCATCAGTGCCTTCGGAAATTCACCTTCTTCGTTCTCGCCCCAACCCGCAGCGGTTACTGGCTTCCCGGGCACGCCGAAGTCCTTCTCGGTCGCCGGCGTCGCCAGCGAGATGATCGAGGTGCGGCCGGGTGCCGGCGCCTCGGCAATCTCGAGCAGTGCGATGTCGTTGTCCGGGCTTTCCTCGACGTCGTATTTGGGGTGAACGACAATCCGGCGCACCTTGATGCGCTGGCCACCCTTGAACTCGTTCGATCCGACATACACGTCGATGTCGCCGGGCGCGCGCGCCTTCGGCGGATTCTGTGTCAGGTCGTACACGCAATGCGCGGCGGTCAGCACCCAGCGCTGCCGGATGATCGAGCCCCCGCAGAAGTGCGCGCCATGGAGGCCGGCCTCGTTCGGCTTGGCGCTCGACTTGATGATCGACACCATGAACGGGTACGCGCCCTTCTTGGCGACGTCGCCGAAATAGATCTTCTTCTTGGCACCGGTTGAATCCTGCTTGGCGGCGGGCGCCTGCGCCTGCAAAGCGGACAGCGGCACAGCGACGGCCATGATCAGGCCGGCGACGCCGGCGACGAAGCGAAACGGGGTGACGTTCTTGGCGGTCATGATCGGTTTTCCCTTCGCGCTGGGCGGCGGACGTTCATGGCCGCACGCAGCAAGCAACAGAGGCCCATCCCGACAAAGGCTTGATGTTGTGCAACGCTATCGCCGGAGTAGCCGGGCTGACAAGGCACTTTCAAGGCGCGCCGTGATTGGCAACCGCCTGCCCGAGAATTCATGCCTCAAAAACGTATGCCCATCGTCGACACCGGCGGTCAGGCCGGCTCGACGACGGGCATCATGACCGAGTCAAGTTTGCGCTCGGGTGCTGCGGTCGACGTCCGTCGCTTAGCGACCCGGGACCTTGTTGGTGCGCGCGGCCTGGCTCGAACGCGTTGCCGAGCGATAGCAGGTGGTCGAGCCGCAAGCCCAACCGATCGGGCAACAGCCGCTGATACGGCCGGGGCACCAGAAGGCGCCGCGGCGGCAGTATTGAACATTCTGCACCGGGTTCTGATTTGCGAGCGCGTCAAGCAGCCCGCTGCTTCCCGGGAATGCCGACGCCGATCCGGCGGTGAAAGCAGTCGCGAAAACGATGCCCAATCCCAGCACAAGCTTTCTCATGATATCCGTCCCTCGTGTGATGTCGTCCAACCAATGGCCCCACCGCGCAATTGGATTATGCGTCGGCGTTATGAGGCCGGCAATATCTCGCGACCGGAATTGGCAAATTTCCAAGCGGCATGCCGCGATGCACGCCACGCAGGGCTCGCGCGCGTTCTGCTGAACGGCCATTCATACAGACCCATTCGCGATCGAACGCAGCATCTCACGCGTGGCTTTTTGCAGTGGCGCATCTGGCGATGACGGCGGCCGCGCGCGACCCGCGTTTGTCAGTCGACGGAAACGTGAATCGACGCCGGCGTACCGGGCGGCAGCGCGTGCGGATGGACCTCGACACGGCCGTCCCTGATTCGCACCGGATAGGTGGCGAGCTTCTCGGTGAACGGCGGCGGCGCGCATCCGTCCGACAAACGATACTGCCAGCCGTGCCACGGACAGGTGACGCAGCCGTCGATGATGCGGCCCTCGCCGATCGGCCCATTCTGGTGCGAGCAGACATTGGTCAGCGCGCCGATCTCGCTGCCGTCGCGGAACACGGCGATGCGCTCACCGCCCGGCGTGCAAACGACCAATGCTCCCTTGTCCGGGATAGCGCCCGGCGCGCCGGCGACGATCCAGCCGTCGCTTGCCGCCGGCAGACCGCGATCGCGCGCGCGTTCGCGCCAACCGACGATGAGATGCAACACCGACACCATCGCGAAGCTCGCGGCGAGCATCAGCGGGATCAGCGGATTGCGATCGTATTGCATGATGCCGAGCGCGACGTGCAGCACGACCAGCCCATACGCGGCATAGAGCGTCATGTGCAGCCATTTCCAGGCCGGCGGCGAGAGAAACGACAGCCAGAAATCATGGCTGGTCGACGCCAGCAGGAATAACAGCAGCAGCGCGACGAAGCCGATGACCTTGAACGGAAAACCGATGAACTTGCCGTAGTCCGACCACGTCGTCAGTTCGGCTGCGAGGTTCGGCAGATTGCCCTGCGCCTCGTACCATTCGATCATGAACCACGCGTGCAGCAGCGCGATCGCGAATGTCAGTACGCCGAAATGCCGGCGGTTGAACAGCAGCTTGCGAAACCAGGGATGCAGCCGCGCCAGCGGCCCGATCGCCAGGATGACGGTCAGCATCAAGAAGGCGCAGGTGCCGAAGGCGCGGATGCGCACGTCGATCGCCGCCGGCAGATCCTTCGGGGGCTCGATGCGATAACTGACGCCGATGAAGGTCGTTATATAAAGCGTGACGGCGGCGAGCAGGATCGCATCGTAGATGTATTTCTCGCGGCTCCACTGCACCGCCTTGAAGCCGACGCTCATCGGTGCCCCTCGTTCGCAGTCGGTGCGGACGGCGCCGGCGGTGGCGCCCGCATGACCAAAGCCAGCGCGAGCGCAACACCGACCAGCAATGCAAGGGCCGGCCAGAGCATGCGATGGGCGGCGCGGTGGGTGCGTCTCATCGCCGATGACGGGATTTGAGCCAGCGGGAGATTACGAGCGGCCACAACGCCGTCGCGGCGGGGAGCAGGAGAACGCGGGCACCGACCGTCACCGGGGCGCTTTGCACGGTCGTCACACCGAAGATGACAAAGGCTAGCCCCGCGACCAGGCCGGCCGCCACATACACCGCCACACCGATCGCGAAAACCGTAGCGATTGCGTCCATTCGCCGCCCCAGGCACCTGCGGAGGATCGATGACAACGCTTGTCATGACAAGGGCCGAAACGCGCTCCGCAAAGCTATACGGCGAAATTTCGCGGCGGATGCCGTCATCACGCGTTTTTGCCCAGGCCCCCAGCGAGGACGGCTTCACAGGCGCGATCGGTTCTGGCAAATCTTCTATCCATCCGCGACGACACGAGGCTGAACGATGTCCCACCGCTTTCTCACCTGCCTTGCCGCCGCAGCGTTTGCCTTGACGACGGGCGCCGCCTTGGCCGCACCGGCCGCGCGCAACTTCGACGACACGGTCCAGACCACCGATCCGCTCGGCCGTTTCTTCGGCGGCAGCGTATCCCCGGTCGCCCGCACGACCGTGAGCTATCCGGGCAATCACCGGCCCGGCACCATCATCGTCAACACGCGCGAACGGCGGCTCTATCTGGTGCTCGGCAATGGCCAGGCGCTGCGCTACGGCATCGGCGTCGGTCGCGACGGCATGACCTGGGCCGGCACCACCCGCGTTTCCGCGAAGCGCGAATGGCCGGGCTGGACGCCGCCCGTGGAAATGCGGCGGCGGCAACCCGGACTGCCGAGTCATATGCCGGGTGGCCCCGACAATCCGCTCGGCGCCCGCGCGCTTTATCTCGGATCGTCGCTCTATCGCATCCACGGCTCGAACGAGCCCGAGACGATCGGCCAGGCGGTATCGTCCGGATGCTTCCGGCTGACCAACGAAGATGTCATCGACCTCTACAATCGCGTGCCGGTCGGCGCGACGGTGATCGTGACGCGGTAGACGATCTTCGTGTCCCGGACGCGCGTGCAGCACGCAGTGCTGCACCGCTGATCCGGGACCGTTCCAGAGGCAATCTAGATCGGATGGTTCGGATTCTGGAACGGTCCCGGGTCTGCAGCGCATCACTTCGTGCTGCGCTGCGCCCGGGATACCAGAGCAGCTACCGCGTCAGCCCCTTACCCGCGAGCTCGTCGAGATAATTCTGCCACCTGGCGGCGTGGTCGCGGCCGAGCTCGTGCAGATACTCCCAGCTGAAGATGCCGGTCGAGTGCATATCGTCGAACACGAGCCGCACCGCGTAATTGCCAATCGGATTGACCTCGAGGATCGCAACGTTGCGCTTGCCACCGACGGTCTTGCGTTCGTCCGGTGAGTGACCCTGCACTTCCGCGCTCGGGCTGTGCACGCGCAGATATTCCGCGCTGAGATCGAAGCTGTCGCCGGTGTCGAAGGCGATCGTCAGCGTCCTGCGATCCTTGTGCAGGCGCAGCTCGGTCGGCCATGGCTTTTGCGCGGCGTCACTCATGGAAGAGTCATAGCCCGATGACACCGCAACCGCCATCTCCGAAAAACGAAACGGCCCCGGGGCGAACCCCGAGGCCGTTGAGGTTGGTGTGACCCGCGACGATCAGTTGGTCGCGCGGAAGCCAAGTCCGTGGTTGGCCTGGCGCTCGGCCGGCGGCTCGACGTGGAAGTCGATCACGCAGACGCCGCCCTTCTTGAGGATGTCGACGCCCTTGGCGATCGCAGCCTTGGCATCGGCCTGGCTGGTGACCGGCCCGATGCCGACCGCGCCTTGTGCCTCCGCGAGCTTAGCGATGCTCGGCACCGGATCCTCCATGCGCAACCCGATCCAGCGGTTGCTCGGCTCACGGCCGCGGTCGCGCGCGACGTGCTCCTGATGCAGCTCGTCGTTGAAGTAGGAGCGGTTGTTGTTGACGATGACCAGCAGCGGAATGCGGTGCTTCACCGCGCTCCAGATTGCGGTCGCGCCCATGCAGAAGTCGCCGTCGCCCAGCATCGTGACCGCGTAGCGATCCGGGTACTTGTGATGCAGCGCGAGCGCGGAGCCGACCGAGATGCCGGGACCCGAGCCGAGACCGCCGCCGCCGTCCTTGCCGAGATAGGACATCCCGCTCTGCAGCGGCCAGACGTCGGTCGGCCAGCCGCGGCCGAGCGTGCAGAAGGTCACGTTCTCCGGATCGTTGAACTGATCGCGCAGCGACTGGGCGATGACCTCCATGGTCAGCGCGCCGTTCGCATCCTTCTTCGGCTTGACCAGCCTGGCCTTCCAGGGATCCTTGCGGCCCCCGCCGAGCGAAGCATTGAGCTCGGCAACCATCGTGTCGCCAGTCGTTGCCAGGTACACGTCGCACGGCGGCAGTTCCTGGTACTCCATGTTCGCGCCGTTGTGCAGGTTCTGGTCCAGCGAGCAATGAATGATCTTCGCCGTCACCTCACCAACGTTCTTGGCCTGACGCAGCGCGCCGCCGAGATCCATCCAGTCGAGCGACAGGATGACGTCGGCCTCGCACATGACCTGGCGCGCTTCCTTGACGATCGCGTTGAACGGCTCGGTGTAGTGGTGCGGGTTGTCGCTCGGGAACATCGCACCCTGCTTCAGGTCGGTGAACACGACGGCGCCAAGCTGCTCGGCCAGCCGAATGCGCGGCTGCCAGAACGGGTCCTGGCGTGAGCCGCGGCCGAACAGGATGAGGGGCTTCTTGGCGCCCTTGAGAAGAGCAACCGCCTGGTCGAGCGATTCCTGCGAGGGGCGCGGCGCCTTCGGCGCCTGGAAGCGCTTCAGGTCCGGCCACTCCGGCTCCTTGTCGAGCTTGGTCTCCTGGAAACCGGCGTCGAGACACACATACACCGGCGCGGTCGGCGCGGTGCGCGTGATGATGTTCGCACGCGCCATCGCTTCCACGAGCGCCGGCGCCGACGTCGGCTGATCGTCCCACTTCACGAGCGAACGGATGTAGGCGCCGTTGTCGCGCGAGGTGTGGATCCAGTCGATCCAGGGACGGCGCTTCTCCGAAGCAACCGGTCCGGTCGCGCCGAGCATGAACATGGGCGCGCGGTCGCACCACGCATTGAAGATGCCCATCATGCCGTGCAGCAGGCCGACGTTGCTGTGCAGGACGCAAGCCATCGGCTCGCCGGTAGCCTTGGCGTAGCCGTGCGCGATCGCGACCGAATGATCCTCGTGCAGACAGACGATGATGCCGGGATTTTCGTTGCCGAGATGGTTAACCAGGCTGTCGTGAAATCCGCGATAACTCGCCCCAGGGTTGAGGCTGATGAAAGGGATGTTGAAGCGACGCAGCATCTGCGCGGCGATGTCGCTGCCCCAAGCGACCTTGTCGTCGGGTTTGCCTTCGATCTTGTCCAACTTCATCGGCTACTCTCTTCCTTCTTCTTTGATTGATCGGTTGTTGTGGCTGCGGTTTTTCAGCGCAGGTGCTCCCTCGCAGCACCAGCGCGAATTTCATCGACCATTCGGGCCTTATCTCGCGTCACGCAAGGCTTCGCGGACGGTGGCATGCCACGATGGTTCCATCGACAACCATTCGGCATCGCGAACAGTCGTCACCATAAAAGAAACGACTTTCGCATGACGCGATCTTCTGCTTACATCCCCTCAAAATCCGGGGGGTTGGCTACCATGCTTTAGCCGCGCGCACTAGTGCGGCTGATTGCATGTTGAGGGGTAAGGCGTGTTGGGGACGGGAGGAAATCTGGGCCACCGCAAAGGATCGCGGGCCTACTGCAAGACCGGGTTCGGCTGCAGCATGTTGATCCGCTATCTTGAACTGCATTCGGCACGGGTTGAGCGCGGATTCATCCGCGCTATTGGCGCAGAGCGTACGGTCTAACAGCCGTCGAAATTGGGTTGGGGTGAGGAAATAATGGACGCGATCACTGGCGAAATTGCCTTCATGGCAACCGCTGCAGGCAAGGCCTTTCTTATCCTGATGGAGCCGACGCGCCTGATGTATCTGGCTGCGGGCTGCGTCATGGGGCTTGTCCTCGGGATCGTGCCGGGCATCGGCGGTCTCGCCGGCACGGCGATGCTGCTGCCGTTCACTTTCAACATGGACCCGTATGCGGCCTTCGCGTTGCTGCTCGGCCTCGGATCGACCACCGCGACCGGCGATCCAATTCCAGCTGTGCTGTTCGGCGTGCCCGGAGGTGCCGCTTCTGCGGCGACCGTCTTGGACGGATTCCCGATGGCGAAGAAGGGCGAGGCGGGTCGAGCGCTGAGCGCCTGTTACATGTCG
>Ga0075420_100000832_pt1 | contig 25461 bp, 27 predicted proteins | sample SoiMetdeltSBSDD4_FD_75296 | JGI IMG/M metagenome (GOLD analysis project Ga0075420, IMG submission 75296) | Bulk soil microbial communities from a Populus tree surrounding site in Tennessee, USA - Soil MetaG P. deltoides SBSDD4 | ecosystem: Environmental > Terrestrial > Soil > Tree plantation...
GGTCAGCAATTCATAGTACCGGATCATGAGATCGTCGCTGATGGACATGATTTTGCCAAACATGTCACGAGGCACATCCTCGAGCGCCACGTAATTCCCGAGGCTCTTGCTCATTTTCTTGACCCCATCAGTCCCCTCAAGCAGGGGCATGGTGATGACGACTTGGGGTTCCTGTCCATAATCTCTCTGGAGATCACGTCCCACCAAGAGGTTGAACTTTTGGTCGGTTCCGCCCAATTCGACGTCGGCCTTTAATGCCACGGAGTCATAACCCTGTACCAGCGGATAGAGGAACTCATGGACACTGATTGGTTTCTGCTCCTGGTATCGTTTCTGAAAATCATCGCGCTCCATCATCCGTGCGACGCGATAATGCGCCGCCAGTTCTATGAGGCCGTCAGCCTTCATCGTTCCCATCCATCGGCTGTTGAATTCAATGGTGGTCTTGTGTGGGTCCAAAATCTTGAAAATCTGCCGTTGGTAGGTCTTGGCATTGTCCTCCACCTGTGCCTTGGTAAGGACCTTGCGCGTTTCTGAGACACCTGTCGGATCGCCAATCGTGCCAGTAAAGTCGCCGATCAAAAAAATGACCTCATGGCCAAGATCCTGGAAATGTTTCAGCTTGTGAATGAGGACGGTATGGCCGAGATGCAAGTCGGGAGCAGTCGGATCAAACCCGGCTTTGACCCGCAACGGTCGGTGCTCCTTGATTGAACGCGTCACCTTGGATTCCAGCTCGGAATGCTGAATCACCTCGACCACCCCGCGGAGGATCAGATCCAGTTGATGGGACAGCTCGTTCATGCCGTCTGCCTTCTAGGTTGCACGGTGAGTGATGAGGTCACACGAACCAAGGCACGGATGCGATCGAAAGTCTTCTTCCCGATTCCCTTCACACGACGTAATTGCTCTACATCCCGAAAAGGACCTCGTGCCTCCCGATATTCGAGAATCCGAAACGCCAGAATCGGCCCGATGCCTGGCAGCCCTTCAAGGTCGCGCTCGGACGCTCGATTCAAATCGACTGTTGGTGACACTGATGGGCGTGCCGATTGGGTTCGCGCCCTTTTACTGACTGTCTCGAATACTGTCTTGGATTGCGGCAGGGGATCTGTGGAACCGTGCTCGTTCGTGTCGAGCGGGTCCAATTGAGAGGTTTCATCTGAATTGTGAAATAGTGGTGAGGGAAGTGTCCATCCGATCCAGACAACGACGCCGGCAGTTGCGGCAACCATAGCCAGTCTGATGACCAATGAGGACAGCATCAATAATCCTTCTTGCGCAAGGGATGGTCCTCTTCAGTTGCGCCGCTCTAATCGCTGCGACCCGGAGCCGGTACCCAAAATAACGATGTGGGGTTGAATGGGCATAGCAAGATTACAGGCGGAGGTGAAAGATTAGGATGAACCTGCTCCCGGGTTTCGGAAGCGGCGACCCTAACCTTGCTTCTGATTGGCCAGAAAGGCTTCGTATTGTGCCGCGGTCATCAATGAGTCCATTTCAGCAGCATTGGACAGATCGATCACCGCCATCCAACCTTGGCCGTACGGGTCGCTGTTGACCACCTCAGGATGGTCCTTCAGTTGCGCATTAATCTGCGCAATTGTGCCGCTGACCGGCGTATACAAGGTCGACGTGGTTTTGGTTGATTCGATTTCGCCGATTTGCTGCCCCGCCTTCACCGTCGTCCCGACCTTCGGCAAATCAATGAAGACAATGTCCCCCAGGGCATCCTGCGCAAAATGACTGATACCGACAGTGGCTTGAGAGCCCTTGACTCGTACCCATTCATGCTCTTGATGATACCGGAGATCCGTTGGAACCATGAGCTATGTCCTCATTCCGGCGGTCAGCCGATGATGTCCATGCCGGGAAAGAAAAAGGTGATTTCAAACTTGGCCGTGTCCGGCGAGTCCGATCCATGCACGGCATTGTACTCGATATTCGTCCCGTGCGCGGCACGAATCGTTCCCTTCTCCGCCTTGGCAGGGTCCGTCGCACCCATCAGTTCTCGATTCTTCTTGATGGCGTTTTCGCCTTGCAGGACGAGCACGACTGACGGCCCCGACGACATGAACGTGCACAGGCTGTCGAAAAAGGGCCGCGCCTTGTGCACGGCATAAAATCCTTCGGCAACCGGTTTAGCCATCTGCATCAGTCTCATCGCCACCGGCTTCAAACCGGCTTTTTCGTACCGGCTAACGATGTCACCTATCACATGTTTGTTCACGGCGTCTGGCTTGATGATCGCGAGCGTGCGTTCACTCATTGCTTGAAGTCTTCCTCCAATCTCGAGACAAAAGTGCAAAAATGTCGAGGCATTATAGGGGCTTGGAATGCGGAGTTTCAAGGGAGGAACCAAAGAGGGCGGGCCGCTCCTGAACCGTAGCCACCCCTTCGGAAGCGCGATTCGTGCTGCTGACAGCTCTCATCCAAAGCGCTGCGCGAGGTCTTGCGGCTTGAACACTCCGCGCTCGGTAATGATGCCGGAAATGAGCTCAGCGGGCGTCACATCGAACGCTGGATTGTACACATTGACTCCGGTCGGCGCGACAGGTTGACTGCCGTGAATGGTGGTGACTTCCAAGGCATTGCGCTGTTCGATCGGAATGTCAGCGCCGGATTTCGTGTTGAGATCGATTGTGGAATACGGCGCTGCAACATAGAACGGAATGCCATGTGCCTTGGCCAGGACCGCCACCGAGTAAGTACCGATCTTGTTCGCGACGTCCCCGTTCGCCGCAATTCGGTCCGCCCCTACCACACACAGATGGATCTTGCCCTGGCGCATCAAAGACCCTGCCATGTTGTCCGTGATAAGCGTGACGGGAATGTTGTCCTGCATGAGCTCCCATGCCGTAAGGCGCGCTCCCTGTAAAACCGGCCGCGTTTCGTCGGCAATGACCTCAATTTTTTTCCCCTGTTCCCAGGCCGCGCGGATGACGCCCAAGGCAGTCCCGTAGCCTGCCGTGGCCAAGGCGCCGGCATTGCAGTGAGTCAGGATGGTTTGCCCTCCCTGAATGAGCTCAGCGCCATGGCGACCCATCGACTTACACAGAGCAATATCTTCGTCGAGTATTGTTTGCGACTCACCCAACAAGGCCGCTTTGATCGACGAGATCGACTCGGAGCCCAGCCCAGCGAGTTTGCGCTTCATCCGGTCAATAGCCCAGAAAAGATTGACCGCTGTCGGCCGTGTCGCGGCCAGCTCATCGCAGATCGGCACCAGCGCCTTGACGAACGCATCGTAATCGGTGGCGCGGATGGCTTGTGCTCCCAGCGCCACCCCCATGGCCGCAGTCACCCCGATCGCCGGTGCGCCGCGCACTTTCAATTCACGAATGGCCGATGCCACGGCTTGGACATCGCGACAGTCCAAGAATGCAACCGTTTCCGGAAGGCGACTCTGATCGAGCAGGCGCACAGCTCCCTTATGCCATTCAACGGTCGGAACCATAGCGACTCTATGTAACGGGATTCTTACGGGGAGCGCAAGAGGCAGGATTATCGACTGTTGACGCGCTTGATCGTCGGAACGAGCGTCAAGGATTTCTGCTCAGGGATCTGCTCATCGATTTTTGCGAGTTCACGCTCGAGCATGGCACGAATGAACCCGCTGGTTGTATAGCCCTGCTGTTTGAGGCCGTCCAACCGGGTTTTTAAATCTAGCGGAAGCTGGATCACGATACGGACAAGCTTTGCCATGCGAGACCCCTTATTTGGAAGCTGATCCAAGAGGTGCGACTGCACACGCTATGCCTTGCTAGCACAAATAAGGCGCTGTGTAGAATTGAGGACTTAGCAATAAGAAGGTGCCTGCCCTCGAGCCGTTTGCCTAATTTCGTCTGCTCGTGCCCGCAAATGTACAAGTTCCGGTCATGATACCTCCATCCAACGGTGCAGCAGCCGTTCCCAGTTTGATTGTTCACAGGCCCATGCGCAGGCAGAAAGCGACAGTGGTTGAAGTCGTTCATCGTTCATACGATGGATTTTGAGCGCCGGCTGCGAGCGCCTCCCCGTCAACCAGACCCCGCCGTCGCGGTCAGTGCGATAGACTGAAATCCCGCGAGCGCGATAGGCCTGCAAGACGGCGTCGGCCGGGTGGCCGTAGGAATTGTGACGCCCAACTGAAATGACGGCATAGGCTGGATTGATCCGATCCAGCCACTCGGGCTGCAACGAACTTTTTGCGCCGTGGTGCGGAACTTTCACCACATCCACTCGTTCAGAGTGCTCGTCCTGACTCATGCGGGACAAGGCTTCCTGTTCAACATCGGCAGCAAACATCATCTTATGGGTGCCGCAGGTCAATTGCGTCACGACAGAGCGATTGTTGAGCCTATGACCCTCGAGACGGCGAGACGACGCCGGGCTCTGCACAGCCTGAGAGAATGGATTCAAGACCTTCAACGAGCAATCGCCCAGCATGACCGTGTCCTGGCCGGCACGGACCACGTGCTCGATCAACCCTTGCTGAGCCAGGGTCTCACTGAGTCGCTGATAAAACAGCTCCTGGCGCGCATCTCCACTTCCCCACACGTGCCGTACGCTGAAATGCCTGAGCACATACGTGAGGCCGCCGACATGATCCAATTGGGGATGCGTCGCAATCACATAGTCGATCGTCCGGATTCCCCGATTCCAGAGGTAGGGCGCTACCACACTGCGTCCCATATCGAACCGCTCATAGCTGGCCCCACCATCGATGAGTACGACCTCACCGCCTGGTAGTTCAAGCACCGCACTATCGCCCTGCGACACATCCAAAAAGGTGATACGAAAGCGATCGCCATCTGGCATGAGTCTTGGTGACCACAGCCACCAGACGAAAAGCATAAGGAGAAGGCTTCCGGCGATCCACCGGATGTTTTTTCGATCGGACCAGATAGGGAGTGCGGCCAGACATCCGTAAAAGAGCACGAGAGACGGCAGGGATGGCGAGGCTCCGTGCCACTCGGCGCCGGGCAGAACCGAGAACGAACGCAGGGTTGAGACGAGCGCGTTCATGGACCACTGAATCGCGCCGGCAAACGGCAGGTGCCCTCCTCCAAATACGCCTTGCCAGACCACGGCGGCAAGTCCCATCGGAACCAAAATGCCCCCCATCAACGGCACCGCAGCGAGATTCGTCATCAGACCCAGCCAGGGGAATTGATTAAAGTACAGCGCTACCAGGGGGATCGTCACCACGGTCACGACCGCGCTCATGAGGACCGCATCTGATATCCACTGTCCTATCAGCACACGCTTCGAAGGAGGCGGCGCATTGGGGTTTCCCGCATCCTTGATTTTCGCGAGCCACCAGGCCACTGCACTCACTGACAGAAACGACAACTGGAATGAGATGTCGTAAATGACTTGAGGATCATGTGCCACAATGATCAACGCCGCCGCAGACAAAGCATGGAACATCCGCCGTTCATAGCCCAGCCATTTGGCCATTAAGGCGACGAGTACCATGAGAAGCGAGCGAACAGTCGCCACCTCCGCTCCGGCTAAACAGGCATACGCCGTCACTGGCGCGACAGTCGAGACAGCGGCAACCTTCGTTGGGGTAATCCGTCGTGACAATGCCAGCAGCCATGAGGCAGGAAGCAGCAGCAGGCCGCGCCTGACCGCCACGAAGGTGATCATCGCGACCAGGCCAAGATGGCTCCCCGATATCGACAAAAGGTGCACGGTCCCCGTCACCATGAATTGGTCCCGGACCTCGGGCTCCAGATATCCTCGCTCGCCGATGATGACTCCAAGAAAAAGGCCGAGGGCAGGCTGAGTCAGACTCTCCAGGGCGGACCGACGGATCGATGCCCGCCATCGGTCGAATTGATTCCACAAAGCCCAGTGCGGGCTGTCCCCTCCCGACTCCAAAAACTCGATGGCTTCAACCCCGGTGACTGTCGCGACGGCATCAATGCCTTGGCGCTCAAGATAAGCCGCATAATCGAATCCACCCGGATTGGACGAACCGCTCGGGGCTCGTAATCGTGCACGAAGCCGGATGCGATCGCCCTCGAACAGCGCCCGGTCATGCGCACGCCACGTCAGGTGAACTACGAGCGGCGACCCTGCTTTGCCAGGAATGGGATCACACCTGATCACCATGCTCATCCGGTCAGGAGCCAGTTGGACGGGTGCGATAATCCGCCCCGTGTGGGTTTCGAACGTCTCCGGTTTATTCTCGACGATGGCCGGGCCTGTGAAGGCTTCGACGCTCACAAACCAGTAGAGGATCCCCGACAGTAAGCAGCCGTAGTGGGCAGTGGACATTCCAGCCGTGAAGCGTCCATGCGCGTGGAGCACGGCCGATCCGAGGACGGCCCCTACCAATCCGAAAGCAATGGACAGCGGAAAATACGGAACGAGAGAGCCCAGGGCAAGGCCGCAGGTGAAGGCAAGCGTGAGGGACGGCAGCATCGCTTCCGTTCCAGCAGGACTCAGGGGGGTGGCTAAACCAGAACCTAACTGAGGTGGGCCGTGACGATTTGTGCCAACCGATCGGCCTCTTCGCGGATGAGACTATCGTGTTCGCCTTCGATCATGATTCGCAACACGGGTTCGGTACCGGAATACCGGACGAGAACACGACCGCTGCCGTTGAAACGGCGTTCGCTTTCAGCAATCGCTTGCTGCAAATCCGGGATACTGTCCAAAGCCGGTTTCTTGGAAACCCTGACGTTCAGCAGCACCTGCGGAACTGCCGTCATAGCCTTTGCCAGCTCCGACAGCGGCTGTTCGGTCCGTTTCATGAGCGAGAGCACTTGCAGCGCAGAAATCAACCCATCGCCGGTCGTATTGTGGTCGAGAAAAATGAAATGACCGGATTGCTCTCCTCCGAAGTTATACCCCTCTCCCAGCATTCGCTCGAGGAGGTATCGGTCGCCGACGGCTGTGCGGAGCAATCGGATGCCCGCCCGGTTGAGCGCCAGTTCCAAGCCGAAATTGCTCATGACCGTTCCCACGACGGTCTGTTTCGCCAACTGGCCCTTGCGGTGGAGATCGAGTCCCAGCGCAGCCATAATGTGATCGCCGTCAATGACGTTGCCCTGCTCACACACAAAGATGGCGCGGTCAGCGTCGCCGTCAAGCGCAATACCTAAGTGTGCACCGTATTCCTTCACAGCCCGCTGGAGCATGGTCGGGTGCACCGCCCCGCATCCGGCATTGATGTTCATACCATCCGGTTTATTGCCAATCACGTCGACCTTTGCGCCCAGCTCGCGCAGAACGGTCGGCGCCACCTTGTAGGCAGCACCATTGGCACAATCGACCACGAGCTTGATGCCCTGAAAATCCAGCTCTTTCGGGAGTGACCGTTTCACGAATTCGATGTATCTTCCCTCCGCGTCATCAATGCGGAAGGCCTTCCCGATGGCATCGGCCGTCGGACGGAGATGGGCGATTTCATTCGAGATGATGAGCTCCTCGATTCTCGATTCGATTTCATCCGGCAGCTTGAGACCGTCGTTCGAAAAAAACTTGATGCCGTTGTCTTGATACGGATTGTGCGAGGCGGAAATCATCACACCGGCGTCGGCCCGCAGACTTCTGGCCAAAAACGCGATAGCCGGAGTGGGCATCGGCCCGACCAGAAGCACGTCGACGCCCATCGAGCAGATGCCCGACATCAAGGCGGCTTCCAGCATGTAGCCCGACACTCGGGTATCCTTACCAATCACGATTTGATGCCGTCCGGCTCTTCGCATGAAAATGTGGGCGGCAGCACGCCCGAGCTGCATGGCGGTTTCACTCGTCATCGGCTCGAGGTTCGCCGTCCCGCGTACACCGTCTGTACCGAACAGTTTACGCATGTTGTTCTCGTAATGGAGCCGGCATTCGACCTGAAATGGCCGCTGCCACGTTCACGACGTCCCGCATCGCCGCCACGTCGTGCACACGCAGAATGTTCGCCCCTTGTTCTACTGCCAGAGCGACGACGCCCGCGGTTCCCCAGGCCCGTGCCTCGACTGTTTGTTTCGTCAACTGGCCGATGAAACCTTTTCGTGATGGACCAACCAACACCGGAAACCCCAAGGTGGTGAACATGCGCAGATGCGCGAGGAGGTCAAGGTTATGCGTGAGGACTTTACCAAAACCAATGCCCGGATCAAGCACAATCCGTGATTGCTCAACTCCGCGCTCCATGGCGAATCGCGCTCGCCCGGCCAAGAAATCAGCGACTTCCTCAACAACGTCCTCGTAGGTGGGCGCCTGCTGCATCGTTTGAGGAGTTCCCTGCATGTGCATCAGAACAAGGGCGACTCCCGTCTGGGCCACGACCTCCACCATGTCCGGGTCGCCGCGTAACGCAGTCACATCGTTCACCATTACGGCGCCCGCCTTGATTGCGGCCCTGGCGACAGCGGCTTTCGACGTATCCACGGAGACGGGAACGGACACGGCCTGGGCGAGCGCCGTGACGACCGGAATGAGTCGACGCAGCTCTTCCTCTTCGTCGATGGGAAGTGAACCAGGCCTGGTGGATTCGGCACCGATGTCGAGGAGATCAGCGCCTTCTTCAACCAGACGCCGTCCATGCTCAAGGGCCAAGCGAGGATGATCAAAACGCCCGCCATCAAAGAATGAATCCGGTGTCACATTGACAATGCCCATTACCAGGGGGCGATCGAATGAAAGGCGTCGCTCTATAAGGTGGAGTTCCATAGTTGCGTTACGAGTTCGATGTGGCGTGGGCACGTGTGCTGTTGGGATCAAGATACAGTGCTGTATCTTCCAGGACACGGGTCATCATTACCAAACCTCAATGAAATATCGGGGCTGAGCAGCAGACTAGGTTTCTTGAGTGCACGAGGGATGATCTCCTGCAACTCCAGTGCCCTGAAGCTGCATTGAGGCCGGCAGCAATTTAGGCAGGCACGGTCTGCGAGGAGTTCTGCATCAGGATCTGATCGATCTCCGGGGCATCCAATACTTCCTTTTCCAGCAGGGCTTCCGCAAGCGCTTTCAGGCTTCTCATGTGCTCAGTGAGGAGCCGTTTGGCCCGTTCGTAATTTTCGGTAACCAGCCGCTTGATCTCGAGGTCGATTTCCAACGCGACTTGATCGCTGAAATCCCGTTTTGTGGTCAACTCCCGGCCGAGGAAAATTTCCTCCTCCTTCCTGCCGAAGGTCAACGGCCCGAGCTTTTCGCTCATGCCCCATTCACAGACCATTTTTCTGGCAAGATCCGTCGCGCGCTCGATGTCGTTTCCCGCACCGGTGGTGATGTGTTTCAACACGAGTTCCTCCGCCACGCGCCCGCCCATGAGAATGGCGAGGTTGTTGTAGAGGAATTCCTTCGAATAGTTATGCCGGTCGTCGGTCGGTAACTGCATCGTGACGCCTAATGCCCGTCCACGTGGGATAATCGTGACCTTGTGCACAGGATCGGTGCCGGGTAGGAGCTTGGCCATTAAGGCATGCCCCGCCTCGTGATACGCGGTCGTTCGTTTTTCTTCGTCGCTCAGGATCATGCTCTTGCGTTCGGCGCCCATCAGCACCTTGTCTTTAGCCATCTCGAAATCGATGACCTCGACTTCTTTTTTGTTCTGACGCGCCGCCCACAAGGCCGCTTCGTTCACCAGATTTTCCAGGTCCGCTCCCGAGAAGCCCGGCGTCCCGCGGGCGATCTTTTCCAACTCCACGTTCGTCGCAATCGGCACTTTCTTCGTGTGCACCTTCAAGATTTCGGAGCGGCCGCGCAAATCCGGCCGATTGACGACCACTTGCCGATCGAAGCGTCCCGGGCGCAGCAAGGCAGGGTCAAGCACGTCGGGCCGATTGGTCGCCGCGATCAGGATCACACCTTCCGTCGTGTCGAACCCGTCCATCTCGACGAGCAACTGATTCAGGGTTTGTTCGCGTTCGTCGTGTCCTCCGCCCAAGCCGGCCCCGCGCAGACGGCCTACTGCATCGATCTCGTCGATGAAAATGATGCAGGGCGCATGCTTTTTCCCCTGCTCGAAGAGATCGCGCACTCGCGACGCGCCCACGCCGACGAACATCTCCACGAAGTCCGATCCGCTGATGCTGAAGAAAGGCACCCCGGCTTCGCCCGCAATGGCTTTGGCCAACAGGGTTTTCCCGGTTCCCGGAGGACCGACGATCAAGACCCCTTTCGGAATGCGTCCGCCCAACTTTTGAAACTTGCGGGGGTCTTTTAAGAATTCGATGATCTCGAGGACCTCTTCCTTCGCTTCGTCAATGCCTGCCACATCCGAGAACGTCACTTTTTTTCGTTCTTCGGTCAGCATGCGCGCGCGGCTCTTGCCGAAGGACAAGGCCTTGTTACCGCCGATTTGCATCTGCCGCATCAAGAAGAACCAGAGCCCCAGGAAGAGGACAAAGGGTCCCCAGGTCACAAGGAACGTGATGTACCAGGGGCTTTCGTCTGGCGGCTTTGCCTCAATCTGTACGCCTTTTTCCCGCAACACCTTCACAAAATCCGGATATTCGGCGGTGAAGGTCCGGATGCGGGTCTTGTCCTTGAGGACGGCGCTGACGTGACTCGACTTGATGATAACTTTTTCGATTTCACCCTTATCGAGCTTGGCCATGAAATCGCTAAAAATAACTTCTTCTTCCGGGGCATGAGTCGGGACACTGAACAGGTTGAAGAGTAAAATCATGAACAGGCCGACTACGACCCAGAAGAGCAGATTTTTTGCCCTAGAATTCATCCACTTCTCCTTGTGCCTGGCTTCCTCAAGTCGCCAGGAAATACGCGAGCTTGAGTGATGTTACCACAGGCCTCTTCGAACTGACAACCGTACGGCTCACAGTTCCTCGAGTTCCCCTTCCATGTCCAGCTCGGCGAGGTAAGGAAGGTTTCGGTATTTCTGTTGATAATCAAGCCCGTAGCCCACCACATATTTGTTGGGAATCTTAAAACCCACATAATCAAGCGGGACGTCGATCTTTCGCCGTTCCGGCTTGCTCAACAGGGTGCAGACTTTAATGGATTTGGGCCTTTTCTTGCTCAGAGTCTTGATCAAGTACTCCACAGTCAATCCGGAATCGACAATGTCTTCGACGAGTAACACATCTTTCCCCTTGATCTCCTCCGTCAGTTCGGTAATCACTTTCACTTTTCCCGACGTTTTCGACTGACTGCCGTAACTCGCGACGATGAGAAAATCGACGCGCATGGGAATTCGAATGGCCCGAGCGAGATCCGCATAGAATGCATAGGCGCCTTTGAGGACGCCGACGAGCACGAGATCTTTGCCGGCATAGTCAGTGGCAATTTGTTTGCCGAGCTCCTTGATGCGCGCACGCATTTCCTCCTGCGTCACGATCGGCCGTCCGAAGATGCGCTCCATCTTATCCGGCTCCTCCGCTGCCTGTTTTCGATTGAACCGTCATGACAACACAACGGCGGGTGTCCTTCCCGACGGCACAACGCTCATCCTGTCGATGGCCGACCACCCAGACAATGCCTTCCGGGGCGACGATGAGCGGAATACGACTGCGCTCTTCCCGGCTTATCTTCATGTCGGTGAAGAGATCCTGCAGTTTCTTGCGTTTCCCGGGCATCCCACGCGGATGAATCCGATCGCCAGCCTGCCACGCCCTGATGATCAGCGGGGCGGACAACCGGTCGGCATCGAACACCGCGCAATCCGGCGTCCCCTGCTTCAACCACGCCTCGGCCGCCTGCTTGGTCATCACTTGTACATGAATTTGTTGACGCGTACCAGGCCAATACACCGTGGCAGGGAGGGTACCCGGCACAGTGACTGCCGGGAAGGATTGCCCGGATGAGCTGGCGACCGTTCGGTGTGAAGTCAGCCGGAGGACGATCCATTCACGCTCGGTGAACACATCAAGCCCTCGGACCGCAAGCATCCCGTTACACTCGCCGGCCACGAGCCGCAGCACGCTTTCGACAGTGCGCAGACTCGGCGCCCGCCTTTCGGGATCGCCCGCACGAAGGCTCCGCCGCACCAGGCGTCGCTGGAGTGCCTGAGGAAGGCGGGTGAACGCCTGTCGCTCAAACCGCTGATTCCCATTGGGCTCGACGATCACCGTCGACCGGTATAAGTGGTCCACGATTTCTTCTAAGTACTCGTCGTCTGCCCGTAGGATGTGGGACTGCCGCTCCAGGCGGCGAACGATCGCTGGCGCGATCTGTTCCATCACCGGCAACAACTCGTGACGAATACGGTTGCGCCGATAGAGGGACGTCGCGTTACTGCTGTCTTCTCGATAACGCAAGCCCTCTCGTCTCAGATATTCCAGTATGTCGTGTCGGGTTATCGTCAACAGCGGGCGGACGATCCGTTGGTTCCGGATGAACCGCATCCCCGAGAGTCCTGTGAGACCTGCGCCCCGCAACAGCCACAAGAGTACGGTTTCGGCCTGATCGTTCGCCGTATGGCCGGTGACAATGCGATCGGCACGGAGGTCATCCGCGAGTTGCGCCATGGCGCGGTAGCGGGCTACGCGGGCGCGCGCCTGAAGTGAATCCGCCCCGCGTCGCTTGGTCAACACCGGTGTTTGAACGACAAGAGTGATTCCTCGTTGACGGCACAGCGCAGCAACGAAGGCCTCGTCGGCATCGGATTCGGTCCCGCGCAGCCCGTAATTGAAGTGCACCACCGTGAGTGTGAGACGCCAGGCGGGCGCAAGAGCCGTCAGCAGCGACAGCAAGGCGACCGAATCAGGCCCACCGGAAACCGCGACGAGGAGGTGCTGCCCCGGCTCGAACAACTGTCGATCACGAATCGTCCGGACCATTCTGTGAAACACGGGATGCCGGGTCCGTGCGGTCGTCGCGACTGCCATCTATCGAGCCCCTTCCCCGGATCGGCGCAGGCTTATCCTGGCCCGGTCGACATCAAGGGCAATCTGGGCTGCAAGCTCGTCGGCGGACGCGAACGCATGGTCTCCCCGCAGCCGCTCGACAAACTCTACGGACATCTCCTTCTCGTACAAGTTTGCGCGCTGGTCCAATACATTGACCTCGATCAAGCGCTCGCCGGTACCGAACGTTGGTCTCGTCCCGATATACGCGATCGCATCAGACGCCCTGTCTTCCCAGGAGGCCCGTGCGGCATAGACGCCATCCGGCGGAATCACGCGTTCCGGAGGGATTCGCAGATTGGCCGTTGGCCAACCGAGCGATTGTCCCTTCTGTGTCCCCCGCACGACCGTTCCCGTGATTCCATAATCCCGTCCGAGCAGGCCCGCCGCCTCGTCCATGCGACCGGCCTGGATGAAGCCTCGGATTCTCGTGGAACTCACGACTCCCCCGTTCAGCATGACGGGCTTGACGGGGTGGACGGTGAATCCCAGCGTGCGGCCAAATCGTTCCAAATCCGCAATTCGGCCGGCGCGCCCCCGTCCGAAGGCAAAATGTTCGCCGACATAGACATCCGATACACGTAACTGCCGATGGAGGACAATGTCCGCAAATTCCTCCGGCGTCATGGCGGCAAGGGCGGGCGTAAATTCGAGGAAGACGACTTCGTCAATGCCGGCCGCCTTGAAGCGGGCGAGCTTCTCTTCCGGACTCGTGAGAAAACGCAGCTCGACGTGAGGGGCAAGTACCCTGACCGGATGAGGATCGAAGGTCAGGACCATGGCCGTGCCTTTGACCGCGCGTGCCCGCTCGACAACCGTTTGTAACAGTGATTGGTGGCCGCGATGATGACCATCAAAGTTTCCGATCGTGACCACTGGATGGGGTCTGGACCGGACGTCGCCGAGGTCGCGCGTCACCGTGAACGTCATTGTCAGCGAAGAAAAGGCGCCGCGTCTTTCGCGAAGTAGGTCAGAATCAGATCTGCTCCGGCGCGCTTGATGGCGAGCAGCGACTCGAGCATGGCTCGCGACTCGTCCAGCCAACCGGCTTTCCCGGCGGCTTTGATCATGCTGTACTCACCGCTGACTTGATACGCGGCGACAGGAAGCGGCGTGTGCGCTCGAGCGGCGGCGATGACATCGAGATAGGGCAATGCAGGCTTCACCATGACGATATCGGCCCCTTCTTCCACATCGAGCGCGATCTCTCGAATCGCTTCGCGCCGGTTGGCGGGGTCCATTTGATAGGACTGCCGGTCGCCGAATTGCGGGGCGGAGCCGGCCGCATCGCGGAAGGGAGCATAAAAACACGAAGCGAATTTTGCCGCGTACGCCATAATCGGCAGTTCCGGGTAGCCGGCATGATCCAGTTCCGATCTGATGGCGGCCACGCGCCCGTCCATCATATCCGACGGCGCCACCATATCGGCGCCGGCTTGGGCGTGCGTCCGCGCCATCGTACGGAGGCATTCCAGCGTTTCATCGTTCAGGATGCGGCCGTCCTTCACGATACCGCAATGGCCGTGACTCGTATATTCGTCGATGCACACGTCGGTGACGACGATGAGGCCGGGCACGTGATCTTTTACCGCTGTGATCGCGCGTTGCACGATGCCGTTTGGATCCACCGCCGATGTGCCCCGATCGTCTTTCCGGTCCGGAATCCCGAACAACATCACGGCGGGAATTCCCAAGCCGGCCACTTCCCCTGCTTCCTTCACCAGCAGATCGATGGATAATCTGAACTGTCCGGGCATCGAGGCGATCTCACGCCGCTGATCTTTGCCCTCCATGACAAACATGGGATAGATCAGGTCCGAAGCCGAAAGGCGAGTTTCCCGGACCATGCGGCGGAATGCCTCGTGCTGCCGAAGCCGTCTCAGCCGTTGAATCGGAAATGCCATGATCGTTACTTCCTCGGCAGATTCGTCAAAAAGACGACCAAGTCACGTACGGAAATCATGCCGACCAGTTTGCTGTCGCGTGTCACACCTAGATGCCTCACATGTGCCTGCGCCATCAGATCGTTCGCATCCAACAGCGTCTTGTTCTCTTCAATAGTGAGAATCGGTGCCGACATGATCTGCTCGACAGTCGTCTTGTTCGGATCACTGCCCGACGCCACCACCCGGCGCATCATATCCGTGTCGGTGAGAATGCCGATGATGTCTTTCTGATTCGTCACGAACAGGCTGCCGATGCCGCGGTCGCGCATGATTCTCGCGGCGGCCTGTGCGGAGGTATCGCGCTCGACCGTGACAAATTTTTCTTTGGGAACCATGAACGATTTCACCGGAACCATGAAAACCTCCCCTCCTCTGGTAAAACCCGCCTATCGCGAGACGGGAATGGCGACTCGGGCCCCTTCGCTATAGTGCCGGACAATCGCGTGAGCCAGAGCCGGCACGGTATTTTCCGTCGGCAGAATTCCAACGGTCAAGCCATGCTCCTCCGCAGTACGCGCAGTCACCGGTCCAATACACGCGACGCTGGTCTTAGCCGCTAGCCGACGCGTCTCTTCTCCGCCGCCCATCATGTCGACAAAGTTGGTGACCGTCGACGAGCTCGTAAATGTGATGACATCGATGATGCCTGCCAGGAGCTGCTCTTTGAGTCGGCTCAAGTCGGCAGACGGCGTAACTGTCTTATAGACCGGAATCACATCGACCGAGGCGCCCTTCAATCGCAGTTGTTCCGGCAGGATCTCGCGTGCGACTTCCGCCCTCGGGATCAAGATCTTTTTTCCACTGAGTTCGTGGTGGCTCATTGCTGCCAACATGCCTTCGGCTTGAAACTCGGAAGGAATGACGTCAGCGGTCAATCCATGGCGAGTCAATTGCTCGGCGGTCCGCGGTCCGATTGCAGCGATCCGGAGATGAGCCAACGCTCTGACATCCTGGCGGGCGCCTCCGAGCCGCTCCATAAATGGTGCCACGCCATTGACGCTGGTAAAGATGACCCAGTCATACTCTGGCAGTCTCGAGATGGCCCGGTCGAGCCCTTCCCAACTGGCGGGCGGCACGATGTTGATCGTGGGAGCCTCGATCGGCTCCGCGCCGAACGCGGCCAGCAAACGGCCGAATTCCTTGGCCTGCCCCGGGGGCCGCGTGAGCACGATCCGCCTTCCGAAGAGGGGCCGTTTCTCGAACCAGTTCAATTGCTCTCGCAATTTCACCACCTCGCCCACGACGATCACCGTCGGCGGTTCTAACCGCGCCCGTTGTGTTTTCTCCACAATGTCACGCAGGGTGCCGATGATCGTTCGCTGGTCGGCTCTCGTGCCCCACCGCACGGCGGCAACCGGCGTGTCGGACGACCGCCCCTCCTCCACCAAGCGCGCGACGATCATGGGCAGTGTCTTCATGCCCATCAGAAAAACCAGTGTTCCCGATGTCCCGGCAACCTTGGGCCAGTCGATCACGGTCGTGCCTTTGGCCGGGTCCTCGTGGCCGGTAATGACGGTCAGTGAAGACGCGAGTGTGCGATGGGTGACTGGTATGCCGGCATAGGCTGGAACCGCAATCGCCGCCGTGACACCCGGCACGACTTCGAAAGGCACTCCGGCAGCGGCCACCGCCTCGGCCTCCTCTCCGCCGCGCCCGAAAACGAAAGGATCTCCGCCTTTCAGCCGCACGACCACGTTCCCTGCCTTTGCGCGTTCGATGAGCAACCGGTTGATTTCCGCTTGGTCCTGATACTGACCGCGTCCACGCCGCCCAACATAAATGCGCTCAGCTCGGGATGGCGCGTGGTCCAGCAACGCCGGATTCGCGAGATAATCGTACAGGACGAGATCAGCCCGCTCAAGGCATTCCTTGCCTTTCACTGTCAACAAACCGGGATCACCCGGCCCGGCGCCGACGAGGTAGACAATGCCCTGACGTCCGGTCGTCATGATGCCGTCCCGTAGATGGTTTGAAGAATTCGCTCAGCTCCGCGCCCGATCAACCGCTCTGCCAGCTGAATGCCCGCCGCATGCGGATCAGCCGTCGTCCCGTGCACACGGTCGCGAATAACCTCCTTGCCGTCTACGCTCGCCACCAGTCCATCCAACACGATTTCCGGTTCGTTCACTGTGGCATGGGCCGCAATCGGAACCTGGCAGCCGCCCTGCAAGCGGTGCAGCAAAGCCCGCTCGGCGATCACCATCGTTCTCGTGGCGGCATGCTCGAGACCGCTCAAGACTTCCCTCAAAAAGGCGTCGTTCGTTCTGCCCTCGATGCCCAATGCCCCCTGGCCGATAGCAGGCAGACTGATCTCGGGAGCCAGATACTCCGTGATGTCCCCTTCCCATCCTAAGCGGCGCAGACCGGCTGCCGCCAGCACAATGGCGTCGAAATGCCCTTCCCGGAGCTTCTTCAATCGGGTATCGAGGTTCCCGCGCAACATAGTGATAGACACATCAGGCCGCGCTTGGAGCAATTGCGCTTGACGGCGAAGGCTGCTCGTGCCGATTCTTGCGCCGGAAGGGAGATCTTTCAAGCGTCTGCCGTCGCGACTGATGAGGGCGTCCCGCGGATCCTCTCGCGCGGGCACGCAGAGCAAATCCAACCCCGCCGGTAATTGCGTCGGCACATCTTTCATGCTGTGGACGGCGAGATCGATCTCGCCGGACAAGAGCGCCTCTTCAATTTCTTTGACGAAGAGGCCCTTGCCGCCGATTTTGGCCAGTGGGACGTCAAGGATTTTGTCGCCGGACGTCTGGATGCGCCGCAGCGTGACCGTCAGGTGGGGAGCCAGCTCCCGGATTCGGGCCTGCACCCACTCGCTCTGATGGACCGCCAACTTGCTGCCGCGCGTCCCCAGGACCAACGTCGATCGCTCATGCATCACACCCGTCATGTCAGCGATCCGCGCCGCGTTCGGGCGGGTAGACAAACGGCGCCCGGTCTGTGCCGGGGAGCTTTTCTGTGGTCGATGCTGGAGCAGATGTGGAGTGTGAGGCCGGTTCAGGGCTCGTGGTAACGGATTGAGTGATCAGACTGCGATAGGAAGACGAGACAAGAAAATAACTGAGCATCCCCAACACCGACAGTAAGTAGACGAGCACATCCCACCGGAATCCGCCCTTCGCACGATAATCATAGCCACAGGAGGGGCAATCCGGTAACGGATCATGTCCCAGGTAGGCTTTCCGGCACTGCGGACACGTAAAGAGCTTCGGACCTTTCTTTGCCAATCCCATGGAAGTTCCCGTCAACGGGGTTTGTTGACGCTCGTGCGAGTCGTGGACTCGTCGGACTCAATCTCGTCAGTGATGGGGCAGGCTTCCCCGAGGTTGAAAAACCGCCTGGCCGCTTCGACAAAAGCCGCGCCATCTGCGGTGGTCACTTCTGACTTCAGCGTGACCATCGTGTTATGGATTAACTTGTTCACGATCGATGAGGCCATCGCCTCAACCAGCGCCCGTTCTTGTGGTGGAAGATGCGCCAGGCGAGCGAGGACCTTCTCGACCTCGGCCCGCTTGATGTTCTCGACCCGGCCCCTTAGCGCGACGATCGTGGGGGTGACCTCCAGTGTTTGCAGCCATTGTCGGACCGCCGCAACTTCTTCAATCACCATGTGTTCGGCCCGTTCGGCCTCTTGCAGGCGTTCCCCGCGATTTTGCTCTACCCTGCATTTCAAATCGTCGATATCGAACAGAAATGCGTTGTCGACGTGCCGGACCGCCGGATCGATGTTGCGCGGCACGGAAATGTCGATCAGGAACATGGGCCGGTTCATGCGTTGCTTGACGGCGCGTTGGACATCGTCGCTTCCCACGAGATAATGGGCAGCTCCCGTCGAGACGAGCACGATATCCGCCGTGGCCATTTCATCCCGGAACTGCTCGAACGGCACGGCAGTCCCGTTGAACTGGTCGGCCAGGGCGACGGCATGCTGCGGCGTTCTCGTGGTCACGAGGACGTGCCGCACACCTGCGGCCATAAAATGCCGCGCTGCCAGCTTCGCCATTTCGCCTGCACCGACGAGCAACACGGTCTTGTCTCGCAAATCAGAAAAAATCTTTTTCGCCAACTCGACTGCAGCATAACTGACCGAAACTGCCGTCTCGGCAATCCTGGTATTTGTTCGCACACGTTTCGCGACCGAGATGGCCTTCTTCACGACTTTGTTGAGAATCAGACCCGTGGTTTTGTGGGTGAGCGCCGTCTCAAATGCGTCTTTTACCTGACCCAAAATCTGAGACTCACCGACCACCATGGAGTCCAGACTGCAGGCGACGCGAAATAAATGCGTGATAGCCCGATCACCGGTTTGCCAGTACAGATGAGGCGTCAACTGTTCTGAAGACACCGACAGGTGCGCATCAGCCAGAAATTCTTGGATGCGGCCGTACCCCGTTTCCAGATCCTCGACGACCGCATAAACCTCAACCCGGTTGCAGGTCGACAAGAGAATGCCTTCCTTGATTCCTTGGTACGCGCACAGTCGGGTCAGGGCTTCTCCAAGTCGGCTTTCAGGAACAGCCAGTTTTTCCCGGATTTCCACGGGTGCGGTTTTATGGCTGAGTCCGACAACGACGATGTGCATATCAGGAGACCGACCCGAAGCTTTTAATCGCCACACCCACGAGCGTGAGCACCACCCCGGCAAATCCAATGATCGTCAAATAGGCGGCGCGCTTGGCACGCCATCCGACGGTGAGCCGCCCGACGAGCACGCAAAAGTAAAAGAGCCAGGTCACCAACGCCCAGGTCTGTTCCGGATTCCAATTGACATAGGTGCCGCGCGCAAATTCGCCCGAGATCGCGCCGGTGATGATCCCGAGCGTGAGAAGCGGAAAACCCAGCACGATCGACTGTTGGTTCAAGTCGTCCAGAAAATCCAGGGCGGGCAGCTTTGAATACAGCACGTTGAATCGTTTGGACTTGAGAAGGCCGTCCTGAATCAGATACATGACTCCCGCGACAAAGGCGACAGCAAAGCCGACCGTGCCGAGCATGCTGAGCGTCACATGGACCCACAGCGTACGAAACACCGGCTGAAGCGTGGGAACCGTTTCGGGGAGCGCGGCGGCTGACACGAGAGAGACGAGCGCCAGCGGCACGATGAACGATCCCAGCACATGCAGGCGGTGGCGAAATTCCACGGCGAGAAACACGAGGATCAGCATCCAGGAGAAGAAGGACAGCGCTTCATGAATGCTGGGTGTCGAAGCCCCTGGCCCGGTCAGCATCCGCATCACAAGCGCGACCGTGTGTGTGGCAAAACCAACGGCAGTGATCGTGAGCGAGAAGGTCGACAGGGCGTCAGCCCGCCGCAACAGCAGGGCAAGGAAGGACACCGTGGCAGCAAAATACAGCGCCATTGTGACCATGAAAAACACGGCGGCCATGAAGTCTATCCCCTGAACTTTTCAGGACAATTGGCCTGGGCGAGTGCGTAGAATTATATCGATGGCGCGTCAAAAGAGTCAACAAACCTCTCGTAAGGCGTCCAAATCTCCAAACGGTCCCCGTCGCACCGGCACGCTCTTTATCGTCGGAACGCCGATCGGATCGCCGGACGATCTCACAATCCGTGCGCGAGCAGTTCTCAGGCAGGTCTCCATCGTGGCGGCAGAGAACCCGCTGGTTACGCAAGCACTCCTTTTAAAGCATCGAATCAGTGCCACCGTGACCAGCTATGGCCGCAGAGACGAAGGCAAGATTGCCATCCTGCTGGACCGGCTCAAAGCAGGCTACGATATCGCGCTCGTCTCTGACTGCGGCATGCCGGTCATCTATGATCCAGGGCGACTGTTGATTACCGCTGCACGCAATGCGGGGTTTCCCGTCACGGTCGTCCCGGGCGCTTCGGCCATGACCGCGGCCGCCGCGTTATCTGGATACTCAGGCGACCGTCTCATCTTCCTCGGTCGCTTACCCCGGACGCGTCCCCAGCTGGATCAATTGTGTTCGACACTCAAACATGAATCAGCGACCGCAATCATGTTTGTGCATCCACCTGTTCTGCCGCATCTCCTCAACAGCATCAGGCGCGTGCTTCCGAACCGAGCGGTCACACTGGCGGTCAACATGACGAGAAGGGATGAACGGCTGTGTCAGGGATCCGCGACATCGCTGTTTGAGATCGCTCGGTCTCTCCCGCAAGACGCAGACCTCACGCTGGTGCTCGCAGGTGCGCGGGAAAGATCCAGGACGCCTCAGCTGCGTCGGATCAATACGCGATAGGAGTGTTGGAGAGGTTCCTGGGACAACACCTCGTGACCTTCGTTGCTGACGCTCATCGGGACGTTTCTGATCGGATCCCCGGCATCGAGAATCACCGAAAGGATCTGTCCAGGCTCCATGGTTTCCAGCTTCAGCTTCGTTTTGACGAAGTTGTAGGGGCAAATTACCCCTCGCAGATCTAATTCGGCGTGAGGTTGAACCGCTCGCTGCTGCTCGTTCACATCTTTCCCCATAAAGGCGTTCAAAAAATCGTATCAAGGACATCGATCGGCTGCAATGGACTCGAAAACCGGTCCCGCCACCTGAGACCAATAAAAAGGGGCAGCCTTGCGGCTGCCCCTTCGCAACGTGTTCGAGTCAAACTTGGCTTACTGCAGACCCTTGACCAAGTTCGGCTTCGACACCTCAGTTCCGTAGTCTGATTTGTTCTGCACCTTGGTCTCCGGAGCGACGGTCTGATAGCCCCATCCTGGCTGCGGTTCGCAGTTCCAACAAGGCGCTGCACCGGTGAACTCGCCGATCGTGGTGCTGATCGATCCACCCTGTGCCGTGCCTGGAAGGATTCCGCCGGTAATGCCGCCGGTCGTGGAACCGCTGTTAGTGTTAATGCCGCGCTCGGTCATCGGATTCGGGCGCTGACCCAGACCGCCGAAGCCGGCGAGCTTTTCGTTCCCACGCAGCACGCTGATTTCACGAACCAGCTTGCGGCCTGTACCAAACGGCTGCTGTTGAGTCGTTTCTTCGAAGACCTGCAGGATGATATCGTCGCCGGATTCCAAAGTCCTCACTTGGTCCATGTTGGTCTTATCATCGAAATACACCGTACGGTAGTTCATTGCACCGCCGCCGGCACGGCCTTCATCGTGAGAGCTGCCGCCGCTTTCCAGATGCAACTTCCTTCCCGGAAGATCCACGCCCAGCACCCGGCCATAGACCGTTTCCGCTTGCGACAACCGCTCAAGGAAGTTCGTACGATCAAACGTATTTACGCGGGTGTTCGACCCTGACACGTCACCAACACCTTCGCCAACGCCCAAACCGGATTGGTTGCTCTGCAACCGCTCCTGGGCGACCGCTACACTCACGGAGCCGACAAAGAGAACTGCCGCTCCTAGCGCCAACACCTTACGCATGTGCTGCCTCCTTGGTGAGTAGGAAATAAATGTAATACGGACAACGGGATGGTACGACGGGTGACCCATGAATTCGTTTGATTTTCATAACACTAGGGGCCGGACTATAGGCCAGTCCAAAAAACAAGTCAAGAGGGTTTAAAGCGGGTGTAAAGGAAGATCGCCTGTGCTTCTGCCTGGTTCTAATGAACCACCCTAGTGGTGCCCGGAGGGAGGGTCGAACTCCCACTCTCTTGCGAGAACCGGATTTTGAGTCCGGCGCGTCTGCCAGTTCCGCCATCCGGGCAGAGAAGTGAAGGGGGCGCCACTTCTAACACGAAGTTTCACAAGGGTCAATTGGAGCTCCCCCTTTTATTTCGCAGAAACCCAGTGTTACAATTCCGACGGCGACACCATCATTAGAGGAGGGGTACAACGTTATGGCAGACGTGCAGTGCGTGACCTGCGGCCAGACAGGGGAATCGATTACGGACCCCTTGTTCATGGGCAAACTTGAGACAGAGATTAAAGCCAAGGTATGCAAACCTTGCTGGAAAAAATGGGAATCTATGCGGGTGATGGTGATCAATGAATATCAGGTCAACCTCGGCGATGAAAGCGGACGAGAGCTCGTCAAGAAACAGATGAAAGCGTTCCTCAAGATTGGCGAAGAGCACGCGGACACCGCCAAGTTGGATCAGAATTTCCGTCCTCAATCCTGATCCCGGTTTTCCCCCATTCTCAAGGCCGCAACGTCCGGCGGTTTCTTTAGCGAAGTCGCCGGCTTCGTTGACACGCGAAATTCAAAAATGCTAGGGTGCACAGTTCCTTTCGCGGTCCCGGAGGTGTGTCCTCAACGCCAGGTGGAGCTTCGTTTGCTGTGATCACCCAGATGCATCTCAAAGGCTTGATGTTCGATCCCTACAATAATGCCTACATCGTCGTCCTGCGCGACGAAGAGGGCCACGAGATGCTTCCCATCTGGGTCGGCAAGGCTGAAGCCGGCGCCATCAGCATGGCGTTGGAAAACGTCGCCCCTCCCCGTCCGATGACCCACGACTTCATGAAATCGGTCCTCGATGCCTACGACGCCAAGGTCATCAGCGTAGTGATTACAGACCTCAACGAAAATACCTACTTCGCGAAAATCCACTTGATGTATGAAGATTCGGAATACACCGTGGACGCGCGCCCCAGCGACGCTATCGCGCTGGCGCTCCGATCCAATGCCCCGGTGTTCGCCAAGGAAACCGTGCTCAACAAACAAAGCTCGGAAGAACTCGAGCAGTGGCTCGAGAATCTGAAACCGGAAGATTTCGGCAAATTGGACTCATAGAAAGTGGACTCATAATGGACCAGCCGCCTTCCAGGCCCGATCAGGGACTCATAGCCTATAAAGTGGATCGTGTCCTGGATGAAACCAACACCGACACCAAGATCCTGGTGTTGAGCCGTCAGGACGGCAAGCCAGACACCTTTCCGATTTGGATCGGTGCGGCCGAAGGGCATGCGATCAAACTGGCGCTCGATACCACCCTCACTCCCCGGCCGATGAGCCATGATTTGATCAAGAGCATCGCGGAGCATTTGAACGTCCATGTGCGGCGTATCGTCATCGGTGATGTGAAGAACAGTACCTACTATGCGACAGTGTATCTTGAAAACAACGGGGTGGAGCGCACAGTGGATGCTCGGCCAAGCGATGCCATCTCGCTCGCATTGAGGGCCAATGCGCCACTGTACATTACGGAAGACGTGCTCGCGCGCCGGAATACGGCTAATCTGGATTTGTGGCTGGCCAAACAGGATAAGGGCAGCATGAACCAACAGGAAGTGCGAGAGTCTTGATCTTTCAATTGTGATCCCTTGGCATGAAGGAGCGCGGCGAGACGATGTCGACTTATTTACAGAAACCAGCTGACGTGCAAGAGAAGTGGTACTTAGTCAATGCCGAAGGCAAGACGTTGGGACGCCTCGCGGCCCGCGTGGCAGGAATGCTTCGAGGCAAGCATCGCCCCACGTTCACCCCAAATGTAGACATGGGCGATCATGTGGTCATCATCAACGCTGAAAAGATCCATTTGTCCGGCGATAAAATGGAGACCAAACTCTATCGCCACCATAGCGGCTACCCGGGCGGCTTAAAGACCGCGACGGCCAAGCATGTCTTCCGAAAAGATCCCACAAGACTGCTCGTCGAGGCGATCGAAGGCATGCTGCCGAAAACCCCGCTTGGCAACCACATGGCCAAGAAACTCCGGGTCTATGTTGGCGCCACGCATCCCCATCAGGCACAGAATCCGGAACCGATCACGCTTAATTGAGCGAGGCGAGAACAAGCCCGGTGAAAGGCGCGTACCGGGAAATCGATTGCAAAGCAATCGGTGGGCTGGACGGGGGAAAACAATCGCCTGTGCGGGCGGGTGAAAAGAGGGTTTTTAGCATCCTCACTAATTGAAGGAGAAGAGAGCATGGCAGTTGTAACCGAATACGCGACAGGACGAAGGAAATGCGCAATCGCGCGCGCTTGGGTGACCGCCACGGCGGGTGACATTACCGTGAATGATCAGCCGCTCGAAAAGGCCTTTCCTCCGCTCACACTTCGCCAGATCATTCAGCTCCCGCTCGAGATGGCGGGAGTCACTGGCAAGTTTTCCATCAAGGCAACCGTGCACGGCGGCGGACCGACCGGACAAGCCGGTGCGCTGCGGCATGCAATCGCCCGAGCCCTGGTGTCCTTGAGCCAGCCCCTACGCGCTCCGCTCAAGAAGGAAGGTCTACTCACCCGCGACTCGCGCGTAAAAGAGCGGAAAAAGTACGGCCAAAAGGGAGCGAGAAAGCGGTTCCAATACTCGAAGCGCTAAACGTCGGAGCCAGCATTTGGAAAAAGGGAAGGCCTCCGGCCTTCCCTTTTTTTATGTCTACAGCTATAAACACACTGCGTTATGTGAGGAGGATGATGAACACGCTCTTGCAGCAAGGTCGCAGCACCGTCCGCGACGAAGGGTGTAAGACGCTCGGATAGGGGCGTCATATTGGTGATGACGCGCGAGATGGTGAGATGGCGGTGTCCGTAACGACAGTAACGACAGTTTGGTAGAGCCCGAGGGTCGTCATGAGAAAAATTCGCATTGCCATCGCAGGTGCCAGCGGCTATGCCGGAGCCGAACTCGTCCGACTGGCGGCGCTCCATCCCTATTTTGAAGTCGTCACCGTGACCTCGGAAAAATCCGCAGGGACCCCGGTCGCGTCCGTCTTTCCCAGCCTGGCAGGCACCGTGTCGTTGACCTTTCAATCGCTGGCTCCAGAAACTCTGGCTCAACAGGCCGATGCCGTGTTTCTTGCCCTGCCACATACCAAATCATTGGCTCC
>Ga0075420_100000837_pt1 | contig 25397 bp, 23 predicted proteins | sample SoiMetdeltSBSDD4_FD_75296 | JGI IMG/M metagenome (GOLD analysis project Ga0075420, IMG submission 75296) | Bulk soil microbial communities from a Populus tree surrounding site in Tennessee, USA - Soil MetaG P. deltoides SBSDD4 | ecosystem: Environmental > Terrestrial > Soil > Tree plantation...
CTGACGCTCATCATCCTGCTGTTCACGTTCGGCGCGCTCGTCGCGGCCGGGATCCCGGTCCTGCTCGGGCTCACCGCCGTTGTCGCAACGCTGGGCCTGCTCGGCCCCGTGAGCCAGCTCGCCCCGGTGGATGCATCGGTGATGCACGTGGTCCTGCTCATCGGCATGGCCGTCGGCGTGGACTACAGCTTGTTCTACGTCAAGCGCGCACGTGAAGAGCGTGAGGCTGGGCGTGAGACGAATGCAGCCATCGAGGCCGCGGCCGCGACGTCAGGTCGCGCGGTCGTGATCTCCGGCTTCACGGTCATGGTCGCCATGGCGGGCATGTACCTCGGCGGAATCTCGAATTTCGCCTCGTTCGCCACCGGCACGATCATGGTGGTCGCAGTCGCAGTGCTCGGCTCGCTCACGGTCCTCCCCGCCACGCTCTCGAAGCTCGGCGACCGGATCGAGAAGGGTCGCGTGCCGTTCCTCGGCCGGCGGGGGAACCGCGGCGGTGTGGGCATCTGGTCCCGCATCCTCGACCGGGTCCTCCGCCGTCCGCTCGTCTCGGCCGTGGTGGCAGCCAGCGTGCTCGTCGCGCTGTCGGTCCCGACGCTCGGCATGGAGACCTCGCTGGGTGGCACCGACGACACGTCGCGTGACCTCCCGGTGATGCAGACCTACGACCGCATCCAGGCGGCCTTCCCCAGCGAGGGCAGCGCGGAGATGGTCGTGATCAAGGCGGATGACGCCACCTCCCCCGAGGTCGCGTCGGGCATCAGGGCTCTCGAGTCCGAGGCCGCCGCCCGTCCGGCCCTCTTCGAGGGCAAGCCGAGCCTCGAGCTCAGCGCGGACAAGTCGGTCGCCACCGTGACGCTCCCGACCACCGGGGACGGCAACGACGACCTGTCGAGCGAGGCCGTCGACGCGCTGCGCGGGGATATCGTCCCGGGCACCGTCGGCAAGATCGACGGAGTCGAGGCGTACACCACGGGTGAGGCCGCCGCCATCGGCGACTTCAACGACGCCATGATCGGCCACCTGCCCTACGTGTTCGCGTTCGTGCTCTCGGCGGCGTTCCTGCTGCTGCTGGTCACCTTCCGCTCGATCGTCATTCCGCTCAAGGCGATCGCGCTGAACATGCTGTCCGTGGGCTCCGCCTACGGCCTCATGACCCTGGTGTTCCAGCACGGGCTCGGCGAGTCGCTCGGCCTGGGCACCGGCCCCATCGCCGCATGGCTGCCGCTGTTCCTGTTCGTGATCCTGTTCGGGCTGTCGATGGACTACCACGTGTTCATCCTCACCCGCGTCCGCGAGGCATTCGATCGCGGCATGAGCACCGGCGACGCCGTGGCTCACGGGATCAAGAGCACGGCCGGCGTGGTCACGAGCGCAGCGATCGTCATGGTCGCGGTGTTCTCGATGTTCGCGATGTCGTCCGAGCTGCAGATGCAGCAGATGGGCATCGGCCTCGCGGCCGCCGTCCTGATCGACGCCACGATCATCCGCGGCGTCCTGCTGCCCGCGACGATGAAGCTCCTGGGCGACTGGAACTGGTACCTGCCGACCAAGCTCGGCTGGCTGCCGAAGGTCAGCCCGGAGCCGGAGGTGCAGCCGGCGTACGCATAGCCGGGACACACCCGAACCACGGAAGTGAGAATCGCGCCCCTCGGGGCGCGATTCTCATTTCACGACCTAGCCGATCCCGTACTGGTCGCGCACGTATGGCGTGAGCCCGCGCTCCTCCAGGCGGTCGAGCGGCGCCCGTAGGGTCACCTGAACCACGCCGGGGTGGCGGCCGATCTCGATCGCGCCCGCCACCGTGGCGCGGTTCTTGACCTCCGGCACCTCCATGCCGAGCAGCTCGGCGGCGCGCTCGAGCCCGTTGTCGGTGGCGCTGTTCAGGTCCGGCCCCGAGCCGATCACCGAGATCGGGGCTGACGCCTCCAGCTCCCCCAGGCCCCATTCGCGCGCGAGGGCCTCGGCGCGCTCGTGCTCGGCGGCCGACAGCGGACGCGCCAGGAAGGGCAGGTCCTCCTCCAGCGGGAACAGCAGCGGCCCGTCGATCCCGAGCCCCTTGATCACCTCCACCTGGAGGCTCACGGTGCCCGACACGTCGCAGGTGTGCCCTGCGATCTCGCCGTCCCCCTGGAGGGCGTGCATGTCGCCCATGTAGACGCCGCCGCCCGGCAGCTTCACCGGGCAGATCAGGATCGCGCCCGCTCGCACGGCGTCGATGTCCATGTGGCCGTCCGTGCGGTGCTCCGCCAGCTCCTCCGGCGTGAGCGCGTAGGCGTGCGGTGCCCCGACGAGGAAGCTGCCGAAATCGCCGGCGTTGTGCGAGTCGGGGATGGTCGTGGACGGGGTGGTGCCGAGCTGGCCCATGAACGGCCGCAGCCGCGTGGCGAGGCCGACGAGGTCGTGCGGCGCGAATGCGAGGATCGGGTGCTGGACGGAGTTCTCCGGCAGCGCGGCGTAGCGAGCGGCGTCGTGCGCGATCCGCTCCGCGGCCTCCTCCGGCAGCGTCACGCCGAGCTCGCGGGCGTGGTCGAAGGCGATCGTGTAGCCGTTCGTGAACTTGAACGGGGTGGCGTCCGCGCCGCAGTTCACGCAGCGCACCGCTTCCTGGCCGATGCCCTCGAGCCGTGTCTCGGGATACTCGGTGCCGCAGCCCGGGCAGACCGGCGCGCAGTAGGGGTCGCCGTTGTAGCTGCCCTCGGGCGAGAGGTCGTTCCCGGACGCGGTCGCGATCGAGGTGACCTCGATGTCCCTGATGCGGATGGCGATCGCGTCGCCCGGCTCGGCTCCGGCCACGGCCACCGGCTGCGCGACCTCGTGGCCGCCGCGGATCGCCGGCGTGATCATCGGCCCCCAGCATCCGGGCGTCGTGTTCACCACGATGTGCCCGCCGTCCTCCACGGGGCCGAGCATCTCCACGTCCGGCCCGAGCAGGCCGTTGGTGAAGGTGTCGACGAAGACGGTCGGGTGCGCCGCGCGTGTGGGCGTGCGGGGCGCGGCGGGCTCTACTGCCATGGCTGTCTCCTCTCGGGCTGTCCGTGGCCGGCCGTACCACCGGCCACGGGGATCAACAGGGCGACCTCGTCGCCGTCGCTGAGTGCGTGCTCGTGCGCCGCGTGCGTCCCGCGCACCACCGGCAGGGCCGAGGTCAGCCCGGCGGCGATGCCGGGCTCCAGCTCGCCGAGCCGGTCCAGCAGCGTCTCGACGGTCGCGCCCTCGGGCAGCGCCACGCTGAGCCGGCGGGTGCCGGCCGCCGTGGCGAGCCCGGCTCCAAGTCGCACCTGGACGTGCACTGCTCTCCGCAGCGTAGCGCCGCTCAGCACCGCGGCCTAGATGGCTTGGATAGGGTCGCGCGATGAGCGCCCTCGACCACCTGTGGCTGCATTTCACGGAGATGGGGCGCTACCGGAGCGGCGACGAGCTTCAGGTGATCGTCCGCGGCGACGGCTGCTACCTCGAGGACAGCGCCGGCAGGCGCTACCTCGACGCTCTCGCGGGCCTCTTCTGCGTGAATATCGGCTACGGCTTCGGGGAGGAGATGGGCGAGGCCGCGGCGGCGCAGATGCGCGAGCTGCCGTTCGCCATCAACTGGACCTTCGCGCACCCGCGATCGATCGAGCTCGCCGCTGAGGTCGCCGGCCTCGCACCCGCCGACCTAAACCGCGTCTTCTTCGTCTCGGGCGGATCCGAGGCCGTGGAGGCGGCCTGGAAGCTCGCGCGCCAGTACCACACCGCCCGCGGCGAGCGCCGCTGGAAGGCGATCGCGCGCAGGATCGCCTACCACGGCACCACCATGGGCGCTCTTTCGATCAACGGCTGCACGGAGCTGCGCACCCCGTTCGAGCCGCTCGTTCCGGACGTGCTGCACGTGTCGAACACCAACCGCTTCCACCGCCCTCCCGGCGAGGCGGAGCAGGAGTTCACGCGCTTCCTGCTCGAGGAGCTGGAGGCGACCATCGAGATGGCCGGGCCGAGCACCGTGGCGATGGTGATCGTCGAGCCGGTGCAGAACGCCGGCGGCTCGTTCATGCCGCCGGCCGGCTACCTCGAGGGCGTGCGCGAGCTCTGCGACCAGCACGGCATCCTGCTCTGCTTCGACGAGGTGATCACAGGGTTCGGCCGCCTCGGCCACTGGTTCGCCGCCGAGCGCTTCGGCGTGACGCCCGACCTGATCACGTCCGCGAAGGGCCTTTCGTCGGCCTACGCGGCCATCGGCGCGCTCGTGGCGAGCGAGCGCGTGATGGAGCCGTTCCTCGCCGACGGCGCCATGTACTCGCACGGCATGACCTTCGGCGGTCATCCCGTGCAGGCGGCCGTGGCGCTCAAGAACATCGAGATCATGCGCCGCGAGCGCATCGTCGAGCACGTGCGCGACAGCGAGGCCGCCTTCCGGGCGGCGCTCGAGCCCCTGCTCGAGCTGCCCATCGTGGGCGACCTCCGCGGGGCCGGCTTCTTCTACGCGCTGGAGCTCGTCAAGGACAAGCAGACGCGTGCCGGCTTCAACGAGGCCGAATGCGACGAGCTCCTGCGGGGCTTTGTCTCGCCGCGCCTCTTCGAGGAGGGGTTGATCTGCCGGGCGGACGACCGCGGTGATCCGGTGGTGCAGATATCGCCTCCGCTTGTTGCCGCGCAGGCGGAATTCGACGCGATCGCGCAGACCCTGGGGAGCGTGCTCGACCAGGCCGGCGAGCGAATGCGGGTGGCCACGTGAGCTACGACGCCATCGTGGTCGGAGGCGGCCACAACGGCCTCACGTGCGCCGCCTACCTGGCGCGCGCCGGGCTGAGCGTCTGCGTGGTCGAGCGCCGCGACGTGCTCGGCGGGGCGTGCGTGACCGAGGAGGTCTGGCCGGGCCAGCGCGTGTCGCGCGCGTCGTACGTGGTCTCGATGCTGCAACCCAAGGTCGTCTCCGAGCTGAGGCTCCACGAGTTCGGCTACGAGGCCGTGCCGCTCGACCCGAGCTACGCCACCTTCGGCCCGGACGGGCAGCCGATCCTCTTCTTCCACGACGGCGAGCGGACGAGCGAGCAGATCGCCCGCTACTCGAAGCGCGACGCGGAGGCCTACCCGCGCTTCTCGGAGCTGCTCGAGCGGATGGCGGGCTTCCTGCGCCCGCTGATGCTGCGCCCGCCGCCCGTGCTCGGCTCGAAGCGCCCCGGCGACCTGCTGTCGCTCCTGCGCGAGGGCGGTCGCGCCGCGGGACTGCCGAGGCGCGACGTGCACGAGCTATTCCGCGTGATGACGATGCCGATCGGCGACCTGCTCGACGGGTGGTTCGAGACGGACGCCCTCAAAGGCGCCATCGGCTCGACGGGCGTGGTCGGCGTCTGGGCGGGCCCGCGCACGCCGGGCACCGCCTACAACCTGCTCCACCACGAGCTCGGGGAGCTGAACGGGATCAGCGGCGCGTGGGGCCACGTGAAGGGCGGCATGGGCGGCATCAGCCAGGCGCTCGCGCGCAGCGCGGAGTCGCACGGCGCCACGATCCGGACGGGAGCGGCGGTCCGCACGATCGACGTGAGCGGCGAGCGGGTCACCGGGGTCACGCTCGAGAGCGGCGAGGAGCTCGAGGCGCCGCTCGTGATCTCCGGCGCCCACCCGCGCACGACCGTGCTCGACATGGTCGGCGCCGAGCACTTCCCCGACGAGGTGGTGAGCGACATGCGCCGCTACCGCAGCCGCGGCGGCTCGGTGAAGATCAACTGCATCCTCTCGGAGCCGCCGCGCTACACCGAGGGCGGCGAGCAGCTGCTGCGGACCGGCGTGGCGATCTGCCCGTCGCTCCACTACCTCGAGCGCGCCTGGCAGGACGCGGTCCGGGGCGAGCCGGCGGCCGGCCCGTACATCGAGGTCGAGGTGCCGAGCTCGGTGGACCCCTCGCTCACCGACGACGGCACCTGCGTGATGACGATGTTCACCCAGTACGGGCCGAGTCGCGAGGAGGACTGGCCCGACGGCGCGCGCGAGGCCTACGCGCAGCGCTGCATCGACATGCTGGCCGAGCACGCGCCCAACGTGCCGGACGCCCTGATCCACCACGAGGTGCTCGCGCCGCCCGACCTCGAGCGCATCTTCGGCCTCGCGGGCGGCTCGATCTTCCAGGGCGAACAGGGGCTCGACCAGATGGCCTTCATGCGCCCCTCTCCCCTGCTAGCGCAGTACTCGACCCCGGTGGCGGGCCTCTATCTCTGCGGCGCCGGCACCCACCCCGGCGGCGGCGTGATGGGCGCGTGCGGGCACAACGCCGCCCGGCGCGTGCTGAAGGACCGCCGCTCGCTCAAACGGCGGCTCAGCGCAAGACGAGCGCGTGCTCCGGCTGCCAGCCGAGCCTGACGCGCTCGCCGATCTGCCAGCGGTCGTCGGAGCGCTGCCGCGCGGTGTTCTGCTCGAGAGCCACCAGCCTCAGTCCGGCCGCGAGCTCCACGATCACCTGGGTGGTCGTGCCCACGTACACCCGCTCCACGATCGTCCCCTCGAGCGCGACCATCCCGTCCTCGAGCTCGTCGAGCCAGATCTTCTCCGGCCGCACCGAGACGTGGACCGCCGAGCCGTCCGAGCACTCCTCGGGCACCGGGGCGGCGAAGCGTGTGCCCGAGGCGAGCCTGATGCCGCCGTTCTCGACCGTGGCCGGCAGCAGGTTCGAGATGCCGATGAAGCCAGCCACGAACGGCCCGCCCGGGCGCTCGTAGACCTCCTCCGGCGTGCCGCACTGGCGCATCTCGCCGTCCTCCATCACCGCGATGCGGTCGGACATCGCGAGCGCCTCCTCCTGGTCGTGCGTCACATACAGGAACGTGATGCCGACCTCGCGCTGGATCCCCTTCAGCTCCACCTGCATCTGCTTGCGCAGCTTCAGGTCGAGCGCGCCCAGCGGCTCGTCGAGCAGCAGCACCGCCGGGCGGTTCACGAGCGCGCGGGCGAGGGCCACGCGCTGCTTCTGGCCCCCGGAGAGCTCGCGCGGCTTCGAGCGCTCGCGCCCGCGCAGCTCCACCAACTCGAGCGCCTCCGCCACCCGCGTGCGGATCTCGTCGGTGGGGACCTTTCGCCGTTTCAGCCCAAACGCGACGTTGTCCTGCACGTCGAGGTGCTCGAAGAGCGCGTAGCTCTGGAAGACCGTGTTCACGTTGCGGTGGTAGGGCGGCACCCGCTCCACGGGCTCGCCCTCGAGGAAGATGCGGCCCTCGCTGGGCTGCTCGAAGCCGGCGACCATCCGGAGCGTCGTCGTCTTCCCGCAGCCCGACGGTCCGAGCAGGGAGAAGAACTCGCCGGGCTCGATCTCGATGTCGAGGCCGCTCACGGCGACCGTGTCGCCGAAGCGCTTGGTGACCTGCTCAAAGCGTATTGCCGAAGCGCTCGGCTCGGCCGAGTGCGCACGGATGCTTTTCCCGCTCACGCCGCCTCCCGCCCCACGAGCACTCCCAGTCCGCTCTCGCGCCGCCCGAGGAGCCGCGGCAGCGCGATGGCGAGGCCGATCAGGACGGCCGACACCGCGAGCATCAGCGTGCCGATCGCGTTGATGGTCGGCGTGACGCCGAAGCGGATCGCCGAGTAGATCCGCACCGGCAGCGGCTGCGGCGACTCGCCGGTCGTGAAGAACGAGATCACGAAGTCGTCGAAGCTGAGCGCGAACACGAGCAGGCCGGCCGCCAGGATCGCAGGCCACAGCTCCGGAATCGTCACGAGCCTGAGCGTGCCCCAGCGTGTCGCGCCGAGGTCGAGTGCCGCCTGTTCGACCTCTGGGTTCACCGCCGCCAGGCGGGCGCGGACCACCACCGTCACGTACGAGATCGAGAACGTGATGTGGGCGATCATGATCGTCTCGAGCGAGAGCCGCCACCCGATCTGCGTGAACAGGATCAGCGCGGAGACCGCGGCGACGATCTCAGGCGTGACCAGCGGGATCAGCATCAGCACGTTGGCGCTGCCCGCCCAGCGCGTGCGCGCGCGGACGAGCCCGAACGCGAGCATGGTGCCGAGCACGGTGGACACGACCATCGTCACGAACGCGATCTCGATGCTGGCGATGAGCGACTCCCGCAGCGACTCGTTGTCGAAGAAGCGCTCGTACCACTGCAGGCTGAAGCCCTGGAAGTTCTGAAGCGACCGCGTCGAGTTGAACGAGAACAGCGCGACCAGGGCGATCGGGGCGAACAGGAACACGAAGAAGAGCGCGGTGAACGCGGGCAGGAAGCGCGGGCGGTCGAAGTCCTTCGGCGGCGAGCTCATGCGGTCGTCTCGCGGGCGGCGCGCGCCGCGGAGCGCAGGTAGAGGACCATCCAGATCGCGAGGAACGACATCAGCACCGCCGTCAGCGCGGCGCCGAAGGGCCAGTTCTCCGCGGCGAGGAACTGCTGCTGGATCAGGTTCCCGATCATGTAGGTGCCGGGGCCGCCGAGCAGCTGGGCACTCACGAAGTCGCCCACCGCGGGAAGGAAGACGAGCACCGCGCCGGCCAGCACTCCCTGGAAGGTGGCCGGCATCGTCACGTGCCGGAACGTGTTCCAGCGCGTGCCGTAGAGATCCTTGCCCGCCTCGATCAAAGCCGGGTCCATGCGGTCGAGCGCCGCGTAGATCGGGAGGATCATGAACGCGAGGTATCCGTACACGAGCCCGCCGATCACGGCCCACGAGGTGTTCAGGAAGCGGATCCCCTCGTCGCGCACCCCGATGTCGGTGACCACCCCGTTCACGAGCCCCTCGTCGGCGAGCAGCGCCACCCAGGCGTAGGTGCGGACGAGGTAGTTGACGAAGAACGGCACCACCACCAGCGCGATCAGGGCGTGCTTGTAGCGGCCCCCGAAGCGGGCGATGTAGTAGGCGACCGGGTAGCCGATCACCAGGCAGAGCCCGGCCGTGGCCAGCGCGAACCCCACCGACCGCGCCAGCACCGGCAGGAAGAGCGGGTCGAAGGCCTGCTCGTAGTTCTCCGGGTGCCAGCCGTAGATCGCGTTGCCGAAATCGTCCGTCGTCCCGAACGAGAGGGCCAGCGTGAGGCCCAGCGGGATCGCGAACAGCAGCGTGAGCCAGAGCGCCCCCGGCGAGAGCAGGGAGGCGGCGAAGCGCTGCTCGCTCAGGCTGCCTTCACCTCGGTCCAGACGCGGTCCCAGGCCCGGCGGCGCTCGCCCGCCAGCGGGGCGAACTGGTCGCCGCGCTCCAGGTCCTCGGTCGTGACCGTGATGGCCGGGTCGTCCTGGGCCAGCTCCTGGAACGCGTCCACCGCGCCGTTGTTCGGCATCGGGTAGCCGAAGTACCCCACGTTCTGCGCGGCGTTCTCGGGGTCGAGCATGAAGTCGATGAACAGCATCGCCGTGCCGGGATGCTCGGCGTTGGCGGGGATGGCCATCGTGTCGGCGCCGACCGGGATGCCCTCCTTGCACTTCTCGAACTTGTAGATGCTCGGGTCGTCCGCCTGGTTGCGTACGTTCACGACGTCGCCGTTCCAGCCGTGATGGATCCAGGCGTTGCCGTTCAGCATGTTCTGGACGTCGTCCGTGGAGTACCCGCGCAGCAGCGGCTTCTGGTCGATCAGCGTCTGCTTGGACGTCTCGAGCTCGTCCTCTCCGTACTCGTTCAGCTCGTAGCCGTTCTTGTAGTTGGCCATGCCGATGGCCTCCTGGAAGTCATCGAGCACGTAGATCTTGCCCTTGGCGTCCTCGCGGAAGAGGTCGTCCCAGGATCCGGTCATGTCGCTGATCTTGTCCTCGCGCCAGATCACGCCGGTGGCGTACATGCCGTAGGGCACCGTGTGCGCCGAGTTCGGGTCGTAGACCGGGTCATGGAAGAACTCGAACACCTGGTCGTAGTTCTTCAGCTGGTCGTGATCGAGCTTGAGCAGCTGGTTCGACGCCACGAGCCGCGGCGTCACGGACTGGTCGGGGAAGATGACGTCGTACTTGTTGCCCGAGCGCAGCTTCGCCAGCATCGATGCCATCGAGTCGAAGTTCGACTGGCGCACCTTGACGCCGTACTTCTTCTCGAACGCCTTGATCAGCTCCGGATCGAGGTACTCGGACCAGTTGAAGTAGACGAGGTCCCCGTCGACCTTCGCCTTCACGACCTTCTCGGTGTCCTCCTTCGAACCGCCGCCGGAGTCCCCGACTCCGCATCCGGCGAGGCCCGCGCCCAATGCCAACCCGGCGCCGCCGCGCAGCAGTCCGCGCCGGTCGATGCGACCGGCAAGGAAGTCGTCAACGTCCCTCAACATCTCGCCCCCTCAGGCAGCTCACAGCCGAGCTCCCGCTCGGCCAGTCTCACGGCCAGCTCCCGAACTCGATCGGGTGTGACCTCCGTGTCCCTCAGCGCAATCTGAACCGACAGCCCGTCGAGCAGCGACGCGAGCAGCACCGCGAACTCGTCGGGGTCCGCCGTTCTGAACTCTCCACGCTCCTGTCCGTAACGGACGACCTCTGCGATCGTGCGGCGCCAGCGCCCGTCGAGCTCAGCGCGCGTGGCGGCCAACTCGGGGTCCCTGAGCGCGCGCGCCCACAGCTCCATCCAGAGCGCGGCGTCGTAGTCGCCCTCGCCCGTGGCGGAGTGCACGATGTGAAGCAACCGCTCGCGCGGGCTCTCGAGCTGTTCGAGCCGGTGCGCCAGCTTCTCGTAGAAGCGCTCCTCCGCCGAGGTCAGTGCCTCCTTCAGCAGCTCGGACTTCGAGGCGAAGTAGTAGAGGACCGAGGGGGCGCTGGTGCCCGCCTCGTGCGCGACGTCGGCCACGCGCGCGTTCTCGAGCCCGCGCTGCCTGATCACCGCCGCGGCGGCCGCCAGCAGCTCCGGACGGCGTACGTGGTCAAGCCGTGGCCGAGGGCTCATGCGCAGGGTTCCGTAACTTGAACGGAGGTTCAGAAAAACCTAGTCCTGTGGGTGGGCCGGGTCAAGGGGCGGGGGCGGCTGCTCCGGGAGGCCGAGCTCGTCCTGCACGGCGGCCCAGATCTCCCGGCGGGCGTGCGCGACCTCGAGGTCGCCGAACAGCACGCGCACGCCGTAGCCGTCGGCGAGCGCCAGCAGGAGGTCCGCGATTCGCTCGGGCTCCGCGTCGCTCGCGAACTCGCCCCGCTCGATCCCGGTCGCGATCGCCTCCGCGAACCAGCCGCGCATGCGCGCATAGAGGCGCGCCGCGGTAGGGCGCATCTCCGGATGGCGGGCGGCCCGCAGCCACAGCTCCACCCACAGGATCCAGTCGCGTTCGAGCATGCCCGGGTAGGGCAGGCACTGGTCGATCATCGCGGCCAGGCGCTTGACGCTGCCGAGCTCCTCGACGTCGCCCTCGGGCCCGAGCCGCACGTCGCCGGCCAGCTCGTAGGAGTAGTCGAGCGCCTGCTCCAGCAGGGCCTCGCGGGTTTCGAAGTGGTAGTGGACGAGCGAGGTGGACACGCCGGCGTCCATGGCTATCCGCGCGATCCGGACCTCGTCGATCCCATGGCGAGCGATCCGGTCGACGGCGGCCGCGAGGATGCGCTCGCGGGCGCCGCGCTCGGTGGCGGCGGCGCCGGTCACCGGAGATCCGCGCGGATGCGCTCCGCGAACCAGGCGATGGCGGCCTCGCGGTGCGACAGCGGCCCGAGCTCGAAGCCGCGGGTGGCGAGCCCCGCCTGCACGTTCCTCACGAGGTCGATGTCCTCGGCGCCCACGATCCTGTTCACCTTGGCGTTGGCGTACTGGGCCAGCCGCGTGCGCAGGCCGGAGCGCGGATGCCGGTACGCGACGGCCACGTCGCGGGTGCCGAGCGGGCCGTCCGGATAGATGCACCAGCTGGAGACCTGGTCGGGATAGAGGTCGATGGTCGTGTTCGGGTAGATGAACACGTAGCGCCATACGCGCCGGTCCTCGTCGCCGAGGCCGGGCATCGGCTCGACCAGCCGCTGGTAGGCGCGCTCCGTCAGGTTCCCCGATGCCTTCTCGCGCATCGGGGCCTCGAACCACACCCAGTTGTCGTGCAGCTCGAGGTCGTAGCGCTTGTAGTCGAGCATCCGCATCAGCCCGGGATGGCCGATCGGGATGTGGTAGCCCTCGTTGTAGTTCTCGACGACGATCTTCCAGTTGGCCGGCTGAGTGCCCTCCCAGAACGTCTTGGGACGCAGCTCCGCGATCGAGTAGCGCTCGAGGCGCTCGGGCAGGCCGCGGACCTGCTCGGCGAGCGGTTCGGCATCGGGGTCGAGGTTCACGAACACGAGGCCGCACATCACCTCGATGCGGACCGGGAAGAGGCCGAGCGCGGACTTGTCGAGGCCGGGGATCGAGCGGCCCTCGGGCACGCCGATCAGCTCGCCGTCGAGCCGGTAGGTCCAGCCGTGGTAGAGGCAGCGGATCGCCTGGCCGCAGTCGCCGGAGCCGGTGAGCAGGCGCGAGCCGCGGTGGCGGCAGACGTTGCGGAACGCGCGCAGCTCGCCCTTGTCGTCGCGCACCACGAGCACCGGCTGCGAGCCGGCGCTCGCCGTCATGTAGCCGCCGCGCTCCGGCAGCTGCCTCACGTGCCCGACGAGCTGCCAGCTGCGGGCGAAGATGCGCTCCTCCTCGAGCTCTGCGATCGCAGGGTCGCGGTAATAGCGCGGTTCGAGCGCTGAAGCCAGTCTGGGAGCGGGTTCCGTGAGCGTCACGCGAGATCCTGACTTTGTGATCAGTCGCATGATAACATGCCGTCGTGCGTCCACACGGCGCCCGCAACGCATGGCTCTCGATCACCCCCGAACCCGAAGTCGAGCTGCCCAGGGCGCTCGCCACGCTGCGCGCCGGCGGGCATCCGAGCCCGGAGCTCGTGGCCGAGGAGGCCGCCCGCGCGGAGCAGCTCATCACGCGTCGCGGGAGGCGCGCGTGGCGCCGCTACCTGGCGGACGCGCTCGTCCTCGCTCGCTCGTCGGAGGACCCGGCCGTGGCTGAGGCGCGGGCGGTCGTGGAGGACGTCGTGCACAACCACTCACAACTGGAGCTCGGCCTATGACAGTCACGCCCGCCGCCCCGACCGTGCAGACCGCGGCGGACCTCACCGACCAGCAGCTCGAGCTGCGCGACCGCGCGCGCCGCTTCGTCGACGAGGTGCTCATCCCCAACGAGGAGCTGGCGGAGCGCGCGGGTGGGAAGATCCCGGACGAGCTGAAGGAGCGCATCCGGCGCGAGTCCGTCGAGGCGCGCCTGTCGGGCGGCCTGCACGCGCCCGAGCACGGCGGGCAGGGCTGGTCGAAGCTCGAGTGGTTCCTCGTCGAGGAGCAGCTCGGGCGCTCCACCAACGCGCTGTCCTGGCACATGCCCGGCGCGTACAACGTGCTCGCGAGCGGAACGCCCGAGCAGATCGAGCGCTACCTCAAGCCCGCGCTGCGCGGGGAGCTGCACGACGCGTACGCGGTCACCGAGGCCGAGGCCGGCTCCGACCCGTCGCGGATCGCCACGACGGCGCGCCGGAGCGACGGCGGCTGGGTCATCGACGGCGAGAAGTGGTTCGTGACCTACGGCGACGTCGCGGCCGTGTACATCGTGATGGCGAAGGCACTCGTCGATGGCCAGGAGCTGCCGACCCTGTTCCTGGTCGACCGCGGGCTCGACGGCATCGAGGTGATCGACGACCCGCCCTTCTCGCACACCTATCCCCACGGCCACCCGACGATCCGCTTCGACGGCGTGGAGGTGGCCGACGACGCCGTTGTGGGCGGTCTCGGTGGCGGCGAGGAGCTCCAGCGCTCCTGGTTCACGGAGGAGCGCCTCGGCATCGCGGCGCGCGGCGTGGGCTCGATGTGGCGGCTGATCGAGGAGGCCACCGCCTGGGCGCTCCAGCGCGAACAGGGCGGGCAGCGGATCATGGACTACCAGGGCGTGTCGTTCCCGCTCGCCGACTCCGCCGCCGACGCGGCAGCCGGGCGGCTGCTCGCAATCGAGGTGGCGCGGCTCGCGGACGCCGGGGCGGACCCGAAGGTCGTGCACGCCAAGGCGTCGATGGCGAAGCTGTTCGTGAGCGAGGCGGCCGGGCGCTGCGCCGACCGCTGTCTGCAGATCTTCGGCGGCCGCGGCTACATGCGCACCAACGTCGCGGAGCGCTTCTTCCGGGAGCTCCGCGTGGACCGCATCTGGGAGGGCACCAGTGAGATCCAGCGCCTGATCATCGCTCGCGCCCTCGAGCGCCGGGGCGTGGAGCGCACACTGCACTGATGGACCTGGGGCGGCTGCTGCGGCCGCGCAGCGTCGCGGTGGTCGGCGCAAGCGAGCGCGATGGCTCCTATGCGGGCGACACGCTCCTGAACCTGAACGCGGCGGGCTTCGCGGGACCGGTCTGGGGTGTGAACCCGAAGCGGGATGCCGCGCACGGGCGGCCGTGCTTCCCGTCGCTCTCGGATCTGCCCGAGGTGCCCGACGCCGTGGTCGTGGCGATCCCGGCCGCCGCTGTCGCGGACGTCGTGGACGAGGCCGGCGCGCTCGGCTGCGGCGGCGTGGTGATCTACAGCGCCGGGTTCGGCGAGGTGGCGTCCGGAGTGGAGCACGAGCGCCGGCTTGCCGAGGCCGCGAGCCGCCACTCGCTTCCCGTATGTGGACCGAACGGCAACGGCATCGTGTCGCTGCACGGGCGGGCCACGCTCTGGGGCGACACGCTGCGGCAGCTCACGCCCGGACCGGTGGCGCTGGTGTCGCAGAGCGGCAACGTGGCGGTGAACGCGCTCGCGGCCAGGCGCGGGCTCCGCTTCCACACGGTGGTCTCCTGCGGCAACTCGGTGATGCTCGATCCGGCCGACTGGGTCGCGGCGCTCGCGCTGGAGGAGGGCGTCGGCTCGGTCGCGCTCTACCTAGAGGGGGACGGTGACGGGGCCGCGCTCTGCGAGGCGCTGGCCGTGTGTGCCGAGCGCGGCGTGGGCGTGGCGGTGCTGAAGGTCGGAGCGTCTGCGGCCGGAGCCGCCGCAGCGGCGGCCCACACCGGCGCGATCGCGGGCGACCAGCGCATCTTCAGGGCGCTCGTCGAGGAGGCCGGCGCAGCATGGGCCGCCGACGTGCACGACCTGCTCGAGCTGGCAAAGAGCCTGGCGGTGCCGGGCGCGCGCCGCGCGGGCGGCGGGCTCGCCATCCTCACCTGCTCGGGCGGCGACTCGGCGCTCGCCGCCGACGAGTGCGAGCGGCTCGGGATCGCGCTGCCGCCGCTCGCGCCGGCCATCGCCGAGCGCCTGCGCGCACTGCTTCCGGAGGCGGCCACCGTCGGCAACCCGCTCGACTACACCGCGCTGATCTGGGGCGAGGTGGAGCGGTTGCGCGACATCGTCGTGACCGTGGGCGAGGACCCGGCGATCGAGCGCGTGCTCGTGTTCTACGACCAGGCCGCCGACGTGGGCGCTGCGGAGCGCTCCTGGGCGGCGGTCCGTGAGGGCATCCGGCTGGGCGCCGAGCACTGCCCCGTTCCGGTGATGGTCGCCTCCACGCTGCCCGAGCTGCTCGACGAGGACGCCGCGGTCGGGTTCATGGAGGCACGAGTGCCCGCGGTGGCGGGCCTTCGGACCGGCCTCGCCTGTGCCGCGGCGCTCTCAGAGCCGCCCGGCGACCCGACGCGCCTGCGCGCGATCGGCGCGGCGGCCGGCGCGGCGCGTGTGTCGCCCGCCGGCAACGGTGCCGCCTGGCTCTCAGAGCACGAGGCCAAGGAGCTCCTGCGCGCCGGCGGGCTGCCGGTGGTCGAGGGCAGGCTCGTGTCCGGCGAGGACGACGCGGCGGCCGCGTTCTCGGAGCTCGGCGGGCGCGTGGCGCTGAAGCTCGCCGGACCCGCCATCCGCCACAAGGCGGAGCTGGGCGCGCTTGCTCTCGACGTGAGCACCGAGGCCGAGGTGCGCGCCGCGCACCGGCGGCTGGTGGCGCTGGGGGTGGCGGATGCCGGCGTACTCGTGGAGCGGATGGCGCCGGCAGGTGCCGAGCTGCTCGTGGCGGCACGGACCGACGGCGTGGTCCCGTGTGTGGTCGTGGCGGCGGGCGGCATCTGGACCGAGGCGCTGGCCGACGCCGCGGTGGTGGCGCTGCCGGCGCCGCCCGAGCGAGTGGAGGGCGCGATCCGGGCCCTGCGCGCGGGGGCGCTCTTCACGGGCGGGCGCGGACGCGCGCCGCTCGACGTGCCCGCCGCAGCCCGGCTGGCCTCGGCCGCCGGCGAGCTCCTGCTGGAGAAACGGCTCGAGCTGCTCGAGCTCAACCCGGTGCTCGTGCACGAGCGCGGCGTGGTGGTGGTGGACGCGCTGGCGGCCACGCGGTGAGAGCCGTCGTCGTCGGCGCAGGGCTCGCGGGGCTGGTGGCCGCTGACGAGCTGGCCCAGGGCGGCGCCGAGGTGGTCGTGCTCGAGGCACGCTCACGCGTGGGCGGGCGCGTGTGGTCGCAGCGTCTCGGGAACGGCGCGGTCGTGGAGATGGGCGCGGAGTTCATCCTGCCCGGCAACACCGAGGTTCGCGAGCTCGCCGAGCGCTTCGGCCTCGGCCTCTGGGACAAGGGCATGCGCTACGGCCGCCGCGACCCGCGCGGCGGGATCGGCACGACGCACGAGGAGCTGGAGGCGGCGGTGGCCGAGGTGGAGCGCTCTCTGGCGACCTCAGCCCCCGCCGGGCGCTCAGCGCGCGACTTCCTCGAGGCGCTCGAGATCCCGCCGGGAGCCCGCGAGGCGATCCTGGCGCGCGTCGAGATATCCAGCGCCAACTCGGCCGAGCGGGTCGCGGCCTCGGAGCTCGCCGGTGTGGCTCACATCGACGACGAGCCGTCGCCGAGCATTGCGGGCGGCAACCAGCGCCTGCCGCTGGCGCTGGCCGAGTCGCTCGGCGCCGCGGTCCGGCTCGACTCGCCGGTGGCGGCGATCGAGTGGGGCGAGCGCGTGCGCGTGCTGTCGCCGGGCGGCGAGCTCGACGCCGATGTCTGCGTCGTCGCGGTGCCGGCGAGCGTCCTCGGCCGGATCGTCTTCGACCCCGAGCTGCCGGGCGAGCTGGCCGGCGCGCTCGGAAGCGTGACCTACGGCCACGCCGCCAAGCTGTTCGTGCCGCTCCGGCGCCCGGCCGCGCCGAGCGCGGTGATGAGCGTCCCGGAGCGTTACTGGAGCTGGACCGCCACCGGCGACGGCGAGCGTGCCCAGCCGGCGGTGAGCGCCTTCGCGGGCTCAGAACAGGCGCTCGAGGCCCTGGGGGTGGCTGCCGGCCCGGAGCGCTGGCTCGACTCGCTCGAGCTGCTGCGCGACGACCTCGAACTCGACCGGGGCGGCGCGGTCCTGTCGACATGGGCCGACGACCCGTGGGTCCGCGCGGCCTACTCGACGTCGCCGCCGGCCCTCGTGGCCGATGCCGTCGCGGAGCCCACCGGCCCGCTTGCATTCGCGGGCGAGCACACCGCCGGCCCCTACGCCGCGCTGATGGAGGGAGCTATCCGGAGCGGGCGGCGCGCCGCGCGCTCGCTGATGCGCCGGCCCGTTGCGTGACGCCGCTGTAGACGAGCGCCACCTGCCTGGCCACGTCGCCCCAGTCGAATGTCAGCACGTGCTCGGAGGCCTCGGCCACCAGCCGGTCGCGCAGCTCCTCGTCCGTGAGCAGCCGCTCCGCCATCGCCGCGAGTGAGCGCGGGTCGCGCGAGCGGAAGCGCAGGCCCACGTCCTCGTTTGGCACCACCTCGCGCAGCCCGCCCGTGTCGGCCACGAGGCAAGGACAGCCGGACGCCATCGCCTCGAGCGCCACGAGGCCGAACGGCTCGTAGATCGAGGGAACCACGGTGAGGTCGGCGATCCGGTAGAGCGAATGCAGCACGTCGTCGCCGATCCAGCCGAGGAAGGTGCCGTGCTCGTCCAGGCCGAGCCGGCTCGCCTGCTCGCGCAGCTCCCCCTCGGCGGTGCCCGAGCCCGCCACCAGGAAGCGCACGCCTTCGAGCCGCTCGATCAGCCCGGGCAGTGCCTCGAGCGCCAGCTGGAAGCCCTTCTCGTAGACGAGCCGCCCCACGAGCAGCACGAGCCGCTCGTCCGGCGCGGCGAAGCGCGCGCGCAGCGTGTCGAGGTCGTCCACCGGCACGAGCTCCGATGGATCGATCCCGTTGGGGATCACGTTCACCCGGCTCTCCTCTAGCCCGTAGATGTCGGCCACGTGCTCGCGCATGTACGAGGAGCAGGTGATGAGGCGGTCGGCCCGGTTCGCCATCCAGCGCTCGACCCCGTGGATATAGGACTGCGGGTGCTTGTCGACCCAGCCCTGGTGGCGGCCGTACTCCGTGGCGTGGATGGTCACGACCAGCGGCGCGCGGAAGCGCTTGGCGAGGTGGTCGCCGGCCGACGCGACGAGCCAGTCGTGGCCGTGGACCACGTCGAACTCGTAGCGGTCGCCCACCTCCACGCCCGCGGCCAGCATGTCCGAGTTCATGTGCTCGATCCAGGCCACGAACTCGCTCAGGTCGCGCGGGCGCTCGGGTTCGCGCACGCGGTGCACGAGCACGCCGCCCGCCTCCTCCTCGGCCGGATCCTCCTCGCGCCCGCGGGCGAGCACGTGCACGTCCACGCCCTGGGCCGCGAGGTTCTCGGCCAGCTTGCGCACGTGCCGCGCAAGCCCGCCCTCGATCAGCGGCGGGTACTCCCATGAAAGGATCAGGACGCGCATCGGCTCTACGGAGTGGTCAGTGGGGCGAGGTCGAGGTGTGGCGCCAGGCCGCGCAGTGACGGCTCAGGAGCGGCCGCGGAGTCTGTCAGAGCGGCAAGCGCAGCGTCGAGGGCGGCCCCGTGGAGGCTCATGCGCCGGGCGGGGTAGTCGGCCGCGAGGTCGCGCGTGACCATGAACGACCAGTCGCTCGCCTGCATCGCAAGCAGCTCCCGGGCGGCGCGCTCGAGCGCGGCGTGCGGCGCGCCGTGTCCGGCCACGGCCGCCACCGTCCGCAGCTCCGCGGAGCGCGCCGCGAAGGCCAGCTCGGCCACAACCGGCGAGTCCCACGTTGTGAAGTCCTTGCCGTGCCCCCACGTGGAGGCGGCCAGCTCGCGCGCGACCGGCTCCACGAGCTCGATCCCCTCCGAGACCGTCACCAGCCGCACGCCCTGAGCCTCGGACTCGTCGAGCACCGCACTCAGCCACGCCGGTCCCTCGTACCACCAGTGCCCGAGCAGCTCCGTGTCGAGTGCGCAGCAGAGCAGGCCACCGCGTTCGAGTCGGCGGGCCACCCGCGTCACGAAGTCGCGGGCGTGCTCGCGCGCGAGCGCCAGGGCGGCGTCGCGGTCGTAGGGCTGCCCCGCGTTGCTCCACGGCTTGAGGTCGTGGACCGTGCGGCCCCAGTAGTTGCGGTAGAGCGGATGCGCCGGGTAGCCGTTCTCGTCGTTCCAGACGAGCTGCACGGTCTGCCAGTCGATCGGCACGGCCACCGGTCCGGCCTCGGTGGCCACCGGCAGCAGGTGGTCGAAGTTGTCGACGCTCGTCTGGTCGACGCAGAAGGCGCGCACGCCCTCGTCGGCGAGCTCGCGCTCGAGACCCGGCACGTACGCGCACTCGGGCAGCCAGAAGCCGCCGGCCCAGTGGCCGAAGCGCTCCAGGTGCGCCGCCGTCCCGGTCGCGAGCTGGAGCCGCAGGCCGGCGTCGGTGGCGATCATCGGAAGCAGCGCGTGCGTGGCCGCGGACGTCCAGAGCTCCACTCCCTCGAGCGCGCGGAACGCGCCGATGAGGTCGCGCCCGCGCTCCTCGAATGCCCGTTCGGCGCGGGTGTAGTCGCCCGCGGCGCGGCGCACCTCCGCGGCGAGCTCTGGTTCGCCGCCCTCGTCGAGGCCGGCGGCATCCTCGGCGTGGATCGGCCCGCGCACCTCGCGCATGAAGCGCAGGTAGCGCTCACCCGGCTCGCCGCGCATGGCCTCGAGCTGGTCGCAGAGCACGGGAGTGAGGCCCACGGTCACCGGCATGCCGTCGAGCACCTCGAGCAGCGGCAGGTAGACGCACCCGACCGCCTCCCAGAGCCACTCCTCGCCGAACGGCCAGGTGCCGAAGCCCTCCACGTAGGGCATGTGCGTGTGCAGGAGCAGCGCGAGCGCGCCCGGCCGCTTGTCCGGAGCGCCGCTCATGCCGGCACCGGGCTGGGCCAGCGTCCGGCCACTGGCGGCACCAGCAGGCAGCCGAGGACCACGAGCGCGCCGATCAGGATGGCCGGGACCGGCACGATCGACAGCATTGCGACCGTGTTGAAGGCGGCGTGGATGGCGATCACGGCGAACAGCGAGCCGGTGCGCTCGTAGACAAGGCACTGTCCAACTCCGAAGGCCGCGATCACCGGGAGGATGATCGCGGTGTCGATGCCCTGGAAGTGGAGCGCTCCGAACACGAGCCCGTCGATCAGCGCCGCCGACCAGACGCTGAGCCGCGTCCGCAGGGCGCGGTAGAAGAACGCCCGGAAGAAGATCTCCTCGGCCACGGGCGCCACCACGATCACCGCGAGCGACACGGCGATTCCGGCTACGAGGCTGTCTTCCCCGAAGTCCTCCACGTTGCTCTCGTCCACGTCGAAGAGCTCGATGTAGCCGAACTCGATGCCGAGCATCAACCCGAACGCGAGCAGCACCCAGCCGATGGTCGGCCACAGGCGGGTGGCGCGGATCCCGAAGTGCCACGGCCGCGGCCTGCGCTTGATCGACGCGAAGACGACCGCGGCCAGGACCAGCAGCCCATCCTGGACTAGCAGCAGCGCGAGCAGGGCGACGCCCGCCACCGCGTCGGAGATGCCGAAGGTGAGGATCACCGGCAGCAGCGGGAAGCCGGCGACCGCGATCGCCCCGAAGGAGCCGAACAGCGCGGCGGGCGCGTACCAAGGGGGCCACTGCGGCCGCGCCGCGTCGGGCAGCTCCGGCTCGCGCAGCGCGCGCGTCCTCGGTCTCGCCCTCAATGGCGGAGCACCGCGACGAAGTCCAGCGCGCGGTCGAGTCGTCCGGGCCGGAGCGCGAAATCGCGGGCCGATATGGCGGGCGTGAAGCGGTCGTAGAAGGGCTTCGTGATGCCGAGCGCGGCGTGCACGCGGTCCCAGCCGGCACGCAGCGCAAGCTCGTGGGCACGCAGTACGCGGGCGTGGAAGAGGCCGAGCAGCTCGACGTCCGTGAACACGCTCTCGCAGAGCGCCCTGAACTCCTCGGCGCGGTACTCCTTGAGGTGCCAGGGGTTGTCCGACTTCTCGGCGCCCGGTGGCGCCAGCGTGAGCAGGTTGGGCGTCGAGACGTACGCCACGCCGCCCGGCCGCAGCAGGTCGCGGAAGTGCGTCAGGACCCCCTCCGGATCGGCCACGTGTTCGATCGTCTGGAGGAAGACGACGGCGTCGCAGGGCTCGGAGTGGCGCTCGACCAGCTCGCAGACGAAGCGGACGCCCGGACGCGTGTACTTGAGGCGCGCGTGCTCGTGCGCCTCCGGGTTGGCGTCCACGCCGGTCACCCGGCGCGCGCGCTGCGCGAGCACCTCGACCCCGTAGCCCTCGCCACAGGCCATGTCGACCACGTCGCGGCCCTGGCAGCGCTCGGCAACCCACTCGTACACCGCGAGGTGACGGCGGAACCAGTAGTTCTCGGCAGGCACGTCCGGGAGCGTGCGCTCGCCCGTGAGCGCGAGCGGCGGGACGCCGTCCGGCTGGGCTCTCTGGACCGTCTCCTGCATGGGCCGAGGCAGTCTAGGTACTAGGCTCCGCGCGCCAATGCAGACGGCAGACACCATCAGGGACGCGAACGTCCGCTACCACGACCTGGCAGCCGAGCATTACGACTCCAAGTGGGGGATCAACTACGGCGCCGTTGGCCAGGCGCAGGTCACGAACAAGCTGCGCAAGGCCCTGGGGCACGAGCCGAGGCGCTACTTGCGGGCGCTCGAGATCGGGGCGGGCACCGGCTACTTCTCGCTCAACCTGCTGCGAGCGGGAGTGATCGGCGAGGCCGTGGCCACGGACATCTCCCCTGGGATGCTCGCGCGGCTGGAGCGCTCCGCGGCCGAGCTCGGACTCCCGGTCGAGACCGCGGCGTGCGACGCGTCGGAGCTGCCCTTCGACGACGACTCGTTCGACCTGGTGTTCGGACACGCCGTGCTCCATCACGTGCCCGACCTGCACGCGGCCTTCCGCGAGTTCCGGCGCGTGCTGCGCCCGGGCGGGGTGGTCGCCTTCTGCGGTGAGCCGTCGCACCACGGCGACCGCATCGCCGCGTGGCCGAAGCGCGGCGCGAACGCGGTGGCTCCGCTGTGGCGGGCGCTGATGGGCGCCGGCCCGCGGCCGTCGAACGGGAACGGCGGTGGCGGCTGGAGCGAAGAGGACCGGCTCGAGCAGGTGGTCGACGTGCACGCCTTCACCCCGGCCGAGCTGTCGGAGCACGCCCACGCCGCCGGCTTCGAGGGCGTCCGCGTGAGCGGCGAGGAGCTGGCGGCGAGCCTGTTCGGCTGGGCGAACCGCACGCTCGAAGCCTCGGCCGACCCGCTCGACGTGCCCTGGGCCTGGCGCGTGTACGCCTACCGCGGCTACCTCCTGCTCCAGAGCCTCGACCGCTCCCTGCTCGAGCCACGCCTGCCGGCGGCGCTCTTCTACAACCTGCTGATCTCGGCGCGCTCACCGGCCTGAGGCTCGATTCGAGGCTCCGGCACGCCGGCGCGGACGGCCTCGAGCTGCGCCGCGAAGGCGAGCCCGAGGAAAAGCGCGACCGACGTGAAGAACGTCCAGAGCAGCACGCCGATCGTCCCGGCGATCGGACCGTAGGTGGCTCCGAAGGTGTCGGTGGCGTCCATGTATACAGCGAGCACGCCCATGAAGACGAGCCAGAGCACGACGGACACGCCCGCGCCGAACGCGAGCCACGACGCCTCGGGCTGCGGACGGCGCGGCGAGTACTCGAACAGCAGGGCCACGGAGGCGACCGCGAACGTGAGGCCTAGCGGCCAGCGCGCGATTTTCCAGATCGCGTCGAACGTCTCCCCCAGGTCGAGTGAGTCGCGGATGGCGGCGCCGCCCATGAGCACGACCAGAGACAGCAGCGCGAACAGCCCAGCGGTCAGCGCCAGCCCCAGGCCGACCAGGTACTTGCGCGCGAACGGCCGGTCGCGCTCGACGCCGTAGATGCGGTTCGCTCCGCGCTCGACCTGCCCCATGGCCGATGTGCCGGCCACGAGCGCCGCGAGCCCACCGGCGGCGAGTGCCGTCTCGCCTGACTCGTGCCCGCTCTCGGTGCCCTGCTGGAGCGCCTCCGTGAGAATCCCGCCGGTAGCTCCGGGAGTGAGGTCGCGGATCATGTCCCGCACGACCTCGGTGAAGTCCTCCTGTCCGAGCGCTGCCGCGAAGCCCACGACCGCGATCAGCGCCGGGAGCAGCGTGAGGGTGAACTGGAAGGCGAGCGCGCGCGAGTGGCTGAACCCGTCGGCCGCCCGGAAGCGGATGATCGAATCGACCAGCAGGCGCCGGCGCCCGGTCCGCCTCAGTGTCTCGAGCGCGTCGTCGCCCTCGAGCTCGCCGCGCGTCGGCGGAACCTCCCCCGCGGTCGTCACGCGGTCCGCGTACCCGCGTTTCCACAACGGCACACGTGGGCAAGGCGCGAGCATGGAACGCCGCGTAGCGCGTGCAGAGGATCTCCCGCCCCTCGAGCTGAGTAACGTCCGGACTCTCGAGCTCGAGCGCTCGAGTCCTGACGGACTTGCCCACGTGGCGGCGGCGAGCGGCGTGGTGAGGCGTGGCGAATACGTGTATGTAGTGGGAGACGACCTCCTGTTCCTGGCCGTCTTCGATGCGTCCTCGAAGGACCCGGGGCAGCTAAGGCGGGTGCTCCCCGGAGAGCGCACGGATCCCGCAGTCGAAAGCCCGGAGGACAAGCCCGATCTCGAGGTGCTCACCGTGCTGCCGCCGTTCGAGTCGCACCCGAACGGCGCCCTGCTGGGACTCGGCTCCGGCTCGACGCCCGCCCGCGACCGCGGGTTCGCCTGGGGACTCGCCGCCGACGGCTCGCTTCACGGCGAGCCGCTGCAACTGGACCTCGCGCCGCTCTACTCGCTGCTGCGGGAGCATTTGGAGGCGCTCAATGTCGAGGGTGCCGCGGTGATGGGGGACGAGCTGTGGCTGCTTCAGCGAGGGAACAGCGAGCAGGGCGTGAACCTGGTCGTCTCGCTCGAGCTCTCCGAGGTGCTCGACTCGCTGCTGCGGGACCGCACGCTCGCCGCCCCCGAGCTGCGCGGCATGCTCGCCTTCGACCTCGGAGAGCTGGAGGGCGCGGAGCTCACGTTCAGTGACGCGAGCCCGCTCGGCGGGGAGCTGCTCGTCTTCACGGCGTCAGCCGAGGACTCGTCCGACGGTGGGAACGGCGCAATCCTCGGATCGGTGGTCGGGACGATCGACCGCGGCGGCGAGGTGCGACGCCTGCGGACGATCGACCGCAACTACAAGGTCGAGGGCGTGCACGCGGCCCTCGACACCGGCGTCGTGACGATGACATTCGTATGCGACCAGGACGATCCGGACACAGCGTCGCCGCTGCTATCGGCGACCCTGCCGGTCGATCCTCCCTGACCTAGGTCGCGCTGGCCTCCAGCGCGCGGGCGAGCTCGTCCAGAGCGGCCTGCTCCTCCTCGCTGACCTCCTCACCGCCGATCCCGAGCACGCCGCCCTCCTTGTGGGCGTGCGCGACCACGTCGGCCACGCGCAGGATGAACTGGCGGTATTCCTCCGCCTCCTCGGGCGTCGCCTTTTCCTCCAGGACCCCGACCGCCTCGCGGATGCGCTCGGGCAGCTGCTGGCGAAGCTGGTCTGCCGGTCCGAGCGACGCGGGGTCGACCTGCGGGGCCGTCGCCACGACTTGCTCGAGCAGCTCGCTGCTGCCGCCGTCGCGGCGCGCCGCGGCGTATGCCTTGCCGAGAGCGATGCTCTCGCGGATCGTGCCGCCGCGGTCGGCCATGATCACCAGCACTCCCGCAAGCGCGGGAGCCTGCGCCAACCGATCCCACTCCTCGGCGTTGAACTCCGTCTTCGTCGTCATGCTTCGCGGCTACCCGCCGAGGCCGGCTCCAAACGGCACCAGCGCGAGCGCAGCCGCCGACGCCAGCAGCGCCCAGTCGAGCGCGCGGGCGCGCAGGCGCAGAGGCCCTGACGGCGGCGCAGGCCTGTAGGCGGCCGCCTCGCGGACCACCCAGGCGAGCACCGCGTCCAGTAGCGGGACGGGCCGCATCGGGGTCTTCGAGAGCCGCGCCGCCAGCGAGCGCGCGGCGGCCGCCAGGCGCCCCTCGGAGGCGATTGCGTCGAGCACCTCGGCCGCCTCCGGCGCGGACGGTATCCGGCGCAGGCGGCCGAGCACGCGGCGCGAGACCTCGCGCAGCCCGCTCGCCCGCGCGGCCGCGCGCAGCCAGGTGGCCACGAGCACGAGCAGCGCCGCGCGGGCGGCGCGCCGGAGCGCGGTGTCGAGCCCGAGTCCCCCACCGAGCGCGAACACGAAGGCCGTCGTGCCAAGCAGCGCCGCGAAGACCAGGCCGGCG
>Ga0075420_100000840_pt1 | contig 25370 bp, 19 predicted proteins | sample SoiMetdeltSBSDD4_FD_75296 | JGI IMG/M metagenome (GOLD analysis project Ga0075420, IMG submission 75296) | Bulk soil microbial communities from a Populus tree surrounding site in Tennessee, USA - Soil MetaG P. deltoides SBSDD4 | ecosystem: Environmental > Terrestrial > Soil > Tree plantation...
CGACGTCTCGATCGACGGCGACGCGTTCTTCGTGGTGCAGACGCCGCGCGGCGAGCGCTACACCCGCGGTGGCGCCTTCCAGATCAACGCCACCGGCGAACTGGTGACCGCGACCGGCGACCGCGTGCTCGGCGACGGCGGCCCGATCCAGTTCCAGCCGACCGATAGCAACGTCGAGATCAATCCGGACGGCAGCATCACCGTCCGCGAGAGCGGCAATTCCACATCCGATTCGCCGCGCGGCAAGCTGCGGCTGGTGCGCTTCGACGCCGTTTCGACTCTCTTGAAGGACGGCGGGGCCGGCTTCCGCGCACCGGACGGCACTGCACCGCAGGCTCCGGACGCGCGCACGCGCGTCATTCAGGGCACGATCGAGCAATCCAACGTGCGCCCGGTCCTCGAGATGTCGCGCATGATCGAGCTGACCCGCACCTACACGCAGATCGCAAACCTGTTGCAGCAGGCGAGCGACCACCGCCGCGGCGCCCTCGAAAAGCTCGCCGAAGTTCCGGCCTGAGCGAACGGAGACATCCATGCGAGCGCTTCATACAGCAGCGACCGGAATGGTGGCCCAGGAGCTCAACGTCCAGGTCATCTCCAACAACATCGCGAACATGCGCACGACCGGCTACAAGCGCCAGCGTGCGGAATTCCAGGACCTGCTCTACGAGCACGTGAGCCGCGTCGGCACCCAGACCTCGACCCAGGGCAACATGCTGCCGGTGGGCATCGATCTCGGCGGGGGCGTCAAGACCGTCGGCACGCCGCGCATCATGACGCAAGGCACCCTGTTGCCGACCGGCAAGGACTTCGACGTCGCCATCCGCGGCGAAGGGTTCTTCAAGATCCTGCAGACGGACGGCACCTACGCCTACACCCGCGACGGCTCGTTCCAGATGGACGCCCAGGGCCGGATCGTCACGGCAAAGGGTCTGGTGGTGCAGCCCGGCATCACCATCCCGCCGAACTCGACGTCGGTCGCCATCAACAGTCAGGGCCAGGTGTCGGCCGTGGTCGCCGGCACCACCACGCCGACCCTGCTTGGCCAGCTCAATATGACGCGCTTCGTCAACAAGGCCGGCCTGCTGCCGATCGGCGATAACCTGTTCCTCGAAACGCCGGCCTCCGGCACGCCGCAGGACGGCCAGGCCAACACCGACGGCTACGGCGACCTGCAGCAGTTCACGCTCGAGCAGGCCAACGTCGAGGCCGTGACCGAGATCTCCGACCTGATCGCCGCGCAGCGCGCCTACGAGATGAACGCCAAGGTCATCTCCGCCTGCGATCAGATGCTGCAGTCCACGTCCGCGATGATGCGCTGAGGAGAACAACGATGATCCGGCTGGCCACGCTCTCGCACGTTACCCTCACCCTGGCCCTCACCCTCCCCGCGGCGGCGCAAACCGCCGGCGCACAGGTCGCCGGCAACAACGGATCGTTCCTCGAACGCTTCTCCGCGCACGCGCCGTTGTCGCAGCGGTCCGGCCCGACGCTGAAGCCCGCGGTGACGATCGTCGGCGAGATCGTGCGCATCGGCGACCTGGTGGAGAACGCCGGCGCCGCCGCCAACGTGCCGATCTTCCGCGCGCCCGAACTCGGCCAGACCGGCCGCGTTCCGGTCGACCGCGTGATCGAGGCGGTGCTGCCGCACGAGATCGTCGACATGGAGACCCGCGGACTGACCGACGTCGTGGTCACCCGCGCGAGCACCACGATCACGGCGAAAGACATCGAGACCCGCATCACCCAGGCGCTCGCCGGCCGTCAACGCAATACCGACGCAGGCAACCTCACGCTGGCGCTCGACAACGAAGCCCGCGCTATCCACATCGAGCCGGGCACCGAGCTTCGCATCGCCCGCATGGCGTTCGATCCGCGCAGCGGCCGCTTCGACGTCCTGTTCGAGCGCACCGGCAATCGCAACCTGCTGCGCTACAGCGGCACCTATTCCGAAACCTTCGAAGCCGCCGTGCTGACGCGGCCGCTCACCAACGGCGAAGTCGTGCGCGCCGCCGACATCACCATCGTGCGGCGGCCGAAGACGGAGTTCGCGGCCAACATCATGACCACCGCGGAACAGGCGGTGGGCCTGGCCGCGCGCCGACCGATGCGGCAAGGCGACCTGCTGCGCCAGAACGACCTGGCCAAAGCCGAGGTGATCGCGCGCAACGACAACGTCACCATCACCTTCCAGGTGCCAGGCATCACGCTCACCATGCGCGGCAAGGCGCTCGAAGGCGGCGGCCAGGGCGACACCATCAACGTGCTCAACGTGCAATCCAAGCGTTCGGTGCAGGGCACGATCGCCGGACCGGGCCATGTCATCGTGACCGCGACGACGGTGGTGAGCATCACGCCCAACACGACGGTGCCGCGCCTCGCCGCCAACACCACCGGCCGTTCGAATTCCGTCAATACCCAACCCCGCGCCAGCGCCGAGTGAGCGTCATGACTGTTGAATTGAAGTCGCCGTCCATTCGATCCGATCAGCGCACGCAGCGAACGATGCCGCGCGCCTCACGGAACAAGCCCGCAGTGACGAAGCAGATTCTCGTCGCCTGCTCGCTCACGCTGCTGCTGGCGAATTGCTCCTCGCTCGAGCGGCTGCGCAACGTCGGCGAGCAGCCGAACCTCGAAGCCATCCAGAACCCGACGACCCGCGCCGGCTACAAGCCGGTGCAGATGCCGATGCCGGCGCCACAGCCCGCGATCTATCAGCCCAATTCACTGTGGCGCACCGGCTCGCGCGCGTTCTTCAAGGACCAGCGCGCCAACCAGATCGGTGACATCCTCACCGTGCAGATCAAGATTACCGACCGCGCCCAGTTCGAGAACGAAACGCAACGCAGCCGCAAGAACATCGAGAACTCCGGCGTCGACAACTTCATCGGCTCCAAAGCGATCAGCTCGACGTCAGCGTTTGCGCCGCCGTTCCGCATCCTGACCGCCGACTCTAACGGCTCGAGCGAAGGCAAGGGATCGATCGACCGCAAGGAAGAGCTGCTCACCAATCTCGCCGCCGTGGTCACGCAGGTGCTGCCGAACGGCAATCTCGTGGTCGAGGGCAAGCAGGAGATCCGCGTCAACTTCGAAGTCCGCGAGTTGATCGTCGCCGGCATCGTTCGTCCGGAAGACATCCAGAGCGACAACACCATCGAGTCGACTAAGATCGCCGAGGCGCGCATCGCCTATGGCGGCCGCGGCCAGATCACCGACGTGCAGCAACCGCGCTACGGCCAACAGGTGCTCGACGTGCTGCTGCCGTTCTAGCTCACACCCTCTAACGGGCTCCCCGCTGTTCCATGGTGCACAATGGGATGGCGTCAACGACGCGGCCTCCGGAAGCTCCCCTCCGGAGGCCGCGCTCGTTTTTTTTGCTGCGCTCGCTCTTGGATACGCCAAAAGAAAAAGGCCGCCTCATCGGCGGCCTTCTGTGTTTCGATCCGCAATCGTTCGATCGCCGTTTAGTTCGCGCTATCGAGCGTCACGCCGGCGATCTTCACCGCCTCCGCCCACAGCGCCATATCTTCCTGGACAAACTTGCCGAATTCCTCGGGCGTGTAGCTGACCGGCGACGCACCGTATTTGTCGAGCTGCGCGATGAATGCCGGATCTTTCGTCGCCTTGATGAATTCGTTGGCGATGCGATCGATGATCTCGCGCGGCGTCTTCGCCGGCGCCATCATGCCGTTCCAGCTCACGCCGCGGAATCCGGGGAAGCCGGACTCGGCGATGGTCGGAACGTCCTTCGCCTGCGACGCCCGCACGTCGTCGGACAACGCGAGCATGCGCACGGCGCCAGTCGAGGCATGCGGCAACGCTTCCGGCAGCGGAATGAACATCGCCGGCACGTGCCCCCCGATGATATCGGTCAGCGCCGGCGCGGTGCCGCGATAGCTCACCGCGTTCATCTCAAGGCCCGCACGCTTGAGGAACAGCGCCATCAGCAGATTGCTGACACTGCCGGGACCGCCGCCGCCGGCATAGGCGAACTTCTTGGGGTTCGGCTTAACCCACTCGACGAATTCCTGCAGCGTCTTGATCGGCAGCTTGCCGTTGATGATGAGCACCTGCGGGCTGGTGCCGATCAGGCTGACCGGCGCCAGATCCTTCATCGAGTAAGGCGCCTTGCCGAGCGCCGGGAAGATCGAGACGGTGCCTGTGCCGGCCCAGAACAGCGTGTGACCATCGCCGCTCGAACGCACGACGTCGTTCGCCGCCAGCGTGCCCATCGCGCCGACGCGGTTCTCGACCACGAATTGCTGCTTGAACACTTCGGAGAGTCGCGCGCAGGTGACGCGCGCGAGATTGTCGATGTTGCCGCCGGCGGCGAATCCGACCAGCACGCGCACCGGCTTGGCCGGCCAATTCTGTGCGAAGGCGGGCGGCGCGGCGAGCGACACCGCAAATGCGGCGCCGGATGTCAGCAGCGAACGGCGTGAGATGAACGGCATGGTACGCATTACACAGTCCCCCAACAGTACAATCATACGATTTGACAGGGATTACCTCAGCCACAACATGGGCGGCGGTGTGGCGCGGAGCCGGAGAATAAAAGGCCGCGGGCCGCGTTTATGCGGGCATTATCACCACGGTCATTCCTGGGGTGGCGCAGGCAAGTTTACGCAGCCTGCGTAGACTTGGCTGCGTGCTCGCGGGCCCGAAATCCCCATACTCACAATCCGGGAGCATGATTCCAGCCCTCGCCGCGCACGCGGCTCGGCCGGAATGTCGGCGAGGCGAACGGCGACCTAATCGTCGCGATAGACGCGCTCGCGCCGCTCGTGACGCTCCTGCGCCTCGATCGACAGCGTGGCGATCGGCCGGGCTTCGAGGCGGCGCAGCGAGATCGGCTCGCCGGTTTCCTCGCAATAGCCGTAGGTGCCATCCTCGATGCGCGACAGCGCGGCGTCGATCTTGGCGATCAGCTTGCGCTGACGGTCGCGCGCGCGCAGCTCGATCGCGCGGTCGGTTTCCGACGATGCGCGGTCGGCAATATCGGGGTGATTCTCGTTCTCGGCCTGGAGATGCACGAGCGTCTCCTTGGCTTCCTTGAGGATGTCCTCTTTCCAGGCGATCAGCTTCTCGCGAAAGTATTCGCGCTGGCGCTCGTTCATAAACGGCTCTTTGTCGGTGGGACGGTAGTTCTTCTTGTCCACCACGGCGGCCGTGCCATGGCCGTTCTTTTTTTCCGACGAAGCCGCCCGGTTATTCTTCTTGTCAGGCATCGATTTCCCCGCACTTAACTTGGTGCGCTCTCCGGGTGCCCCCCTGCCGCGCGGCGAGCTTATATAGCGGCCGTGTGACATGGACAATAAGGGAATAAAGCCTGACCAGACCGGGCCCGGGCGATCGGCGGGCCGTATCCCGCACTGCGGAAATCGCGTTCCGGGGGTAAGGCGCCCTACGGGGTGCCGAGCTTGGCGATTTCGACCTCGACCCGCAGCTCGATCTCGGCCAGCACGCCGTCCAGGGCGGGATCGCCCGAACCGTTCTGCAGATGGGCGGCGACCGCCTTGAGCTTCTGGAGCGTTCCCGGGGTCAGATCGCCGCCGAGCAGGCCGATCTTGAGTTCTTCGAGTGCGTCGAGCGCCAGCCGCCCCCGCTTCACCGCATGGCGCCGCCGTTCGGTGGCGTCCTCGACACCTTGCAGTGCAATAAGAGCATCGATGCCGCCGACCGTCCGCAGCGACGAGGCCGCGGCGGGCGCCGGGGCTGAGTCGCTGTCCGAGACGCTGAAGCCGCCGGTGGTCGTGCGACGCGCCGAGCTTGGGGTCGCGACCGCCGCGGTTCCGTTCGATCCGTAAATTCGCATGGCGAAGGTCCGTGCCGGATGGTTCCCGGCTACCCAACCTCACGGGTTATGGTTAACGAACGGTAAATGGTCGGCAAAATCTGCCGCACCCGGCAAGTCCGGGCCTGCCCCACCCCCGGCCGAAATCGGCCTCACAGGAAACTTTATAGTTTTATCAATGCCTTGCGCGCAGGCTCGCGTTGGCACGGCTTTCGCTAAGTGGTCTGCGGGTCCGAACTTCTTGGGGAGCAAGATGACGAGGACGTTCGCTACCGCAATCGCGGCTGTACTCATATTGGCTGGCGCTGCGTCGCCGGCCCTGGTCTCGTCCGCGCACGCGACGTCCCGTATCAAGGACCTCGCGAATATCGAGGGCGTGCGCCAGAACCAGCTCATCGGCTATGGCCTGGTGGTCGGTCTCAACGGCACCGGCGATACCCTCAACAACATCCCGTTCACCCGCCAGTCGCTGCAAGCGATGCTCGAACGGCTGGGCGTCAATATCCGCGGCCAGCAGATCCGCACCGGCAACGTCGCCGCCGTGATGGTGACCGCGAACCTGCCGGCGTTCGGCACCCAGGGCACGCGAATCGACGTGACGGTGTCGGCGCTCGGCGATTCCAAGAGCCTGCAAGGCGGCACGCTGCTGGTCACGCCGCTGCTCGGCGCCGACGGCAACGTCTACGCGGTCGGGCAAGGCTCGCTGGCGATCTCCGGCTTCCAGGCCGAAGGCGAAGCCGCCAAGATCGTGCGCGGCGTGCCGACGGTCGGACGCATCTCGAACGGCGCGATCATCGAACGTGAGATCGAGTTCGCGCTCAACCGGCTCGGACAAGTCCGCCTCTCGCTGCGCAATCCGGATTTCACCACCGCGCGGCGCATCGCATCGGCGATCAACGACTTCATCGGCACACCCACCGCGGAGCCGATGGATCCCTCTACCGTGCAGTTGACCGTCCCGCAAAAATTCCAGGGCAACGTCGTCGCGCTGCTCACCGAGATCGAGCAGCTGCAGGTCGAGCCGGATCTTTCCGCCAGGGTGGTGATCGACGAACGCTCCGGCATCATCGTGATGGGACGCGACGTGCGCGTCTCCACCGTCGCGGTGGCGCAAGGCAATCTCACGGTCACGATCTCGGAGACGCCGCAGGTCTCGCAACCGCAGCCGTTCTCGCGCGGACAGACACGCGTTGTCCCGCGCACACGCATCGGCGTGCAGGAAGACGGCAGGCGGCTGGCCGTGGTGCGCGAAGGCGTATCGCTCCAGCAACTGGTCGACGGCTTGAACGCGCTCGGCATCGGACCGCGCGACCTGATCTCGATCCTGCAGGCGATCAAGGCCGCCGGCGCGATCCAGGCCGACATCGAGGTGATGTGATGAGCGGCGTCACCATGCCGGCCATCGCCGACCCTGCAGCAGCCGCCAAGAGCTATATGGCGCTCGGCGCCCGACCATCGATCGATGCCCGCTCGCGGGCACGCGAGCAAGCGGTCGAGTTCGAAGCGGTGTTCCTCAACAACATGTTCAGCCAGATGTTCACCAGCACCGACGGCGACGGGCCGTTCGGCGGCGGCGGCAAGGCTGGCGTGTGGCGCTCGTTCCTGACCGAGGAATATTCCAAGTCGTTCGCCAAGGCGGGCGGCATCGGCATCGCCGATCACGTCTATCGCTCGCTGCTCAATCAGCAGGAAGCCCGCGCGCGGTAAACGATGAAATCATCCTGGCTCTCCGCTCGTCCCCGCGAAAGCGGGGACCCAGATCAGGAAGCAAGACTGGATTCCCGCTTGCGCGGGAATGAGCGGTGGAGAGGTCCGACTGACGCCTCCGGAGGAAATGCTCCATGACTGGCTTAGCGAATGCACACATTGCGAACGCCCAATCCGCCGGAACGCCGGCGCCGGTGACGACGACGGCGGACGCCAACAAGCTCGCGGCACATTATATCGAGGTCATGGACGCGCTGGTCGACGTCATCGAGCAGGAGACCGCGCTGGTGCGCGCCGGACGCCTGACCGACGCCACCGCCCTCGAGCCGACCAAGACCGAGCTCGCGCGGCTTTATATCGCCGACACGTTGCGGCTGCGCGCCAACCAGGCGCAGCTGTCCCAGATCGCGCCGCAGACGATGCCGGACGTCATCCGTCATCACAATAATTTCCGCGCCCTGCTCCAGATCAACCTCACGGTGCTCGCGACCGCGCATGCGGTGTCGGAGGGGATCGTGCGTGGCGTATCGGGTGAGCTCACCCGCAAGGCCGCGCCGCAGACCTATGGCGCCAGCGGCCGCGCCAATGCGCCGGACCCGCGCGCCGCGACGCCGCTCGCGGTCAGCCGCGCGATCTGACGGCGATTTGCTGCGACCTACAGCGGCCGCAGCAAACGCGAATCGAAAGCGGCGCTAGAAACCGCCCGGCTTTTTCCACAGTAGTTAAAATTATCAGACAACCCGCTGCTGCTGCCGCGGTCGCAATCCATTTTATGATTTCGGGTTGCGCCGGCCATCGTGCCCGGCGCACGCACGCCATTTCGGGTGCGTTTGAGCCGGTTTTACAGGTTTCACGGGGCTGTCGCTGGTTAACAGCAAGTAATCATTTATGGTTAACGAATTAATACTTTAATCTACATGATCAATACGCGCGCAGTTGCATATTACCCAGGCATTAACCACGTTTTTTCACTTAGAATTACGGCGGCCATGGCACTTCTGGCGGCGATCCATCGCGATCGCGTCTAGTAACCGCCAGTATGGCAAATGACCAGAAAGGTTCAGTTCCATGGCTTCTAACATTACTCTGTCGGCAGGCGTCCGGCAGAACCTGCTCGCTCTGCAGAACACCGCTTCGCTGCTGAGCACCACGCAGAACCGCCTTGCCACTGGCAAGAAGGTCAACTCCGCCCTCGACAACCCGACCAACTTCTTCACCTCGTCCGCCCTCTCCTCGCGCGCTTCCGACCTCGGCAAGTTGCTCGACTCGATGGCGAACGGCATCAACACCGTGAAAGCCGCCGATAACGGCCTGACCGCGATCACCACCACGGTCGAGAGCTTGAAGGCGACTGTCACCCAGGCCCGTCAGGACGCGTCGTGGAAGGCGAGCTCCTTCTCCGTCGCGCTCACGAGCCCGGCGGCTGGCGACGTCATGACGTTCTCGGGCGGCGCGGTGACCGGTTCCGTCAACGTGGACGCGACCAATTCGCAGGGCGTGCTGACAGCTGCCACCAACTACGCCGCCCTCGACTTCGCCGAAGCCGGCGACACCTTGAACTTCAAGATGTCGCTGAATGGCAGCGCCACGACCACGCAGGTCACCATCGAGCAGGGCACTGCCGCCAACTCGCTGAAGATCACGGTCGGCGGCGTGGTGAGCGACAACCTCGCGACTGCCAGTAGAGCTGCTGTGACGGACGCGGAAATGGCCGCCAACCTCACGACCGCGTTTGCTGCTGCAAACACTGGCATCACCGTCAGCAGCGGCGCGGGCCCCAAGCTCGCCTTCACCGCCACCGCTGCCAACGCTGCCACGAGCAGTTCGGCCGCAGTGTCGATGAGCAATCTCGTCGTTGCCAACGGCGGCGCTGGTACAGCACTTGCGGCGGCAAACTTCGGCTTTGTCGCCGGTGGCGCGGGCGTCACTGCCGGCGGCGCCGCCTCCACGACCGGCGCCGTGGCGCAGACGGTCGATCAGCTCGTCTCGGCCATCAACGCCAACACCTCGCTTACCGGCAAGGTGAAAGCGTCGAACGACAACGGCAAGCTCAACATCCAGAACCTCTCGACCGAGGATCTGTCGGTGGTCGGCGCCACGTCGGGCGGCGTCATCAACGGTGACACCGGCACGGCGAACACCGCAACGGTCGGTGGCAACACCGTCCGTAAGAACCTGATCACGCAGTTCAACGATCTGCGCAGCCAGCTCGACAAGCTCGCTGACGACTCAAGCTTCAACGGTGTCAACCTGCTCCGCGGCGACACCCTGAAGCTGGTCTTCAACGAGATCAACACGAGCTCGATCAGCATCGTCTCGCAGGACGCCAACGGCATCAACACCAGCACGCTGGGCATCGGCACGGCGGCGGCGACCGAGTTCTCGAGCAACACCTCGCTCGACACCCGGCTCGACTCGCTGTCGAACGCGCTGTCCTCGCTGCGGTCGCAGGCCTCGGCCTTCGGTTCGAACCTCTCGATCGTGCAGAATCGCCAGGAATTCACCAAGGCGATGATCAACACGCTGCAGACCGGTTCGGACACCCTCGTCCTGGCCGACGGCAACGAGGAAGCCGCCAACCTGCTCGCCCTGCAGACCCGGCAACAGCTGTCCACCACGGCGCTGTCGCTGGCTTCGCAGGCCGACCAAGGCGTGCTCCGCCTGTTCTAAGCCTAGCGACTTCAGTCCAAAATCGAACGGCGGGGCCTCTGGCCCCGCCGTTTTTCTTTGCGCATTCCAAATCTCTCAATACGCATCCCAAATCCAGCCGGATTAGCCCGGTCGAGCCTTCGCCCGCCCGCCCATTAACCCTCCGTTAGCTTCTCTTTTACCAGGCATTAGGGTTACCAGATCATTATCACCCCCAGCCGCTCACCTGAGCGGCGTCGAATTTGCGCAGCTATGAGACGAGGGGTCCTGCCATGGGTAGCGATGTCGTATTGTCCGCGGGCGTCCGCCAAAACTTATTGTCCCTGCAGTCGACCGCTCAGATGATGAGCGTGACGCAGAACAGGCTTGCGACCGGCAAGCGGGTCAATACGGCGCTTGATAATCCGGTCAACTTCTTCACGTCGGCGGGCCTGACGAGCCGCGCCAAGGACCTGAGCTCGCTGCTCGACTCCATGGAGAACGGCATCAAGACGATCGAGGCTGCCGATAACGGCATCACCAGCATCAAGGAAACGATCGAATCGATGAAGTCGACCCTGCTGCAGGCGCGGCAGGACAAGTCGTTCAAGAGCGCGACCTACAGTGTCGGCCTCACCGCTCCGGCCGCGACCGACGTCCTGACCTTGTCGGGCGGCGCGGTGACCGGCTCGGTCAACGTCGATCTGACCAACACACAGGCGGTCCGCACCGGCGCCAGCTGGGCGAACCTGGATTTCGAGGCCGCCGGTCCACTCTACGGCCAATCGCTCTCGTTCAACATTGCCGCAAACGGCGGTACCGCCCGCGCCGTCACTGTCACCGCAACGAGCAACACGAACTTGCAGGTCACGATCGATGGCGGCCCGGCGACGAACTTCGCCGTCGGCGACGCCAACGCCGTGACCGGAGCCCAACTCTCCGGCGCCCTGAACGCTGCCTTTGACGCGGCCGCCGCACCGGTCGGCATCACGGTGGCCTTTGGCGCTACGCTGTCTTTCACGTCCGATACCGCATTCTCGAACAGCCAAGCCAACGTCACGGTCACTGGCGTGGCGACAGGCGGCACCACGGTTGTCGCGAACGACTTCGGTTTTGCCGCCGGCGGCGCGCTCACCAAGATCGGGCCCGTGGCGCAGACCATCGACGAAATCGTCGCTGGCATCAACGCCAACACCTCGCTCACCGACAAGGTGACAGCGGCCAACGACAGCGGCAGACTGCGCATCTCCAATCTCTCGACCACGGATATGACGCTGGTCGGCGCCACCGCAGGCGGCGTCGTCAACGGCGACACCGGCGTCGGCAACACCGCCACCATCGGCGGCAACGTCGTGCGCCGCAATCTGGTCAAGCAGTACAACGACCTGCGCGATCAGCTCAACAAGCTCGCCGACGATGCTTCCTTCGGCGGCATCAACCTGCTGCGCGGCGACAAGCTGCGGGTCATTTTCAACGAACTCGGCACCTCGACGGTCGAGATCCAGGCGCAGGACGAATTCGGCACGCCGCGGCCGATCAATACGGCCACGCTCGGCATCACCCTGCTCGGGAATGCGGACGTCGACGCCGACCCCTCGATCGATGGCTTCCTTGATGGTCTCACCGAGGCCCTCAATACCCTGCGATCGCAGGCCTCGAGCTTCGGCTCAAATCTGTCGCTGGTCGAAATCCGCACCCAATTCACCAAGCAGATGATCAACACGCTGCAGGTCGGCGCCGACAACCTGGTTCTCGCCGATACCAACGAGGAAGGCGCCAACATGCTGGCCCTGCAGACCCGCCAGCAGCTCTCCACCACGGCGCTGTCGCTGGCGTCGCAGGCGGACCAAGCGGTGATGCGTCTGTTCGGCTAACGCAAAAACATTCCGGGGGTGGGAGCGGCGGGACGAGAGTCCCGCCGCTTTCTTTACGCGAGCCCCGCCGCTTTCTTTACTCGCGGTTAACCATGGGCCGTCACGATGGCCCTGAAACGTATCCGGAATCGGGAGACCGACATGGCTCTCAAGGTTGAGTTGAAGCCGGGTGAGAAGATCATCATCGGCGACTGCGTCGTGACCAATCACGACCAGCGCACGCGGCTCATGATCGAGGGTCAGGTGCCGATCCTGCGCGAGAAGGACATCCTGACTCCTCAGCGCGCCGACACGCCGGCGAAGCGCATCTATCTCACCATCCAACTGATGTACACGTCGCGAGAACCGCGTGCGTATCACGAGCACTACTTCTCGCTCGTACGCGACATCACCAGTGCAGCGCCGAGCGTCTGGCCATACATCGAAACTATCAACAATCATATCTTAACAGGCGAGATGTATAAGGCTCTAAAGGACGCGAAGAAATTGATCAGCTACGAGCAGGAGCTCTTTGAAGATGCAAAATGCGGCACAAGCTTACGGCGCAGTCGCGAGACAGATCGCAAATCCGCGTGAACTCGAAGCAGATCTTCTCCTGCGGGCCGCAGCGCAACTGCAGACGGTCTACGACCGCTGGGACGGCAAGCGCTCCGATCTCGATGTGGCGCTGCGCTACAATCGAAAGCTCTGGTCGATCTTCCTCACCGCGGTGACCGGTCCCGAGCACGCGTTGCCGGCAGCGGTTCGTCAGAACGTCGCCAATCTCGGGCTGTTCGTGATGAACCAGACCGTCATCATGTTGCAAGAGCCCAAGCGCGAGCAGCTGCGCTCGCTCATCAACATCAATCGCGAATTGGCGGCGGGCCTGCTCGGCCGCGCCTAAGCGCTCCAGCCAAGAATTGAACGCACGAGGCCGGAAGCTTTCGCTTCCGGCCTTTTGTATTTTCGGCGCCTGAAAATCAGAGGTAGTTCACCAGACTCGTCTGGTACATCAGCGACGTCGTCTGCAGCGATGCCTGCAGGCGGGTCTGCAGCGCGAGGATCGCGGCCGCGGTCTCCTCGTTCGACACGCCCTCGATCTGTTCCAGCATGCTGGCGAGCGTGCTCTTGGTCTGCTTGTGCCGGTCGGTGGCAGCCTGCAGCGTGTACTGCGCGCCGACGAGCTCAGTCTCGATGTCCTCAATCGTCTGGATGCCCGCCGGCACAGCTAAATTGGTGCCAACCCGCGAATTAAGCGCCGCGTTGCGGGCCACCGCATCGGGATCTCCCGATGCGAAGGTCACGGCGGCCAACGCCGCGACGTTCTGAACCATCCAGCGAATCCCCTCCTCATTGGCACGCATGCCATAGGAGACGGTGATCGAGGTATCGGCGCGAGCAGTCGCGGTCGAACGCGCCGGATCAGCGCCGTTCTCGCCGGTGTACCAGCTCACCGTGTTCGCCGGCGTGCCGGCCACCAATGCGGTCGCGGTTGCGGGCGGACCGCTGACGCGTTGCGGCGTTCCGTTGAAGAAATTGTCCGCGGCGGCCACGGCGGAGGCGGCAACCAGGGAGGTGTTGGCCAGCGTCTCGATCGAGTCCGTCAGCGCGGTCTGCAAATTGCCGGCGGTCAAGGCCGCGGTCGCGCCGATCGTAAACTCGTTCGCCCCGGGCGTGGTCGAGTTGGTCGCGGTCAGTGTGATGAGCTCGCTCGTGCCGTCGGGCAGCGTGAAGCGGAACTGGATGGTCTCGGCGGCATTGGGCAGGCCGGTGAAGTCGACCGACATCGCCGGCGGCGCCCCGGCCGGGCCTGTCACCGTGGAATTGGTCAGCGACGAGTTGATGCTGGAAAGCTTGAAGCCGAACACCGTGGCCGGGGTTTCTTCCGCCACCTGCACCGACGTCGCGGTCGGCGCCGTGATGTCGAGGCGGCCTCGGCCCAGCGTGCCGAGATCCGCAAGCTTCCGCTCCGACACGATCTGCTTGAATCCGGCGCGGGCGCCGTCGCCATCCATGATGTGATCGAAGCGCGCGACCGCAGGCTGCTCGGTTTCGCGGCCGGAGAAGATGTAGCGGTCGCCGGCCTGGGTGTTCAGCAGGCCGAGCATCTCGTTCAAGCTGGCATAGGCGGTCGACTGCGGAATCGTCGTGCCGTTGCTGTCAATGAGGCTGGACTGGAACGCGGCGGATTTCACCTCGCGCCCGATGTCGGCGAGCCGGTCGAGCGAGGTCTGCGCGACGTTGAGACGCACATCGACATGATCGATCGAGCTCTGGAAAGCCTCCAGCCCGGAGAGCCGGCTGCGCAGGCCGACCGCAAGTCCGCGATCGAGCCCGAGGCCCGCATAGGTTTCCGATTTCTTGCCGGTCGCGAACTGGCGCTGCAAGTCGTCGAGCTGCCGGCGCATATCGACCAGCGTCTGAACGCCCAGCGACGACCGACTACCGATACCGCTAATGGTCATGGCGATCTCACATCCTCAACAGCGTATCGAGCATCTCTTTGACAGTCGTCAGCACGCGCGCGTTGGCGGCGTAGGCATTCTGCAGGCTGAGCAGTTGCGCCATCTCCTCGTCGATATTGACCGCGGCGCTGTCGCTGAAGCGCTGCTGCAACGCGTTGAACACGACCTCCTGGCCCTGCTGCAGGTTGGCGGCCGCTTCCGCCGCCGCGCCCTGCTGGCTGATGACCTGGCGCATGAACGCATGGATCGAGCCGTTGAACGGCTGCGTCCCCATGCCGATACCGGTCTCGGGCGAGAACGACAGCACGGCGTTGTTAAGCCGGTCGTAGAGGAAATTCGGGCGTGTCGCATCGCCGGACGCCGTCAGCGGCGTGGTCTGGGACACGACGAGCCGCGAGGGATCGGCGGAAAGCGCCCCATTGACCGCGATACGTCCGGCGAAGCCGAGCGTCTGCGAGCCCCCCGCGTTGATCGCGCCGGTATAGGCCGCGTTGCCATCGACGAAGAACGGCAGTTCCGAGACGCCGCCGGTCAGGCTGGTGACGGTATAGGTCGCCGAGGCCGCATCGACATTCACTTTGTTGGCGGCGCCATCGTCGAGGATGCGCAGCGTATTGCCGGCAGGATTGGAGAACTGGAGCCCGGTCGTTGCCAGCACCGTCGACAACTGGCTCACGACCGACGCCATGCCACCGGAGAAATCGAGCCCGATCACCCGGTCGTTGGGATCGGTCGTTGCCGAATTCGACAGCGGCAAGGCATTGGGGTCGTCCACGCGCATCAGCGTGAGCGTCCGCTGCTGGCCTGACAGATTGTCGGTATAGGTCACGCGGACCGAATTGCCGTCGATCAGATTGCTGAGATCGATATCGAACCCGGCCTGTGGGACCGGAGCGACCGCGGTGCCGTCGATGGTCCGGTCGGACAAGGCGCGGGCCATCGCCGCCGCGATCTCGTCGAGCTGGGTCTGCGCCTGGACCAGCACCTCGTCGCGCATCTCGACGAAGGCGGCGATCTCGCCGGAACGGATCGCATTGCTGGCCAGAAGATCGACGTCGCTGCCGTTCGCGCCCTTCAGGACGATGGTGCCGACCGTGCGCTGAGACGGATCGTTGCTCCACTGCGCGGACGGGTTCATGCCGCCCTGCGGGTCGAACGCCAGCGTCGCTGCGTTGATGCCCACCAGCTGGATCCCGGAATTGGTGAACACCGAGAGCTGGTTGAAGTCGCCGGGGACGACGGTGATATCCATCATCTGCGCGAGCTGGTCGATATAGACGTCACGCTGGTCGAGCAGGCTCGCGGTCGTGGCGTCGCCGGGGCTGGCGCTCGCCAATTGGCGATTGATCTGCGTGATCCGCTGCATCGCGTCGTTCGCGCGGGTCACCGCGTCGGCCAGCCCGAGCTCGGCGTCGCCGCGCAAGGACTGGATGTCGGAGGTCATGCCGTTGAGCTGCTGCGCCAGCACCTGCGCGGCATTGATTACCGCGCTGCGCGCCGAGCCCATCTCGGGGCTCGTCGTCAGCACCTGGAGCGAGCTCGCGAACTCGTTGTATGCGTTTTCGAGCGTACTGACGGCGCCGGGCTGACCGTAGATCGATTGCAGCCGGTCGAAGAACTCCGCCCGCAAGCCGGCATAGGACGCGCCTGAGCTTTCCACCCGCATCTGGCGCTGGATGAACTGATCGAGCTCGCGGTTGATCGAGGCGATCCGGACGCCGGTGCCCACGGCGCCGGCGGCGATCGGCACTTGCTTGGCGGTCTTGCGGACCCAGCCGGGAGTCTCGGCGTTCGCCACATTGGCGGCGACGATCGAGAGCCCGGCCTGGTTCACCCGCATGCCGGAAACGGCAGTGGAGAGCGCCTGCGTTAGACTCATGACTCCCTACGTCCTTCCGGGCGCACGCGCGCCGGCGTTAGCGCAGCATGTTCAGGAGGTCCTGAACCATCTGGTTCGCGCTGGAGATGACTCGCGTATTCGCCGAGTAGGCCTGCTGCGTGATGATCAGCTTGGTAAACTCGTCGGCGATGTCGGTGTTGGACCCTTCCAGCGACGAACCGACGATCTTGCCGGGCGCGCCGTAGATGGCGGGACCGGATTCGTCGGTCACTTCGAAAGCGCCGCCGTCGATGCGCTTGAGCGAGTTGGCGCCGTTGAAGTTCGCGAGCGTGATCTCGGCGAGATCTATGGTGCGGCCGTTCGAATAGCTGCCGACGATGCGACCCTTGTCGCTGACCGAAACCTGCTGCAGTTCGCCGGCGGGGAAACCGTTCTGCTGCAGGATGTTGACCTTCGCACTGCCGTTGGCGTCGGCGAACTGGGTGATGCCGCCGGAGCCGTGGACGAGTTGGACATCGCCCAGCGCGATGCCGTTCACGTTCACGTTCGACAGCGTCAGGCTGCCGATGACCGGGTCCATCTGGCCATTGGCGCCGAACATGTAGTTCACGCCGACGTTCTGCCAGGCGGACTGCGTGCCGGTCGCGTTGGCGTCGGTCTGATAGAACAGGTTCCAGGTGTCGGTGCCGCCGCTGTAATCGGCGGAGTCGACCTTGGCCCAGCGCAGCTGGATGTTCACCGGCGACCCGGAGATATCGAACGCAGTGACCGCGCCGCCGCTGATCGACTGGTCGAGAAACACCGTCAGGTCCTGCGCCCGGACCGTGCCGTTGGCGGGCAGCGCGCTGAACACGCTCATGCCGAACTTGACCGCCGTCGACGACGGACTGACGTCGATCGTGTTGTTGCCGCTGGCCACCAGCGTGATGTTGCCGTTGGTGTCGACTGAAGCTGTACCCATGCCGACGGGGTAGCCGGCGAGCGCGGTCTGCAACTCCGCGACGGTGGAGACCTCGCCGGGGCCGGTCCCGAAGACGACGTCGAAGATGCCGGCGCCAACCTCGATGTGCAGCGTTTCACCCTGGGACACGCCGGAATCCAGGAGATTGGACGACAGGTGCGGGACGCCTTCGGCGAGCCCGAGACGCCCGGTCAGCGCGTCGCCCGAGAAAGTGGCAATTTCGAAATCGACGTCGGCGCTGTCGGCATCGATCCGCAGTTTGTTGGTGCCACCCGAGGTGTCGATCGACGCCGTGACCGCGGCATTCAAGCCTGCGAGGCCGTTGATGTCACCCATGATGTCATTGAGCGTATCGGTGTCGGCGAATACCAGGTCGTAGTTGGTGGGCGCACCACCCGCGTTGGTGACCGTGATCCGCAACGTACCGCCCATGCCGGCGCCCAACTGCGTCGTGGCGGGCACCGCGAACGTTCCCGTGCCCGACACCCCGGTAATAACGTCGGCGAGTTGTGCACCGGAGCCCGCGATGGTGGCGGCAACGGGTGCGCCCGCGGTCGGATTGGAGGAGAAGGTCGTCGGATCGAGCAACTCCGAACGCGGAATGTCGGGGTCCGCGTTGGGTGCCGCCGATGGATAGGACGCGAGATTGGCGCGATACTCGATCTGCGTGGTCTGTTGCGCCGGCAGGAAGTCGTTCTGGAATTGCAGCAGTGTCGGCACGCTGCCGACCAGGTTGCCGGTCGACGGATCGACGGGGATGCCCGCCAGATAATAACCGGCGCCATTGACCAGGTAGCCGTTCTTGTCGGGCTGGAAGTCGCCGCGGCGGGTGTAGCGGTCGATGCCGTCAAACACCGGTTGATTGTCGACGAAGCTCGCCGGCTTCTGCACGACGAAGAACCCGTCGCCGTTGATCGCCATGTAGGTCCCGATCGTGGCGGACTGGACGTCGCCCTGGACCGTGTTGGTCATGCGCGCGTTGGCGACCACGCTGCCGGCGAGCTGCTTGGAGGGCGTCGCGTCCGGAATCAGGTCGACGAAGCTCGTGTCCATCCGCTTGAACGCGGTGGTCTGCGAATTGGCGATGTTTCCCGAAACGTTTTCGAGTGCGAAGGATTGCGCCCGCATGCCCGTGACTGCGGTCGTAAGTGCACCGAAGATACCCATGACGATTTCTCCAACTGCGAACCGGTGGGCCCCCCAAGGCCCACGCATCGGGACCACTGGCGCAAGCCCCATGCCAATGAAAAAATTCAGCTATTTCAATTAGTTATGGATGATGCGGACGCCGTCCCACCCGGCAAGGCTCGCCCTCATCGGCAATTCCTGCCGGGGCAACAGAGCCATTTTTCGCGATCCCGCGGGCCGGCTCGCCGCCCCGCTTGCGCCGCGATTGCCGCCGAGCTTGATGCCGGGGCGCGCTCGAACGCGACCGATCGGCGTTTCGTCCACAGCTACATCGGGCGGCGGCCCCCGAATGGGGGCGGCGGAGCCGCCTTTTGCTTTGTTGTTTCCGCCGGTTAGACTAGATTGATCCAGGGGCGGTTTTGGTATGGGGAAGCGGCGGTAGCGCCATGTCATTCGTTCCCGGCTACGCGCACGACGTCTTTGTCAGCTACGCGCATTTCGACAACGAGCCCGACACGCAGGAGATTCGCTGGGTCAGCCGCTTCCAGGCCGACCTGAAGGTGGCCTTGCGGCAGCGCCTCGGCGTCGACCCCGATATCTTCTTCGACAACCGCAGCCTTCAGAACCAATTCCTTGAAGAACTGACGCAAAATGCCCGCGGGGCGGCCGCCTTCATCGCGATCATGTCGCCGAGCTACATGAAGCGGCCGTGGACCATCAAAGAGCTGGAAGCCTTCGACGCCAGCAACCCCGACCAGAACCGGCTGGTGCCGGTCGAGCTGCTGCCGGTGCTGGAAAGCGAGTGTCATCCCCGCCTGCTCCAGGTCAAACGGGCGCCGTTCTACTGGAAGGACCCGCTGGAAGAGGACGTCGCGCTCAAGCTCACGCCGAAGTTCAGTCCGGAGAAGTACGAGCAGCGGCTGCAGGGCCTGGCGCACCGGATGGAGGCGCTGCTGCGCTCGATCCGCGACCAGTCGCCGAAGTCCGTGGACACCCAAGGGCCGCTCACCGGCGAGACCATCCTGCTCGCCCAGGTCACCAACGACCTCTACGACGAGCGCGACCAGGTCGTCGCCTATCTCAGCCAGTTCGGCGCGAAGATTCTGCCGGAAGCCGACTACAAGCAAGGCGGCCCCGAATTCGCGGAAGCCTTCAACGCCGACCTCGCGCAGTCCGGGATGTTGGTCCAGCTGCTCGGGCCCTACCGCTCGAACCGCCCGCCGGACCTGCTGGCCGACGGCGCGACCGAGCCCAGCAGCTACGCACAATTCCAGCACGACTCCGCCAAGGCTTCCGGCAAGCCGGTGCTGCAATGGCGTCGCCCCGACATCAATCCGGCGACCATCACGCACTGGGACAAGCGGCTGCTCGACGGCCCGGACGTGCTGGTCATGGGCCTTCAGGAGTTCATGAAGGAGATCAAGAAAGCGATCGAACGCAAGAACGCCGCCGCGGAAAAGGAAAAGGCCAAGGCCGAGAAAGTGGCCGAGAAGGAAAAGTCCGGCGATGGCGCGGCCAAGAGCCAGTTCCTGTTCATCAACGCGGATTCGAGCGACAAGGAGGTCACCGACCAGTTGCTCCAGGCGTTCGAGCACAAGCGCGACTGGATCGCCGCCGGTCCGCTGTTCGAGGGATCGGCCGAAGACATCACCAAGGACCTCGACGCCAACCTGATCGATTGCGACACCCTGCTCCTGGTCTACGGCAAGGCCGACGCGCCCTGGATCCGTGCGCAATTGCGCCGCTACAGCAAGATCGAGCGGCAGCGGGGCGAGCCGCCGCGGGTGAAGACCATCCTGTTCGCACCGCCGGCGCCGAAGCCTGAGATCGCCATGTCCGGCGGATTCGCCAAGATCGATTGCCAGGAAGGGCTGACGGCGGACAGCGTCGAAAAGATTGTCGCGGAGCTCCGGCGGTGACCGACGACCTGTTGCAGCGTGCGCCCTACCCCGGCCTGCGCGCCTTCCGGCGCGAGGAAACCGACCTGTTCTTCGGCCGCGAGGACTGCACCAACGCGATGGTCGACCGGCTGGCGGCGACCCGCTTCCTCGCCGTACTGGGCTCGTCGGGCACCGGCAAGTCGTCGCTGGTCCGCACCGGACTGCTCGACTCGCTCGAGCTTGGCCTCATGGCCAAGGCCGGCTCGCGCTGGAAGATCGTCGACTTCCGCCCCGGCGGCTCGCCGCTGAAGAATCTCGCGCGCCGGCTGCTCGAAACCGAGGGCGTCGAAGAAAATCCCGACGTCGCGGCGCAGGACGTCGACATGCTGCGGGCCTATCTCGCACGCGGGCCGCGCGCGGTGATCGAATGGTGCCGTTCCGGGCATCTGCGCGAGGGCGCAAACCTGCTGCTGCTGGTCGACCAGTTCGAGGAGCTGTTCCGCTACCAGGACTATGAAGGCCGCGAAGAGGCCGAGGCCTTCGTCGCACTGCTGCTTGAAAGCGCACGCGAGGCGAACGCCCGCATCTATGTGACGATCACGATGCGCTCCGAGTATCTCGGCGCCTGCGCGCTGATCGAAGGGCTGTCGGACGCCATCAACGCCGGCATGTTCCTGACGCCGCGCATGACCCGGGAGAATTGCCGCGAGGCGATCAGCGGGCCGGCCGAGGTCTGCAACATCGATATCGAACCGGCGCTGGTGAACCGGTTGCTCAACGACCTCGCCAATTTCGCGCCGTGGGACAATCAAGACGGCAGCGACCAGCTCGACCGGCTGATGCGGCGGGCGGACCAGCTGCCGCTCCTGCAATACACGCTCAACCGCATGTGGCAGCGGGCGCATGAACGGGCCCCCGGCAAGCGCGTCAACCTGACCGTCGAAGACTACGTCGCGATCGAGGGCTTGAGCGGTGCGCTCAACGCGCACGCGAACCAGATCTTCGACGACCTCGGCAAGCAGCGCGCGCAGGTCGCCGAATGGGTGTTCCGGGCGCTGACCGCCGGCACCACCATCGCCGACGCGGTGCGCCGCCCCACCCGGCTCAATGACCTGATCGTGGCCTGCGGCGGCGACGAGGCCGGCGTGCGCGCCGTGGTCGACGCCTTCCGGGCGCCCGGCGTCAACTTCCTGGTGCCCGAGCTCGATCCGCATAATCCGAAGCTCGCGCCCGACACCTATGTCGACATCAGCCACGAGAGCTTGATCCGGCAATGGAAGAAGCTGTCGGATTGGCTGGGCGCCGAAGGCCGCGCCGCGCAACAGTGGCGCCGCCTGGTCGACCGGCACGGCAGCGGCGAGGTTCTGCGCGGCCGCGAGCTCGCGAACCTGGTCGCGTGGCGCTCCGAGACCAAGCCGAACGCGGCCTGGGCGAAACGCTACGGCGGCGACTATCCCGCGGTCATCGCCTTCCTCGACAAGAGCCTGCGCGCACGCACCACCAAGCGCGTCGCCGTGATCGCCTCCACCGTCCTGGCATTCCTGCTCCTGGCGGGCTTCGGCATTGACGCGACGCTCCAGCGCAACACCATCTCCAGGCAAAGCGCCGCGCTCGCCAAGCAGACCGACGAGCTCAAAGAGCGGCTGGCCGAAACCGAGGCCGAGCGGGCGCGCGCGCTCGCCAACAAGAAACAGGTCATGGACCTGTTGGAGAACGTGATCTTCAACATCGCCGTGCCGCTCACCTCCACGGATCGCAGCGCCTCGCAGGCGCTGGTGGCGCGGCGCGCCAGCGATACCGCGCAAACCAACAGCGCAAGCGGAACCGATCAAACGCTTGCATCCGGTGCCGAGGAGACCCACGACACCGGCGACCGCACAACCGCCTCCTCGACGCCGGAAGCACGCCCGACTCCCGCGCTTGCCACAGCTTCGATGGCGGTCGAGACGACGCGGCGGCTGGTCAAATTCGATCCCGAGGACATCGAGATCCGCCGGCTCCTGGTGGTCAGCCTCAACGTGTTCGGCGAGGTCAAGCTTCAGGCCAAGGAGTTCGACGCCGCGGAGCAATCCTTCCAGGAAGGCCTCGCGATCGTGCGCGAGATGTTGCGCGCGAGCCCGGACGTCACGCTTTGGAAGGATGATTTCGCCGTTTCACTGATCGGCGTGGCGCGCAGCCATGTGCGCAGGGAACAACATGCCGGTGCGCGCAAGTATTTCGAGGAGGCCGTTGCAGTCGAACGTGAGCTCGGCAAAGGCCGGCCACCGGACCGTCTGCTGAACAATCTACAAATCCATCTTGGAGAGCTGGGCGACCTCTACATCAGGCTGGGAGATCGCGGCGAGGCTCGCAAGGCATTCGAAGAGCGGCTGGAGGTACGTCAACGGCGGCTCAACGCCCTCCCGGGCGACTCGCAACGCATGACCGACGTGTCGATCGCGCTCGATCGCGTCGGCCAGATGATCCGCGATCAAGGCGATGCCAATGGCAGCCGCAAGTATTTCGAAGAGGCCCTCACGATCGACCGCGCGCTGCACAAGCGCTCAATGACCCGGCGGGACTGGCAGGAAAATCTGGTTTTCAGCCTGAGCCGGATTGGCGATCTCGATCGCCAGCTTGGCAGGCAGAGTGACGCGCTGGTGCTCTACGAAGAGGCGATCGTGCTGCAGCGCAGGCTCGCAGCCGATCCGACCGTCGTCGCCCCGCAAGCGACCCTGGCATCGCTCCTGCAAAAAATTGGCGACATCAAGCGCCGCCGTCGCGAATTCACGGCGGCGACCGCCACGCATCGCGAGGAGCTGGCGATCCGCCGCCGGCTGCTGGAGCGCGACCCCAACAGCCTGACTGCAAAGCGCAATGTTTCCAGCGCGCTCGACTATCTCGGCAACACGTTGCGCGAGAACAAAGACATGGCCGGCGCGCGGGCCGCCTTCAACGAGCAGCTCGAACTTGACCGTTCGATTGCCAATGCCGACGCCGACAACATCACGAGCCTGACCGACCTCGCGTGGAGCCTCAACCGGATCGGCGATCTGGACCGCGACGAGTCGAATCATACCGAGGCCGCGAAGTACTACGAGGAAGCGCTTGCGATTCAACGGCGGTTGATCGTGCGCGAACCCGACAGCCTGGTGCGGATGCGCGGCCTGGCATCAGCCGTCAGCAAGCTTGGAGCGGTGCGGGCCCGCACCAACGACTACGCCTCGGCGCTGGCGCTGCACGAGGAGGAGCTGGCGCTGCGCCGCCGGCTGCTCGAACGGGCGCCCGATACCGACAATGACGCGCTGCGCGACCTGTCGCTGGCGCTCGACCGCGTCGGCAACGTGTTGCGGGACATGAGCGATTACCGTGCCGCGCGGAAATATTTCGAGGAAGAGCTGACGATCGACCGGCGTTTCGTGGCGCGGGCGCCCACCAACCTGACCGCCCTCAGCGACCTGCAGTGGACGCTCAACAAGCTCAGCGATTTCGTGCGGCAACGGTTCGGCGACCGCAGCGCCGCGCGTCAATATATCGGCGAGATGATCGGCATCGACCGCCGACTCATCGATCAGGAGCCAAGGAGCCAGGATCGGCACCGGCGCCTTCGGGATGACCTGACCAAGCTCGCCAGCCTGCTCCTGGAAGTCAGCGACCCGGCGGCCGCGCGCGACGCCTATGGCGAAGCCTTCGTCGCCGTCGAGCGCTGGCTCGAAATCGCCCGCGACAATTTCATGAAGACGTCGAACGACGCCAACCGCAACGGCCTGGCGCAGGCTTATGGCGATGCCGGCTGGACCGGACTACTGGCCGGCCGCGTCACCCAGGCCGCCGCTCATCTCGAGGCGGCGCAATCGATCAATCCCGACAACCGCAGGAACATCGTCTATCTCGGCCATGCCAACCTGTTCCAGGGGCGCTATGACGAAGCGATGCGGCTCTATGCGTCGGTCAAGGACCGCACCGACGACGCGAAGCGCAGCTTCGGCCAGCTCATCAAGGAAGACTTCGCGCTGCTGCGACGGCTTGACCTGGCGCGCCCCGAGATGGCGCGGATCGAACGCGAACTCAAGCTCTAAAGACTTCTTGATTGAGCATGATCTTCTCCGAAAACCGGTTCCCACCCCGGATCAAGTCCGGGGCAGGCTTTTTCGGGATCATGCCCTAGGCTTCAGATGACGGGTTGAACGTCATCGCGACGCCGTTCATGCAATAGCGCAGGCCGGTCGGCGGCGGCCCGTCGTCGAACACATGGCCGAGATGCCCACCGCAGCGCCGGCAGTGCACCTCGGTGCGCGGAATCAGCAGCACGTAGTCGCGCGCGGTGCCGATCGCATTCGGCAACGGCTGATAGAAGCTCGGCCAGCCGGTACGGCTGTCGTATTTCGTGTCCGACGCGAACAGCGGCAGCTCGCATCCGGCACAGGCGTAGACGCCCTTGCGCTTCTCGTGATTGTGCGGGCTCGATCCCGGCACTTCGGTTCGATGCAATCGCAACACGTCGAACTGCGCCCGCGTCAGCAGGCCGCGCCATTCGGCGTCGGTGCGCTCGACCTCGAAACGGCCCCTCGCCTCGCTGGTGTCGTAGATCCACCAGAATCCGGCGGCCGATGCGAACGCGGCGCCACCCAGGAGGAAGCTGCGGCGGTTGACCATGCTCACGATCCCGGCTTGCCCCACAGCTCTTCGAGCCGCGCGTCGCGTCCGCAATTGAAGCGGTAGAACTGGTAGCGCACCGGATTCGTCTTGTAGTAATCCTGGTGATAGTCCTCGGCCTTGTAGAACTTCGTCGCCGCGGTGATCTCGGTCTGGATCGGCTGCTTGAAGCGCGCCTGATGCTTCTTCTTGGTCGCTTCCGCGAGCGCGCGTTGCTCGTCGTTATGATAGAAGACGCCGGGACGATATTGGTTGCCGCGGTCGCAGAACTGCCGGTCCTTGGCGAGCGGGTCGTGGTTCTTCCAGAACACGTCGAGCAGCCGCTCGTAGCTCACCACCTTGGGGTCGTAGACCACCTCGACCGCCTCGGTATGGCCGGTGCGGCCGGTAACGACCTGCTGATAGGTCGGATCGACGGCCATGCCGCCGATATAACCCGAGGTCGTGCTGATCACGCCCTCGACCTTGTCGAAATCCGC
>Ga0075420_100000841_pt1 | contig 25368 bp, 19 predicted proteins | sample SoiMetdeltSBSDD4_FD_75296 | JGI IMG/M metagenome (GOLD analysis project Ga0075420, IMG submission 75296) | Bulk soil microbial communities from a Populus tree surrounding site in Tennessee, USA - Soil MetaG P. deltoides SBSDD4 | ecosystem: Environmental > Terrestrial > Soil > Tree plantation...
CGGACCGCCAACCGGCGCAGGCTGTCCCTTCAAGGTCGATACGAAATCGGCAACTTCTATTCAGGGTCGCATACGGAACGTCAGGCCAACCTGTCGATTCGCGTACGACCGGGTCTCTTCCTCTATCTCAACGGCCAGTGGAACACGATCAATCTGCTGGAAGGCAATTTCAAAACGCGCCTCTATAGAGTCACCGGGGAGACACAGTTCACTCCGTTCATGGCCGTCGTCAACACGATTCAATACGATACGCAGAGCGCGGTGCTCGGCTGGCAATCGCGCTTCCGCTGGATCCTCACACCGGGCAACGATCTGTATATCGTCTACACGCACAACTGGCTTGACGATCCCGTGCTGAATCGGTTCGCGACGCTCGACAAGCGGGCCGCCTCGAAGATTCTGTATACCTACCGGTTCTAGCTCTCACGGTTCGCGCTCGCCCTGTCGGACGTAGTGTCCGGCTAGCCAGACCGCCGCGGACTGTCCGTGCACAACTGACACGTCGCGATTTCGTGCATCCGCGCGTCCTGCGATACCATTGGTCTCCGGTACCCCGGGCAACGGTCCTGCCGTCCGCCAACGCGCGCGGCGGCCGTCGGCGCACGTAGCGGGTAGGGTCTGCCCACTTCCCTCCCGGCAGGACTAACCACTAATGAGCATGGTGTGCCCGGGGGTCTTGCGACTCCCCCTGAAAGTCGCTCTGTTGTGTGTCTGCGCCTCGACGGCAGCGGCACAGCAGACCTCCGTAGCCCTGCAGCCGGCCGCAAATCAGCAGAATGCCCAGGGAAATCAGGGCGCCGACAACGGTGGCCGGCGCAGGATGACTGCGCTGCGACTGAACGACGGGGAAACAATCACGCTCGATGGTCGTCTCGACGAGCCGTTCTGGACGAGAGTCATCCCTGCCGGCGACTTCGTCCAGCGTGATCCGGTGAACGGCCAACCCGCGACGGAACCCACGGAGGTTCGGATCGCGTACGACCGCGAGGCGCTGTACCTCGGTGTCACGTGCTACGACTCGGAACCCGACAAGTGGCTCGGATACCAGCGCCGGCGCGACGAAGGAATCAACTCGGACGACGGGTTCGCGTGGACGATCGATACGTTCCTCGACGGACGCACGGGGTACTACTTCGAGATGAACCCCTCCGGGCTGATGGCCGACTCCTACATGGGCATCAACAGCGACAACCGAGAGTGGGACGGCATCTGGGACGCGAGGGTGCTGCGCAGCGAGATCGGGTGGACGCTGGAGATCAAGATCCCCTTTCGCACGCTGACCTTCAACCCGAACAGCGACACCTGGGGCATTAATTTTCAGCGCACCGTACGCCGCAAGAACGAGGAAAGCCTCTGGATGGGCTGGGTGCGCAACCAGGGCGTGCGGCGGATGAACAACGCTGGCTTGATAAGCGGCATCCACGACGTCAGCCAGGGACACGGCCTCGACATCAAGCCCTACGGCCTGGTCACGTCGGCCGCCTCACCCGGACGAGGCAGCAGCGCAATGATCGGCGACGCGACCGGCGGCCTCGATCTCTTCTACAGTCCAACGCCGCAGCTCCGCACGGTCTTTACTGTCAACACGGATTTTGCGCAGACGGAAGTCGATCAGCGCCAGGTCAACCTCACTCGCTTTTCACTCTTCTTTCCCGAGCGGCGTGATTTCTTTCTCGATGGCGCCACGTTCCTCGATTTCGGCAGCGACACGCAGCGAAGAGGTCAGGGCGGGTTCTATTTTGGTGGAAACCAGACCAGCGACGATCAGGTCATCCCGTTTTTCAGCCGGCGCATCGGCCTGAGTGCCGACGCGACTCCGCAGAAGATCGACTTCGGCACCAAGGTAACCGGCCAGATGGGGGCGCAGGACGTCGGCCTTCTGCACGTGCGCACAGGCCGGGACGACGGGTATGACAGCGAGGACTTCACCGTTGCCCGGGTCAAGCGCCGGATTTTCGCGCAGTCGTATATAGGCGCTTTGTACACCCGGCGAGATCCGCGTACGGTGACGGGCGAGGAGCGTCACACAGCGGGCGTCGACTTCTCGCTGGCGACATCGAGGTTCCGGGGCTCACAGAATCTCGAGATGATCGGATGGTTCCTGCACGCCAACCGCCCCGGCACATCGAAAGGGAACTCGGCGTTCGGCGCCGTCGTCGACTATCCCAACGACCGCTGGGTTGCCAAGTTTGAAACCACCGAAGTGCAGGAGGGTTTCGATCCGGCGGTCGGCTTCGTCCGCCGGCTGAGTTACCGCCGGTACGCGCCGCAGGTCGGGTTCCAGCCACGACCCGCAAACAGCTTCGTGAGGCAGTTCCGCTTCGGGGTCACGGTCGACACGATGACCGACCTGCACAACGACGTGCTGACGCGCGACATCGATCTGTCGCTCTTCGGTTTCAACACGCACCAGCAGGACAATCTGTTCGTCAGCGCGATTCGTCGCCACGAGCGCCTCGATGCACCGTTCGAAATCAGCCCGGGGATCATTCTGCCGACGGGCGCCCAGTACGATACGAACCGGTTTCGAATCGTCGCGCAGTCGGCGAACCGCCGGAAGGTCGCAGTGAACGGGCGCATGGAAGTCGGCGACTTCTATTCGGGCACGCGCACCGAGCGGCAGCTCAACCTGTCGCTGCGGCTGCGCCCTGGGGTGTTCCTCTTCCTGAACGGGCAGTGGAACAACGTCAAGCTGGTCGAGGGCACTTTCCGTACGCGCCTGTACCGCCTGATCAGCGAAACGCAGTTCACGCCGTTCATTGCGCTCGTGAACAACATTCAATACGACTCTCAGAGCGCCGTGGTCGGCTGGCAGTCCCGCTTCCGATGGATCGTCACGCCAGGCAACGACGTATACGTCGTGTACACGCACAACTGGCTGGATGATCCTCTCCTCAATCGCTTCGCGACGCTCGACAAGCGCGCCGCCTCGAAGATCCTCTACACGTACAGGTTCTAGCGTACGTACACGTAGTGTCCGGCTTCAGCCGGAGGTCGGCCTTGCGCACGCAGCCGCAGAGCGACACACGCCACGTGGCACCCTTTCGTCCTACGAGAACCGAACGCTTGATACGCAACGCTGCGGACCCATCGGTGGGTCGTGTCAAAGCCGGCCGACTATTCGCGCCTCGATCAGTGCAGCACAAAAACGCCGCAGCGGCCGTTCATACTCAATCCGTCGAACTCCTGTTGGGAGCATCCTCGCTCACGAGGCGTCAGTCGTCGGGCAGCTGCGAGCGTTTTTCCGAGGCGCGAATCGGAGGTCGGCGTGACACGAGCCATCGATGGGGCCGCGCTAGTCCGGCTAAAGGCGGACACTACGTACGAGGAGATCGCGATCAGTGCACGGAGGATGTCGGCGTGCGGTGAGCCGACATGATTCGGGCAATCGCTGCGCTGAGCTGACTCTCGGGCACGTCGAAGGGCCCGCCAACCACCGCTCCAAGCGTGAGCTCCAGCGCAATCACAACCCCGCCGCTTTCGAACGGGCTCACGATCCAACTGAATCCCCGCAGCGCCACGGGACGACGAGGATCGACGTCCGGATGCCTGGCGCGGTCGAGCGCGCGGAGCATTTCCTCGAGAACCGCGCTCACGTCAGCGTCGGTCCACGCCTGCGGCTCACGAGCAACGGGGGCAATCGTCTGCGTCGTGGCGTGATTGTCGCCGCGCAGCCATATCTCGACCGGGAATTCCACTCTGGATAGCGTAATTCAGGTTCTCGGGTTCACGGGTGCTCAGGTACCCCAAGCTGCCTTTCGAGCTCCGTCGGCGACGTGGTCGGGGTCTGGCACGCGAAGTCGCGGCACACATACGCCGTTGCCCGATCTTCACGAACGCGGAGCGCCTCAGTCCAGGGCAGCAGCCTCGCCAGCGCAGCGGCGTTCGAGCTGCTGACCGAAAGCACAACCGCTGTCGGCAGGTAGCGTCCGCGAACGATGGACATGATCTCGCCTGGGTCTGACGATGTCCCGCTGTCACCGGCGATGGCGATTTGAGGTATTCCCATGTAGTGGGTGGACAAAGCGGCCAGCATCATCGGGACGCCACGGCCTGCCGTCGACATCACACCCGCAAAGCCCGCGAACGTGCGCTCGACCTTCTCGCTCATGCCCGGATCCCCGGTAAAGTGCAGCATCGTCAGTAGATTCAGCACCGAGATGGAACTGGCGGCCGGCTCTGCTCCGTCGTATTCCTCTTTGAGGCGCAACAGCACCGATTCATCGGTGCCAGTCGTGCTGTACCATCCTCCACCGATCGGATCCCAGAACATCGCGTCGAGGTGCGCCTGGAGCGCGAGCGCCCACTCCAGCCACGCCGGATCGCCGTCGGCCTGAAAGAGCTCGAGCAAGCCAAAGATTAGGCACGCGTAGTCTTCGGCGTAGCCCTCGACCCCGGCGTCACCACTGCGGAAGCGGCGCAGCAGTTTCCCGTCGGCGGCGTTCCACAAGTGCGCCTGGATGAACCTCGCCGCGCGTTGGGCGACTGCGACGTGTCCCGCACCTGTCTCGAGCGTGCGGCCCGCGCGGGCAAAGGCCGCAATCATGAGACCGTTCCAGGCCGTCAGGATCTTGTCGTCCAGATGCGGTCGCGGCCTACGTGACCTGATGTCGAGCAGCGTCGCCCTCGCTCGTGCGAGCGCACCGGAGACGGCATCGGCCGGCGTCCCCGTCGCCGACGCGATGTCGTCAACCGATCGCGCCGTATATAGCAGGTTTTGCTGCGTGAACTCGTTCTGCGGATCGAACGGGGCATTGCCACCGGGCAGCACGCCGTACCGCAGACGAAACGCTCCCGCATCGTCTCCAAGCGCGGCGCCAATCTCGTCGTCGCGCCAGACGTAAAAGGCGCCCTCGCGCTTGTGTGGCGACGCCTCGTGAGCGAGTTCCGGCGGCACGCTGTCGGCGTCTTCCGCCGAGTAGAACCCACCTTCGGGATGCGTGAGGTCGCGGCGCACGTAGTCGAGCGTGTCGGTGGCCACATCGGCGAAGAATGGATCGTGGGTGATTTGCGCCGCTTCGAGATACGCGAGCACGAGCTGCGCCTGGTCGTAGAGCATCTTTTCGAAGTGCGGCACGCGCCACGCCGCATCAACGGAGTACCTGTGGAACCCGCCGCCGAGGTGGTCACGCATTCCTCCGAGCGCCATCGCCCGGAGAGTTGCGAGCGTCATGTCGCGCGGCTCGTCCGCACCCGTTCGCACGTGCTCGCGCAGGAGGAACAGCAGCTCGCTCGGCCGCGGAAATTTCGTGCCCGCGCCGAACCCCCCGCGTGCGTGATCGAAGGAGCCGGCATAGTCCCGAACCGCGACGTCGAGCACGCTGCTGTCCGGAATGCCTGCGCCGGCGTCACGTCCTCCGAAGGAGCGGAGCCGCTCCACGATGGAGGCCGCCGAGTGCTCCACTCTGCCCCGCTCCTCGCGCCAGACGCGAACGATTTCCTCCAGCACCTCGGCGAATCCGGGCCTTCCCCACCGCGACGTCGGCGGAAAGTACGTGCCGCCGTAAAACGGGGCGAGCGATGGCGTCAGCCACACGCTCATCGGCCATCCGCCCGACCCGGTGGTCACCTGGACGAACGTCATGTACACGCGGTCGACGTCGGGCCGCTCTTCCCGATCGACTTTGATCGACACGAAGTGTTCGTTGAGCAGGCCGGCGAGCGCCGCGTTCTCGAAGCTCTCGTGCTCCATCACGTGGCACCAATGGCACGTCGAGTACCCGATCGACAGAAAGATCGGCTTGTCCTCCCGTCTCGCCTTCTCGAAAGCGGCATCGCCCCAGGGATACCAGTCCACGGGGTTGTCCTTGTGCTGGAGGAGGTAGGGGCTCTGTTCGAGCGCGAGACGGTTGGGCATGAATGCCGACGCGAATTCCTGATTACTCTGTAGGCATCGGACGCGGCGGGGCCATCTTCTGCAGCCGCGCCTTGATCGCCTGGAACTGCTGGCTGTCGCGTGTGCCGCCGGGCCGACGCGCCACTTCTCCCCGCAGCCGCTGGATGCGATCCTGCGGAGACGGGTGGCTCGAAAAGAACGTTTCCACGCTGCTCGGATTGCGTTGCGCCTCGCGCTGAAGAATCTCGAAGAGCTCAACCATCCCCCGCGCGTCCCACCCCGCCCGTCTGAGCAACTGCAGACCCACCTGGTCGGCGTCACGCTCGTCGTCTCGGCTGAACTTCATGAAGATCCCGTTGGTCATGAAGGCGGCCGCTGCCTGCGCCGCGCTACCGCCGGCACCGTTGCCGAGCACGGCGCCCAGCAACCCGAGCCCGAGATTGGCCATCATTCCCTTCGTCAGCTGGCTCGCGGCATGACGCTGGGCCACATGGGCAACTTCGTGCGCCAGCACACCGGCGACCTGTGACTCGTTGGTCGCCGCGTGCAGGACACCGCGGTGGATCCAGATGGGACCGCCAGGCAGCGCGAAGGCGTTGATCTCGCGATAGTCGGCCATCGAAAAAGTGTACGGGTACTTCGGTCCAGAGGCCTGCCGCGCAAGACGTTCGCCGATGCTGCGGATGTAGGCGGTCACCTGCGAATCGCGCACCTCCGGCACCTGTTTGCGCACTTCGGCATTCGTCTCGCGACCGATCTCGATCTCCTGCTCCACCGAGACGAGAGAAAACTGAGCGCTGACAGGCGACGTCGAGGCGCACAAGGCGGTCAGGATCACAACGAGTACGCACGTCGTCATGATGCGGGGTCTGGTCATACTCGAGGCGCAGGCGCGGCGGGTATCTGCTCCGGGCGATGCCGACGAAAACGTGCGTACGCCGCCGTAAATTCGACGCCGTACATCAGGATCACCGACGAGACATACACCCATAGCAAGAATACGACGACTGTCGCGACCGATCCGTGAATCAGCGTGAGCTGCGCGGTCCTACCGATGTACCACGAGAAGCCGCTGAATGCGAGTCTCCAGAGCACGCCAGTCAAAACGGCGCCCACCCAGACGTCGCGAAAGCGCGTCTTCGCATTTGGGATGAAGTAAAAAATCAACCCCACCCCGATAATGAGCAGAATCGTCGCCGAGTAGGTTACGGTCAATGACTGCAGCGCCTGCAACCACTGAAAGCGGGCGAGCATCACGCCGAACCACGACGCCTCTGCGATTTCGACCGCACTTACCAGCAGCAGCGCGACGATCAGCACCCCTCCGCTCGCCACGAGCATGAAGAATGACACGAGCCTGTGCTTCAAAAAACTGCGCTGCTTCTCGACGCCCCAGGCTTCGTTGACGGCGCTGGTCACAGCGCCAAACACCCCGAGCGATCCCCAGATCAATGCGAGCGCGCCGCCCACGCCAATCTGGATCCGCGTCGCGGTGAATGCTTCGAGCTGAGTTTTGACGAAATCCACCCGGGTCGGGAAATAGCGGAAGACGAATGACAGCACTGCGAGGCGGTCCCCTTCGTCGGCGGTTACGGAACCGAGCATCGAGATGACGAGCAGCAGGAAGGGAAAAAGAGAAAGGAGCGCGTAATACGCGATCGAGGCAGCGTGCGTCAGGTCGTTGCCCGTCAACAACCGAATGAGACCGCGCCAAGCCGCCAGGCCCGAAAATCGAAGATCCGCCTTCAAGCGGAGTAATAGCCGGGCGAGCCTCACCTGGTGATTATCACCGTACGTGATGCGGGAACAGTCATTGTCCGGAAACCGGTGCGAGTATGCGTTGAGGGGAAGTCGCCGAGGGGAGCCGGAGGCCTTCAGGCCTCCGGATGGTTGCCGGAGCCTGTTGGGCCTCCGGATCGCGTGGCAACGCGCCTATGACCGGCCGTAGTCGCTGCCGCTATTGCCGCCAAACGAGCCCGGGGTGCTCGACGACCCGCCGGTATAGCCGCTGTCGCTCGAGCCTGAGTAACCGCGCGTTTCCTCCACACCGCGCTGGACCGCGCTGCGGGCCTGCTGCACCATGTCGCGGCCACGCTCGGCCCAGTTGGTCGCCGTCTCGGACGCGCGGCGATATTGCTCCGATGCTCTATCTCCGAAGTGTTTCGCCTGCTCACCAAGCTGGCCACGCAGGTCGGAACCCGACTTCGGCGCGAGCAGCATTCCGAGGCCAGCCCCCAGAACCGTGCCCGCCAGCAGCCCCATCATGAACCCGCCGCCCTCGCCACCATAACGTTCGTAGTCCGCCATGCTCTTCCCCCTTTTCACCCTCACACGTCACAAGTCACAACCACAAGTCACAACACGCGCCTGCGCGCGGTACCAGGCATCCAAGCACCAGGCACCCGTCAGTGCGATGTGCCGCTCGATGGATACTGGCCGCGCGCCGTTTTGAACTCGGACACGGCACGCATCCCTTCGTTGGCCAGGTCGCCGACCTTTACAATCGTCGACTGGAATCGCTCGAACTCCCGCCGCAAATCGTCTACGGCCGGCTCGATCCGATCGCGGAGCCAACGCCCGCGGTCCGTAAAGAAGAGGTAGGCCGCCGCGGCACCGCAAGCCGCGCCCAGGCACGCACCGAACATCATTCGAGAGCGATCTTCCACACGTCCTCCTTCCGGTCCGCCAAGAGCCCAGCCAAACCAGGTTCTCAGCAGAATATGTGTTCCAAAACGAGTGCCACACCGTCCAGGCAGGTTCTTTGTGTGCCGCCCGCCTACCGAACCGCCTGCCCGGCTGCAGCCGCGGCGCGCTGCTGAGCGCGCTGGTCCTGAATGTCGTGCTTCTTCATCTTGCTGTACAGCGTCGGGCGGTAAAGACCCAGAATCTGCGCAGCCTCCTGCTTGTTCCAGTTCGTGCGCTGGAGCGTCTGCAGGATGGCCATCTTTTCGATTTCCGCCAACGTCCGGTGTGGCGGAATCGTGAACTCCTGGGGAGGCGCACCTTCCTCGCGGATGGATTCCGGCAGGTCGAGAGGTTGAATCTCGCCGGTCTTGCTGACGAGGACGGCACGCTCGATCGCGTTTTCCAGCTCGCGTACGTTGCCGGGCCAGCGGTTGCGGATGAGCAGATGGTACGCGGCGGGCGAAATCGAGCGGACGTTCTTCTGATAGCGCTCGTTGAAGCGAGCCAGGAAATGCGTGCAGAGAAGCGGGATGTCTTCCGTACGCTCGCGGAGCGGCGGCACGCGCAACGTGATGGTGTTGATCCGGAAATACAGGTCTTCCCGCAGCTTGCCTTCACGCAGTGCGACGTCGAGGTCGATGTTGGTGGCGCAGATGAGCCTGAAGTCCACGTGCACGAGCCGATCGCTGCCAATCGGCCTGTACTCACGTTCCTGCAGTACCCGCAGGAGCTTCGTCTGCAGGTACGGGGGCATCTCTCCGATTTCGTCGAGCAGCAGCGAGCCGCCCTCGGCCATCTCGAACAGGCCGACCTTGTCGGTGTGCGCACCCGTGAACGACCCCTTCTTGTATCCGAACAGCTCGCTCTCGATCAGGTCCTTCGGAATGGCGGCGCAGTTGATTTTGATGAACGGCCCTTTCACCCGATTCGAGTTGTAGTGAATCGCGTTGGTGATGAGCTCTTTCCCGGTGCCGTTCTCACCCTGAATCAGGATGTTCGCGTCGCTGGCGGCCACGCTTTCCACCAGCTCGAACAGCTCCTTCATCTTCTTGCTCTGCCCGACGATGTTGGCGAAGCTGTATTGACCGCGGATCTGTTCCTTGAGCTGCTTGTGCTCCGCGCGCGCCTGCGTCTGCTCGATGGCGCGGCGGATGAGGTCGATTAACCCATCCTGGCTGACAGGCTTTTCCAGGAAGAAAAATGCACCGGCTTGACCGGCCTCGACAGCGCGCGCGAGCGTGCCCTGGCCGCTGATGATGATCACTTCCGGCGAAGGGTCTATGTCCTTCAGCCGCCGAAGAAGGGCAATCCCATCCAGATCGGGGAGCATCAAGTCCGTGACGACCACGTCAGGCCGCCATTGCTTGAAGATTTCCTCACCGCGGGTGCCGATGAGCGCGGTACGCACCTCATAACCCTCGGCCTCGATGACCATCTTGAGCCACTCGGTCATGGCCGGCTCGTCGTCTATCGCGAGGACGCGGCGGCGCTTCTTCGTCGTTGAGGAGATATAGGAGCTCGACATCTCAGCAAGGCCCCGATGCTAGCACACACCCGTTTTCAATTAATACAGTACGCCATCCCTTGTCGAAAAAGCTTACAGCGTGTACATGATACATACAGAAGAGGCAGATATCGACTGGTCCTATAATGCGCGCCATGGCAGACCGCGAGCACCCTTCACACCCTCCGAACCTGCCTGAGAACCCCTCGCCGGGGGGTTCTCCGTCCCCTCCCGCCCGCACCGACGCCCACGAAGAAGCGATGATCTGCGAGCGATGCGGAAAGGCAGAGATGTACCGCATGCACGCCGTTTGGCGGTGTCCGGCGTGCGGATTCAAGACAGATTGCTGCGGATGGTGAAGTGCATCGCCTGACGAGCCATATCCGCACCGACGCGCCGGAATTCGTCGACAATCACGCCCGCATGACCGGCCTCGTCAAACAACTGCGCGACCGGACGAGTGTGTGCCGCCAGGGTGGCGGGCCCAAGTACCTGGAACGTCACCGCCAGCAGGGCAAGCTGCCCGTTCGCGACCGGATTGACCGGCTGCTCGATCCAGGCTCACCATTCCTCGAGCTGTCGGCGCTTGCCGCGTGGGGGTTGTACGACAACGAGGCGCCTGGCGCAGGGATCGTGACGGGGATTGGACGGGTGTCGGGCCGGGAAGTGGTCATCGTGGCCAACGACGCCACGGTCAAAGGCGGCACTTACTACCCGATTACGGTCAAAAAGCACCTGCGCGCGCAGCAGATTGCTCTCGACAACCGCCTGGCGTGCATCTATCTCGTGGATTCGGGCGGCGCCTTCCTTCCGCTCCAGGCGGAGGTGTTTCCCGACAAAGATCACTTCGGCCGCATCTTTTTCAACCAGGCGCGCATGTCGGCCGAGGGCATTCCGCAGATTGCCGTGGTAATGGGGTCCTGCACCGCAGGCGGCGCCTATGTGCCCGCCATGTCCGACGAGACCGTCATTGTCAAGGGCACGGGAACGATCTTCCTGGGAGGACCGCCCCTGGTGAAAGCAGCCACGGGGGAAGAGGTGTCGGCAGAGGACCTGGGCGGCGCCGACGTGCATACGCGGCTGTCGGGTGTCGCCGACTATCTTGCCGAAGACGACACGCATGCGATCGAGATCACGAGGACGATCGTCTCCACCCTTAATACCAGGAAGATCGTGCCTGCCGACGTGGCGGCGCCGGAGGACCCCGCATACGACCCCGCGGAGATTTACGGCATCGTCAACTGGGACGTGCGAAAGCCGTACGACGTGCGCGAAGTGGTTGCGCGCCTGGTGGACGGGTCGCGGTTTGATGAGTTCAAAGAGCGGTATGGTGCGACGATCGTGACCGGCTTTGCCCGGATTCACGGATTTCTGACGGGCGTTATCGCGAACAACGGCGTGCTGTTTTCCGAGTCTGCGCTGAAAACGACGCACTTCATCGAGCTCTGCAATCAGCGGGGCATTCCGCTCCTGTTCCTGCAAAACATCACAGGATTCATCGTCGGCCGGCAGTACGAACGCGGCGGCATCGCGAAGGACGGGGCGAAGATGGTGCACGCCGTTGCGAACTCCGTGGTGCCGAAGTTCACTGTAATCATCGGTGGTTCGTTCGGCGCGGGAAACTATGCGATGTGTGGCCGCGCGTACGAGTCGCGACTTCTGTGGATGTGGCCGAACTCGCGAATCTCGGTGATGGGGGGCGAACAGGCCGCGACGGTCCTCACGACCGTCAAGCGCGAACAACTTGCGCGAGAAGGAAAGGCCTTCACCGAGAGCGAAGAGGAAGCGATCCGGCGTCCGATTCTCGAGAAGTACGAGGCCGAAGGCTCGCCGTATTACTCGACCGCGCGCCTCTGGGACGACGGGATTCTGGATCCCGCGCACACGAGAGAAGCGCTCGCGCTTGGCATTTCCGCGGCATTCAACGCGCCAATCCCTCCACCGAAGTACGGCGTGTTTCGAATGTGAACGTTGAACGTGTCGTTCACGCGTTGCGATCCGTGTCGTTCACGCTTCTTCGTTCTCGCTTCTCAGTTCGTGTTCACGTTCGGTTCGAGGGTTCGCCGTTCCGATTTCGAACCTGAACACGAACTGAGAAGAGAGAACCTGGAACCGTGAACACCAGGTAATCTGTACTGAGATGTTTCGCCGGTTGTTGATCGCCAATCGCGGTGAGATTGCGGTCCGCATCATTCGTGCGTGCCGGGAGCTTGGCATCGAGTCGGTGGCCGTGTATTCAGACGCGGACAGCAGCGCTCCGCACCGGGCGCTCGCTGACCGGGCGGTGCGGATTGGCCCTGCCCCTGCAGCCCATAGTTATCTGTCTACGGAAGCGGTGCTCAGAGCCGCGAAGGAAACCGGTGCCGAAGCGATCCACCCGGGGTACGGGTTCCTGGCCGAAAATCACACGTTTGCGGCTGCCTGTATTGCTGGCGGGCTGATCTTTGTCGGACCGCCGCCCGACGTAATCGCGTCGCTCGGTTCCAAGATCGCCGCGCGTCATGTCGCGGCGCGTGCCGGCATTCCAGTGGTTCCCGGTGAGACGCCCTCCGATCAGAGTGAAGCCGCCATAGCGGATGCGGCTCGACCGATAGGCTTCCCGGTACTCATCAAGCCATCGGCAGGCGGCGGCGGCATCGGGATGAAAGCGGTTCTTGACGAGGCGTCGCTTCCGGCGGCGATTGCACAGGGCCGTCGTGAAGCGATCGCGGCGTTTGGCGACGGGACGCTGTATGTGGAGCGCCTTATCGATCGCCCGCGCCACGTTGAGGTTCAGGTTCTGCTCGACGGCCACGGCAACGCCGTTTACCTGTTCGAGCGCGAGTGCTCGCTCCAACGCCGGCACCAGAAGATCGTCGAGGAAGCGCCGTCCACCGCGTTGACGTCACGCCTTCGAGCGCGGATGGGCGAAGCTGCCGTGGCACTCGCGAGCACCGCGGGGTATCGCAATGCCGGAACCGTCGAGTTTCTGCTGGAGGGCACGGGTGATGAGGCGCGGTTCTATTTCCTCGAGATGAACACACGCCTTCAGGTCGAGCACCCGGTCACGGAACAGACCACCGGCGTCGATATCGTGCTGGCACAGCTCGCGGTCGCCGCCGGCGAACCGCTGCCGTGGTCGCAGGGTGAGCTGTCGCAACGTGGGCACGCGATAGAAGTCCGGGTCTACGCAGAGGACCCGGCGCAAAACGATCTCCCGCAGGCCGGACCGCTTCTGCTGTACCGAGAGCCGATGATGCCCGGTATTCGGGTTGACAGCGGAGTGGTCGAAGGTGGCGAGATCTCGGTCCACTACGATCCGCTCATCGCCAAGCTCATTGCGTGGGGAGACACCCGCGAACGCGCCAGGCGACGCGCCGTGGCGGCGCTCCGCAACTATCCAATTCTCGGGGTTCGGACGAACATCGCCTTTCTCATCGCCCTGCTGGAGCATCCTCGGTTCATCAGCGGCGATGTGGACACCGGCTTCGTAGACCTGGAGCGCGCTACTCTTGTGGCCTCGTCCGCCGACGATCCGCCTGCCGAAGCCGTCAACGTTGCCATGGCGGCTACTGGAATCGCTGCAACTGGGAACTCTGCTCCGACCAACGTCCCTGATCCGTGGACCATGCTGCGAGGCTGGCGTGGTTGACTTCGACGTCACTCCACTCGGCAACGGCCGGTACCAGGTGTCCGATGGGACACAGCAGCGGCTTGCTTATGCCACTGGCCCGTCAGCATCAAGGTGGGTGTTTATCGACGGCCGGACGTTTGTCGTCGACGTCACCGGCGGCACCGACAGTAAAGTCAGGCGCACACGCGACGATGACATGGGGCTGGCGTCGCCGATGCCGGCAACTGTGGCGTCCGTTCACGTCAGCGAAGGACAGCCCGTCTCACGCGGCGACCTGCTCGTCATGCTCGAAGCCATGAAGATGGAGCTGCCCATCAAGGCACCGCGTGACGGCAGAGTCAGGAAGGTCGCCTGCGCACAGGGAGAGCTCGTACAACCGGGAGTTCCATTAGTCGAGCTCGACTGATGGAGATCCGGCGCTACTATTGGCTGCCGCCGACTGTGACGGCCGGTAGCCGGAGGCCTTCAGGCCTCCGGATGGACAGGGACGCGGAAGGACTATCATGCCGGTCCTCACCGACATCGAGCCAACGACTCAGGATCTCGACGCCGTCATCCGCGATCTCACGGCATCGTGGAAGGCGACGATCAGCGTGCGCCGACAGTCGAAGGAAGACGTCGGCTATCGCGAAATCTTTGTCTCGCTGGACGGGGAGAAGATCGGCGTACTGCAACACGGCGATGTCATCACGCGCGAGATCGATCCGGGCGGCCACAAGCTCCAGGCGCATAACACGCTGTTCTGGAAAACGATCGAATTCACGATTGGCGTCGGCGAGCACGCCAGCTTCAACGCCATCAACCGGGCCGGCTGGGGCACCTATTCGGTGTGGGCGCTATTCATAGGCTTCCTCGGCGCGGGACCCCTGTATTTGACTCTGGAACGACAACCTTAACCATCGATTACCGTTCCCAGGCCCCTTTTGCCCATTCGAGGAACTTCCTCTCGCTCCAGTAATTGACGATTCGGTCCTGTGGGATCGCTGCCAGACGCGCGTGGGCGATGGCGATGTCGGCGAACTCGAGCTCCTGATGCGCGTGCGCGTCGCTGTCGAGTGCAAAGATGCATCCCGCCGCGAGCGCGCGCGCGGCGAGCTCGTAGTGCACATCCTGACGATCCCACGATCCGTCGATCTCGATGGCCACTGCGCGGCGGGCCGCGACCTCGAACACAGCGTCCCAGTCAGCGAGCACCCCAGCGCGGGTGTTGAACCGGCGTCCCTGCGGATGCCCCAGGATACATACGCCCTGCTGTGACACCGCGCGCAGCATGCGTCGTGTCTGGTCGGCGGACGTGCGGAGCTGTGAATGGGGCGACGCGACCACGAATTCGAAGAGCTTGAGCTCCGGCGGCTCCATATCGACCGACCCGTCGGGACGAATGTTGGCTTCGACGCCCTTGAACATGCGGAACCGGCCCGCATAACCGGCGTTGATGCGATCGATCTCGGCGTGTTGCCGCGCCGCCTCCTCCATCGACATGCCCCGAGCGATCCGCAGGCCGTAGGAGTGGTCGGTGATCCCCGCGCACTTGTGGCCTCGCGCCAGGCATGCGCCGGCCATCGAATCGAGCGTTTCGGCGCCATCGCTCCAGACCGAGTGCATCTGAAAATCGCCGCGGTACTGCTCGCGCGATGGAGGGATGCGGCGCGAAAGGATTTCGCGCACCGCTGCATTGCTCAGAAATCCGTGCCGGAGACGCCGCAGCGCGGCGATGTCGTCGGCCTTGCCCGATTCGTCCACGGCGCGTTCGACAAGGCTCGACGAACCGTCATAGACGAGCTCGCGCGCGATGCGATCGGTCGTTGGCCCAATACCGGGCACCGCGCGCAGCGTATTCGATTCGACCAGCGGGGTGATGTGCCGGTCGAGGCGCAGCACAGCCTTCGCCGCGCGCTTGTAGCCCCACGCGCGTTGACTGCGTCCAGCAAGCGCGGCCATGTCGAGGAGCAGCCCCCCAAGCTGGAGGTTCACGTCGCGGGAGCCGGGCATCGGCGAATCGGGCATGCGAGGAGTGCGGCGCGACGGGTTCGATTTGACAATCGCGATCCGAATCTTTCAAATTGTGCAGTTCGCGACACTCACGTCGTCAACGGAACATAAGTGCAAAATGCAATGTGCATAATGCATCGTGCATAGTGCGCGCAAACGTCGCCCACTGCACCTTGCACCATGAGCTAAACAGTGTCTCGTAAGGCAAAGGTCAAAAGTCAAAAGTCAAATGCTGTCACAACTCGATTTGACCTTTGACCTTTGACTCTTGACTTACGCGTTTCTGTTTGGCACCAAGACTGGAGCAAACATAATGGCAACCTTCGCGCGGCATGCTGATGTGGACTGGACAGGGACCCTGATGGAAGGCAGCGGCACGGTCAAGGCTGGTACCAGCGCATTCTCGCTGCCGGTGACATTTCCGAGCCGTATTGACTCGACGGGTGACGACAAGACGACGCCCGAGGAACTCTTGGCCGCGTCACACGCTGTGTGCTACGCAATGGTGCTGACCAATGTCATCGGCAAGCAGGGCGGCAAGGCACGTCGCGTACGCGTCACCGCCACCGTCACCGCCGACAAGAGCGACGCGGGCCTCAAGGTCGTGTCCTCCCACCTGAAAGCTGTCGTCGAAGGTCTGGAGGGAATCGACCGCAACACGATCAACGAGCTCGCGACAGGGGCAGAAAAGGGATGCCCCATCTCGAATGCGATCCGCGGTTCGCTCGCCATCACCGTGGAGGCGCAGGCGGTCTAGCAATTTGTGATTCGTGATTAGCGATTTGTGATTAGGTTCGGCATGCCAATCAGATCCGAACCTGAGAGCCCGGAACCTCGAACCTCAATCACTAATCACTAATCACGAATCATTAATCGATTCATTCGTTCTCCCCTTCGGCCTGGAGCGAGAGGTACCGCTCGTAGCCCATCTCCTGCATCATGTGGAGCTGCGCCTCGAGCCAGTCCACGTGCTCTTCCTCGTCCTTGAGGAGCTTTGAGAACAGTTCCCGCGACTGATCGTCACCTTCGTTGCGCGCGACTTGAATGGCCTTGTTGTACATCGCCACGGCGTTCACTTCGAGCTTGTGGTCCGACTCGATCTGGCCTCGCACGTTCTGACCGACGTTCAGATCGAGATACTCCATCTTGGGCGTCCCGTCGAGAAACAGGATCCGCTCGATCAGCACTTCGGCGTGCTTCATCTCGTCGATCGACTGCTTGCGGATGTACGAGCCGAGCCGGTGATACCCCCAGTTGTGACACATCTCCGCGTGGATGAAGTACTGGTTGATCGCCGTGAGCTCCTCTCGGAGCGCCTCGTTGAGCTCAGCTATCACTTTGTCGTTGCCGCGCATGCAACCTCCTTACGCGATCGTCGGACCGCGCATGTCGCCATCGTACGTGTGCGCCCGCCGCTCAATCAAGCAAAACGCACAATAGGACCGGACATTGCATCCGAGACTCAGTCTCAAGGCGTTCCGAAGTTCGGAACCGAACGTGAACGCGAACAGAGAAGCGAGAACTCAGAAGAGTGAACATAGCGGATCAGTCCGCCCATGACGTCCCTACCTGATGATGCAGTCGGCTACGAAGGCGATAGCCTCTCCAGGCCTGCACCGGGTCGGCCGGTAGAAGGTGATCAGCCGGCCGCAGATGATCACCGCCATCCAGAACGCCAGGGAAAGCGCCCCGTTCAACCTCGCGATCGCAGGGGGTGGGGCTCCAGCCCCCAACGTCTCGACGCGGCGAAACATCGTCACATAGAAGATCAGGACGTTCAGCCCGGCCAGGGCGAGAAACAGCAGCTTGAATTGAAATGCGCGGTTGTACACGTACTGGTTGGCCTCCGCCATCACGAACATCGAGCCTGTGACGACGTTGATCGCGAAGCCAGCCACCGCAAAGGGGACCAGGCGGTGAAAGGCTGAAATCGGCACGCCGCGCCCCAGCCCGAGCAGCCGCAGGTCCCATACGGCGATCGATCCGAACAGCAGCGTCAGGCCGATGAAATGCACGCTCTCGGTTGCCGGCCATCCCCAGCTCGTCTGCATGAACAGGCGCACTGGCGTCACCTGCGAGACCGTCTGCTCGAACCAGTATTGAAATGAGCCCATCAATCACCGCTGCAAAGTAAAAGTAGTTGTGAGTCCTGAGTTCTGAGTTTTGAGTTCGCGCTCATACCTCACAACTCAAAACTCACGGCTGACACCGACAAAGCTCACGTTCACGACGTCGCATCGAGGCGTGAATACGTGTAAGCGAGCAGACGCCCGGCCACAATCGCACCGGCCCAGCACAGGAGCGAGAGCGCGGCGAGCAACCTGGGCGCGTAGGACTGCTGCCTGCGGCGAATCACGTTTACGAGCACGAGCGCGACAGCGATTAGAGTAAGTTTCAGATAAAAAACCGGATTGGTCAGCGCTTTCGTCGGATACCCGATCAGAAGGGCGACGCCCGACGCGGCATTCACCGCGAGGCCGAACCACATGATCCGAAGATAGCGGTCGAACTCGATCGGAATTCTGGGAGCGACCCCGAGGATGCGGAGATCGTGGGCAACGTCGACTCCGGCCAGCACACCCAGGCCAATGGTGTGCGCCGCCAGAATCAAGGGAAACGCGAAAAGCGACGGTGATTCTCGCATCCAGACGCTGAACGACGTCGATTCCAGCCAGATGAAGAACGGGTCGAGCACCGCCGGGATGCTATACCGGTACGGTCGGAACGATGAAGTGCTCGAAACGTACTCCAGCCTCTGTGGCCTGGCCTGCCTTGGCAATCACCCGCGATAGTGTCAGGCGCGGACCTTCATAGAGCGGCGTGTGCGGTTCGCCGCCCGCGACCGGCGACGTCGTCAGATAGAGGTCGCTGACGAGCCCTTCTCGCAACAACGCCGTCGCTGTCCGCCGTCCGCCGACCGCCGAGATCACTTCCAGTCCGCGCCGATGAAGACCGTCCACGGCGATCGTCAGCGAAAGCGGCTCGCCAGCATCGATAACCTCCACCCACGGCCGGCCGGCAAGGCGGTTCCGCATCATTGCCACTGATGACGACCGTGTCACCACGAAGACGCGCAGCGTCGGCTCGGTGAACATGAGACCGCGTTCCACCGGGAGACTCCCGATGCCGCTCACGACGACTTGGGCCGGATGACGGGCGTGCCCAAGACTGAGGCGGAGCGACACGAGCTCGGGGTGCCAGATGGAGAACACCGTGTCCTCGCCGCGCGCGGTCCCTGCGCCCGCCATGACCGCGTCGGCATCGACACGCGACAATCCTTCGTAGATGAGATGCTTGTCAGTCTCGCCCCCACCGAGCGTTGTCGGATCGCCCGCCACGGTGTTGCCGTCGCGCGACTGCACGAACACCAGGCTTGTGACAGGGCGTCTGCCCGAGCCGCGAGACCGGTAGAAATCACCGTCGAAGAGCCGGCGTGTCCAATCGTTCCCAATCGGCACGACCTCTTTACCGGACGTTTCTTCCGCTGCGGTACGAAATCCAGACAACCGGGCCGAAATGGCCAGTTTTTCTCGTTGCTGGCAGTGGATTTCGAAGCGGGTCATAGTTGGCACGATAAGCGCAAGCCGTGCCATAGAATCAACTCGGCAGTCCCCGGCGCCCCGCGCCGGTGCTGCTGCCGGGTTAAACGAGGCAGGAAACGTCATGAGAGCAGCCGTTTTCGTATTTCTCCTGGTTCCCACTCTTGCGCTGGCGCAGGACGCGGCCGAGGTTCGCAAGATGTACGAAGCGGGCCGTTATCAGCAGGTGGTCGAGCGGTCCAACGACGGGTCAGCACCGGCCGTCGTGTACACCGCCGCGCAGAGTCATCAGAAACTCGGCGCCAGCGATCAGGCGCGCGAGTCGTACGGACAGCTCGCGGCGCGCGGAGAGGACGATCCGTGGCATTTCATCGGGATGTCCGGGCAGCAGTTGCTGGATGGGCAGATTGACGCCGCGGCTGAATCAGCACGCCAGGCCGTCGCCGTGGCCGGCAATCTTGCAGAAGCGCATTTTCAACTCGGACTGGTGCTCGCCAAGCGAGAAGACTGGGCCGGTGCGGCCGATGCATTCGACCGAGCAGCGGAGCTGAACTCGAATATGGCGTACGCCCACTACTACGGCGGACTGATGGCCTATCGAGCGGGCCGGCCCGCGCGCATGGCAAACGCTTTCGAGCGGTTCCTCCAGCTGGCCCCCGAGGCGCCCGAGCGGCCGGAAGTGATGTCGATTATGCGCACGGTGCGCGGACGCTAGGACTTCAAGGCACAAGTCACGAGGCTCAAGTCACAACACGATTTGTGACTTGTGACTTGTGACTTGACGACGACGGGCCCGGCTAAAGCCGGACACTACGTTCGAGGCATTCGCGGGTCCGGCTAAAGCCGGACACTACGGCGGGACGCTACGTCAGAAGATTTGCCCGATCCCGAACGTCCATCTTCCTGAGCCCGGTTCCGGCATGCCCCAGATGACCTTGCCGTAGTCCACACGCAGCAGGGCGAAGGGCGTATTCACGCGAAGACCAAACCCGATCGATCCCACCAGGTCGCGCAGGCTCGCGTCGCGGGGTTTCGCAAAGACATTGCCCGCATCGATAAACGTCACTCCGCGCAGCCACCGGTAGATCGGCATCCGCATTTCCTGGTTGAGCACGATCATCGTCTGTCCGCCGGCCGGCTCGCCTGGGTCGAAGATGCTGCGCGGGCCGAGGCTGTTTTCCGGCACGCCCCGGACCGTGCGCGAACCGCCGGCAAAGAACATCTCCTGCCGAAACACATCGCTACCACCTAAGGGGAGCATGAGTCCCCAGCGTGCAGCGGACGCTAACACCACGCTGCGCCACGCGCGGAAGTAGTACGCTTGGACAAGCTCGCGAACGAACGTGTCACTGGATCGTGCAGCCTCAGCTGGAGTGTCGACGCGTCCGTAGTCGAAACTCGACGAGACGAGCATCCCACGCGCGCTGTCCAGTGGGTCGTCACGAGTGTCCCAGACTCCCGCGTTGTTCCAGCGGGTGGTGTTGAGCTTGATGTCGAATGCCAGCGGGTTGTCCTCGAGGCTTCGGGTGTCGAACGTGTGGTTCCTCCCGAACGAGTACGAATACGACAGACCCAGATGTGCGGCGACGCGCGCTCGCTGCTCCCACGTAACGCTGGTCTGGTTTATCACGAGTGAGGTGGCCTGAATTTCCCGGCGTGATCGCTCGGCGACCAACGACGACTCGATCGGCAAACGCAGGAATGTTGGCGCGTTCCCGAAGACGCGGCCGCCCTGCTCGCGGCGTTGCAACCCCAGCGCTGTGCCAATGGTGATCGCCCGCCCGAACACCGTGCGTCGAGTAAGGTCCGCGGAAAACCCTGGCACCAGCTCCCGGCCGGTCGGGTTATCCTCCGGGCGCTCTTCCGCAACCACGAAGCCATAGCGCAAGCGGACCGCGGGCCACTCTTCCACCGTCACACGAATGCGCATCGGCGTCACGTCGTCCCCCCGGGTCGACTCGCCGGGTTCCGACGTGATGTCGATTCGACGGAACAAGCCCGTTTCGAACACGCGCGTCCGCGCCTGCAGCACTTCTTCGGCCCTGAGCGGTTCGTTGATCGGCAGGTCGACGGCGCGAAGGATGACATCCGAATCGATGGCGCGGTTCCCGACGATCACTATGTCGCTTAGAACCTGTCGCGGACCGTGCCCAATGACGAACGTAACTGGGACCTGCGGCTGCTCGATATCGATGTTCGCTCGAACCGTGACTGTGGCCGTCGCGAATCCTTCACGACGAAGGGCCGCTAGCAACCGACTCCGCGCTGCCTCGACCGCGTCAGGGTCGTATGGCACCTCTGGGTCGAGCGCGAGGGCCTCACGCAATGGGTCTTCTGGAATCTCGGGCGTGCCTTCCAATTCCACGCGAGCAATCGTGAACAACGGTCCCGAATCGACATTGACTGGCAGCGTGGCTGTTGAATCGGCAAACAACGGCATTCCGGTGGCGACCTGCACGCGCACGTAGCCACGGCGGCGAAGGTAGGCTTCGACTTCGCGCGCCACAGCCTCTGGATTCGATATCGCCCGCTCGTCCAAGTCACGTGTGTCCAGATCGGTCGCGATTTCATCCGCCAGAGGCTCGGGCACCCCCGCGATGCGTACCACCGTCCGCGTGCTGCGCGGCCCGGGCTCGACGACTATGTCGAGCGTCTTCACCCTGCCATCGTTGCGGGTACTCGCCTTGACGGCGGGCTGCAGGTAGCCCCGGCTCGCCAGATCCTCGCGTACGGCTTGCGTCGCCTCATCTATCAGAAATTCATCGAACACCGACTCGACCCAGGCCGTCTCGAGCCGCGACCGGAGCGCGGACCCCAGATCGATGCCCGTCACCGCGATCACCGTTCGCGGACCCGCAGCGATCTCATATGCGAGCGCAACGCTTTCGCCCTGTTCCATTCGCCGTGCCGTGACGCGCGCAGTGAAGTAGCCCTCGCTTCGATACAGCGTCTCCAGTCGATCCCGATCGGTTTGCCACTCGGCAAAGTCAAACGTCTCTCCGGGACGCAACCGAAGTGTCGCGCGCACGCGCATCTCAGGCAGTGCGAGATCTCCCGAAACGTCCACGGTCGCGACCCGCAACGTCGGCCGCTCGGGCGGACGCGCGTCGATGGAAGGCGCTCTAGTACCGAAGGCGATGTCATGCCGCAGCCCATAGGAGCGCAAGTCCGCGTCATCCGATACAACGCGTAAATCGAGACCTCGGAGTGGAAGGTAATCGATAATCCACGTTTGCGCGTCGCCGTCGCGCAGACTCTGGGAAAACGTGAGGTCGAGGTTTGGCGCGACGTTCTTGCCGAAGGTCACCCTGTTGGTGGGATCCTCCTTGGTGGTGGCTACTTCAGTCGGATCGCGGCGCAACGTCTGATTTTCGACGCCGCCAAGCCTGATGGTGTCGAGCCCGACGGCGCGACTGGCAAATCCCAGCACCTCACCGGAGAAATTGCCCAGAACTTGTGTACCGATCAATGCCGCGTCGTCAGACGCGAGACTCTCGAGAGGCCGTCCCGTGAGAAGCAGCGAAGCCACCTCCGCCTGACCGAGCTCGGGGGCCGACGTTGAGCGTAGAGCAACGCTCGGACTCTCTACCGGCCCCGTAATCGTGACCTCGATGTCTTCACCGCCGGCTCTGGTTGTCGCCCGGACATTCACAACAGGTTCAATGGCAGCCGAGTTGGAGAAATCAATCGTGCCGGAGTCGACGGCGTACACGTTGCGACCGACGAATAGTTGACCGCCCTCGCGCAGCTCCGCGCGTCCTGACATCCCGGGCGTCTGCGCCGTACCGACGAGACGCAGGTCCGCTCCCAGCTGAAGCCGCCCGTAGTTGTTGTCAACAAGGATGTCCTCGTCGGTGATCACGCGAATGTCGAGCGCCAGCGCGTCGAGGAACGGGGACGACTCGGCGTCGGCCGCCAGCTGCTGCGCGCGCAAGGTCGCGAGCAGCTGCGTCATGACGGCCATCGGCTCGCGGTACGCGCCGCGAAGCACCGTGACGGTGCCCGACAACTTACCTGAGGCTGCATCGCTGGAGGTGGCAGGCGGAGCTCGGAACGTGAAATTCAGGTCGGCATCGAGCTCGCTGCGCAGTCCCTCGGGATACTCGACCGCCATGCCGCGAATACCGGTCGACAGCTGAGCCTGCAGTCCCTGATCCGAGGCGTACTCCACCGTGCCGCCACCGGTGACCGCTCCACCATTTGCTGATCCGGTCAGCTCGGTAATCCGCGCGGTCGTTCCGGTCAGCACTGTTCGAACCGAAAGGTCCGACACGATCACACGAGGGTCCGCCAGCCGCAGCTCGCCGTCTGTCACCACGACGTCACCATCGACGCGCGGACTGTCGAGCGAGCCTGTGATCGACAGGCGTGGCTCGAGCCTGCCGGCCGTTGTCATACCTGCGGCGCGCACGAACGGCGTCAGCAGCCGCAGGTCCAGCGTGCCGTCAGCCATGAGGGCGGCCTGCCGATCCTCGAGGCCCACCTGGCCGCGAACCGTCAGGGTACTGCCCTGCCCGATCCATTCCCACGCTTCCACGCGGGCGACGCCGTCACGAGCGACGATGCGAGTCGGTATGCTCTGCGTGAGAGGCAACTCTGCGACACGAACGTCGAAGCGGTCGATCCGCAGCTCACCCGTAAGGTCCGCGAACTCCAGCGTCGGCGTGGCGGCTTCGAGTGTGGCGTCAATCGTCCCCGACAGCTCATCGAGCGCGGCTCTGTCTACAAACGGCGCGAGGACTGCCGGCGTGAGATTGGTTGCGCGCGCCTTGACTACAGCGAGGTCTCCGCCCGGCGCGGCCGCAGCACCGCCGCCGACCACCGCCAGCCGGTCGCTGAACATCGACAATGGCGCCCTGCCCGTGGCTGAGAGTTGTCCGCCTTCGTACTCTGCGGAGCCCTCGCGCAGCTCGACCCACCCATTTTCGGCGTGTGCCCGAACCGTCAAGCCAGTCACCGGCGGGCCATTTTCCAGTGCGACCGACGCCGGGCCAACCTCCAGATCGGCGGACACGACAGGCTGCTGAATCGTGCCTGTCACGCGTGAGAGGAGCGCGACCGGACCGTCGCCGCCTGTCACCGGCAGCTCGGTCAGCCCCAGGGCGGCCGCCGTGCGCACCACGTCGTCCACATTGCCTGTCACAGTCATCAACGCGGCAGGTTCGTCCGGCGCGGGCTCGAACACCGGGAGCGCTCCAGACGCCGACACGGCGAGAGCACCGGCGACGACGTCGAGCCGATCGATGTGAGCCCGCTCGTCCTCGTACCGCACGCGCGCAGGGCCCGCGAGCTCCACCGGGAGGTCGCCCGCAGTGGCTTTCAGTGACGCAATATCGACGGTCGCAGCGCCGGTTCGCCACGCCTCGAGCGGCAGTTCGGCATGGACCGTCAGGGTTGTTGTCCCTGTGACGGTTGTAGGAACGCTCACGTACTTCAAGACACGCGACAGATCCAGTTCCTCGACGTTCGCGTCAATGCTGGCTTGGTACGGCGATCGGATTTCAATGCGACCGCTGGCGCTCGTCGCAAATTCCGGCGCCTGTGCCTGGATGTGAGCGATCTGGCCATCGAGCTGGACCGAGGCGTCAAGGCTCCCCAGCGCGATTTCGCCCCACATTCCGTCGCGCAGCGTCACCTTGCCGGTACCGCGTGGGCTGTCCACGGTGCCTTCACCCGCGAAGCTCAAGTCAACCGAGCCGGCCAAGGGCTGATCTGCGGTTGGGGCAAACATCCACTGCGTACCCTGGAGAGTCGCGGTATAGACGTTGGTGCCCAAGTCGTACGTGCCGCTGCCGGTCAGGAGGCCCGAAGTTGACGGTTGGCTGGCCGACAACTCATCGATGTCGACTCGCATGCCCGTGAGCCGACCCACGGCGCGCAGATCTCGCAGCGGCTGATCGACGGCGATAGCATCTGTGGCCTCGATACGAAAACTCAGCTGTGGCCGCACCGGACGCCCTGAGAAATCCAGCTGCACGAGCGGGGCGTCGAACTGGGGCGCGCTGGCGCTGTGGACGAGAGCCCGTCCCTCGACGGTAGGATCGCCAAGCTCCCCTGCCACCCGAATGTCGCCCTCCAGCGTACCGCTCCGCACTACGTCGCCCTCGATCGCGGCGACCTTGGTCACCCGCAGGACTTCGACCAGCGCAGGTAAATCGGTTTGCTCGACCTGCGCCGTTCCTTCGATCGTGCCGTCCAG
>Ga0075420_100000843_pt1 | contig 25341 bp, 25 predicted proteins | sample SoiMetdeltSBSDD4_FD_75296 | JGI IMG/M metagenome (GOLD analysis project Ga0075420, IMG submission 75296) | Bulk soil microbial communities from a Populus tree surrounding site in Tennessee, USA - Soil MetaG P. deltoides SBSDD4 | ecosystem: Environmental > Terrestrial > Soil > Tree plantation...
CTCCGAGCCGAGGCCAAGCAGGTCCCGCGCGGCCGCGCCTGGTACCTGCACCGCTTCGCTCTGAGCGACCTGAGCATTCGGCTCGCGCCCTTCCGCGATTGACGCGACCGCAACCGGCAAGGGTGCCGGCTGTGTGCGCTGACTCACAGAGACATATACCCCCCAGGGGTATAACTCCGCTCGATCCCGACTACAGGAGCAGAGATGGATCACGAGTCAACAGCAGGCAGCAGCGGCGTCGAGGCCTCGAGGGGCGCCAGCAAGCGCGCGTTCGCTCGTCATTTCGGCGAGATGGTTCTGGCGATGCTCCTGGGCATGCTCGTGCTGGGCGGAGTGACGGCGCTGGCCTTTGGCCTGTCCGGAAGCAGCCTGTCCGACCAACCGGGCGGCACCCAGGTGATGCTGATGGGATTCAACATGACCGTGCCCATGGTTCTCTGGATGAGCTACCGCGGTCACTCCGTGGCCCGCAACGTGGAGATGGCGATGTCGATGATCGTGCCCAGCCTCGCCGCCGCAGCGCTCGCATGGGCTGGAGCCCTGGAGTCTGGGGCGGCCCTCGGCGTCCAGCACGCGGTCATGATCCCCGCGATGCTCGGCGTGATGCTGTGGCGCTACGAGGAGTACTCGCACCCCGATTGAGAAAGGGGCCGCAGGGTCGCTCAGCTCTACTCCTCGACGTTGAAGCTGAACATCATGCCGCTCTCGTGGTGCTCGGCGATGTGGCAGTGAGCCATCCATAGGCCGACGTTCGTCACGTCGAGCAAGATGTCGACCGTCTCCCCGGTCCGCACGAGCACCGTGTCCTTCCAGACCAGGTTCGGCTCGGGCACGCCGTCGCGGCTCAGAATCAGGAAACGTCCCGCCCCGTGCACATGGAACGGATGGTGCATCGGGTGGTCCCCGGCCATCTCGTTGAGCAGCCGGATCTTCACGCGGTCGCCGACGCGGAAGCGCCAGTCGATCGCCACGTTCTCGGCGCCCGTGTCGCGATCGACAAGCTTCCAGCGCATGTTCGCGGGCGTCGTCATCCGGTTGACGTCGACCATGTCGTCTTCCCACTCGATCCCGCCGGCCGTGGCGTGGCCGTGCTCGTGCCCGTGGTCGTGGCCGGCTCCAGCGTCGACGAGCGCTGCCGGCACCAGCTTCATCTGGCACTTCGGGCAGTGGCCCGGCTCGTCGCTCACGATCTCGGGATGCATCGGGCACGCGTAACCGGCGCTCGGCGCGGCGACCGCCAGCAGCTTCATCGCGCATTTCGGACAGCTGCCCGGCTCGTCGCCCAGCACCTCTGGGTGCATCGGGCACTGGTAGACGACCGGCCCCTCGGGCGCCTCCATGTCCATCTCGGCGATGAACGCGAGCCTCTTGTCGGGCTCCGCGTCCTGATAGGGAGCGATCCGCTCGCGCTCGGCGACCATGTCGGCGTTCGTGCGAAGGACATCGAACTGCTCCGCATACGACGGCTCGATCCGCTCGTCGCGCACGTGGATGGCGGCCAGCGGGTAAACGCGCTCGGGCGTGCGGTGCTCGAGCGTCAGGTCGCCCGGATTGTCGAATAGGATGTCCACGACCACGCGCTCGGAGGGCGCGAGCACCACGTCCTCGACGAACTCCTCGTGCTCCACGTGGCCGCTGTCTCCGCCGACGAGCTTCATGCGTGCGCCCGGCAGCGCGACCTTGAACGTGCGCGTGTTGGCGGCGTTCGTGAAGTAGAGCCGGACGACCTCGCCTAGGTGGGCGTCCAGGGACAGGCCGGTCTCGCCGCCCACCAGCAGCACCTCGCCGAAGCGCCCCATGGCAACGTGGGTCGTCTCGGTGCGGCTGAACGGCGCGACCTTCCCGTCCTCGAGCAGGATGTCGTCGAGCGTCAGCGGGAGGTCCCTGTTGGCGGGCGCCCAATAATCGGGGTCGGCCGGCGTTACGAGACAGTTGCCGTAGAGGCCGAGCTCCTGGCCGTAGTCCTCGCGGATGTGCGGGTGATACCAGTAGACGCCCGCATCCGGGAAAGTCACCCGGGCCGAGAAGCGCCCGCCGACCCGGACCGGGGTCTGCGTCTCGTGGGTGCCGTCGTAGCGGTTCTCGAGCCGCAGCCCGTGCCAATGGACGGTGGCGTCCATATCGCCCTGGTTCTCGATGTTGACGACGATCTCCGCGCCTTCCTGGACCTGGAGAACCGGTCCGGGGATCGAGCCGTTGTAGGCGAGCATCCGCACGGTGTCGTCGCCGATGCGCTTGGCGACCGGCCCGATCCGGAGGTTGAACTCATCGCCGTCTGAGAGCTCGACCCGCTCGGGCGCGTGCGCCTCGGGCAGACCCTCGCCGTCGGTGGGGAAACGATCTGGAGTGGTGCTCATCTTGCGCTCCTGCAATTTCAGTTGGAGGTTGACGCGGGCGCGGCGGCGGTCGTCTCGGCGATCTTCGCGGCGATATAGGCCGCGTCGTCTTTGACCCAGCCCAGCAGCGCCGAGCCCCTGGTGTGCTGCCATAGCTGCCCGAGGAGGTAGAGGCCGGGCGACGTCGTGACGCCGCGCTCGTGCAGGGCGCTGCCGCTGTCACCGAACGCCGGGGCATCGATCCAGGAGTGGTCGACTCGGAAGCCGGTTGCCCAGATGACGCCTCGAACGCCCAGGGCGGCCCCGTCGGCGAAGCTGACGGTGGATCCCGCCGCGGCGACGACGCGGCCGTGGAGCTCGATGCCGTGCCGGCGTGCGCGACGCGGATTCGATCCAATCAGCGTGTCCTCGCGCTTCCGCATCAGCTTGCCGATTCGGGAAGCCGTCGTCTTGCGGATCAGGCCGGTCGCATCGAGATACCAGAACAGATCACGCCCGAGGATGCGCTGCGGCAGCGGCGTCTGGCGCGAACCGATAGCGAGATGCACCTCGCGGGAGGCCGACAACTCCTCCGCGATCTGAAAGCCGGTGTTGCCACCGCCGACGACCAGCACGCGGCCGTCCGGTACGGACTCCGGGGAGCGATAGCCCGTGCTGTGCATCTGCACGACGTCGTCGCCAAGGTTCTCGGCGATCCGCGGGACGAATGGCGTCTGGAACGGCCCGGTCGCGATCACCACCTGCCGCGCCTCGTAGGCACGGTCATCGAGCTCCACGACGTAACCGTCGTTCTGCCGCCGCACCGCGCGGACGCGGCTGTTCAGCTCGACAGGAAGATTGAACTCGCGCGCGTAGTCGGTGAGGTAATCCGCCACCTCGTCCCGCATCGGATAACGATCCGGATCCCCGGGGAACTCCATGCCAGGCAGCGAGTCGTAGCGCGCGGATGTGAAGAGCTTCAGCGAGTCCCAGCGCTCGCGCCATACGGCCGCCGGCTCTTCGGCGGCCTCCAGAATCGTGAAGTCGGTGCCCTGCTGGGCGAGGAAGTAGCCCACGGCCAGGCCTGCCTGGCCGCCGCCGACCACGACTACGTCACGGTGGTTGGTGATGGTGCTGGTCATGATCCTTATCTGAGGGACCGCCCGAGTGAGTCGATGCCGGCGGATCCCGTCCGGGCTGCGAGTCCAATCGGGCAACGCGTCCCGCGCGAGCCTAGAGCCGACGAGGACAAGCGCCTACGGCCGTGGGGCGGGGCCGCAAGCCGAAACCCAGTCGTCCCGCCCCGCCCTACGCCGGCGTGTCCGCCTGCTTTCGCTCGCGCTCCTGCTCGCGCAGCTCCACGCGGCGGATCTTGCCGGTGAGCGTCTTCGGCAGGTCGTCCACGAACTCGATCTCGCGCGGGTACGCGTACGCCGAGAGGTGGTTGCGCACGTGCTGCTTGATCTCGTCCGCCAGCTCGTCGGATGGGTCGTGGTGGCCGGCGAGCACGATGAACGCCTTCACGATGTCGCCGCGGCGGGGGTCGGGCGAGGCCACCGCGGCGGCCTCCTTGACCGCCGGGTGCTCGACGCAGGCGGACTCCACCTCGAACGGCCCGATCCGGTAGCCGGCGGAGATGATCACGTCGTCGGCGCGGCCGGCGTACCAGACGTAGCCGTCCTCGTCGACCGTGGCGGCGTCCTTGGTGTGGAACCAGTCGCCGCCGAAGACCTCCTCGGTGTCCTCGGGCCGGTTCCAGTAGCCGAGCGGGTAGTGCGGGTTCGAGCGGGCGCGCAGGCAGATCTCCCCGCGCTCGCCGGTCGGGAGCGGCTGCTCGTCCTCGTCGAGGATGGCCACCTCCCAACCGGGCATCGGGCGCCCCATCGACCCCTCGCGGACCTCGACCGTGGGGAAGTTGCCGCACAGCGGGTAGCTCTCGGTGAGCCCGTAGTAGTCGAGCACCGTGAGGCCGAACTGGTCGCGGAACCAGCGGATCACCTCGGGGTTGAGCGGCTCGCCGGCCGAGCAGGTCACGCGTAGCTTGTCGAGCGGGTAGCGCTTGCCGGCGTCCTCCACGCCGGTCATCGCCCGCAGCGCGGTCGGCGTGGTGAAGATGTTCTCCACCCCGTGCTTCGAGAGGAAGCGCAGGTGCTCCTCGGGGTCGTAGCCGCCCTTGCGCGCCTGCACGAGCGCCACGGCGCCGTAGCGCCACGGCCCGAGCAGCGGGCAGATCCCGGCGGCCCAGGCCCACTCGCCGGAGCCGTGGAACAGCTCGCCGTCGCGCACGTCGTGGCAGAACTCGAACTCCTCGTGCGCGAGCAGGTAGCGATGGGCGTGCAGGATGCCTTTGGCCATGCCGGTGGTGCCGGACGAGTAGTAGAGCTGCGCCGGGTCGTCCGCGGCGGTGTCCACGGTTTCGAACTCGGTGGAGGCGGCGGCCATCTCGTCGAGCAGGCCGTCGTCCAGCACGAGCACCGTCTCGGCCAGGTGGTCGGGAATGCGCCCGCGGTTGGCCGCGTTGGTCACCACGACCTTCGCCTGCGAGTCGCGCAGGCGGTGCTCGATCCCCTCATCCCCGTAGAGCACCGAGAGCGAGAGAAGGATGGCTCCCGCGCGGTAGGTGCCGATGAAGGCGGCCGCGGTCTCGGGCAACGAGGGCAGCAGCGTGGCGACCCTGTCCTCGCGCTCGACCCCGTGCGCACGGAGCACGCTCGCGAACCGGTTCGACAGGTCGCGCAGCTCGCCGAAGTGCACTCGCCGCTCGGTCCCCGTCCAGTCCTCCCAGACCATTGCGAGGCGGTCGCGCGGGTGCTTGTCGCACACGTCGTGAGCGATGTTGTAGCGCTCGGGCACCTCCCAGCTGTGCCCCGCGCACATCTCGTCGTAGCTGCCGAGCTCGTAACGTCTCATGTCTCTGCAAATGCCCGGACCGGGAAGGTCCCGAACGCTTTCACCTTGACCGGCAGCGCGTAGAGGCGCGCTCCGGACGCGGGCAGCGCCTCGAGCCCGGTCAGATGCTCCACGATCGGCACCTCCTCGCGCCGCGATGGTGCCACCTCGCCGGCGCCTGGGGATGGTCGTGCGATCGACGTGAATATCCAACGTGGATCGCACGATCGACGACGCGAGATTCGCTCGCGCGCCGCCCGGCTCAGACCCGCCGCACCGACAGCGCCGCGGGCACCGCGGCGCCCGTGAGGATCGCGTCGGCCACGATGCGGGCCGTGGCGGGCCCGGTCGAGATGCCCCAGGGACCGTGGCCGGCCGCCACCCAGAGGCCGTCGATGCCGGCACCGATGAGCGGCCGGCCGTCGAGCGACTGGGGGCGGGCGCAGGCCCGCAGGCCGCGGATCTCGGCGTCGGCGAGCGCGGGCAGGAACGGCACGCCGCCGCGCCGGATCGCGCCCGCCCAGGCGTGCGGGTCGGGCTCGTGGTCGAGGAAGGTCGAGCCCACCGAGGTCACGCCGTCAGCCGTGACCGCGCTGAACACCGTACCGCCGGGCCGGTCCACGGTGCCGGGGCCCGCGGCCACCGCCTCGACGCCGGCCTCCTCGACGACATGGCGCGGCGGGTGGGAGAGCTCGACCTCTACCACCACGCCCCAGACCGGAACGATCGGCCGCCAGCCGCCGGTCGTGTCCACCACCTCGGGGGTCCACGGACCGGCGGTCACGAGCACCGCGTCGGCGGGCCGCCGCACCCCGGCGGCGATCACCCCGCGGGCGCGCCCCGACCCGACCCAGGGCCACGCCACCTCGTGCTCGCGGAAGACCACGCCCAGGGCGTGTGCCCGGCGCGCGAAGGCCCGCGTGGCGGCGGCGGGACGGACGGGGTAGCCGGTCTCGAGCCTGCAGCCGTAGAGGCCGCGCCCGAGCGCCGGCTCGAGCTCATGGACCTCGTCCGGCCCGAGCAGCTGCGGCGAGAGCTCCGGGGTATCGCGCCCGATCTCGAGCGCCGGCCCGGCCAGCTCGGCCGGCTTGCGGGCGAGCATCAGCACGCCCACCGGGTCGTCGGGCAGCCCGAGGCCCTCGAGCTCGCGGTAGAGCGACAGGGTCTCGGCGTGCAGGCCGGCGAGCACGCCGTCGAACGGATGCTGGACGACGCCCGAGTTGCGCCCGCTCGCCCCGGCGGCGACCTCGTCCCGCTCGAACACCTCCACCCGGGCCCCGGCCTCGGCCATCAGGGCGGCGGCCGCGCAGCCGACGATGCCGCCCCCGATGATCGCGACGTCAGGGCTCACTCGCCGCTGGCGTAGTCAACGATCGACTTATCGATCAGCCACTCCACGGGAGCTTTGTCGTCCGTGTACACGGCCCCGCCGCGGAGCCGTGGCTCGAGCCGCCGGGCCGCCTGGAGCGCGGTGCCGCGCAGCTCAGGCGTGAGGTCGGGCACGGCGTCGCGCAGGCGCTCGGCCGACAGCGGGCGCTCGCTCGCCACGATCAGCGTGTTGGTGTCCTCGATCGGGTCGCGCACCACGTGCGGGAAGACCTCGCCGATCGTCGCCGTGAGCACCTTCTCGAGCTCGTCTTGACCCTCGGGATGGCCTGCGTTCACGATCAGCACCCCGCCGGGCGCGAGCCGGTCGCGCACCGTCTCGAAGAACTCCACCGTGGTGAGGTAGAAGGGGATGTAGGGCTGCCGGTAGGCGTCGACCGAGATCACGTCGTAGTTGGCGTCGATCCGGCGCAGGAACGGCCGCGCGTCCTCGTGGTAGAGGTGCAGGCGCGGGTTGTTCATGTCGAAGTACTCGCGCCCGATCTCGGACAGCTCGGGATCGATCTCGACCCCGTCCACGCGCGTGCCGGGGAAGAACTCCTCGTACGCGCGCGAGGTGGTTCCCGCTGCGTTGCCCAGGATCGCCACCCGCCGCGGCGGCTCGTCGCGGGCGGCGAACGGCAGGACCAGATGCCCGTCCCAGACGTCTCCGGTGAGCACCGAGCGCGGATCGCGCGGGCCGCCCGGCCCGGGGTCGCACTCCGCCTCGCAGATCGAGTGCTGCGCCTGCCCCTCGTTCAGTTCGAGCGTGCGCGTGCCGTCGTCGTACTCGATCACGCGCGCGTACTGGTACTCGGTGTCGGTCTCGTGGATCACGCGGCCGCTGCCCTCGGTGTCGGCCTTGAGCGTGCCCACCGGCAGCGCGATCAGCGCCGCGATCGCCGCCGGGGCGAGCGCCCAGCGCTTGACCGGCCGCAGGCCCGCGACCGCGATCAGCGCGATGGCGAGCGCGAAGATGAGGAACGTCCTGCGCGTGCCGACGAGCGGGATGAAGAGCAGCGCCGACAGCAGCGTGCCCACGAGCGAGCCCGCCGTGGAGAGCGCGTACAGGCGCCCGGCAACCGTGCCGGCCTCCTCCACCGAGGAGACCGCGAGCCGGATCGCGTAGGGCGACACCGCTCCGAGCAGCAGCACGGGGATCGCCACCAGCACGAGCACGCCGACGAGCGAGCCGAGAAAGGCGCCGGCGGAGATCTCGTCGAGAGCGTCGACCGCGAGGTCGAGCATCGGGTCGGCCGCGAACGGCACGAGCGCGAGCAGGCCGGCCGCGGTGAGCGCCAGCAAGCAGAGCGAGCGCATCTGCGGGTTGCGGTCGGCCATCCGCCCGCCGAGCCAGTAGCCGATCGACAGCGCCACGAGCACGATCCCGATCGTGTTCGCCCAGACGACCGTCGAGGCGCCGAAGTAGGGAGCGAGCAGCCGCACGGCGGCGATCTCCGCGCCGAGCGAGCCCGTCCCCACCACAAAGACGAGGATGGGCAGAGGGGGCATTGCGCCCCGGAAGATAGCTAGGGCCGGGTGTACCCCCGGGCGAAGCAGGGCCCGCCGCCGCACACGTCGACGATGGTGCCGCCCACCTTCAGGAACTCGGACTTCTGCACGCGCGCGGCCGCCTCGTCGCGAGGAGCGCCGTGCGGATCCTGCCCGGCCCGGTTCGGCACGTTCGTCAGGGGAGCCGGCGGCGTTCCGGCGTCCCAGTAGACGAGGCCCGACCCGGTCGACGGGAAGCCGAGCCGCTTCAGGCCGAACCACGGGTTCGAGAAGGGCGAGCGGCCGGGCGCGAAAGCGGGCTGCCGGATGCCCGCGCCGAAGGTGCGGGCCATGATCGCCGGCGTGAAGTCCGCCACCTGGTGGTCGCCGAACGCCACGTGCATCAGCACCGCGTGCGCCGGCGTGTTCGGCAGCGGCCTCGTGGTCACGTGGTGGGCGTAGCCGTTCGCCTCGCCGCGGTCCCAGAGCAGCTGCAGGTAGGCCAGCGAGAGCTGGCGCTCGATCTGCTTCGGGTAGTTCGGGTAGAGCAGCTGGGCGTAGGCGTCGAAGTCGACGCTGCGCTGGAGGAGCGTCGAGTAGTTCATGCCGGGTACGCCGAGCGCGGCGCGCTCGAAGTCGGGCGCCAGCGCGGTCAGCGCGGCGCCCATGATTCCACCCTGCGAGTTGCCGTCATAGAACAGCCGCTGGGTGTCGATCACGCCCTCGCCCGCTCGCTGGAACGCGGCGTTCGAGGAGAAGCCCTGCGGGTGGATCATCGCGCGGCCCAGGTAGAGCTGCTGGACGAAGCCCTGCTGCATGCGGTCGGTCAGCGCCTGGAAGCCCGACGCGTCGTTGATCACCGAGTTGACGATGAAGGGCAGGTCCGGCGCGGAGAAGCCGGCCCAGTCGGTGGCGCAGAACACGAAGTTGTGCTCGTTCGACATGGCCTCGACGTCGTCGTCGTCGATCTCGTCCGACGCCTCGCCGAGCAGGCCGTGGCCGACGAGCGCGGGGCGCGCCTTCGGCGGTGCCGCCGGGTCGAACGCCGAGCGCGGGATCTGGCAGTAGTACGGGAAGCTCGTCGTGCCCTGCTGCGTGGGCAGCCCGCGCCGGTCGAGCACGAAGCGCCCGCCCGTCTGGCAGCCGTTCGTGAGGAAGCAGGGCGCGGTCACGGTGCCCTCGATCCGGCGGGCGATCTGCGGGTCGTCGGCGAGCGCGAAGTCGCGCACCACGTCGACCGTGAACTGCGGTGAGCTGCCCTGCACGGTGAGGTCGGCGAGGTTCGTGTCGCCGAGAGCCGCGAAGGCCTGGTCGCGGATGTGGAGCGCCCGGCCGGTCAGGCTCTGGCGGCTGGCGACGGTGAAGTCCCAGGCGAGGTAGAGGCTCCGGCGCGCGACTCCGGCCCGCCGCAGCTTTCGGAACAAGTCCTCGAAGTGCTTGCGCCGGCCGTTCACGAGCCGGCTCGTGCTGCGCAGCCGGTCGCGGTAGATGCGGAAGTTCCGCTGCGCGCCGATTGCCCTGCCGCGCGCGTTCTTCAGGTTGCGCAGGGCGACGATGTAGCGAGCGCCCTCGTCGAAGTTCTTGCCTGGTCGGATGATCAGCACGCGGTCACGCGCGCGCGGCGGGTTCGCGTCGATCTCGGCGAACACGGGGTGGCGCTTGCCGGTGCGCGCGTTGATCACCACCACCGGCGAGCGGCGCGCAAGGCTCTTCGAGAGGTCGCCGATCGGCGGCAGGCCGCTGCGCCGCGCCGCGCGCGGCGTGTCCAGGCCCGGCACCTTGGTGAGAAGGGCCGAGCCGGGGCTGAAGCCGTCGGCGCGGTTCGCGTCGGTCGGGTCGAGCGGCTTGCCCGCCTTGTTGCGCGGCATCGAGGCGCGCGCGAGGTTGAGCCGCTTGCCCGTGGGGGTCGAGCGATCCCGCTTGGTGAACTGGTCGTTCGGCCAGGGCAGCAGGCACACGGCGGGATCGGTGAAGTCGCAGCGCTTGGACGGCTTCGCGCCCTGAGCCTGTGCGGCGGTGGGAATCGACATGGCAGCGAGCAGCGCGACGGCGGCGAGTCCACGAACCATGCCGCGGGACTGTAGATGATGGCGTCCTCCACACGGGGTACCTTCGGGCGCAATGGACCTCGCCGCCGCCGACCACACTCACCTCTGGCATCCGTTCACCCAGCAGCGCGGCTGGACCGAGGAGGAGCCGCTGATCATCGAGAGCGCCGAGGGCACCGACCTGTTCGACGTCCACGGGCGCCGCTACATCGACGGCGTCTCGTCGCTGTGGTGCAACGTGCACGGGCACCGCCACCCCCGGATCGACGCCGCCGTGAGCGATCAGCTCGACAGGGTGGCGCACTCGACGATGCTGGGTCTCACGCACCGGCCGGCGATCGAGCTGGCAGGGCGGCTGGCGGAGCTGGCGCCGCCAGGCCTCACGCGCGTCTTCTACTCGGACTCCGGCTCGACCGCCACCGAGATCGCGCTCAAGATGGCCTACCAGTACTGGCGTCAGCGCGGCGAGGACCGGCGCCGCTTCGCCTGCCTCAAGATGGCGTACCACGGGGACACGATCGGCTCGGTGTCCGCGGGCGGCATCGATCTCTTCCACTCGATGTACCGCCCGCTGCTGTTCGACACGCTCAAGGCCGAGCCGGGCGACGCCGCCGACATGGAGCGGCTGCTCCGCAACCACCCGGGCGAGGTGGCGGCCGTGATCGTCGAGCCGCTCGTGCAGGGAGCCGCGGGCATGCTCGTCCACCCGCCCGGCTACCTGCGCGCGCTGCGGCAGCTGTGCGACCGCCACGACGTGCTCCTCATCGCCGACGAGGTGGCCACCGGCTTCGGCCGCACCGGCCGAATGTTCGCCTGCGAGCACGAGGGCGTGGCGCCCGACCTGCTCTGCCTGGCGAAGGGGATCACGGGCGGCTACCTCCCGCTGGCGGCCACGCTCGCGGGCGAGCGGATCTACCAGGGCTTCCTCGGCGAGTTCGAGGAGTTCCGCACCTTCTTCCACGGCCACACCTACACCGGCAACCCGCTCGCCTGCGCCGCCGCGCTGGCCACGCTCGACGTGTTCGAGGAGGAGCGCACGCTCGACGCGCTGGCACCGAAAGTCGAGCTGCTCGCGGAGCTGCTGGAGCCGCTCGCCGGTCACCCCGCGGTGCGCGAGGTCCGCCGGGTGGGCTTCATGGTCGGGATCGAGCTGGCCCAGTTCCCTCTGGCGGCGCGGATGGGGCATCGGGTCACGCTCGAGGCCCGCCGCCGCGGCGCGATCGTCCGCCCGCTGGGCGACGTGGTGGTGCTGATGCCGCCGCTCGCGATCACCGAGGCGGACCTGCGCCGCCTGGTCGACATCACGGCCGCGGCGATCGCCTCGGCCACGGCGGCCGGCGAGCTGCCCCGCGCCGCTTAGCCGACGGCGGCGCTACACCTCGTAGGGCTCGAAGTCCCGCTTGCGCGCGCCGCAGACCGGACAGAACCAGTCGTCCGGGATCTCGTCGAAGTCGGTGCCGGGCGGGATGCCGCCATCGGGGTCGCCCTCGGCCGGGTCGTAGATGAACCCGCAGGAGGTGCAGATCCATTGCTTGGTGGCGGTCGTGCTCATGGGGCGCGGAATATACGCTGCGCCGGTGCGAGTCGATCGGCCCCCGCCCGGCGAGGAATGGAGCCACGGGGAGATCACCGAGCCCCGGCTCGCCGCCTCGCTGATCCTGCTGCGCGACGCCCCTGACGGGCAGCAGGTGCTACTCGTGCAGCGCACCCCGGCGCAGCGCTTCATGGGCGGCGCCTGGGTCTTCCCGGGCGGCGCGGTGCATGCCGATGACGCCGACGAGGCCGCCGCCGCGCGCCGCGAGCTCGAGGAGGAGGCGGGCGTCGCCCTCGGGGCGGACACCGAGCTGGTGCCGTACTCGCGCTGGATCACCCCCGTGGGCGTGAAGATCCGCTTCGATACGTGGTTCTTCGCCGCCGAGGCGCCGGCCGAGGTCGAGGTCGAGGTCGACGGCGGCGAGTGCGTCGACTTTCGCTGGATCACGCCCGCGGGCGCCCTCGCGGCGGGCGAGCGCGACGAGCTGATGCTCGTGTTCCCCACGATCAAGCACCTCGAGCGCCTGGCGGAGACGGGCACGGTGGCGGCGACGCTCGCGGCGGCCAGGGCGCGGCCGGTCATGCCTGTGTTGCCGAAGGTCGTGCCGTCGGGCGAGCGCGCTCGCGTGCTGCTGCCCGGAGATCCCGGTTACGACGACCTGTGAGCGCCGCAACCGGCGGCCCCGCCGGCTGTTAGAGAGGCGATGAAGCGCAGGATCTCCATCCTCACGGTCGCGCTCGCCGTCCTCGCGGTGCCCGCGGCCGTGGCCACCGCCGCCACCCTGATCGGCACCGACGCCCCCGACCAGCTGACCGGGACGGCGGGGCCGGACCAGATCTACGGCGAGGGCGGGGCCGACGCGATTGCCGGGGCGGAGTCGAACGACTACCTGGAGGCGGGGAGCGGCGACGACCAGGTGGACGGCGGCGACGGCCTGGACCTGGTGATCGCGGGGACCGGCGGCGACCGGGTAGACGCCGGCGCGGGCGGCGACGTGGCGTACGCCGGCGCCGGCGAGGACCTGGTGCTGGGCGGCCAGGGGGACGACACGCTGTTCGGGCAGGCGGACAGCGACCGGCTCTTCGGCGGCGCGGGCCGCGACCGCATCTACGCGAGCCTCGGCGCCGACGTGGTCGACGCCGGCTCGGGCGCCGACCAGGTGAGCGCCGACGGCGACGCCACGATCATGGCCGGCCGCGGCGACGACGTGGTGACGGCGGCCGCCGGGGTCGCCACCGTGAGGGGCGGCGGCGGCAACGACCGCATCCGGACGGGCGACTTCGGCGACACGGTGTCCGGCGGTCGCGGCAGCGACGCGATCGCCACGAGCGCGGGCGACGACATCGTGAACGTCCAGGACGGACGCCGCGACCGCGTGGACTGCGGCCCCGGCGAGGGCGACTCCGTACAGGCAGACCCGTTCGACGTGCTCACCGGCTGCGAGCAGGTGCTCGACCGCCCCGCGCAACGCGCCGTCCGGTAGAAACCCCACATGCCCGCCCAGCGCGGAGCCACCGGGCTCACGGTTGCCGTAACCGGCCCGACAGGCGACCTCGGGATCGCCATCGTGAACGCCCTGGAGCGCGCGCGCTCGGTGCGGCGGATCGTGGGAATGGCGCGGCGCGAGTTCGATCCCGGCGCGCGCGGCTGGAGGAAGGCCGAGTATCGGCGGGGCGACGTGACCGACCCCGCCAGCGTGCGCGACCTCGTGAAGGACGCCGACGCGGTGGTGCACCTGGCGTTCGCGATCCTGAGCGCGAGCGAGTCCACGCGCGAGCTGAACGTGACCGGCTCGCGGCTTGTGTTCGAGGAGGCGGCCAAGGCCGGCGTGGAGCGCATCTGCTACGCGTCGAGCGTCGCCGCCTACGGCTTCCACGACGACAACCCGGACTGGCTCACCGAGGAGATCCCGCCAAACGGCTCGCCCGAGCATCCCTACTCGCAGCAGAAGGCCGACGTCGAGCAGGTGCTTGCCGAGGTGCTGATGCGCCGCTCGCGCACCGTGGCGTACGCGTTCCGCCCCTGCATAGTTGCGGGCCCGGACGCGCGCACGCTGCTCGAGGAGATTCCCTATTACCGGCTGAGCGAGGCGATGCCGGACGCCGTGGTGCGCCTGCTCGGCTCGCTGCCGGTGCTCAAGCCGGTGATCCCCGACCCCGGCACGCGCTTCCAGCTCGTTCACGAGGACGACGTGGCGAGCGCCTTCGTGGCCGGGGTGCGGGGCCTGGGCGAGCCCGGCCCCTACAACCTCGCGGCGTCGGGCACGCTCACCATGTCGGACCTGGCGGACGCCCTCGGCTGGTACTCGATACCCGTGCCGAAGCCGATCCTCGGGGCCACCGCCGAGGTGGCTACGCGCGTGCCGCTGATGCCCGACGCCGTGGCCTGGATCCACGCGGTGAGGAAGCCGGTGCTGATGAGGACCGACCACGCGCGCAAGCAGCTGCGCTGGAGGCCGAAGCACACCTCCAAGCAGACGCTGCGCGCGCTCGTGGACGCGCACCGCGCCGAGCTCGCGCCGCGCTGATCAGAGCGCGGCGCGGTACAGCGCGGCGTAGTCCTCCTCGTCCATCTCGCGCGGGTTCAGGAGCGTGGTCCCGTCGCCCAGCGCACCCTCGACCAGCGCCGGGATCCCGTCCTCCGGCACCCCCACCTGCGACAGCCGCGTGGGCAGGCCGATGCTCGCGCTCAGCTCGGTGAGGTAGCGCGCCAGGGCGTCGCCGATCTCGGGCTCGTGGATGTCGAAGAGCTCGCCGATGTCGCGGTAGCGGCCCGCGATCTCCTCGCCGCCCGCGGCGTTGTGGCGGATCACGTGCGGGAGGTGAATCGCGTTCGCCACGCCGTGCGGCACCCCGAAGTGGGCCCCGGCGGGGTGCGACATCGCGTGCACGGAGCCGAGGGCGAGCGTGATCGCGAGATTGGCCGCGACGAGCATGTTGCCGCGCGCCTCCTCATCCTCCTCCCCGCGCTCCACGGCGCGCTCGAGGTTGTCGCGGATCATGCGCAACGCCTGAAGCGAGCGAGCATCCTGGTGCGGGCTCCAATCGGCGGACACGTAGCCCTCGATGGCGTGCGTCATCGCGTCCATCCCGGTGGCCGCGGCCACGGCGGGCGGGAGCGTCCGGGTGGTCTCCGGGTCGAGGATCGCGAGCCGCGGGAAGAGCGGGAAGTCCGCGATCTCGAGCTTGACCTTGTGCTCGTGGTCCTTGATCACGGCCGCCATCGACACCTCACTGCCAGTCCCCGCCGTTGTCGGGATGCAGGCGAGCGGCGCCACCTCGAGCGGCCGCCCCATGCCGTCGGCCTCGCGCGGCATGAGGAAGAAGCCCTCCTGGTCGCGGGCCGTGCCGCCGTGGGTGAAGAGCGCGTCGGCCACCTTGGCGGTGTCCATGACGGAGCCTCCGCCCAGGGCCAGGAACGAGTCCGCGCCGGCTCCCTTGGCGGCGTCCGCGCAGCGCTCGCAGATATCCGTCGAGGAGTCCTGCGGCACCTCGTCGAACACGCCCGCCAGCTCGAGGCCGCCGTCGCGCACGCCCGCCTCCACGCGTTCCACGAGCCCGGTCGAGCGGATCACGGCGTCGGTCACTAGGAACACCCGGCTCGCGCCCTCCTTCTGGAACTCGAAGCCGGTCGACTCGAGCAGGTCGCGGCCCGCGATCACGCGCGTGGGCGAGGCGTACTGGTAGAAGTCCTTGAAGCCTGAGAGCGGCCCCGCCCCGAGGGCGGAGCCGGGCCCCGAGAGCTCGTCCATCAGGACGCCTCGAGCAGGTCCTGCCGACCCGCGTCCTCGAGGATCTGGCGGTAGCGGGGGAAGACCGGCTTGACGAGTGGCACGAGCTTGAGGATCTTGGCCACCGGTCCCTTCGCCTTCATCTGGCCGCGCGCGAGGGCAACGGTCACGTTCACCTGGCCGAGCCAAAAGCGGTGGGCGGTGTCGGCGTCCATCGTCATCACGACCTCCGGCTCCATGGCGGTGGTGCCGCAGTCAACCTGCCCGTCCTCGCCGTCGATCATCTTCACGGTGATCTGCGACTCGGGCTCGCGATACCGGTACTGCACGATGGTGTTCGCCTTGCGGAACTTCGGTGCTAGCTCGTCGTCAGCGGCCAGCTGCTCGAACAGCCGGCCGATGTACGCGTAGACCTCGTCCGGGTCCTTGAAGTACGCCACGCTCAGATTTCCCCTCTTCGGCCAGAAACGACGCGGCAAGTGTAGGGCGTCAGCGGGGCCTGACGAGCAGGGTCTGCGCCGCGCGGCCGATGCGCCCGCGCTCGTCGTAGAGGGCGGTGTCGCTCAGGCCGAGCCCGTCCGCGTGGGTTACCGCATCGAGGCAGACCCAGTCGCCCTCCGGCTCGCGCAGGAGGTGCACGCTCAGGTCGGTGTTGATGAAGAGGAAGCGCTTCCAGTCGAACGCGGCGCTCACCCCGTTGCCGGAATCGGCCGCGATCAGCACGCGCTCGAGCGGCGTGGTCTCCTCGCCCGCCACGAGCGGCACGCGGGGGCGCATCCAGACCACGGCCGGGCCGGGCTCCACGAAGGCGCCGCGCAGGAAGCGGTACTCCATCGCCGTGTGGTAGCCCACGGGCTGCCCGGTGGCGAAGAAGTCGCGCGCGTCGCCCGCGTCGGGCCCTGGCGGCGGCGGGTCGTGCTCGTCGAGCCTGACCTCTCCAGGGGTGAGTCGCCAGGCGCGCGCTCGCATCAGCTCGCCCTCGGGCCCCCAAAGGGCGGCCTCGAGCAGCTCCACGCTGCGGCCGGGGCGCACCACGGCGGCGCTCACCGACAGCGGCGCGAGCGGCACCGGGCCCAGGATCTCGATCGTGATCCGCCCGACCCGCATCTGCTCGCGCGGCTCACAGCGGTCGATCGCGCGAGCGATCAGCGCCGACGGCGGGCCCGCGTGCTGCGAGCCGGGATCCCAGGGGCCGCGCGTTAGCTCGCTCGGCACGAGGCGGTCGCCGTCCGCCTCGTAGAAGGCGTGGCTCACGCGCCGATCGAGAACATCGCCTCGAGGTCGTGCTGGGAGAACGCCTCGAAGGCGACCATCGTGTAGGTGTCGCGCACGCCCGTCACGGCCGAGAGCTTGCCGGTCACGAGCGGGGCGAGGTCGTCGGGGCGGCGTACGCGCAGGATCGCCACGAAGTCCCACTCGCCCGTCACCGAGTACACCTCGGACACCCCTTCGACGTCGGCCAGCTTGCCGCCGAGACCCCCCATCGCGCTGCGCTCCGCCTTGATCAGGACGATGGCGTTGGTCATGGCGGCGAGGGTATAGCGTGCGCTCTCCGATGAGCGACGACAGGGTCGATCGCGGCATGACCGCGCAGCTCCTTCGCCGCCGCCGGATCCTGTCCAAGGGAGCCGAGCCGGTCGGCTGGAAGATCGGCTTCAACCTCCCCGAGGTGCAAAAGAAGCTCGGGATCGACCGTCCCCTCGCGGGCTTCCTCACGAGCGACGGGCTGCTCGAGGACGGCGACACCTGGTCGCTGGGCGAGGACGGCGAGGTGATCGTGGAGTCGGAGGTTGCGGTCGAGCTCGGCGACGACGCCCGCTCGATCGTGGCCCTGCTGCCCGCCATCGAGCTGGCGGACCCTCCCGACCTCTCGATCGACCTCGAGCAGATCCTGGCCGGCGACATCTTCAACCGCGCCGTGGTGTTCGGCCCGCGCGTCGAGACGGCCTCGCCCGGCGCCGCGCGCATCCTCGTGAACGGCGACGAGCAGCATGCGGTGGACGCCGAGCGCGCCGGCGGCAGCCTCGAGGCGATGGTGGAGGCGGCGGCCCATCGGCTCTCCCAGGCGGGGGAGGCCCTCGCGCCCGGCGACCGGATCATCACCGGCGTGCTCTGCCCGCCTCACACGGCGCAGCCGGGTGACCGCGTGCGGCTCGAGCTCGAGGCGGTGGGCGCGGTGGAGCTGGCGTTCTCCGAGTAGCGCGGCGTAGCCTTCGCTCCATGACCACCGCTCAAGCCCTGCCGGAGGCGCTCTCCGATCCCGCCCGCTCGTTCGTCGCCGGCCCGCACCGGCTGTTGATCGGGGACGAGCGCCTCGAGGCCGCCGACGGCCGCACGTTCGAGACGCTCGACCCGGCCACCGGGCGCGTGATCGCCACCGTGCCGTATGCAGGCGCCGAGGACGTGGACCGCGCCGTGCGGGCCGCGCGCGAGGCGTTCGACGACGGGCGCTGGACCGGCATCGCAGCGGCGGCCCGCACGCGGGCGATGCTCGCCTTCGCGGACGCGATCGACGAGCACGCCGACGAGCTGGCCGAGATCGAGTCGCTCGACAACGGCAAGCCCGTCAAGCTCGCCCGGCGCGTGGACGTGGCGCTGGCCGCCGAGCACCTGCGCTACTTCGCCGGCTGGCCCACTCGCATCACCGGGGAGTTGCTGCCGGTGGCCCAGCGCGACATGCACTGCTACACGCGCAAGGAGCCGGTTGGGGTGTGCGCGCAGATCATTCCCTGGAACTTCCCGCTACTGATGTCGGCCTGGAAGCTCGGTCCGGCGCTGGCGGCGGGCTGCACTGTGGTGCTCAAGCCGGCCGAGCAGACGCCCCTCTCCGCGCTCCGGCTCGGCGAGCTGGCGCTGGATGCGGGCCTGCCGCCGGGCGTGCTGAACGTGATCGCGGGCGACGGCGAGACCGGCGCTGCGCTCGTTGACCACGAGCACGTCGACAAGATCGCCTTCACCGGCTCGACGGTGGTCGGTCGCGAGATCGGCTCGAAGGCCGGACGCGCCCTCAAGCGCGTGACCCTCGAGCTGGGCGGCAAGTCGCCGAACATCATCCTGCCGGACGCCAACCTCGAGGCGGCCATCCGCGGCGCCTACCAGGCCATCTATTACAACACCGGCCAGGCCTGCAACGCCGGCTCGCGCCTGTTCGTGCACGCCGACCAGTACGACCAGGTGATGGCCGGCCTGGTCGAGGCCGCCGGCAAGGCGCGGCTCGGCCCGGGGCTCGACCCCGGCACCCAGCTCGGCCCGCTGATCTCCGCAGAGCAGGAGGAGCGCGTGCGCGGCTACATCGAGAAGGGCAAGTCGGAAGGCGCCGAGCTCGTGACCGGCGGCGACGGGCCCGCCGGCGAGGGCTTCTTCGTCGAGCCCACGCTGTTCAGCGCCACCCGCGACGACCTCACGATCGCGCGCGAAGAGATCTTCGGCCCGGTGCTGGTCGCGCTGCCCTACGACTCGATCGAGGAGGTGGCCCGGCGCGCCAACGACACCGATTACGGACTCGCCGCCGGCGTCTGGACCACGGACCTCGCCCAGGCGCACAAGCTCGCCGCACTGCTGCGCGCCGGCGACATCTGGGTGAACACCTGGAGCGCCGGCGATCCGTCCGCGCCCTTCGGTGGCTTCAAGGCGTCGGGGGTGGGACGCGAGCACGGCCGCGAGGGGCTCGAGGCGTACCTCGAGAACAAGACGGTCTGGATCAACCTCGGCTAGCCGGCCCGACGAACGTCCCGGAGTGGTCGCTATAGGGGGTACTCAGGGACGTTCGAGGCGCCGGCGGCGGATGCGGCGCCGAAGCGGTCCGGGTCGAAGGGCGCCAGGTCGAGCTCTGGCTCCTCGCCGCAGATCGACTGCGCCACGAGGCGGCCGCTGAACGGCCCGTGCGCCACGCCCGCGCCCTCGTGCCCGGTGGCGAGGAAGAGCCCCTCCGCCGCCGCGCTCGGGCCGAGGGCGGGTAGTCCGCCGGGCAGCCACGGGCGAAGCCCGGTCCAGGCGTCCTGGCGCTCGAGCGCCGCCACGCCCGGCGCGAGCCTGGCCGCGCGCTCGATCAGCAGCTCGCTCACGGCTGGGTCGACGCTCAGGTCGAAGCCGCGGCGCTCGCGGCTCGAGCCCACCAGCACGTGCCCGTCCAGGGTGGTCTCCATCACGGTGCTCACCTGCAGCCCGGCGTCCGCGCTCGCCACGCTTGCCATGTAGGCGCCGTCGATCACCTTGTGGCGCATGAAGCCGGGCCGGCGCTCGAGACGCACGAGCTGGCCCTTGCGGGGCTCGAGCGGCAGCTCGAGCCCCGCCCTCGCGGCGAGCGGCGCGCTCCACGTGCCCGCCGCGATCAGCACGCGGTCGGCGGCCAGCCGGCCCGCGTGGCCGGCGAGCTCGACGCCGCCGACCCGGCCGCCCTTGACCGCGATCGCCGCGACCTCGCAGCCCGTGACGAGCTCGGCGCCGAGACCCGCGGCGGCGCGCGCCAGGCCGCGGGCGATCGCCTGGGGCGCGCATTGAAGGTCGCGCGGGAACCACGATGCGCCGAGCAGCGCGCCGCGCAGCTCGGGCTCGGCCGCCCGCACCTCCTCGGGCGCCAGCAGCTCGCACTCCACGCCCGCGGCCCGCAGGCCGGCCACGCGCGCCCGCTCGGCGTCCCAGCCTGCCGCGTCGGCATGCGCCACCAGGGCGCCCTTGCGGCGGATGCCAGCCTCCGCGCCGAGTAGCTCCTCGATCTCGTCGTACAGGGCGAGGCCGTGGAGTGCCAGGCCGAGCTCGGGCCCCGGTTCCTTGTCGCAGCAGAGCACATTGCCCTCGCCCAGGCCGGTGGTGCCCACCGAGAGCTCGGCCTCGCGCTCCAGGAGACGCACGCTCACGCCGCGCCGGGCGAGCTCGTAGGCGGCCGCGCAGCCCACGATCCCGGCGCCCACGACGGCGACCTCGCAGCCGCCCGAGCTCAGAGCGCGAACCCCGCCGGGAAGGGATCGTCGGGGTCGAGCAGGTACTGCCCCATGCCGGTGAGCCAGGCGCGGCCGGTGATCTCGGGCGTGACGGCCGGCAGCCCTCCCACCTCGGTCTCCGCCACGATCCGAGCGCCGAAGCGGGTGCCGATCACCGAGCGGTTCACGAACTCCTCGCCAATCCCGAGCTCACCCCGGGCGTGCAGCTGCGCGAGCTTGGCGGAGGTGCCGGTACCGCACGGCGAGCGGTCGAGCCAGCCCGGATGGATCGAGGTGGCGCTCCTTTGCGAGCGCGGTCCGTCCCGGCCGGGAGCGGTGAACACCACGTGGCGGCAGCCGGCGATCCGCTCGTCGGCGGGGTGCACAGGCGGCTCCATGTCGTTGATCGCGGTCATCAGCTCGAGCCCGCGCTCGATCAGCTCCGCGGCGCGCTCCGGGTCAACGGCCAACCCGGCCGACTCGGCCGCCACGAGCGCGTAGAAGTTGCCGCCGAACGCCATGTCGTAGCGGAGCGAGCGCCCGTTCAGCCGCAGCTCGCGGTCGCGGCTCAGGAGGAACGAGGGCACGTTCCGGAGCGCCACCTCGCGAGCGCGCCCGTTCTCCACGCGCACGCGCGCCTCCACGAGCCCGGCGGGCACGTCGAGCCGCACCACGGTCTCGGGCTCGCTCACCTCGACCATGCCGGTCTCCACCAGCACGGTGGCGACGCCGATCGTGCCGTGGCCGCACATCGGCAGGCAGCCGGACACCTCGATAAAGAGCACGCCGCAGTCGGCGTCGTCGCGAAGCGGCGGCTGGAGGATGGCGCCCGACATCGCGCCATGGCCCCTCGGCTCGCGCATCAGGAGCAGCCGCAGGTGGTCCATGTGCTGCTCGAAGTGGACCTTGCGGGCAAGCATCGTGTCGCCCGGGATCGGGCCGATGCCGCCCGTGATCACGCGGGTCGGCATCCCCTCCGTGTGGGAGTCGACCGCGTGGAAGACGCGGCTCGACCTCACCCGGCCACGCCGGCGCCGAGCGCTCTCACCGCCTCCTCCACCTCGCGCCGCTCCTCCGCCGACAGCTCGAGGCGCGGCGGCCGGCAGGGACCGCCCTCGCGGCCGACGAGATCCTGAGCCGCCTTGAAGAACTGCACGAGCTTGGGGCGCATGTCGAGCCGCGCCAGCGGCAGGATGCGCTCGTAGATCTCGCGCGCATCGTCGAGGCGCCCCTCGGCGCACAGGCGATGGAGGTCGACGCACTCGCCCGGCGCAACGTTCGCCACGCCTGAGATCCAGCCGCTCGCACCGGCGCAGAAGCCCTCGAGCGCCCAGTCGTCCCCGCCGACCAGCACCTCGAAGTCGTCGTCGGTGGCGGCGATGATCTCGGCCAGCCGTCGCGCGTCGCCCGAGCACTCCTTGACCGCCACCACGCCGTCGATCTCCGCGAGCCGCGCGATCAGCCGGGGCCGCATGTCGGTGCCGCTCGCCTTGGGGTTGTTGTAGGCCATGATCGGCAGGTCCGTGGACTCCGCAAGCGCGCGGTAGAAGGCCTCAATCTCGCGGGCGTCGCCCTCGTAGCCCAGCGACGGCAGCATCATCAGCGCACCCGCTCCGGCGGCGGCCGCGTCGGCCGCGTAGCCGATCGATGTCGCCGGCGTCTCGCTCGACACGCCGGCCGTCACGGTCACGCGTCCGCCGGCCGCCTCGACGAGCGTCTCGATCACCAGCCGGCGCTCGGCGGCGGACAGGCTCTGAGCCTCGCCCATCGTCCCCGTGCCCACGAGGCCGTTCATACCGTTGTCGACCAGCCACTCGGCGTTGCGCGCGAGCGCCGCCGTGTCGATCTGCCCGTCGTCGTCGAACGGGGTCATTGCCGCGGGAACAACGCCTTCGAAATGCACGTCCGGGCCTCCGGATCGGGGACCCGGAAAGCTTCTCATGCCGGAGTCGCGGGCCGGCGTCAGCGTCGCGCGAGCCGGTACACGGGGCCGTCCAGCGAGATCGCGTACACGCGCCCGCGCCCGTCCTCCCCGAACGAGACCAGGTTCGGCACGCGGAGCCGCGTTCCCCGGGTGGGGGCCCTGCCGCGACGCAGCGCCGCCACCCTGATCACCGGGTTGCAGAGGTCGCCGTACACGTAGCGCCCGCTCCAGCCGCGCCCGAGCGAGCGGTCGCGGATCTCGTAGCCGCCGATGACCGAGCAGAAGCCGCCGCGGTCCTGGGAATGGGCGATCACGGGCGGCACGTGACCGGGCGCCGATCCGCCCTCGTAGCGGTTGCGGCCCTCGAACACGTCCCAGCCGAAGTTGCGCCCGCCGCGCGGCACGCGGCCGCCGCCCGGGCTCGGCAGGTAGTCGATCTCCTCGACGGCGTCCTGGCCCACGTCGCCGATCGTGAGCGCGCCGGTGCGCCGGTCGAAGGAGAAGCGGTAGGGGTTGCGCAGGCCGTAGGCGTACACCTCGGCGCGCGCCCCCGACCGCTCGCGGTAGGGGTTGCCGGCGGGGATCGCGTAGCCGCCGCCCGGCCGCGGGTCGATCCGCACGAGCTTGCCGAGGAGGCGGCCGAGGTTCTGGGCGTTCTCGTCGGGATCGCCGCCGCCACCGCCGTCGCCGAAGCCCGCGTACAGCAGGCCGTCCGGGCCGAATTGGAGCTGGCCGCCCTTGTGATTGGAGCGCGGGTGCGGCACGCGCATGGTGGTGCGCCGCGAGCCCGGGTCGGCGCGGTCGGGGTCGCTCGAGCGCCGGAACTGGGCGATCGTGATGAAGCCCTGCTGGTCGATGTAGTAGACGTAGAGGAGGCCGGAGCGCTCGTAGTCGGGGGCGAACGCCATCGAGAGCAGTCCGCTCTCGCCGTCCGTGATCACGAGATCCGAGATGTCGAGGAACGGGGTGTCGAGCACCCGTCCGCCCTTCACCACCCGAATCCGGCCCTCGCGCTCGACCACGAAGCGCCGCCGATCGCCGCGCGGAGCGGTCAGGTAGGTCGGCTGGTCGAAGTTGCCGAGCTTCAGGAGCCGCACGCGGCGCGCGGCCGCATCGGGCTCCGCGCGCTCGGTGGCAGCGCCGCCCGCGCCCTCGGTGGCCGCCATCGGAGCGCCCCCGTCGTCGTCGCCATCCGAGCAGGAGAGGCCCAGGACGACACATGCGATCAGCGCGGAGAGGACGGCGTGGCGGCGGGCGCTCACGCAACCCGAGTATGGCAACGCCGCTCGGCCGCCGATCGGTCTTGGCGCGCTAGGCTTGCGTCCTTCGGGCTGTAGCGCAGCTTGGTAGCGCGCTCCGTTCGGGTCGGAGAGGTCGCTGGTTCAAATCCAGTCAGCCCGATTGCCGACGCGACTGCGAATGGCAGCGCACACGGGCGATCTCGCACAGCCTGTGCTGGGGTTCGCCCTCATTCGTAGTAGTTCGCACCCTTTCTCCAACGCATCTCCGACGCCGCGCACCCGAGATGCGTCGGACGCTGAGGACCCGCCGAAATGGCCGTGAAACAGGAGGGCGCCCGCCTCCGTGTGGGACGCGCCGGGCAGGCAGCCTTAACACACTCGCGTCATTGGGATGGCCTTCGCGCATGTCGTCCAGGGCGACGTGCCGGCCCCGGGTAGGCAATGAGATCGCTACTGCCGTAACCCCACGGCTTCGAGGGCTTCTTCACGCGTGCCGTACTCGACTCCGCGCGTGATCATGCCATCGCGGATCTGCAACACGATCGCGAAGTACTCCGGGGGCACCGCGATGCCGCTCAGCTTCGAACGGCCGCCGTAACGCAGAGAGAGCACGACGCGATCCCCAGGGGCGTCTATGACCTCGATGGGCTCGGTTCTGAAATCGTCGAACAGGTCGACCAGCTCCTGCAAATAGGCACGCCCTGCCGGCTTGCCGGACCAGCTTGCCCTCATCGTCGTCCACTCGATGTCGTCCGCCCAGTACTCGGTGAAACCATCGAGGCCCCCCTGGCTCAACGCCTCGTACGCGGCCTCAACGACCCTCACGTTGTCCTGCGACATCGGCCGCCCAGTATCCCCTTCTGGCGGCTCCGCGGTCTAGGGCTGTTTGCGGGTGGGAGTCAACGTCTCGTCTCTCGCCCGCCCCTGAACGCTCCGCTCGAGCTCGTCCACCGAAGGCGATGTCGACCCGCCGGCATGCCGAACGATCCGTACGACCTGGCGAGCGCCTCCGCACTGACAGCGATCGGCGGGAGGCCCGTTGGAGGAGGCCAGGCCCTCGCTGTGAGCGCCGCAGCCCTGACAGATCATGTGTGCAATAGCCGGCATAGAGCGATGCTCACCCAGGGGTCGCTCTCCTGTTGCCCGAGGAGAGTTGTCTCAACCGAGGCAGGGGGCGTTCGGCGGAACGCCTCGGCGACCGGAAGCCCGCTCGCCTACTCCCGCAGCCCGGCTGGCTTCGTGGGCATGTGTGCCGTCCCCCTCTAGGGCTGCTGCTGTTCGACGGTCTCCAACCGTTGCTCGAGTGCGTCAACGCTGTCCTGGAGCCCCTCAACCTGGCTGGCCGTTTCCTCGGCGTCCTGGGCCGCTGTTCGGGACTCCTCGACCGTCGCCTCGAGCGCCTGTACTCGCCGCTGGAGAGCCCGTTGCCCACCGCGGATCGCCGCCACACCGCCCTCCGACGCCGCCTCACCGATCTCGCTCTCGAGACGATCGACACGGTCCGCAAGCCGCTCGACGCGCACCCGACTCGCGTCCTGACGGTCCGGGTCGCCGACGTCATCGAGCAGCGCCCACAGCGCGACGCCGAGCGCCGCGAGCGCGATCACACCGACGACAACGAGCCCCGCACGCAACGAGCCCAGCCGGTCAAGCACGTCGGCCCACAGCGCCTCCTCGGCCTCCGTTCGCACGACCGCGCGCTCAGTCGCGACCGGACGGACGGGCGCAATCGGGCGCGTCGGCTCCTCAGGTGGCTGCCGGGCGGTCAACTGACGACCCCCTACCCGCGCCGGCCGGACTTGACTCAACGTGTGCCATACGAGCGGAACTCACGAGAACGCTGGGCGCAGCACCCTCGCGAAGATCAGCCGCACGAGCATCACGT
>Ga0075420_100000844_pt1 | contig 25338 bp, 27 predicted proteins | sample SoiMetdeltSBSDD4_FD_75296 | JGI IMG/M metagenome (GOLD analysis project Ga0075420, IMG submission 75296) | Bulk soil microbial communities from a Populus tree surrounding site in Tennessee, USA - Soil MetaG P. deltoides SBSDD4 | ecosystem: Environmental > Terrestrial > Soil > Tree plantation...
AAACATCATGTCAAGAAATCTACTTTGTAGTCCCCAAATCTAGAGTGGGAGATCCTTAAAAACTATAAAGATTCATCAAGAACTAAATCAGGCTAAACGCGAAACTAAACAGGCTTGGTTTGATATTATTAGGAACTTACGAAATCAGTTGAACCAGAATTCATTGCTTTGTCGTGTAGATCAAATAGCGTGAAGGCAAAGCGTGAACCTTCGAACTCTTCAGTACCAAGCCGTTCCCACTTTACTTTATATTCTCTGGTCACCTGCTTACCTATTATCTTGATATTTTTTGGGAGGTCTTCCCATAACTTTTCTACTTTTTCAGAGTTCTTGGTCATTAAGAGCGACCTTCGTCTCCTCATAAGATATTTGACCGCAACATTTCTATGCACTTGGCCTTCCGCGGCTATTTGCTCCTTCCCCGTATCTATTGTAAACTGACGTTTAGCCAATACAATTCTCGTACGTTTGTCTATAGAAAAGCTTTATGGCAAAAGAGTAGAGGCCCCCAACAGGGAAGCTTTATTTCTTAGCCTCAAATAAGGCCATAGATGAGACATTCGGTATTACTTTTTAAGGGTCGTAGTTAGCAGAAGAATCTTTTGAGTACCAAGCTTGCTTCCTGTTTAGATATAACCATATTCACTTCAATTTATTGGTTCTCAGGTCTAAGGCTTTCAGAGAGTTAATGTATTATGATAATCATAATATCTTTAACCAAGAGAATTTAATAACTAATTGTTTGCCTTATTTGCGATCCAATGGAAAACCAAGATCTGCACGGCGAGTGAGAAAGCCCCTGCAGGACAAATGGCATAAGACACCAATTGGTAAGTGGCTAAGATGCACCTATAAGAAATGTGGTTTTGAATGGCAATATTTCGGAGGCAGAAACTGGGCTGAGTGTCCAGTATGTCACTCCACAATGAAGGTTGCAATTGCAAAGAGAAACTACCGGCTAGCTGACAAAGAATAAATTTTCTTCGTGCGCTAGCAAAAGATTAACTGTGTTTTTGTCCTTATCATGTATAACCAGGATGCTCTTTTCGATCCCATGCTTTTTTGCTAGAGCCTGCAAGTGAAAATTTAAAGTATACGAATCCTTAAAAGACTCTGTTTCGAGCGATACTAGGCTTTCATCGTAGATGCTTAGCCTCAAACCATCTGATGATTTCTCTACTAGAGTAATATACATTTGATGTCAGGGTTCCTATCAGATTTTGAATGGTGAACTGAATTCATTAAAACTGCCAGAGTTGAAATTATTATTATTATTCCTCTTGCCCCCTCAGCGCAAACTGCATTTCAGGCATATTTGTCACCCCCTGGATTTGCACCTCATGCTGGCCATTAGGGACGAAAAAGTCGATATAAAATGTTTTGCCGTCAGCTCTTATCGCAGGTTCATGCAAGTCGCCATCCAACACCACATGCACATTCTGATCATACGACTCTTGTGATATCATAAGACTCACAGATCCGCCTGCTGGAGCATAAGGCCTTATTCCGAAAGTTATACTGTCGGTTTCATTTTCATACCGTATTCCGCTTACCAGCGCGGCGGCCTTTAGATTATAAGCGATAAACTTGCCTTCACCGGTATCTATTGTTGTTATTGGAGCATCGATGTCAAGGCCTGCGCAGCTGTAATAGTACACATTTGATTTGATTGCAGCGTCAGGAAAAGCTACAAATGGTCTCTCCTCATTTGCTTTCAGAACAGCTATCACATTACTTCTTACGCTATCAAGCTGGGTCGCATTCTCGCTGCGTACTGAGGCAAAAACGCTAAGATTGTGGATGTCAAAGGGAGCGTTATTCTTGACTGTTCCCACGAAAGCCCTTTCATCTCCAATAGCCATGCTAGTATAGTTAAGTATTATCATATCTGTGACATGTGTTGCTTCAACTTCCTTAACATCTGCTATGAAGGGAAGGCCTGCGGTTCCCGATTCAACTACGAATTTGAAAGGCGAGTCGTTCAGCGGCCATACGATACGACCATACGTGGGCTCATGCTCGAGCCTAATTCCGTTTCGATCCACCACCTCTAACCCTATCGTTGCCTGGATTGGTAAGTTCCCAGTATTCCTGATTGTTCCTACGACGTTTAGTTTACCCTCAGAGTCAACAAAGGATGAATTTGCAATTATCTTTACGGAGTCATCAGTAGAATATGCACTCGTGCTAAACGATAATATGATAACAAGCGCCATTGCTGGCATAGCTAACATATGCCTGCTATAAGACACGATAAGAGCTGTAGATGGACAACCCTATTAGCGTTTGGGCGACACTGACTCTTGCCAGTAAGCCAAAATTTGTACATTCGTAGAATGTAATTAAGCAAGCCTGATTCTAATTGTCTGGCCTAAATGAACTTTCACAATTTTGGAATTTCCTAGCCACCGGCATTTTCTCCACTTAACGCTAGGCGCTCTTGATATACGTCTATTAATTGGTTTATTACGTCCTCGAAGCTAAGGTTACGCTTTTCTATTTGCACCATATCGTTCATGGTTGATGTTAATCTTCTGTATGTTTGCTCGTCGATACTCAGCGTTCTCATTATCTTGCTGCGTTTGTTGCGGATATTTATTGCTTCAAATCATAAAGACGAATTAACGCTTTCCTGAATGAAGTTAGAGAGGACATGACTACAGATACTCCTGTCATGAACCTTCAAGCATGGTTTACTGTTAGTATGATTTTTAATAGTTGCGCCTTAAATACTGAGAGCTTGTATTTCAAAGGAGATTGGTAGCCCTCCTTTTTTAATAAATGGACCAAATTGGGCTCATCAAAAGAAGGTAGCATCACCATTCTTGGCAGCTATCGCAATAGCTAGAGATTTTTCATTTACACCCTATGCAATACATTCCATAATAGCTAGGTTTGCATGCAACTGAGAGGATAGGTAGAGATGTAGAAAGCCTGTTCATCTAGGGTCTAATATTTTTAGCACAATATTGTCATATGATTGTATGAAACGATATATGTTGCATCTACAGAATACATTGCCGTACTCTACGAAGGAAGCTACTCTGCTACTCCATAAGGCAAGGGAACTTGTCGAACCTGACGCGAGCATTCGAGATGCTCGCGTTTCAAAGAAATACATCGAGTTTGACATCAGCATACCGGTGGGCAAGGATCTAGGGTCAATACTAGCAAGGATTGAAGTCATTGCTCCATTAGCCAACTATGATGAAATTATCGAGCGTCACCTGGAAAAGGACAAAGCCATTATGCGCGCAAGAGAGCTATTCAACGATGAAAGATATTGGGAAGCTCATGAAGTTCTTGAGTATGTGTGGAAAAATTCAACTGGAACGGAAAAGGAAATCCTAAACGGAATCATACTCGTAGCTGCCGCATTCGTACATGATGAAAAAGATGAGCAGGATATTTGTATCTCTATATTGCATAGGGCTAAAAGAAAGCTTGACCGAACAAGCGATACATATTATGGAATTGACATGACCAAGATCGTAGATGTGCTTTCAGAAATTAACAATACAGGCCATATACGTAGGTTCACAATCTAAAAATCTGAATTGCTATATCACAGATGCATAAGTCCTAAGCGTCAGAACTAAGTGCCAAAAACTATTCCTTACCTTTTAGATAAGCAGAGGCGATCACGTGCTTGCCTTCTGCCGACTTGAGTCTGTCGAAGTCTATCATTAATAAGTATAATTTGACTTTGATTTTGGACTTTGGAAATGTGAAAAAGTACACATGAGTGTGTTTCTCCATAGAAGAAATTGGTTCGATATAAGATCATAAAGCCAGCTAGTCCAAGTAGATCCTTGCAAAAAACAATAATGTGACCGTCACATGCCTCACTACCAAAATCTTGGCAGATTGACTGCTAATCGAAGAATTCCAGTTTCCTTGAGAATAGTTATTTAGGATGCGATGTTCTACCTGTCTGAAACATTGAGTGGAACATCAGTAGTAACTGGGCCAGGATCATTTGATCTTGCCAACAAGATTGCAAAGAGTCTTCAAGCCCAGCTGGCGGTGGCCGGCCTAAGAATATTCTCAGATGGAGAGAGTAGCATTAGACTTGGCAAGGTGCAGAAGAACTGCATTATTGTACAATCAACCCATCCTCCTACTGACAGGCACATAATGCAGCTATTGATGATGGCAAAAAAGTGCATGGACGACGGCGCGCAAGAAGTGTGTGCAGTTATTCCCTATCTTGCTTATGCCCGTCAGGATAGGGCCTTTCTAGAAGGAGAGGTAGTGAGCATTGCTCTTGTCGCCAAATTGTTTGAAACAATAGGAATAAAACACGTCATCACTGTGGACATACACAGTCAACTTGCGATGTCATATTTTCAGAGCATTCAAAATGTTTCGTCGATTCGACTGCTTGCAGACTATGCCGCCAATTTGAAATTGGCTGATCCCATCGCAGTGTCACCTGATGCAGGTGGGGCCAACCGAGCAAAGGAGTTTGCCCGATATCTCAATATAGACTTCATTTCTTTGAAAAAATCACGTCACAGACTCACAGGTGAGGTAACTATAGATGAAAGCATAGATGTGGATCTTTCTAAAAGAGATGCAATACTAATAGACGATATAATAAGCAGCGGTGGCAGTGTCATCAAAGCGGCTGAAATTCTTCGGAAGTTGGGAGTAGGCAGAGTATATGCAATGTGTGCCCATGCACTGTTAATCCAAGACGCAGCTGAAAAAATCAAGTCTGCGGGTGTTAATGATATAATCTCTACAAATTCAGTGCCGGGGGAATATTCGAAGGTCGAGCTGAGTTCAGAAATAGTAGCAGCGCTCAATGCTCGCCATTAGCATAAATTTGGTCACCGTTATCATAATCCAGCCAGATGGTCGATATACAACTCGTTTTTCTTGGTACTTCGTCAGGTGCTCCAACTGTTTGGCGTTGTTTGTCTTCAGTTGTCCTAGTTAGAGGAGGTGAGTTATTGCTTTTTGACGCTGGAGAGGGAATGCAACGCAACTTCATCAGAGCTGGGCTGGGAATGAATAGGAAAATGAAAATCTTCGTTACACATATGCATGCCGACCATTGCGTAGGGCTGTTAGGATTGCTTCAGACAATGGACCTTCAAGGAAGAGAAAAGCGTGTCGACATTTATGGCGAGCCGCGAGTTGAAGAATTCCTTCGGGAAAATATGCGCATCATAAATTTCAGGCTTACATTTGATATTACGGTACGCAAAATAGAGAAAGAAGGAGTGTTAGTTAGAGAAAAAGACTACCAAGTTTCTTGCTGTGAGGCTCTGCATTCAGTCCCATCTTTGGCGTACTGTCTGGAGGAGTTTGAGAGACCAGGCTTATTTAATGTGACGGAGGCAAAGAGGCTAGGGATACCCGAGGGAAATCTGTATAGCAAGCTTCAGCATGGAGAAGACATCACTTACCAGGGAAGACTAATAAGAGCAAGTCAGATAGTCGGACCGCCCCGAAAAGGTAGGAAGATAGGCATCTCAGGAGATACAAGACCGACAGATAAGCTAGCCAGATTCTTTAGAGATTGCGATGTACTAGTCTTTGAATCTACTTACAGCCAGGATAAGCTCGAAAAAGCTGTCCAGAATGGTCATTCCACCGCAGCCGAAGCTGCGACGGTAGCAAAAAAATCAAAAGTTGATAAACTGATACTTACACATTTTAGCGCACGGTATAATGATACATCTCAGCTAGTCAATGAGGCACGGCCCATTCATCATAACGTTGAAGCAGCGGAAGATCTTAAGGTTTTCAAGATTTCATACATGCCAGACACAGAAGCACTGTAAAGTATATGCAATGTAGATATGAGACCTCTATTAGCAAATCATCACACCTAATCGAATACAACATCTTCATTACAATTTCGTCTCGTCGCGAAACCGACAGAGATACTAGCAATTCAAAGCTCTTAACATTCATTTGTTTATAACGTAAAAGTCGTATACATTCACTGTTTCTGATATTTGTCTTTTCTTAACGCCATATTCTATAGTTGCCCAAAAAGCTGGGAACGTTTCGATAAGTCCTAAGACAGGGCACAGAATTAGAGTCTTTAAATGTAGGAGTATTTTTTTAGATCTTTTTATCTTTGAGTACCGCAAGTTCAGAAACAGCCCCATCTGATATGAACCTAGCCATACTAGTGTTGCGAAGGTGAGGATTGCACTAGTTGCAAATTCGACCGGAGGAGCTGTTAAGGTTGAAACCAGGATTGAGTCAAAGGCAGAAAGTGGGTCGACATGGCTGGGAAGCAACAGGATGGTAGAGCTTATCGCTTCTAGCCCATTTAACGATTGCACGAAAATTGGAGAGATGTATGCGTTTATCAACAGGGCGGTTGATGCCACTCCAGAGGCAAAGCCTAGGAAAAGAGTCACGGATTTGAACATGACTTTATATCTATGCCACCGTGGAAATTTGTCAAGGTTTTGCATTGTTCCCAAGAACCATCTACGTCTCTGGAAGAAATGATCCTTTAGGTTTAAAGGAGGTTGCTCTAGTAATATTCCACCATGCCACCCCATAGATCCATAACCGTATTTTTCGTAAACTTTATAGCCGAACATCTGGTCCTCCGCAAGCGTGTGTCCAAATTTCCACCCTATGTCATCTTCAATATCTGATCTAACCAATAGGTTGCTACCATGCATGTGCAGCGGTGGGGGATTTCTCATCTGTGAGACGCAATCATAGCATGCAAACGGTCTTACTGACTCAGCTAGTGCAGTGAGTAGGTTTGCTGACTCAAATTTTAAGGGATAAAATATAGGTCCTTCAGACACAACTCCTTTACCTTTGGCAATGAATTTTAGAAGAGCAAGAATCGTCTGCGATGTCACATAGCTTTCCTCATCCATATGGAATATCCATCGTTTGCTAGTATTCTTCGCAACCTGCCGGCGATAATCTACTGCGTATTGTAGGGCTCGACCTTTTTTTATTGCATTTGTATGGTAGCTTTTTTCTACCACCACAACTTCGCACCTTTCCCTTCTAAGGGTCCATTGATCTTGAGGATCGTCAGTTACTACAGAGATCTGATAATTGCAAAAGCCTATCTCTTGTGCCGAATTTATAATTGATCTGATACCGCGCTTAACCACAGATGTCCTAGTAGCAGAGCGGGTTGTTATCTGAAAAATTATGAAAGAATTTTTATGAAATGGGCTGGAGAAGTCTTCCTCGACAAAAAGCTTTCTGTTCTTGACGGTCTTCCAAACTGAAATCATCGCAACGGGAACGTATGAAAGCCAAAAGAACATGGCGATAGCTATAAAAGCATTATCTATCACAACTAGCCAATTAAGACTGTCGTTTTAATAATGAATGTATTCTAGAAACAGTTTACAATGACATGACATTAGAAAATTCCCTTTTTAAAGCCATTTAGAATATCAAAATGAAAAGCGTTATAATAAGTTGACTATTCCGATAATATTGCTCCAGAAACATGAATCTGCGATTTCTAGAAAAACTAGAAATAATAGCGGAGCTTAATACGTAGTCACGATGGAACCAGCTGAACAACAAATACATTCTAAAGATAATATGACATTTTGTAAACATTGCGAGAGTGAAACGGTTATATTTGACATGGTTTCGAGCGAATTTGTATGTTCCTCATGCGGCTGTGTTGCTGATGACAGGATTTTTCATGCTGATAATGCGGCTGGTGTCCTCAATTCATCCGAATATGGCGACAGGACAAGGACAGGCATGCCCGAATCACTTGCGGTGCATCACAAGGGACTGTCAACGCTCATTGGTCTAGATGATACCGACGCAAGAGGAAAGACACTAGAGCCGGCTCAAAAATTGAAAATGCAAAGGCTACGAACCTGGAACAACAGATCTCAGCTCAATGATTCTATTTCAAGAAATCTTGAAAAGGCGCTTAAATTTCTGAACAATTTTGGCGACAAATTGTATCTTAGCCAGGCAGTCATGGAAAGTGCAGCTTACATATACCGCAAAGCCGCACTGAAAAAACTAGCGAAGGGTAGGTCAACATTAGGGCTTGTCGGAGCAGCGCTTTACGCAGCCTGCAGGGAGACTGCCACACCAAAGACTGTGGCAGATGTTGCAGCGGTCTGTAACATTTCGAGTAAGGACGTCATGGCCCATTATAAGCTCATTCTGAGGGAATTATCTCTGCAAATGCCAGTATTGCATGGTCCGGACTACGTTACATTGATAGCAAACAGGCTAGACTTGAGCGAAAGGACGAAACGTGAGGCTCTTCGTATTTACACGAATGTCCAGCAGAACCGCATTTCGTTGGGGAAGAACCCAAGGGCACTGGCTGGGGCTGTCATATACCTTGCATCTCAGAATTGTAACGAATTCCTCCGACAGGTAGAGATATGTCAAGTGGCGGATATTTCGACTGTTTCACTTCGGAAAAGATGTAAAGAGATCAAGGCTACCCTAGGAATTTAACATGAGCGGAAAGATCCTTTGCGTCCTTAATAGTATCCAGTGTGGCTGCATCTAGTTCAAGATAAGCAGCTGAGGAATTGGGGTAAATGTCCCTACAAGAAAACAGAGTCATGATCATATTCTCATGATCAAGTTTAAAGCCTTGGCATGGCTCATGGCCCCGGATTATCGCCTTCACGCCTGTCGCCTGTAACCAGTTGCGAGTGATGCTGGGCCCAAAATATCTTCCAAGACCACGACTTGACATTTCGTGACCTTTATTTTCCGGAATTTGCCGTGGGTCATTCCACAATATCTCTTCAAGCACACTATTTCTGGCCTGGCTTTCATTAGCAGACGCTATTGATTCTCGAAAGTTTGAGGCCGTTCCCTCGCGAGTAGGAAGCCCGCCATGCACAAGGAGTAGTTTCTTTTTGACCATTGTTGCAATGGTTAGCTTTTTGAAGACAGATAGTATCCCCACATAGATCTTCTTCCAGCGGTCTCCATACCGCTTTTCTATGTCGTAAGGAAAATTGTGTGGAGAAAAAGGAAATTCTGCAGGGGCCTCATGATTTCCCCTCATAAGTATGACCGAGTCAGGATATTTGCTTTTCAGATAGCTTACAGAATACATTATGCTGATGGAATCGGCTCCCCTATCGATATAATCACCAAGAAATACAAGTTTATTCAGCGGCTTCGACAAAAATTTCCTGTAACTTATATTACACAGAATTTGAAACAGTGACTTGCAATCGCCATGTATGTCACCTATTACTACTAAGTTTTCCAAATCATATATTTCTAGAAGACCACTAGTGATACGTCCGCCGGCTATGCATTTCATTCGCCTGTTCTCCTCAAGCACATAGTCTGCCTGCCTAATTAGTTGCATAAACTCCGTTGCATCAGCATTTCTTGCAGACTGGACTAGTGGTGACAGAATATGATTTTCCAAGATGGTAAATTAATATATTATATGGACTACAAGATATCCTTTCTCCATCTCGGATAGAACCTAAAAACCGTATTGAAATGAGTACCAGACGGAGAGCCCCAAATTATCTTGACCTGTAATGCAGTGGATGAGGCAGCTTAGTAGGCACAGATTAAAAACGGGATCATAGCATCCTATAAGTGAGAAGGCTGCATTTGCTATTACGATGATCGAAGGCATACTTAGGAATCTTCTAGGTTCTTGTTGGCTTAGAAAGTATGTTTAACATTATATCCAATAGGTTGAGTTTCTGTAGTAAGTTGCCATTAAATGCTGCGGGCTGGAGTAACAGAGGATGGCTAGAGATAATTGAATTTATATTGTTAATGTGTGAAAATGGGGCTAGAAAGACCCATGTAATGTATCGATGTAATCTGAATTCCAAGCAGATAAACCAATATCTTGAATTCCTGCTTGACAGTGGCATGCTCGAGATGATACAGGAACGACCGAATTCAAAACGCTACATATACAAGACTACTGATCTTGGTAAAAAGTTCATTGCTCATTACAAACTGTTGGCGGCGCTCTTTACAAAGGCACCACCCCCATCGATCGCCTAGTTGAAGATACCAGCACCGCAGGATTCAGACCAATTAAATAATACTTTGATGCATTAAATACTTCTATTATAATGAATGACAGTGATTATATGAAATGTATGTGTTGTTGTCTCCGCTTAAATGAAGAATCGCAGTCGCTATGAAGTCATCGCTGCAATCTTAAAGTCTGTGAACAAAGAAGAGACTCGCACCAAAATAATGTATAAAGCAATGCTGAGTAATGACCAATGCAAATTATATTTGGATTCGCTTATCAAAAGTGGCCTTGTTCATGAGGTCAGCAATGGAGAAAAGATATTGTATAGGATAACACCGAAAGGAAGCAGATTTCTATCCTACTATGATCAGATGAAAGAATTACTTCCAGTAGGTATTGAAGAGAATTTGGCAGATGAATACTACCATCTAAGCACTTAGACGACGGGTTTAAGTGTCAAGTGTGAGCGCCTGTCAAATATTAATGAATACAAGTTAGACGACGGGACAAGTGACTGCAAAAATAGCGTACCATTTATCATCATTAGCCGAAGGTGAATTGTTGATATTTCTGAAACAAAGTCGAATATATCAGCCTGTGAACGGGTGAGGAGAGCTATTGAAAGGTCTGCATGGGTCAATATGCTGGATAACTTGTTTGTCAATGTGCCTCTTACGTTTATTGCTCCATGGGTATTTTGTAGAGATTCATTCGACATGATATTAAGAAGAACCTTGTTGCGGTACTTATGCTTCATCTTGACAAGAGCTCCAACCAGTTGATCGGCACTTGGATTTTTGCCTGTACCTATGATCTTCAAGAGACTCTTTTTGATTGGAGGAAGAGATGTCTCGAAGAAGTGTAAAATTGAAGACGACTGCATCCAACTGACGGGCTGGAACACCACAGGGTTTCCACTCAGAACGTGATTTGATACAATCCTTTGAAGAAATAATAATGCGATTGTCATGTTAACATGAGAATCCAACTCAAGTAAAACCATCCCTTTTCTTGGAAAACCGCTGCCAAGTGAAGCATCCAGAACAGGATAGCCAGTTTTGATAGTGTCACGCGTTGGAACGTCAATGAGATCTGCTGCATCTCTTTTCTGTGTCTCAAAATTGATTCTCTGGTATGGTGTAAAACTATGGAATATGCTATTTTCGAGTGTATAGAGATAAGATGGACGAATTATGCGAGTGCCACGTAGCTTTTGAAGAAATATTTGTCTCACTTTTAGGTTATTATAACAACTTTGCCTCAACTCAACTATGCCATCTACTAGAAAATCAAGTGTGGTGTCAGCAGGCTGCTCGCTTATGAATATGAGCTTAGCACCTGCCCTTTCTCTCCATGTCTGAAGCACTCTTTCATTGTTAAGGCGTGCCTCTCTATCCATGAAGGATGCAATCGCCTCCCAGCTGTCAATTATGATTATGGGAGATTTGATATCCATTAGTTGGTTTGTAATGCGCTCAAAGAGCGACTCGGGTTCATCCAGTCTTGCGTCTTCAAATGTTGACATCATTTCATTATCTCGAGTCAAGTTTGTGTCAGGAGCCATAGATTGCTGAATGAAGTCTTTCAGCCACGGATAGTACTGAAAGAGCTGTTTTGGGGATAATCTTGTCGAGATATAGAAAAAATTATTCTTCATTCCCAATACGTTTAAGATCGAGAGTGCAAGTGTGGTCTTGCCTGTTCCAGCAAGCCCCTTTACTAAAAGGGAATATGTGTCTCGTCGTATAAATTGCAACAGGTCCTCTGGTATGTGCGGCAAGGTGTGATTAGCCGGATCCTCAGAGTTTACATCTTGTTCTGCCATGTATTATTACCCACTCCAATCGTTTTTTTTCAAACCCCTCTGATACGAACTAATATTAGTGAATGAGCAATCCTATTAAGGATTGAGAATATCTTTGCCAGAACCCAGATCGCATAGCAATATAGGTTATGGTTGTGTTCTCAAATTTATTGAGCCATTTTATTTTGATTCAGAATTTGAGATTGCGCCGCACGACATTAATTGCTGCAGGAAGACAGTTCAAGGAAGCAGAAGAAGATGATTATACCAAACTAGTTTATGGCAAGTTCAGATTTCAACAAGTAGGCAAATGCTAATAATAATATACTCTATCTCAACAGGGAATATTAGTGTTTTATTGTGCCATACTGATTAGAATTCTTGCAAATGCCAAGGTTTGTAAGTGAAATACGTATGCAGACGTTTTTCTTCTTGAATCGAAATATGCTTATAGCATTAGCCTGACTTTCTTATCTTATACAATCCTGAGCATTACTCTTTGTTTATTATCGAAAGTATTGTAACCGAGTAACATATTTATTGTAATCGGATTAGAATCTTTTAAGTAAAGCTATGGTCATTAATGAAGAACTTCTCGCAGCTAGGAAAAAGATTGCACAAACGAGACCCAGGTTCATAAGACAAGAGAGCTGGAGGTATGATCGACTTGCAGAAAACTGGAGGAAGCCAAAGGGCAAGGACAACAAGATGAGGAAGCAGAAGTCAGGAATGCCAGCCCTTGTCAAGGTTGGATACAGGAGTCCTAAAGCAGCGAGAGGTCTTCACCCATCAGGATATCGCGATATTCTTATCCATAACACACACGAACTGATTAAGCTTGACACAAAAAGAGACGCAGCAAGGATTGCCCATACCGTGGGCAAGAAGAAGCGGATTGAGATAATTAACAAGGCTGTTGAACTTGGTATCAAAGTCCTTAATCCAGGTAGTCTAATGTCCAAAATACAAAAGGAAAAGGAGAAGACGGGAGATTAGCATGGTAGTCAACATTGCAAAGAAGCGAGAGTTGGTTGCGCGGATTCTGAGAGTAGGAGCTAACAGAGTTAGGTTTGAGCCGGATAGACTTGAAGACATCGCAGACTCGATCACGAGAGATAATATACGTTCCCTAGTAAAAAGCGGCGCCATATGGACTGTCCAGCCTAGAGGAACCTCAAGGGGCAGAGCAATAAAGAAACGTTCGGTCTGGAAGGTTCACGGCAAGGGTCCAGGCTCAAAGAAGGGTAAAAAGACTGCAAGGGTTGGAAAAAAAAGGGTCTATGTCATAAGGACAAGATCGATGCGACACCATCTAAAGGTGATTAAAGAAAGAAAGGACATTAGTAATGACATATACTGGCAACTCTACAAGAAGGTCAACGGAGGTCAGGTTAGGTCGCTTGCACACCTGCGTGAGCTTGCGAAAGAGGCTAAGTCCTCGTAATGCAACTTCGGGAGTGAGATCCTATAATTTCCAAATTCCGCTGCTCTGTCTCCATTAAAACATAAGCCCTCTTTCTTCAGCAATTCTTTTTTCCTTATTTTGCCAAAAGCATATCCGCCTAGTTTCCCATTTGACTTGATGACTCTATGGCAGGGAGTAACAATTGGGTTTGGGTTTCTGTTAAGAATTCTTCCTATTGCACGGGATGCACCAGGATGACCGAGTGCTCTAGCAATATCTCCATAGGTGGTGACTTTGCCCTCAGGGATCTGAGCAACTATATCATAAACATCGCTTGCCTTAAGCTGCCGTAATCTCACGACATATTCAGTTGGATAGCATCTTAAAATACCTATTCAGACTCTGTAAACTTCAAGAGGGCTGTCACTGAGGACTTTGAGTATTATATCCTTCTGCCGTCCTAAACCTTTGCTGTCCAATACAACATGTGTGACCCTCTCTATACTCTTTTCAGTCATCTGGTCTAACATTTCCAGATCAACGGCCTCAAGATTATGCTTTGATGCCACAGCTGCAAGACCAATGTTTGACTCAAGCAAGAGTTTGTTGAACTTTTGGGGATAATGTGTCCCTCCAAGCGCTATGCCTACCTTCTCGCAGCGCTCAAAGCCGTTGTCAAGTACTCTAAGGAGTGTTTCACATATTGCGGCAGCGGCATTTTCATCTCTCCATTGTTTTTCCGATGATCCCAATTCTATAAACAATACAGGCTTATTGATTGATGTCGGTCCATGATGCGTTGCTTCTATAATGACCTCATATCCAGGAACCTTTAGTCTTGCGTCAGTTATAGCCTTCAAATAGCCCTTTAGCAGACTGGGGTAGGCGATTGCTATCTGCCGAGGGTAACCTCCATGAGAGTTATCTGTGGAAAAATTGCCAGTGAAGTGACATGTAAGCGTCGGAATAGAACTATGTGACTTATGCTTTGACAGGAAAATGAACACATCGGCTTGTGAATATAAATTGGAAATGTTTTCCAACGTAAGCAAATTGCCATAGAAAACATACAGCTGGATATTCCTATGGTGAGCGGACTGATAGGACTCCCCATGTGAGTCGGCTACACTTGTGCTTTCAAATCCTGCGCTTCTAGTGAGATAATGGCTCATTGTAATGCCGGCCAAGTCATGATAAGAGGTTACAAGCACGTACCGGTCGTCCAACTTGCCACAGTTACAGATAATACTTATTTTAGCCTTTCATATAGCAGTGTTAAGCACGTAAGAATAAATGCCCCGGATATTACAGGGACACATTAGGATACCGATAGATCTTCCTCATATTCAGAAAAATGTAGAATAGAAAAAGAAATGCTAACAAAATCTGCATCATTTGAGCTCTTCGAGGAAAGTGCTCGGGTAACAAGGTTAACATCACTAGCGAGTAGTAATAGCATTGACTCTGCAATATCATAATAAAACTCGCAACTGACTGTGTAAGAATTATATTTTCATTATTATTCTACTCGAGTAAATTTATTAAATGCATAGGACCTTTGAATACCAAATAAGATGAACAACAGAATAGAAGAGGCTCGGGGAGAGAGCAAGGGTCAGGATGAGAGTGAATTTGAAGATGACACTAATGAGAATTCTAATCATGCAGAATTGGGTGTGATTCCTGAACATAGTGTTGCTAGTACCTCAGAAGAAAATCAAATTGAAAGACAGGATATCGGTGACGAAGAGATCGCCTCCAATATCGATACAACTGCAAATTCACCTTCTGTTCCAACTTCGCCAGTGTCAATCCAACCAAACCAGACCGTACAATCTTTGACCGACTCAAAGTTCTTCGCTATTCGCACTACAGGAGGTCAGGAGCGCGTAGTCGCAAACCTAGTGCAGACAAGGGCTAATACCAAGAAATTACAAATTCGTTCGATCATAGTGCTTGATAGCTTTAAGGGTTATATCATTGTGGAGGCTCCTGATTCAAACGCTGCATATGAGGCACTTGCAGGCATCCGGCATGTTCGCGGTCAAATTAGAGGAGATTTGCCTTTCAAAGATATCGAAGGTTACTTGGTCAAGAAGCCTGTAGTATCTGAGCTTAGTACAAACGATACTGTCGAGGTAATCGCAGGTCCGTTTAAATCGATGAAGGCCAAGATAACTCGTGTTGATTATGAAAAACAGGAAGCTACAGTTGTTTTGCTTGATTCACCTTACCAGATACCGGTAACTGTTGACGCGAACTACCTTAAGAGGTTGGCTCATTAGGTAAAATGTTGTACGGAACTGTACGATTAAATAAAGAAATGTAGCCAAACTTATTGTTTAGCTTTTTGGTGTTATAATTGATTGTCGACCTCAATATAAAGGGAAAACATGCAATAGTCATAGGAGGCGGGACTGAAGGTATCAGAAAGGTTCGTGCACTCCTGGGCCAGGATTGCAAAATAACGGTAATAAGTAACAGGTTTAATCGATTCATGATTGAGCAATCAGAGCTGGGCAAGATCGAGCTTGTCAAGGCAAAGCTCAGGGATGCCAATGTACTCGATAATTACGGTGATGCATTTTTGGTGCTAGCAGCGACTAATGACAGAGAGCTAAATCGCAGGATAATAGAAAGGGGCCGATCGCTTAGGGCATTTGTTTATGCAGCAGACGATCCAGCCGTAAGCGACTTTTCCTATGCCTCTGTTATAAATATTGAGGAGATAGTGCAGATAGCTATCTCAACTTCTGGCAAAAGTCCTCTAATGGCCCGCAAAATAAGGATAAAAGCAGAGCGTGTATTGCGCAGGATAATCAAGAAGGCCGATATTGAAAACGCCAAGCTCCAGGAGTTTGCTCGACAAGCAGCGCGGCCGCACATTAGAACCGTTGACGAACGCAAAGAGTTTCTCTATTCAGTAGTAAAAAACAACCAAATTCAGAACCTTATTAAGGAAGACAGGATTGAAGATGCTAAAAGCGCAACATTAGAGCTGTTAGATAAATGGGAGAAAAAAGGCAGGACATGACAGCAATTGTCAAAGTCTCATCAGAAACACGGAGAGGTCTGAATGAGATCATCAATGCGAGGGTTACCTATCGTAATGCTCCCATGCATCTGCTAGAAAAGTTTACGTTCAAAGATATAGATAAAGCACATAGGCGTTTTCTTGAAAAAGCTGGCTTTGATGAATGTGTGATTTTACAGACCTGTAACAGGGTTGAAATTTTTGGTGCGGCTAAAGACATTCAAGAGCACAAGCTACTCGAAGAGTGGGTTTGTGCTTCGGGACTCTCTCAGAAAGATCTCGACAGCATAGAAATCAATAGAGGTAGGGAAGCAATTGTGCATCTAATGAGGCTTGCCTCAGGTCTTGAATCACTTGTAATAGGCGAAGACCAGATTTTAGGCCAAGTGAGGCGCGCCTTTGAATATTCTCGTGCTCATCGGTATGCAAGCATAAACCTGTCTGTGGTATTTGACAGAGCTCTGAAGGCGGGCACCAGGATTAGAACAGCTACAGGCATAAACAAAGGCAATGTCTCTATTGCATCGGTGGCGGTGAATCTTGCCGAAGAATACTTCGACGACTTGAAGAATAAGACTGTCCTTCTGATAGGCACTGGCGAGGCTGCAAGCCTCGTAGCAAAGGTCCTTAAGAGGCGGGATGTCAGCTTTATGATAGCAAGTAGGGTTCCTGAAAGGGCACATGCATTTGCAGAAACTGTTGCAGGTGTCCCTATCGCTTTCGACACGGCTCTGGAAATTCTGCCAACAGTTGATTTGATATTCACCGCAACGATAGCTCCCTATCGACTGATCACTTATGAAAGGATAGAGAATGCAATGACGAGTAAGAAGAGTAGTAACAGCATGATGGTCTTTGACCTATCCAACCCAAGGACAGTCGACGAAAGGGTCGCAACTATCCGTGGTATCAAACTGATAAACATGGATCAGATAGCTGAGCTTGTTGCCAAGAACATGCGTTCCCGAGTGAAAGAGGTCAATTCTGCAGAGAACCTGATTAACGATGAAATGAAATCGTTTGATACAATCATGAAGAGAATGAAGGCGGAACCCATTATAATGACAGTATTTAGGAACGTCGATAGGATAAGAGATAGGGAAGTAAAAAAAACACTTACCATAATTGGAAAAAGGCTGACGCCTGAGGAAACCAGGGTTATTGAGCAGCTGTCCTACGCAATTGTAGAGGGCGTTCTTTCAAACCCAATGAACAACCTGAGAAAAGAAATAGAAGGAGGCGGTAATGAAGAGTTAATGAAAATGGTAGCCAAGTTGTTTAGGTATGAAGAAAATCAACATCAACAACAACAACATTAAATCTTTTCCACTAGTAAGACTCAGGCGACTAAGGACGACACCTGCAATCAGGGATCTTCTTCAGGAGACACGACTTTCATCTAAGGATCTGATAGCCCCCATATTTGTACAAGAGGGGCTAAACAAACCACAGCGGATAGCCTCGATGCCGGATATCCAACGAATCCCGCTCTCTAAGCTTGTTTTTGAGGTGGATAGAATGATAGAGCTTGGTATCAGTGCGATCATCTTGTTTGGTTTGCCTTTGCATAAAAAGGCAAATGCAGAGTCGGCGTTTGACCATAGTGGCATCGTGCAGAAATCAATTGAGCTATTGCGCATGCAGTTTGGTACCAAATTGGCGATAATCACTGATGTATGCCTGTGCCAATATACTACCCATGGACATTGTGGCCTAGTGGCAAATAAAAATATTGACAATGATAAAACCATTGAGGTTTTGGCAAGGGTGGCCGTCAGCCATGCGAACGCGGGTGCAGACATCGTTGCACCTTCTGCAATGATGGATGGTCAAGTGCAAGCATTGCGGATCGGCCTAGACGACGCAGGTTTTGCAGATGTGGCGATAATGGGATATTCTGCCAAGCAGGCATCCCCTCTCTATGCTCCCTTCCGCGACGCTGCTCATTCCGCCCCCGAATTTGGCGATAGACTCACATATCAAATGCCTTTCTCGAATGCGAGGGAGGCTATGCGTGAAATTGAGACAGATATTGCAGAGGGAGTTGATATTGTCATGATTAAGCCTGCTATACCATACCTTGATCTTGTATACGCAGCTAGACAGAACACGCATATTCCTATATGCGCTTATAGCGTATCTGGAGAATATGCACTCATCAAGGCTGCAGCTATGAACGGCTGGATCGATGAAAATGCAGTTATGACCGAATTCCTGACATCTATCAAACGAGCGGGAGCCGACATGATAATTACATATCAGGCAAAAAAAATGGCGCAAGCACTCAATAAATAACGGTATAATTTGCATCTCTTTAAATTCCCATAAGGCATTAAGCTTATCAAGATGTTCGCGACTGATTCAGGATCGGAACGAGCTAGTAGTATAGAAGACTACCAAAATACATGTACAGAGTTCATTACAGATATTAGTCGTGACTATATGGACTGGATTGATCGCTATCAGTTAGGCGAGCAGGAAACTGCAGGAAGGAAGGCAATAATAAACAGTATCGTTAAAACCACGAATGAATGGATTGTGAAATATGGTACCACCATCAAAAAGGTTGACATTGTCATGAATGACGGCGTTAATAAAATGGCAGAGAACACTGCGGGGTACCCTTTTGACCTGGATGTTTTAGTAAATAGCTCAAGGCGCTTTACAATTCATCCTGTAGGCCAAATAGACATCAAGGTAAAGGCAACTCCAAGAGATGGCAGACAAGTGCGGATTGGCAACTACCAGAAAAATCAATTGCTGTTGATAAATTCAAGTTCGCCTGTTGAATACTCCGTGAGTAACGAGAGTATGAAATGTGCCGATATTTTGGATGATTACATAATAATCAATGCAAATGGCTGTCGCAGGCATGATTTAATTTCACTCACATCAGTAGTAGAAGAAGTTGAGGGTGAGCATGTTATTGAGAGCAGAGGTTATACGACAATAATATTACTCTCGTAGACACGTACGCTTTAAATAACCTTATAGTCTCGATAGTCTCCGGGCGACGGTCGTCCAGTTTGGTCTAGGACATCAGATTGCCAATCTGGTAACCCGGGTTCAAATCCCGGCCGTCGCATTTTTCATAATTTGCTTTATATCGATGCTCGAGAGCTTTTCTATCTCCTTGTCAAACCATTGCTCTACATGCTCAGGATTTGTCCTAATCTTGCTCTTTATCTGCTCTAACTCCTCTCTCTCTTGGCCTTGGCTTTCTCTTCAACTTTTGGAAGGTTAAATCCTCTATCCTGTACATTTTCGTCATGGTTTGATTTAATGGGCACTACCACACGCACAAAAGCCAAACTCGTCTATCCGCCGGTTACAAGTCGGGCAGGGCTCGCCATATTCAATTTCCCATGCGTGTTTGCCATATAACTGATAATGAACGTCTATCTCAAGAGGAACCCCCTGATCATCCTTCGGTTTTGCACGAGTGGAATGAGACATAATCTAATTTAGCAAATACACATTATTAACTGTGCTTTTTCAAATTCGCGTTAATCATTTCTAGTGCTCGCTCTGCGGCATCTTTTTTTGGTAATTGGATCATGAAAAGGTTTTGTGAATTAAGGTGCTGCTGTGAGTCGGGGGCAATTGAAATCAATCCACTTTCTGCTAGAGTCTCAAAGAATTCAACCATGTCGTTTGCGTATAGCAAATAATTTTCGTCGAATTCGGTACCGAGCAGCTTCACTTGGATATCGACAAACACATCTTGCCCGTCATAAAATATGTCAAGGACAGTATCTACTCGTACTTTTCTATCACGAATTTCATAAAGTACTTGTTCATATTTTTTAGCATTGATCAGAATGCAGGGGATCTTAACACCAGAGAAGTCCACGAGCATGGCTCCCTCTTTGTGAAGATGGGCTTTAAATTCCTCAAGTGTACTAAAGTTTCTTTTAGGCATCTACTGATTTTCTCTTATAGTTTCGGGAAAATAATCTTTCAGGTCTATGTTATGTTGCATCTTCTTGTATACGTACTCATGGTCCTTACAGAGATAGAAAGGCATTTCCTGAGAGTGCAAGACATTGTTTCCCCATTTTTGCTTGACAAGCTCCAGCTGAACAAGGAATTCAGCCCTAGTGCCACATATATTGCATTTAAAGTTAGGTTCATCATTCATTAACACTCTTCGCGATCAATGTCTGATCATTCATAAAAGAGTTTGTAATAAACAATTGAACATCTCGGTCAGTCAGTTATTATAGAGAAATAGTACCATCTCTTCATACCAGAGTAGAAGCTGCAAGATTCAAAGGACAACCCAGGAATCAGCAAGAAAGTGTCAGAACCAAGAGCACTCAATAAATTGAGCTAGCAAAGGCTCATAGATTTTGCAAGTAGAATTGCGCGCTGCGAGTCATCATGGTGTATTTCTTTGTTATTGTACTTGTCGCTAAAGTACATAAGGTCTATCATCTTGCATCGGTCAATGTTGACCATTAAACTTCGTTTTGTACCGCTTATCGTGTTCGCATTGGTCAGAATTACCAACCTGTCCACAAAGCTTGTCGACTTTAATGTGTTTGATATCTGCTCAAAGCTCTTTGTGTGGTCCTTGTTAATAACTACAGCTACTGCGACCTTGGTTCCGAATAAATCACTGTAGGTTACATCGACTCCATTCCCTTCGCCGTTAGATGGATGAGGTCTTGCCACAACGCCTACTTCGTGTGCATAGTTGACAAGATCTTTGACAGCACTTCTGATGCCGGCTTCAAGTGTATTAATATCATTGCAATTGCGCTTAATTTTGATAAAGTCTGAAATTGGTACATACATCAAACTACCCCTTATTCGAAGACCAGGGTACACGCTCTTTATAGTCTCGTCTATAGATTGCTCGTCTATCGTATCAAGACTTCGATTCGCTGCGCTCTCAGTAGCGTGGTACATTATATTGAGCATCGAGCGCACATTGCGAAAATCTGGAAATTCATCATAAATGACTCTGACTTTTGCTGCCAGGTCACGTTCGTATTCTTTAGTAAGACTCTTTTTCATATCATGTTGCCTTATGTATTCAAGCACAATATCTATTATCTCGTCGAGCGTGTTGGACCCGGCTATGTCTATTTTGTAATTCGCCTTCTCCAGCCTGTCGAAAACTGAAACAGACGTTCTGCGTATCTCATCGTATGAGGCTGGTGTGAATATGAGCATGAGGACTGTGGTTGGGAGATGTGCATTGATTATCGCCTTGACTAATTCCACTGATTCTTTGTCAAAGTCAAATTCGTCTATTTGGAACAGGGTAATCTTATTGAAGAACTTGAGATTGAGCCTTGCCAGAGCAGTCAGACTGCTTATGATGTCTTCAAGCGTTGCAACGCTTTGTGTATCGTTGCTAAATTTGCCTTCAATAATACGCTTTAATATTGCGATTTCTTCCGATGAAAATTCCTTATGAAGGGTATCATCGATTGCTTCATGATTAGGCAATATCTCATTCTGTAAGAGGTTCGCAGCCTTATCTGCCAAACTCTTGCCTTTAATAACATCAAAGAAGCCATAATTAAAAATTCTTCTTGCACTTGATACATTCTGCCTAGCCAACTGCAGAAGGTAATCGATAACAATTTCTCTGAACGTTGTAACATATTCATGATTAAATCCTGCAAGCATTGCAGCGTAGATACTGTGCATACTACGAGGTGATATCTGAGAAAGGTCGGTATATGACACAATCGCACTATCTGAAACTTCCTTGACTGCTTTGGTGTGCAGCGCTAGATGAGTTTTGCCTGAACCGACGTCTTGAATCATAGTAACAAGTCTAAAATCCTTGTCCTTGGCAGTTCCAGCACTTATCTTGGAACGAAGATCAGAAACGCAAGAAACCAAAGCAATCTTGGCCTCTTTGTGCCGCTTTCCGCCTAGTATCAACGCATCACTTGGCGTCGGAGTAGGGCTACTGGGGTATGGATTGCGATCTAGTCCGTAGGGATACAATTAACAAATACACCTCACAAATCCATGTAACAGCCCTCTGACCATTACTCCTTCCCGGCCTCCCGTAGAAAGCTCGTATTTGTCTTGGTCCATACTTGTCAACTCTCCCACAAGTCTATAGAACTCATCTGAGGAAATGTTACAGCTACTGCAGATTTTGTTGCGTATGTCTGCTAACTCAATCCATCCTATTGAGGAGGCTGAGTTGGACAGTGCAAGATCAAATTGTTCTTTGAAATCATGAACGCTCAAAGTTTCCTTTTGCTCGTCGCTTATAGGATCATCATGGTTAGACATCTTTTGCATGTGCCACAATTGCTGGTGGTTCTTCATCTCAAAAACAACGCTCGCAAGGTTTGAGATGTTGTTTGCAAGGCTTTCAACAGCATCTAGTAGCTCCTTGTTGGAGCTATTGACTGACTGATCAACTAATTTTATCATATCATAAGTTAGCTTGAACCTCGCATCTGAGTTGAGCAGGCTCTGGACATAGTGGCTTTTGTGAAAGCAAAAGTAGGCGTTTGCTCGCTTGTCGACGAAAACATCACCCCTGCTTATTAGGTTCTCCAGGTGACCGTCAATATCTCCAAATTCTCTTCGCAGATCTGTCTTCTTGATGCCCCCCGACCCAGCGGAAAGGATCTTGTTGAGGAGTTTTTCTTCCGAGGACATGAGGTAGAAGTTCTAGATTTTAATATAAATGCCAATGTAATAAATAAAAGCAATCCTAGTCAAGAAACTTATACACAAAACAGTCGAAAGAATTAATATTATCTCCTGCGATGGTGTCTCGGGATGATGATAATTCTATCTGCATTATGATGAAAGCACTAGGGTATCTGACCTTAAACTGTTCTATACGGAATTGCAGTTTTCGTCTTTCGGGTCTTTTTAAGGAGTGCAAATATCGCCATTATTGCAGTCACCCAGGAGGCTGCTAGAACAATATTGCCTAGTGTAATGTACGTGTATGGAATTATTTCTAATAGGTTTGTCCTGATTGATCCAGCCGACAGATGAAGGTCGATTATCGCTATATTGTAACTCTCACTGAGGGGATCCATACCTGAGGCGATATTAGCTCGTAGTACTATACTATCAAGATTGGCTTGGATCAGTCCGAAGTCAGTTTTAGGAGTAGGAAAGAGCCACACAGGGTTACCTTCTGCAGGTATCAAATCCTGTGTCAATTTGATATATTCCGCCAGCTGCTCTGGAGTTTGAGCGGTCTCTGCTCGTATAACGAACCCAACCGCTTTGTCAAGAAGATACATGGTATTCTGATACCCAAAATAAGCAACAGCCCCACCCACTGTCAGAAAAGCAAGCATACCCAAAACAACTAATCTCTGGTTCAGTGCTCTTATGGTTCTCTTGTTATCAGAGATACTACTGCTGTCCGCATTCTCTACAGGGGCACTCATAGTTGTAGCTCTGCCGATGGAGGAGTGTCTCTGAGTACTCATTGTAGGAGTATAGTCATGGTGTGCAGTTTGCTTTTGGTTCTTAAAGGATGAGTGCATAATGCTAAGATAAGCTACGTAAATGAACCCGATTGTTGGGATCGCTATCATAGGAGCATATAGGGAATTTCCTGTGAATATTGAAATGAGAACCGCCATGGATCCATAGATCGCAAAGAATAATTCCAAAAGGGTAGTCTTCGTGAAAGGGAGTACATACTCCTTATTTTTCCATTCATCACTCCTGTTGACAATTCCAAATTTGGGAGTCCGCAGGAATTCATTATTTCTGCCAAAAACGGCATCAAAAACCGCGACGGTATTGTTGACAGATAATCCAGTCGAGTAGAACATCAGGAAGAAAAACTGCTGCGCCTTTTCTCGCCACTTTTCGCCACTCCATGTCTTGTTGATGATAATTAGGTAGCCACCTGGTCCCATCATAATATACATCATTATGGAGATCAATGGAGCCCAGTATACTGAATAGAGCTCGTAGTCCATAGCAAGGAGCATTGGAAATATTAGGAACTGAGTGAGAAATAGAGGGTTCATAGCATGTCGTGTAAGCTGTATGAATGCTTGAGTCTTGGTTTCAATTGGTATGTTACGACAGAACAATACATCGCTTAGTAGTTTAACTGCGACCTGTATTGAGCCCTTGGCCCATCTGAACTGCTGCCGCTTTGCAGCATTCATTTGTACCGGCAGCTCAGCATCGACCACCACATCTTCTAGAAATAGACACCTCCATCCCTTCATTTGAACCCTGTAGCTGAGATCAAGATCCTCTACCAGCGTGCTAGTATGCCATCCTCCCGCCTCTTCGATGCAGGATGTTCTCCAAATGCCGGCCGTGCCATTAAAGTTCATATAAAGATGAGTAAGGCTCTTAGCCTTCTGCTCAATCAGAAAGTGCAGATCAAGCGCTACAGCTTGTGCTTCCGTAAGCGAAGAGTAGTTTTCGTTGACATGGCCCCACTTGCATTGCACTAGACCAAGTTTGGGGTCTGCATAGAAGTGTCCAATAGCACTTTTTAGAAACCACAAAGGAGGGATAAAGTCAGCGTCAAATATTGCGACAAATTCACCCTTGGCATGTTTTATGCCTTCTTTTAGCGCGCCTGCCTTGTATCCTGTTCTATCCTTTCGCCGTACATGGACTATATCGAATCCTTTGAACCTGTACTCGTCTACGATTGATCTTATCAAGTCAACTGTATCATCATCTGAATCATCCAATACCTGGACCTGGAGCTTATCTTTTGGGTAATCCATCTTGCAAACAGCATCTATCAGGCGTTTTACAACGTACTTTTCGTTGTAGAGCGGAAGTTGTATCGTCACCATTGGCAGATTTTTTGGAAGATCTACCTTCTGGCGGCGTTTCCTTTCATGACGAGAATTATTTCGAGAATAGTATGCAAGGTAGTAGAAATTGAGCGTATATATCATCAAAATCCAGCCAATGGCTAGGAATATAACATAAAGAAATGCACCCAAGCCGTACATACTATTAGCTCTTTGAAGTGATATCTCCCTGTATATTTATAGATACTTACATCAGAATGTTAGCCTTTCTTGAATATCTTGATTGCTTGAGGCGGACAGACGTTTTCACATGCTATACAAAATATACAGTCTTTTTCTCTTACCATGAAAGCCTTTTTGTCAGATGCTGGGTGATCGGGCGTT
>Ga0075420_100000846_pt1 | contig 25317 bp, 22 predicted proteins | sample SoiMetdeltSBSDD4_FD_75296 | JGI IMG/M metagenome (GOLD analysis project Ga0075420, IMG submission 75296) | Bulk soil microbial communities from a Populus tree surrounding site in Tennessee, USA - Soil MetaG P. deltoides SBSDD4 | ecosystem: Environmental > Terrestrial > Soil > Tree plantation...
CAACGCCTGTGATGCCGCTTTCTGTAATGTGGTGGAGCTGGGTCAAAAGCCGTCGATTTTCCTCTTCGCGATCATACAGACGAAGAAGTGCCCGGACCGAAGCAACGAGTTCTGCCGGTTCGATCGGTTCAAGGAGGTATCCGTCCGCGCCTCTCTCTAGGCCGAGCGTGCGATCCGTAGACGTCACGCGCGAAGCCGTGACGTGCAGGACCATGAGATGGGTGGTCTCCGGATTCGCTTTGATTTGCCGGCAAACCTCCGTCCCATCCATGTCGGGCAGTAGGACGTCGAGGAGTACGAGTGGAGGCCGAAGCTCCTGGGTGAGCCGGAGCGCCTCCGCACCGGTGCGGGCTTCCATCACCTGATAACCTGCGAGCCGCAGCAGTCGGGACTTGGTGTACCGAGCCGCGTCGTTGTCATCCACGTTCAACAAGGTGACCGACATGAAGTTCCTTAGCCCTATGACTCTTCGACCGGGGACTTCCGGGGCTGCACCAGGGTAGGCCAGGAAAGTCCGATATTCCTTTGAAAAATACGCGTCATTCTAGCCCTTGTCGGTTCAACCTTCAATCGCTCCGCTCGTGTAAGATCAGCCCTTTCCACGGCCTTGGAATGGGTCGCTCAACCGGTTCACTCTCTAGAAGCGATGGGGCCGGCGGTTTCGTCGTCAAAATTTGTAACCTGCCTCTCTGCCGGTGCGTCCTTCGAGGTGCGTAGCCCACATCAGCAAGGAAGGTCTGTTCGATCGTGTCCCACAGATCCAAGGAACGCATTCGACGTTGTTGGGAGTTCACGCCGCAAGTTCACACCCGGCCTGAGAGGTGAGCGATTCATTGACGTTGCGGGGTATTAGCGAAGAAAGGGGGACACGGCCCTCACGTCGGCTCAGATGTTGATATGTTGATACGCGCACGCAGCAGAGTTTCTAGACACAGGACCTTGATCAAGTCGCGGTGTTTTTCCAGAATGTATACCAGGAAAGGCACGCAGATTATACGATGCCGTGGATCGAAGGAAATCCAACTCAGTCAGGCTTGTATTGGTACAAGACTGGTGATCACGACACGACGGTTGTCGAGGTGAGCGATGATGGGTCGATCGTGATTCGTGAAAACAGTCAGTCGGTTCGCCTGAACATGGAACAGTTTCAGGCCCGGTTCGGCCAGGGACGTTGGTTTGGACCCATCACGATCAATATGGAGCCGTGAGCAACCCTGCCGTCCTCGTCCCGAACACACGAGACCTTCCTTTCAAGGTGCACGCTACCTCTTCGGTCATTTGGCTGCCACGCCGGCAACCGAGGCCATGGTGGCGTGCAGGCCTCCCGAGAGCAGACATGTCCTCGCCGCATGGTTTGATTTTCACCGAGGGGACTCTTAGAATGCCGCAACACGAGTGATTTCATGCCCGCCAAGTCTCGTCCGCAGACAGTTGTACGACGCGCCGAAAAAAAATCCGTGCCGGCATTCTCTCTTGATGGCTCGCTGAAGCGTAAGTTTCAGCGTCGATTGCTCACGTGGTACAGGGCGAACGGGCGAGACCTGCCCTGGCGGAACACCTCCGATCCTTATCACATTCTCGTATCAGAGGTCATGCTCCAACAGACCCAGGTCGATCGGGTGATCCCCAAGTATCAGGAGTTCCTTGATCGCTATCCGGGCTTCAAGGAACTTGCCGCAGCACCGGTCGCGGACGTGCGCAAAACATGGTATCCGTTGGGCTACAACATCCGTCCGGAACGGTTGCACAGCATCGCATGTGAAACCGTGGTTCGCTACGGCGGCACTCTGCCGAAGGAGGCAGAACAATTATTGTCCTTCAAAGGAATCGGGCGGTATACCGCGGGAGCCATCCGCTCGTTCGCATTCAAGGAAGCCGCGCCCATCCTGGACACGAACGTGATGCGGGTGCTTCATCGCGTCTTTATCGGCAAGGGCGACTCCAAGAACCAGAAAACTCTCCTCTGGAAACTGTCCGAAGATCTCATTCCACGCGGCAAATGCTATGACTTCAATCAGGCCATTATGGATTTCGGCGCGATCCTCTGCACGGCCCGGGATCCTTATTGCCTGCTGTGCCCGATGAAAGCGCTTTGCAAGACGTACCCCTATGATGGTCAACGCCGTGGTTGAGGCCATGAAAAGTGAGAAGCGAAACGTCGTCCGCGTGGCGGCTGCGATTATCAGCCGGGAGGGACGGTTTTTGATTGCCAAGCGCAAGGCCGGCGTCCACCTGGCAGGGTTCTGGGAATTCCCCGGTGGAAAGTGCGAGATCGGTGAGTCATTGGAGGATTGTCTCAGGCGCGAGCTACATGAGGAACTGGATGTGACCATCTCGAATCCGGTTCCGTTTGAGATCATTCACCATTCCTATCCCGATAAAACGGTGGAACTCCATTTTTATCGATGCTCGATTTCCGGGGGTGTGGCGGAAGCTCGTGAATGTGCAGAGATTCGGTGGGTGAGTCGTGAGGAGCTTCAACAGTATCGATTTCCGCCGGCCGATGAGCCGGTCCTTCGTGCGCTCCAGCGGCTGTAAAATTTCATGAGCCCACGTTCATCCGTATGGCAAGGGATGAGATTCTCATGAAGATCGTTCTCGACATCGAAACAGTCCAGCCGACAAGGGAGGAATGGTCCCGTTTGATCGGAAAACCCACTCCCGGGGACCAGCTTTCGACTGACGATTGCATGGATCTCTTTTCGGCAAGCGCGGCGGACGAGCAGCGGCGGGCCGATGATGACTTGTACGCGAAGTGTGCCTTCGATGGGACCTACAGTCGGATCGTGTGCATCGGTGTCATAGAATTGTCCGATACTTTGGAGCCCCGTGGCTCTTATGCTTGGTACGGGGACAATGAGCGGGAATTGCTTCGTCTGTTTTGGAGTCATCTGGGGCAAGTTCGCCCGACCCTGCTTATCACCCATAACGGGCTCAGTTTCGATCTACCCTTTATCAAGAAGCGGTCGGTCATTCATCAAGTAAAGCCTGCCTTTGAGATCAACCTGGCGAAGTTCAGGGTAGAGCCGGTGTACGATACGATGGCCGTGTGGAGCAATTGGGACAATAGAGGTTGGGTGAAGCTCGATGTGCTCGCCCGCGCGCTGAATGTCGAAACGAAGTCCGGAAGCGGCGCTCAGGTCGGAGCCATGTGGGAACAGGGGCTGGGCCGGGAGATCGGTCTCTACTGTTTGCAAGATACGTATGTCACATATGCTTGTTATTGCCGGATGATCTTTCGGCAGCCGTTGTCTCGGGAAGTGGTCTTGCTGCAACCCGAATTGATCGATGTGGGGTAGGTCGTCGATCCGTGAACGATGTCAGCGGATGATGACTTCGGCGGTGCGTCGTTTTTCCCGCTTGGTCGAGGCCTGTTTCGCCTTCACGCTTCGCAATTCCTTGTCTTTCGCTTCCAACTGCTGACGCATGGATTCAAGGTCACGTCGAAGGGAATTGATTTTGGCATCCTTGCGCGTGAGGGACTGTTGCGCGTCCTTCAGTTCCTGCTCCTTCCTCGTCGCCATTTCCTGGTCCGGAGCCGCCTGGATCTCCGGGGTCATCGGTGGATCTCCCGCGGCACTTGCGATCATAACGGGTTCCGCTTGTTTCATCGCTTGTACTGGATCCTTTGGAGTCACCGCAACCTTTGGTGCGCCTCTCGAAGGTTGATCCATCCTCGTATAATCGATCACCACCATGGTGAGGTCACGCTGTCCCAAGGCGACGGATGGCGCTGCCCTCTCGATGTGTCCGACGGATTGCGGCTCAAACGTGACGGTACGGGCGGGACGGGCTTGGTTGAACGTCGAGGACTCATCCCTTGCAAGGCTTCCTTGATAGGAAATCAACGTAAAGTAGAGCTGCTCGTTCTGTACGTAGAGAGTGCCCGCGGTGGGTTCAGAACCTGACCCTGCCGATGAGGATAGACGAAAAGCGACCACATATTCGGGTTTCGCTTGAGACAACGTGTGGGCTAGCAGGGGAGCAAGAGACTTCACATCCTCATCGCTGAACGCTTTCATCGGCTTGCTGCCATCCGCGGAACTAGTCGAATAACCGGGTTCATGGATATAGATGCCTTGCAGGATCTTTGCGATCGTGGCGGAGCTGATCGTTGCCGGATGAGATGCCTCGAAAGACCAATCGGCCACTTCTTCGAAATAAACGGTTGCGTGCGGCGTTGTAGACTCGGTACCCCCGGAAGAGTGCGTGGAGCACCCTCCATTCAGCAGAACGGCAGCGATGATCACAGAGACACTGATGAGTAGATGGACTGCCGATTTGCTTCGAGAAGGATATTGCATGCCGGGGTTCCTCCGAATGTGAAACGACCGATGATCCAGGCGTCCGGTGAAGTGTGAGGGTCAGCCGGGAACTACCAGATGCCGAGGCCCATCATCACGACGCCTAGCGCGAGCCACCCAAACACTCCAACGGCTATCATTGTCTCGAGGCTGACCCCCTTCTCCTGTCCCTGTACCTGAGCTTGCATCTGATCTTTATTCATGAGGGGCCTCTGCGCCGGAAGGTTGGACATTATCAACAAACAAGGCAGGTGCTATGGGAGCAAACTTTGTGCCTTTCTTTACAGATTTGGTCCTTGCCAGATGAGGTGAAATGGGAATGCAGGAATGGATACGACGGGAGTCTGTCACGGAGTCTTCCCCGGGCCTTGACTGATCGTAAGTCGTCGAATGTTAAATATTATTCAGGCGTGCCGATATCGAGCGCCAGGTCAATGGCGACCTCGATACTACCAATCGGCGAGTCGCTCAGGGTGTCAAAATCGAAAGAAGTGTCATCCAAGAGGGGCGGAAATTTGACATGAAAGTACCGGGGGTGAGCAAACTTGTTCACTGATTGCCTGGCGGCGCCTGCAGCTGGCGGGAATGAAGGAATGCGCGGCTTGGTGGGAGCTATGCGTTATGAAAGGGCTCCGAAGAGGGTCGTGGCCGTCGAATTCTGTATGGCAACCGGTACAATAGAACCGAGACATAGTCTCTCTCCCGATTTGTTCCAGACCACCGTAATACTCGCGTCGGTTTTCCCCATCCACTGATCGTTCGATCGTTTGGAATCTCCTTCGACCATGACATCCACGGTTCTGCCCACCATCCGACTGTTCAACCGGGCAGACACCCTTTTCTGAAGGTCAACAACTCGGGTCACGCGCTCTGATTTCACCGGCGCCGGCACGTCATCGGGATACTTGCGGGAGGCAATCGTGTTCTTCCGTTCGGAATAGGTGAAGACGTAGGCCATGTGAAATCCGACGTCCTCTACTGCGCGGTATGTGTCCATGAACTCCGTTTCAGTTTCGGAACAGAACCCGCAGATGATGTCGGTTGAGAGGGCAATACCATGGTGGCGCCGGCGAATCGTCTCCACCAGCGTAAAGTAGTCACGAGTCGTGTATGTCCGATTCATCAAACCAAGAATACGGTCATTGCCCGACTGCAGCGGCAAATGGATGTGCTTGCAGATGTTCGGATGTCCGGCGATGGCATCCAACAGTGCCGGCGGAAAATCCTTCGGATGCGGAGACGTAAATCGCACCCGTTGGAGACCCGGCACATCCGCCACTGCCGTTATGAGTTTGGCGAAGTCCCAGTTCTCGAATCGATAGGAATTGACATTCTGGCCGAGGAGAGTGACTTGTCTGTGTCCTCGGTCGACGGCTGCTTCGGCTTCGCGCACAATGCCGAGAGGGTCGCGGGAGCGTTCGCGCCCGCGTGTATAGGGGACGACGCAAAAACTACAGAAGTTATCGCAGCCCCTCATGATGGCAATCCATGCATTTACACCGTCTTCCCGCTCAGGCAGGATGTCATCGTACGTTTCATATTCCGAAAGATCGACGGCGAGCCCTTTCCGCGTTACACCTTCTTGTTCCGAAATCAGCACGCGGTTGATGAGCGAGGGGAGTTGACGATATCCATCAGGTCCCACCAGGACATCCACCACAGGAGCCTTGTCGGTCAATTCTTCCTTGAGGTTCTGCGCCATGCAGCCTAATACACCGACGACGAGGGATCGCTGTTTTTTAAGCGATCTCAGTTCGGCGAGATGTCCGTATACCTTGTTGTGCGCGTTTTCCCTAATCGCGCAGGTATTCATGAGCAGAATGTCGGCACGTTCCCGGTCATCGGTAAAGTCGAAGCCGGCCTGCTTCATCAATGATCGGATCAGTTCGGTGTCATACTCGTTCATCTGGCAGCCGAAAGTCTCAATATGAACGAGCCGCGGACGCGTTATTTCATTCATAGGACCACCACCTGACGTGCAGGCGCTAGGGAAGGGGAGGGTGCCAACAGTCCGTAGGCCAGGCCGTCCGTTATTCCAATAATGGTGACCTCGCGCAGCGTGCCGGTCAAATTCTCATCGGAAGCGACCGCGACCTTCATGAATGTATCGGTCAGTCCGCTACGAAGACCATCCCGCTGCCCCTTTTCAAAAAGGACTGTTACCGTCCGACCGATATGCCGCTCACAATAGGCCATACTCTTATTCCGTGACAGTTCGGCTAAGGTCCGGCTTCGGCGCCCGACCATGCTGGCAGGAGCAGCATGCTTCATGCGTACGGCGGCAGTGCCCGGACGCGGTGAATAGCTGAAGACGTGAAAATAGGAAAACGGCATGGCATTCACGAACCGGCGCGTGTTCTCGAATTCCTCTTCGCCCTCGCCGGGAAAGCCCACCATGAGGTCGGTACCTAGTCCGAGATCGGGGACCAGAGCGAGCGCCTTTTCGATCAGCTTCTCGTACTGCCGGATCGTATACTTCCTGTTCATGGCAGCTAAAATCCGATCGTCTCCGCTTTGCAAGGGCACATGGAGATACCGGCAGAGCTTTTGCGACGTCGCCATGTACTCCAAGATATCCTCAGAGAGAGTGGTCGGCTCGATGGACGACAGCCGGATGCGTTCCACACCGGAGATGGAGTCCAATCGACGAATCACGTCCAAAAGGTTCGATCCTTCGCAGTCATATCTGCCGATGTTCACTCCGGTGAGGACCACTTCCTTATGCCCCTGGGCGGCCAGGGATTCCGCCTCATGGACGATGTCCGTCAGAACCCGGCTGCGTTCATGGCCGCGGGCAAACGGAATGATGCAGAAGCTGCACATGAAATCGCAGCCGTCCTGAACCTTTAAGAGGGCTCTGGTCGAGTCGGAATAGGCGGTGCCGGGTAAGGTGAAATCGTGGCGGTCAATCGTCCTTGTGTGAAGCACTTCAGGCCGGCGCAGTTTGCGCAGTCTGACGCCGGTCGGAAGATAAGTGGCCAAGTCCATTTTGAACTGGTTGCCGAGGACCATATCGATTCCCGGCACCTGCCGCAATTGCTCGCTTCCGGTTTGGGCATAGCAGCCCGTGACGGCTACAAACGCATCCGGAGAACGGCGGAGCGCTTTGCGGACCGCGTAGCGGCAATCCTTTTCGGCATTCTCCGTGACGGAACAGGTGTTCAGCACGAAAAGGTCTGTGGAGTCGCCGAAGGGGACGATCTCGAAACCCTTCTGGGTGAGAAGATTGCCGAGGATCGATGTTTCCGCCTGATTGAGACGGCAGCCGAGGGTGTGAAGTGAAGCCCGCGGCTTGACAGAATTTTCGGCCATGACCGCGCATTATAGGTGAGGGGTTCCGCTAGGAGCAAGGTCGTTGCCCTGCGAAGATCATGAATGGACATTTCATTTCAACGCTTTCACACCGATGATCGATTTGTTTTTGTCGGGCTGAATGCAAGACAACCATGAGAGAGAATTTGCATAGGTCTTTTCAGGATGGTACAGTACCGACGAGCAGACGGAGAGGTGATTTCATGAGATTCGCTCTGACCCTCGCATGCTTCATTCTGATGACCTGCCTGCCCGCCAGGACTTTGTCACGGGAAGTCCTTCCCGCCGAACCGGATCTGAACTCACGCTTAGATGAACTCTACGACCACGAGGCACGACTGTTCATCATGCTCTATTCCCTGCACGGTGATGGTAAGGTCGATTACATTACAGGGAGAATGGTCCAGGAGTATACCCGCAGTAATTATGGCAATCCCGTGTACTATACCGAAGAACACCCGCTCTTTTACTGGTGGGACCATACGATGTTCAACGACCCCGAGCAGGACGGTGTGAACGGGAACGAACAGGTGTACCAGGAAGGGATCGACTTCGACGTAGCCCGATACAAGCCCTGCCTATTCAATGGGCAACCCTGCTGATCTATTCTCTGCGCTGGCCGGTCCGTTCAGTCCGTTCAGCTTTGAAGAATCTGCTGCGATAAATTCGCCTGCCGGTGCTATGCTGCGAATACACACGTCCTGGGTATCCACCTGACTCCATGAATCCAATTTTAGGTCGTTCATTCGTCACGCCTCGTCTGGGGGTCATGCTCCCGCTCGGCTTTGCTTCCGGATTGCCTCTGGCCTTGACGGGCGGAACGCTGCAGGCATGGCTGACCATGGCGAATGTCGAACTTGCAACCATCGGCCTATTTGCCTACGTCGGACTTCCATACACGGTCAAGTTTCTGTGGGCGCCGATCATGGACCGCATCGTTCCTCCTTGGTTGGGGAGACGGCGGGGATGGATGATCGTCACTCAACTGGGATTGGTCGCAGCCTTGACCGCGATGGCCTTGACCGGGCCGATCACGATGCCTCACGTATTCGCTGCCATTGCGCTAGGCGTCGCCTTCGTGTCCGCTTCGCAGGACATTGTGTTCGATGCCTACCGCACCGATGTGCTGAAGCCCGACGAGCGCGGATTGGGCGTCGCCATATGGGTGACGGGGTATCGACTGGCCATGATCGTGTCCGGGTCGGTCGCCCTCATCCTGGCTGATCGGATAGGCTGGACCAACACCTATCTCTGCCTGGCGGGAGTCATGCTATTAGGCATCACCACGATCCTGATCAGCCCGGACCCGACCGACGCCCCGCAGGCTCCGCGCAGCATGAACGAGGCGGTGTGGGGTCCGCTGCGCGAATTTTTCTCGCGGCCGATGGCGCTGGCACTTCTCAGCCTGATCGTGCTGTACAAGATCGGCGATGCATTTGCCGGGGCGCTGACCACTCCCTTCCTGATGCGCGGTTTGGACTTTTCCTCGACGGATGTGGGGGTCATTCGGGCGTTCGGACTGGGCTCGACTGTTCTTGGTGCTTTTATCGGGGGGATCTTGATGCCGCGTCTGGGCCTGTTTCGCTCGTTGTTCGTCTTTGGGCTGTTACAGGCGGTATCGAATCTTTCTTTCCTGGTCCTCTCATGGATCGGAAAGAACTATGCGGCGATGGCCGTTGCCGTTGGAGTCGAAAATCTCACCGGTGGCATGGGGACGGCGGCATTCGTGTCGCTCGTCATGTCGTTATGCGATCATCGATATACCGCGACCCAATTTGCCCTGCTGTCATCCGTCGAGGCTCTGGGGCGAGTGTTTCTGGGTTGGCCCGCGGCCAAGCTCGTCGGGTCAGTCGGCTGGGGACCATTTTTCTTTATCACGTTTATCGCCGCCCTGCCGGGCCTGTGGTTGTTGTGGTATCTCCGAAAGCCGGTTGAAGAACAGATCCCTCCCGCGGAAAGCAGTCTTGAAGCATTGGCGTAAGGTCGAAGCCTACTTCATCCGGCGCTGGAGAAAGAGGATAAACAGCATCAGTGTGGGGAGGGGGGCCAGCAGGAAGGGTACCAGCCACAGCCAGACGTTTTTGCCGCGCACGCGAGCTTGATCGAACATCCACACGAACAGCCAGATCAAGAGCCCCACATAATTGAGCGCGATCCAGCGGGTTGTATGGATTTTAAGCCCGCTGATAGTCTCCCCCGGAGCATGAATGAGGAACGCTCCCAGGATGATAATGAAAAGACCCAGTAAAACGGCTACCAGACGCTTGCTCCAAACGAACATGATGTCCTCCCGATCGGTTATTCACCCAGCGTGGAAATGTCAAAAACGCGCGTACGCTAAACAGGAGGGAGATAATTGTCAAACCTTCGGTATCCGATCGCAGGGTTATCCGTGCGGTTGGAGACCATCTCGATTGACGTCTGGAGCTGAATGAATACCGGTTACCTCAGCCTCCTCGTGGCGGTGCTGCTGATCTGTGTGAGTCTGGCCGCCACGAATCCCACCATGGATGATTATCTGACATTCGTCGAGGCAAGGCTGTCACAAGCTCTCGAACAGATGGATCAGACGGCACCCACGCGGGAAAAAGAAGTGATTCGCGCATTTTTTCGCACACAGGGGAAACGCTTGATTCAGGGGCTGGTTCAGCCCAGCACCAAACGCGCGAACTGGGGACTCTGGAGCATGTTTCGCACACAGTTCATGGACGCTGATCTGGTGGTGCTTGGCGTCGGTGGTCAATTCATCCCGATTCACGGCGTCGAAGAGGCGACTGGAAAGATCGGCCGGCTCGCATTTTGATCCAATTAGGATGTGTCAGCCAACCCGAGGGCGTTTTCTTACCGGCTTAGCCGCCCAAATCTGTGGATAACTCGCCAATAAAGCCTTCTCCTCCCGCGCCACTATTGACGGATTCACTATCACCAGGTTGTCCCCCCAATTCACAGCAAAATCCACAACATTTTGTTTGACAATATTTTAGAATAGCTATATGTAGTAGCTCGCTCAGGTTATAGGTATTCCGATATTTCATCTCAACGCCGGCCTTTTTCGTGGCTACCGGATCCAACTCAATCCACCGCGTCGTGCGGCTCTTGTCGTAAGGAGGAAAACGTGAGGATAGAACGGCGATTTACCAAACGTGGCCAAAGCCCCTACGAAGGTCTGGCGTTCGTGAATCGTTCTTCCGAGATTAGAAACCCCGATGGGTCGACTGTTTTCAAACTCGAGAATATCGGGATCCCTGAATCCTGGACCCAGCTGGCGATCGATATTCTGGCGCAAAAGTATTTCCGGAAGGCGGGGGTGCCCCAAGTCGATGTCGAAGGCGAGCCGCTTCAAGGACCGGACGGGAAACCGGTTTTGGGTGGAGAGCACGACGCTCGCCAGGTTTTTGAGCGCCTGGCCGGATGCTGGACCTTCTGGGGAAAATCCCATGGCTACTTCAAATCGGCCGACGATGCGACCGTATTCCACGATGAGCTGTGCTACATGCTCGCGCATCAGATGGCAGCGCCGAATTCCCCGCAATGGTTCAACACCGGACTGCATTACGCGTATGGGCTGTCGGGCCCCGCGCAAGGTCACTTCTATGTAGACCCCCAGTCGAAGGAGGTTGTCAAGGCGACCAACGCCTTCGAGCACCCGCAACCTCATGCCTGTTTTATCCAATCCATCGAAGACGATCTCGTCAACGAGAACGGGATCATGGACCTCTGGGTCCGTGAAGCCCGTTTGTTCAAGTACGGCTCCGGCACCGGTACCAATTTTTCCCGTCTCCGCGGGGATGGTGAATCCTTATCGGGCGGCGGGAAGTCGTCCGGGCTCATGTCGTTCCTCAAAATCGGGGATCGGGCTGCAGGCGCCATCAAATCTGGTGGCACCACCAGACGTGCCGCCAAGATGGTCTGCCTCGATCTCGATCATCCCGATATTGAAGAGTTCATCGATTGGAAGGTCGTTGAAGAACAGAAAGTGGCTGCGATGGTGACCGGGTCGAAGATTTGTGCGCTGCGACTGAATGCGGTGCTCAAATCGTGTTTTGTAGCCGACGCGGGTGGCCAGACAAAAGTGGAGGTCGACCTGAAGAAAAACCTGGTCCTCCGTGAAGCGGTGACAGCCGCCCGTCGTGACGCGACCCCGGAGGCCTACATTCAACGGATGTTCGACTATGCCCGGCAAGGGTATACCCACTTCGTCTTTCATGAATACGACACGAACTGGGATGGGAAGGCGTATCAGACCGTGTCGGGCCAGAATTCGAACAACAGTGTGCGGATTCCCAACGAGTTTTTCGACGCGTTGGAGAAGGATGGTGATTGGCAGCTCAAGCGCCGGATCGATGGAAAGGTCTCCAAGACCGTCAAAGCCCTGGACCTGTGGGACAAGATTGCTTGGGCGGCATGGATCTGTGCCGACCCAGGAACGCAATACGACACGACGATCAATGAATGGCATACCTGTCCGGAGGACGGCCGGATCAACGCATCAAATCCCTGCTCGGAATATATGTTTCTCGACGATACGGCGTGCAATCTCGCTTCGCTCAACCTGGCCAAGTTTTTTGCTGAAGACGGCCAGTTTGATCTCGAGGGATTTCGTCATGCCGTCCGTCTCTGGACCATCGTTCTTGAAATCAGTGTCTTGATGGCGTCGTTCCCCAGCAGGGCGATTGCACAGAAGAGTTATGAATTCCGCACCCTGGGGTTGGGCTATGCCAATCTGGGCACGGTTCTCATGCGGCAGGGCATTCCGTACGATTCCCCGACCGCGCTGGCCCTCTGTGGAGCCCTCACGGCATTGATGACAGGTGAGTCCTATGCGACGTCGGCCGAGATAGCCGCAGAGCTCGGTCCATTCCCGGGTTACGCGAAGAACCGGGAACACATGCTGCGGGTGATGCGCAATCACCGCTATGCCGCTTATAACGGGTCTCCGTCCGAATACGAAGGTCTGACCATCAAGCCGACGGGGATCCATCCTTCCCATTGCCCGCCTGACCTGCTCATCGCGGCGCGGCGCGCCTGGGATCGCGCGTTGGAGCTGGGCACGGCGTATGGATTCCGGAATGCCCAGGTGACCGTGATCGCGCCGACCGGCACGATCGGCCTGGTGATGGATTGCGATACGACCGGGATCGAGCCGGACTTTGCCCTCGTGAAGTTCAAGAAGCTCGCAGGCGGCGGATACTTCAAAATCATCAATCAGAGTCTGCCGCCGGCTCTGGCGACGTTGGGCTACTCCAGCGCCCAGATTCACGATATCGTGGCCTACTGCGCGGGGCACCAGACATTGAAGGAAGCGCCGTTTATCAATCACGAAACCCTGAGACAAAAAGGGTTCGATGACGGTGCGTTGGAGCGATTGGAAAGCGCGCTGGGCCAAGCCTTTGAAATTCAGTTTGCCTGCAATAAATTCACACTCGGCGAGACGTTCTGCCGGGAGAAGCTGGGTATTACCGAAGCGCAGCTGGCCGACCCGACATTCAACATGCTGAAGGCCTTGGGATTTACGCAGGAAGATCTCGTGGCCGCCAATGACTACTGCTGTGGCACCATGACTATCGAAGGCGCGCCGCATTTGAAAGCCGAACACCTGCCGGTGTTCGATTGTGCCAATCGCTGCGGCCGGCTCGGGCAACGGTTTATCGCCGTCGAAGCGCATATCCGTATGATGGCCGCCGCACAGCCGTTTATCAGCGGGGCGATCAGCAAGACCATCAACATGCCGGCCGATGCCACCCTCGACGACGTCAAGTCGGCCTATCTTTTGGCATGGGAAAGCATGGTGAAAGCCGTCGCGCTCTACCGTGATGGATCCAAGTTGAGCCAGCCGCTGAGTTCGTCCTCCGAAAGTGGGAAGACGGTTGAGGCGACATCTCCGGTGATGCAGGCCGCGGAACGGGTGGCGGAAAAGGTATTGGTCCGTTATCTCGCGAAGCGCCGTCCGTTGCCGGCCCGGAGAAGCGGCTACACACAAAAGGCCATCATCGGAGGACATAAACTCTATCTGCGAACAGGGGAGTACGAAGACGGCACGCTGGGGGAAATCTTTCTGGATATGCACAAAGAAGGAGCCGCGTTTCGCAGCCTGATGAATAATTTTGCCATCGCCATTTCGCTGGGCCTGCAGCACGGCGTGCCCCTCGAAGAATTCGTCGAGGCGTTTGTCTTTACGAGGTTCGAGCCGAATGGACCGGTGAAGCTCAATGATCGGATCAAAATGTCGACTTCTATCATCGATTATGTATTCAGGGAGTTGGCCATCACCTACCTGGAACGGTATGACTTGTCGCAAGTCCAGCAGGAAGACTTGCGAATGGACTCGATGAAAAAAGACGAGCAGGATCCGGAGTGTGTTAAGGAAGAAGCCGATATGACTGCATTGGAGAAATCCTCGATCCTCACCGAACACCTGCCGGTGAGACGCAACGGACTGCAGGGTAATGGATTTGGACATGCGCACGGACATGGCAACGGCAGTATCGCCCACAAGGTGGAATTGAAACGGGAAACGTTGACGGTGACCACGGTGAAGAAGGCAAAAGAGATGGGATACGAAGGAGATCCTTGCCCGGAATGCAAGCAGTTCACGATGGTACGAAACGGGACCTGTCTCAAGTGCGTAACCTGCGGATCGACGAGCGGGTGTTCGTAACCCCGGTTGCAACGAAGCGCCCCTCGTAACTACACTCTTTGAGGAGTGGATGCACCGAGATGTTAAGACCCAATCGACCGAGCCGGTATAGAGGAGGCGCTGGCCCCATGACGATCAACGCCGGCTGTGGGTTGATCCTTCGGATCAGGTATGGGAGGATTGTGTTCATCGGCTGACGAATGGGCGATGGTGCCGAAAGGCGCACGTGAAGCGGACCCACGATTAGGGAGATTCTCATGCCTACAACGACACAGTTGGTGATTAGCGAACAGAGCAAGCCCGGCGTGCTGGCGCAAGTTACTGCCGTGCTGGGGGGGGCGGGGGTGAATATCAAGGCCTTCTTGGCTCCGGAGGTTACCGGTAAAGGAAAGCTACGGATGATTGTTGCCGACGTCGAGAATGCACGCACCGCCTTGCGGAGGGCCAAGATCAAATTCCGTGAGGAAACGGCGCTGATCCTCAGTCTAGAAAATAAACCTGGCGCTCTGAAGCAGGTCGCCGACTCGTTGACCAAAGCACGCATCAATGTGAAATGCGGCTATTGCACACCTTCGCGCGAAGGAAAAAGGGCGATTGTCGTCTTGACCGTCTCAAATACAACCAAAGCCCTGCTGATCCTGCGAAACCAATCTCTCGACGAATTTTAGCGGCTGTATGCGCGAGGTAGGAGGAGCGAGTTGTCGCCTTCTTGCCCTTTCGGTCCTCATCACTGCTGGTTTCACCGCATGCCAGGGATGGACTCCCCGGCAGCCTGTCCATCCTCCCGGCTACCCTCTCGGATTCGTGGAAAGAGGTACCGCTTCATGGTATGGGCCAGGCTTCCACGGTAATCGAACCGCCAACGGCGAAATGTACGATATGCACAAGCTGACTGCTGCTCACCGTACGCTTCCCTTGGGATCTCTGGCCGTCGTCACCTCATTATCGACCGGACGCCGGGTGACGGTTCGGATCAATGATCGAGGACCGTTTGCGCGTGGGCGTATCCTTGACCTGTCCTTGGCCGGCGCACAGGCTTTGGGAATAACGGGTCGGGGTACGGACGAGGTCGAGGTAAAGGTAGTGGGTTACAGCCGTCTATCGTCGGACCTTGGTGTTTTGAGGGTCCAGGTTGCATCGTTTGCCGACCTCACCAATGCCCAGGCCTTGGCGGATAAACTGAAGGGGTCCTATTCCGATGTACGGCTCGTGACGGTGGAATTCCCTGATGGACGTCGTTATCGTGTCCAAGCGGGTCAATTTCAGACCCAGACCCAAGCCGAAGCCGCGGTTGATCATTTGCGCAAATGGCTCGGTGTGGATCCGCTCGTGATTCGCGATGATACCTGACCTGCATGAGTTGGACTTATGCGCGCGCGAGTCCACCACCTAATCGTAAGTGATTGATTTGCAATAGACTTCATGGGCTGATAAGATTCCTGGTAGTACTTGATGGCTCCGGGTCCCTATGATAAAGATAATAGTGGATGGATGATAGTGGCCCGATAGGACCTATCAGATCATCATCACCGTGCAGAACCTTTCCTACACAGTGCTTCTTTCACCAGAAACTGGCTCGCAGGGTCATCACTCATACCATCCCGTTGTTTCGCTTATCTTACGCTGATCCACAACACCTATGGACTTACTTATTCTAGGAACGCTTATTGTTTTGTCGGCTGTGATCTCGGCCGCCGAAATCGGCTTCTTCTCGGTGAGCGACACGAAGCTTCGAGCGCTCTCTCAAGGTGGCAACAAGCGAGCAGCTATGGCCCTGCGCTTGCGAAGCGAGCCCCAGAGATTGCTGTCCACTATTCTGATCGGAGATCGTCTCGTCGATACGGCTACCGCCTCCATAGCAACGATCATCACATTGAATGCCTTCGGGGATAAGGGGTATTTGGATGAGGCCGTTGCCGTCACGGTCGGGATCCTGACGTTTGTGCTGTTGGTCTTTGCCGATATCGTGCCCAAGACGCTGGCGGCCAAGTATGCGGTTCCGGTTGCCTTGAACATGGCCTATCCGGTGTATTTTGTTCAGCAGATGCTCCGGCCCATCCTCGGTGGAATGGTCCCCATGATCAATAAGCTCACGGGAGGCAAGGGGATGAACCTCCCGTTCGTTACGGAAGAGGAACTCAAGATCATGCTGGATGAGGGAAAGAGGGCCGGTGTGATCGAGACCGAAGAGGTCAAGATGATCAAAAATGTCTTTCAACTGAAAGACATCACGGCTGAGGACTGCATGACCCCGCGGATCTATACGTTCGCGTTGGAATGCAATCTTCGACTCAGCGACGCGCAAGAAATGCTGTTCAAGTCAAAGTATTCGCGCATTCCGCTCTATGAGGGCACGCTCGATAACATTATCGGTATCCTATACAAGACGAAGGCCTTGACGGCTCTGGCTCAGGGTAGGAGCGAGATGAAGCTCCGCGAAATCGCGCATCCTGCCCTATTCGTTCCCCATTCCAAGTCCGCCGACGATTTAATGAAGCAGTTTCAATTGGATAAGCGGCACATGGCGATCGTGGTGAACGAGTTCGGCGGGGTCATGGGGCTGATTACCCTGGAGGATCTGCTGGAAGAGGTCGTCGGGGAGATCGTCGATGAAACCGATATTAACGAGGAACTGATCAAGCGCATTGGAAAAAATCAGATTCTCGTCCATGGACGGACCGAGGTTCGGAGGGTCAACGAGTTTCTGAAGGTAGATCTTGGCGATGAGGCCGTCACCATCAGCGGGCTTATTCAGCAGGAATTAGGTCGCATTCCCAAAGCTGGAGAGGAAGTTCATGTCGGGAATTGCCGCCTGGTCGTCCATGAAGCCGACCCGCGTGTGATAAAAAGCGTCTACATCTATAAGGAAGACAAACACCCGACTCCCGTCGAAGCCGTGGTCGGGGAAGCCATCCCGGTCACGCAGGCGTCATCAGATCGGTGAACCCCGCTTCATTCAGTACGGTGACTCCGAGTTTCTGTGCTTGCTGGAGCTTAGAGCCGGGATCGGCCCCGACGACAACATAGGCAGTCTTCTTACTGACACTCGACACCACCTCTCCTCCACGACTCTCCACCAGGCGTCTGGCTTCCTCCCGCGTATAGCCCTCCAGTCCACCAGTAAACACGAAGGTTTTTCCGGCCAGTGGCAAGTCGGCCTCCCGACGTGCACCGGCGGGTTCTGGAGGCGGTTCGATCTCCATGCCGAGTAGCACGAGACGTTCGATTACCTGCCGATTACGTTCTTCAAGGAAGAATGATTCCAGGCTAGTGGAAATCTCCGGACCGATTTCGTGGATTTGCTGAAACTGTGCCTGATTCGCGGTCATGAGACGATCCAGGCTACCGAAATGCCTCGCCAGGACTCGGGCGATATGCTGCCCCACCTGCCTGATCCCCAAGCCCATAAGAAAACGATCGAGAGGCACTCGCTTGCTCCTGTTGATAGAATCAAGGAGCAACCCAACCGACCGATCGGCAAAGCCATGCAAAGTCAGAAGCTGCTCTTTGGTCAGGGTATAGAGGTCCGCCAGGTTTTGCACGAGACCTCGCTCGACGAGCTGTGCGACGGTTTTTCTGCCGAGCCCGTCGATATTCAGGGCGCTTTTGGATGCAAAATGTTCGATCGCCCCTCGCAGTTGAGCCCCGCAGACGGTTTGTCCCGTACAGTAGTAATAGGCGCCTTCGCGTCCCACGGCTGAACCGCATACCGGACAGGAGTCCGGCATTTGAAAAGGCGAGTTGCGCTGTTCTCCCACGACAGGTACTCGTTCGGCAATGGCTGGAATGACATCGCCCGCTCGCTCGACCTTGACCGTATCTCCGACGCGAACGTCTTTGCGGGCCACTTCATCGGCATTGTGTAACGTGGCTCGGCTGATGGTGACCCCACCAACTTCGACTGGTTTGAGGAGCGCCAGTGGTGTCAGCGTTCCAGTCCGGCCGACGGACACCACGATATCCTGGATTGAGGTAATTTCTTTGCGAGGCGCGAATTTATAGGCGATTGCCCAGCGGGGACTTCGGGACTTGCTGCCGAGCTTCTCCTGCCACTGTCGTTCGTCCAGTTTGACCACGATCCCGTCGATCTCGTAGGGAAGGTCCTCGCGTTTGGCCTCGGTTCCCGTGTGAAAGGTGATGACATCTTCGATGGAGGCACAACGCCGTCGCTCGGCGGGAATGGGGAGTCCCCACATGGCCAAGGCTTCCAATTCCGCCCAGTGGCTTGAAGGCGCCTCGCCGGACAGGCCCATGATGTCATAGCAAGTAATGGCGAGCGGACGTTGGGCGGTCATGCGTGAGTCCAACTGACGCAGCGACCCGGCTGCCGCATTGCGGGGATTGGCGAAGGCCTCTTCCCCTCGCTCGGTGATCCGACGGTTCAGGTGCTGGAAATCATCCAACCGCATATAGACTTCCCCGCGCACGACGAGATGGTGCGGCACACCCGGTACAGCTGAGAGTTGGAGCGGCAGCGACCGGATGGTGCGCAGGTTGATTGTGACGTCCTCACCCGTAAGGCCATCGCCTCTTGTGGCTCCACGCACAAACAGCCCGTTCTCATATACAAGCTCTACCGAAAGCCCGTCGAATTTGGGCTCAGCGGTGTAGACCAGCGCATCCAGCCGCAGATCTCGTTTCATGCGGGCATCGAACGCGAACACATCTTGCCGGTCCACGATGGAATCGAGGCTGAGCATCGGCTTTTCATGGCGCACCTTCCCTAAGGACTCCAGAGGAGGCGCCCCGACGCGCTGGGTCGGCGAGTCCTGTGTGACGAGATCCGGATAGGCGGATTCCAGATCGACCAGTTCGCGAAAAAGCCGGTCATATTCCGTATCAGAAATCTCAGGCCGGTCTTTGACGTAGTACAGCTCATCATGGCGACGAATTTCTCTCCGCAAGCTTTCGATACGGGAGGTGGCTTCTGACCGCGATAGCGTCATGGGGCCAGCGAGGCGCGAGTAGGACGGATCGTTGAAGGACTCTGCAATCTATTCACGAATAAACCCTGCCGCATAGCTGCGGATATCATGACCGTTCAAGACGTGGAACCGGCGCAACCGCTCGACCGTTTGCAAGGAGAATCGTGACAAGGGGATCGTCACCAGTCGCCTGCCGAATTGTCGCGCGATCTGCCGCCATCGTGCGCGAGGAGGCACCGGGGAGACCAATGCCAGATGAATTTCACGGGAATGGACCGCCGCTGCGGCAATCAACCGTTCTTCCAGGGTTTTGGCGAAGGCCAATGCCTCATCCTGCCAGATATCCGGAATCGGCCGTGGCGGGAATATGAACAGGGCGCCCCCGTAGCAAGACTGCCCGATCCCGGGTCCCACCATGTTGTCGAGGAAAGGCGTTGCAAAAAAACAAAGGGTGGATTCCTCCGCATGCTCGGCGTACCAGGTCGCCCGCCAGCGGTAATGCTCGGGATCGGCCGGCGTATCGAAGATGAAGATCACCGAGTCCACGGAGCCTCGCGCAGGGGGGATGTCCTTCACATAGATGTCCATGTTACGGCGTTGCCCCGGTCGTTGGCGTGCCGTCCAGTGACGAAGGCTTTCCCGCAGATCGATGCCGTCTTTGAGGGAGGTGGTAAATTTCTCGACCTTGGCAAGGTCTGCCCCGATCAGAGCTTTGGCTTGATCCCGGACGTGAGTATTAAAACTTTCAATTTTCTCATCTTCCGGAGGCCAGGAACATTGGCGAAAGGGATTCCAGAGATACGACCAGCGGCGGCTCTGGCGGCGAACGGGGCGAGGGCGCAACGATACCGACCGCCATAACAGGGGCGCGCCTTGCAGTCGATTCTTCGCCGTCACGACCGAGCCGTCGGGCAACTCAAATCTCCCCATGCCGGCGGATAGGGTGGCGTAGGCTGCCGACCGGTCCTCCTCCTGATAGACATAGCTCTTGGCGGTTTCCAGGAGGTGAATCGCAAAGTCATCCCCGGCTGTCTGTTTGGCGCCGAGAACCAGCGTGTAAAGGTCAGGCGTGAGTCGCCGGTCGAGGAGGGCATGGTTTCGCACGTACTGAAGAAAAATCTGAAGTAATTGCGGAGTGACCCAGCCTGTTTCGCCATGATTCTCCATTGCACGTGCGGCCTGCCAGCGTGATCGCGTTTCCAACAGCAGTTCTTTGATGCCATCGACGGACAGGAGGCGGTCAGATCGGAGTTCCGCACGACGCTGTTCATAAAGCTGAGTGATGAAGGGCAATTCACTCAAGGTAAAGTAGAGGGTCTCGGGAGCGACGAGGAATCGCTCGGGCTGACCGGCCGGCGTCTCCGGCTCGCGATAGAGCCTCCGTTCCTGATAGGCCGATCGGAGCCATGGCCAGTCGGCGACGTGACAAAGACACACCACGTGTTCATATTCCATCTCCAGTTGGTGAAGTTGAAATGCCATCCATGTGATGCGATTCATCTGCTGAGAGCCTTCCGCCGGCGGAGTCAGCGTGGAAGTCAAAGCGGCGGCGAAGGAAGCAAGGGACACGTGTTTGAGAGCAAAGGGGTCGGGCGCTATGAACGGCAGCGGTTCAAAGACCGTCACCTCCCAGTCGATGTAGGCACGGGCGATCCCTTCGCCGAGCGCCACACGAATGCCCATGATAACCGGCTGGCAGGGATCGACCGGTATATAGTTGGCCGCAGGCTCGTCCAGCTGTTGCGACTCGGTTTGCACCACCACAGTGATGATGGGCAATTCTAGAATTGCCCGCTCCAAGGGTTGTTCGAAAGAAGGGGGCAGAGGGACGGCGAGGCAATCAACAGGCCTGCTGATCAACACATCGCGAACTTCCTGCGCGACGTCGCCGCTGCCGTGCAGGATCGGCAGGATATGGAGGCGGGAAGAGAGACGAAAGACCGTATCAGCAGCGGGAGAGAGCACAGCCATCACCGGCCCGGATGCAGCGGGTCATCACTCTCGAAGAAAAAATCTCCCATCCCTTGAGGAAGGGGCTGATCGCCGAGCGCCCGCTTGCGACGACGAGACAATGTTTGAAGGTCCAACGCTTCTTCGCCCAGCACTTTGACGAGCGCTTCCCGCCAGGCCTCATCTTTCGCCAGCGGATGGTCCGGGTCCTGCGCGCGGCGCTTCAATGCATACTGCAGCATATGAATGCCGTCCCGCACTGAATAGTCGAGGTTCAGTTGGTGGGCTTCCTGGAGAAAATCCACAGTCAGCGCCAGCATATCGGCGGGTGCAAACGGAAGATGGTAGCGCAGAATGGCCAGTTCATCGGTCCGCTTTGGAAAGCCGATGCCGAGCGTGGGCTGCAGCCGCGACAAAATGTAATCCGGGACTTCGTACGTGGAGGCATCTTCGTTCATCGTCACGCAACAGCGAAAGTTCGGATGGGCGGTAATCAAGATGCCGGCGACGATCGACTCGGCGCACCGCCGGTGATCCAATAGCGGCGCGAGCGACGCCCAGCTTTTTTCATTCATGCGGTTGCCTTCGTCGAGCACGCACACGCTCCCTGTCAAAACGGCCGTGACGAGAGGCGACGCATGATACGTAATCGTTCCCGATTCGGCCAAGACCGGGGTAATCAGGAGGTCTTCAGGACGCGTATCGGCCGTGCACTGATAAATGTACAGATCCTGTCGACGTTCCCGTGCGCCGGTCATGGCCAGCGTCGTCTTGCCGATGCCTGGTTGTCCGGTGATACGGGGGGAGAGGGGAAGGTCCTTATCGTCGATGACCAGCCAACAGGCGAGCAGTTGTTTGAGAATCTCACGATCACCGATCCATTCCTGAGCAACGGTCAGTGGTTGAGCCAGATGGAGGGTCACGCCTTCTATCTGAACGATTCGGCTGGTGGCAGCGGATTTCACAGGGACGCTCATGGTTTCTCAACCTTCGAATTCAGTAGAATGGCGGTATGTGGAGAATGTGAAAGGATAGGAGACCGTAGCATAGGGGTAGGGAAGCGGTCAAACTTGGAAATGGCCCCTTTCGCTTTGACTTTCGCGCCGTTGGCCTCTATTCTAGCCACCTTCATCCATTCCGAAATCGATGGCATGACTGCCCGTCATGTTCGTATTTCTGACCGCCGGCGGGTATGAATTCATAGGCAACACAAGGAGGAGTTCGACGATGAAGCATGAGCGAAGCCAGCCAATCTTCGGTACCATTGCACGTCTGGGCATCCTCTTCGTGGGCAGCTGGTTGCTGACCGGATGCGTCATGTCCGAAAAATATGAAGCGGAAAAAGCGCGCAGTCTCAACTTCCAGCGGCTCCTCGCGCAGGAAGAAAAGCGGACGTCAGAATTGGACAGTGAAGCAAAACGGGCCAAGAGGGAGCTGTCCGAGATGGAAGCGCGCAACCGGGAACTGGCGGCGCAGGTCGATGCGGTCAGGCAGCAGGCGGCGCAGATCCAGGAAGAAGCCGAGGCGATGAAAGAAGCCACAATGCTCGAGCGCAAGGCGCGTGAGGATATGAAGCGGATGACGGCGCCTCCCAAGCCGAGACGTCAGGAAAAGCCGGAATCGTTTGAATCACCCAAGACATCGATGGAGCAATTCGGGGCATCCTCGGATTTGAGTCGAGACATCCCGGGCGATTTGGCGGCCGACTTGTCCGCGGAAACCATTCATACGGTGCAATCCGGCGAGACCCTCTTCCGCATCGGCCGCAAGTATCATGTGACGGTTGATAACTTGCGGAAGTGGAATAATCTGAAGGACAACAACATCGAGGTCGGGCAGAAATTGGTGGTCGCGCAGCCATAGCGCACCGGACATATGAAGACACACACGTACTCACTCACGTTCGAGGACTTCAAGACGCTGGCGAAACAGGGGAATTTGATCCCGCTGTATCGTGAAATCCTCGCAGATTACGAAACACCGGTGTCGGCGTTTGCCAAGATCGACCATGGCCCGTCCGCCTACCTGCTGGAAAGCGTGGAAGGCGGAGAGAATTGGGCGCGGTATTCTTTTCTCGGAAGCGGGTCGCCTGCCGTCATCCACGAACAGGACGGTGATTTGATTCTGACCACCGCGAATACCAGCCGACGGATTCCGAGCTTGGGAAATCCGGTGGCGCGGCTGCGCGAGATGATGCAGGCATATTGTCCCGTGACAGTCGCGGGACTCCCGCGTTTCGTGGGCGGAGCCGTCGGGTATTTCAGTTACGATACGGTGAGGACGTTTGAAGAGCTGCCTGCCTTGAGAAAAGACGATCTTGGCTTGCCGGACTTTGCCTTCCTGCTGACCAACACCTTGTTGATCTTCGATAACGTGTCACAGAAAATCAAGGTCGTCGCGAATGCCCATGTCACCTCCACCACGGATCGCGAGGTCAGAAAAGCCTATCAAGATGCAGCCGATCGTATCGAATCGATGATTGCCCGCCTGAAGCATCCCTTGCGTCGCAGCCGGCCGAAACGTCGCCGGAAGCCGATCACCTTCACGCCGAATATGAATCAGGCGGACTTCGAAAAGATGGTGACCAGGACGAAGGAGTACATCCGGTCCGGTGATATCGTGCAGACCGTGCTCTCACAGCGGTGGCAGACGCAGATCCATACCACTCCGTTTCAATTGTATCGGGCATTGAGGGTCATCAACCCGTCGCCCTATATGTACTATTTGCGAGTGGCCGGCGTGGAATTGGTCGGATCTTCTCCCGAGACACTGGTCCGATGCGAGGACGGAAAGATTTGCCTCCGGCCGATCGCCGGGACCAGACGCAGGGGACAGACGCCTGAGGAGGATCAACAACTCGGCCGCCGCCTGCTCGCCGACGAAAAGGAACGGGCGGAGCATGTCATGCTCGTCGATCTGGGGCGCAATGATGTCGGTCGCGTGGCCCTCAAGGGCTCGGTCCGGGTCGAGTCGTTGATGCAGGTCGAACGCTATTCGCATGTGATGCACATCGTGTCCCAGGTCGCAGGAGAGTTAGATGGGGAAAAGACGGTCTACGACGTCTTACGGGCCTGTTTCCCTGCCGGCACCGTGTCCGGCGCGCCAAAAATCAGAGCGATGGAAATTATCGAAGAGCTGGAACCGGCGCGACGTGGCCCCTACGCGGGCGCAGTCGGATATTTCAGCTTTTCCGGAAACATGGATATGTGCATTAACATCCGTACCGTCGTCATCAAAGGACGCCAGGCCTTCATCCAGGCCGGAGCGGGCATTGTGGCCGATTCGAATCCCGAACATGAATATGAGGAAACCTGTAATAAAGCCAGGGCCATGATGAAGGCGATCGAACTGGCCGAGCAGGGGCTGGAATAGAAGAGCGTATGGCGTATGGCTTGTAGCATATGGCGGGATCAGAGAAGGAGAGCATGGCAGATAGCACACAGCAGATGGCAGGAATTATCAGTTCCTGTTTGTGCCATTCGCTATAGGCTATAAGCTCCCGGTGTTCCCATGCTATTGATGATCGATAATTACGATTCCTTCACCTATAACCTGGTGCAGTATTTTGGCGAGCTGGGTGAGGATGTCCATGTCTATCGGAACGACAAGCTCACCGTTCAGCAGATCGAGGACCTGAAGCCGAACCGTATCGTCATTTCCCCGGGCCCCTGTACTCCGAAAGAGGCAGGGGTGTCGGTAGAGACCATTCGACATTTTGCGGGGCGCCTTCCGGTGCTCGGCGTCTGTCTCGGCCACCAATCTCTGGCCGTCGCATTCGGCGGGATAGTGGTTCGCGCAGAGCGACTGATGCACGGCAAAACGTCGATGATCACGCATGACGGCAGGACGCTGTTTCAAAACCTTCCGAACCCCTTCGAAGCGACGCGGTACCATTCGCTCATCGTGCAACGTGACAGCCTTCCGGCCTGTTTAGAGGTCTCAGCGGAGACAGCCGAAGGAGAAATCATGGGGATGCGCCATAAGACGCTGGGTGTGGAGGGTGTGCAGTTTCATCCGGAGTCCATTCTGACCATCGCAGGCAAAGACCTCTTGCGGAATTTCCTCAAGCTGTAACGCATGGCTACACAGCGTGAAGGGAATCTGGCTAGAACCGTATCTCGTGAAGCGTGAAGCGTGAAGCGTGAAGCGTGAAGCGTGAAGCGTGAAGCGTGAAGCGTGAAGAAAGAAG
>Ga0075420_100000849_pt1 | contig 25244 bp, 18 predicted proteins | sample SoiMetdeltSBSDD4_FD_75296 | JGI IMG/M metagenome (GOLD analysis project Ga0075420, IMG submission 75296) | Bulk soil microbial communities from a Populus tree surrounding site in Tennessee, USA - Soil MetaG P. deltoides SBSDD4 | ecosystem: Environmental > Terrestrial > Soil > Tree plantation...
TTCGTCAAAGCCCTACGAGGGTGGCTTCCCGACGAAATTCTCGATCGTCCCAAACAAGGTTTCGCTGTCCCGCTCGATCGGTGGTTTCGTGGCCCGCTTCGTCCGCTGTTCCGGGAGATTCTGCTGTCTGAGACCTGTCGAAAGCGCGGCATCTTCGAGGAGCAATTCCTCCGTCGATTATTCGCCCGGCAGGAACAGGGGCGCCAATTGGATCCTCACATCTGGACGCTCATGTCGTTTGAACTCTGGTGCCGCACGTTCCTGGATGGGCCACGCACGCCCTGCATTCGGCCCGCCTCGCATTCAACCCGGATCGCCGTCTCACGTGGGCGCCGGCCCTTAGCGGCCTCGTCGTAGGCTCACTCACGCAACGTCAGCCATGATCAAGACCCTGCGCCCTCCGAACATCGCCATGGTGGCGCCGACTTTCGGCAGCATCGGTGGACAAGCCTTGCAAGCCAAGGTGCTGGCGGATTATTTACGACTGGACCGCTATACCGTCGAAGTCGTGCCGATCAACCCACCGTTTCCGCGCGGAGCGCGCTGGCTCAAGCGACTCCGGTACGTCCGAGCGGTGGCAAACGAAGGACTCTATCTGCCCACTCTGCGAAAGTTGCGACGTGCCGATGTCGTGCATGTCACGGCCGCATCCTACGGGTCGTTTCTCCTGGCCCCTCCCCCCGCAATCGTCGCAGCGCATCGGTGGGGGAAGCCGATCCTCCTGCACTATTCCAGCGTTGAGGCGGACGATTACCGTGCTAATTGGGGATCTCTCGTGCATCCGTGGTTGAAGATGGTCGACGCCATCGTCGTGTCATCGGCATTCTTGTGCGGAGTGTTTGCCCGTCACGGCTACGAGGCGCAGGTCATTCACAATGTGATCGCAATGGACCAGTTTCGGTATCGGCCGCGCGACCCCCTGCTCCCGCAATTTCTCTCTGTACGGAATTTCGAAGCCCATCATGGGGTCGAAAATACGCTCGTGGCCTTTGCCTTGATCCAGACCGCCTGTCCTGATGCCAGCCTGACGATAGTCGGCCACGGTTCGCAGGAAGCCGAACTCAAGCATCTCGGTCAAGCACTCGCTCTTCGAAACGTGCGTTTCCTCGGCCCTGTGGAACCGGCGTCAATGCCGGCCGTGTACGACACCCACTCGATATTCCTCAACTCTTCCTTCGTGGACAACCAGCCGTTGTCGGTGCTGGAAGCGATGGCAACGGGTATGCCCGTGGTGAGCACCGGTGTCGGTGACATTCCCAATATGATTGAGGACGGCGAGTCCGGGACACTGGTCCCCCCCGCCGATCCATCCGCGCTGGCGAAGGCTGCGATACTGCTACTCGAGCAACCGGATCGCGCACAGCTCATGGCGCAGCGCGCCAAAGAGTCCCTTGTGCAATACGATTGGTCAACCGTGGGGCCGGCCTGGGCTGAGTTGTACCGTCGCCTCGCAACACGGTTCTCCGAACGGGAGGTCGCCTGACGATGTGCGCTATAGCGGGAATTCTGAAATTCGATCAGCGGGAGCGGGCAGAGCGGTCACGCCTGGGACGCATGTCGGCGGTGCAGCAGCACCGTGGTCCGGACGGATCGGGGATATGGCTGGACGGACCGGTAGGTCTGGCGCATCGTCGCCTGGCCATCATCGATGTCGACGGCGGACATCAGCCGATGACCAATGAAGATGACAGCCTGTGGATTGTCTTCAACGGTGAAATCTACAACCACGCGGTGCTCCGTCACGAAATGGAACGAGCGGGCCATCGTTACCGGACTCGGAGCGATACCGAGACCATTCTTCATCTCTACGAAACCTACGGGTCCCGTTGCGTCGACCGGCTGCAAGGCATGTTCGCATTTGCTGTCTGGGATCGTCGCCAGCGCCGGTTGCTGCTCGCTCGGGATCGGCTCGGCATCAAGCCGTTGTATTACGCCTGCACCGATCACGAGTTGCTCTTTGCATCGGAGATCAAGGGCATCGTGGCTTCCGGCATCCCGAACGCGTCGTTCAATCAGTCCATCCTGCCAGAATTTCTTGCGAATCGGTACGTGGCGGGAGCTGAAACATTTTATCGCGGTGTCTTGAAATTGTTGCCCGGGCATCTCCTGGAATGGTCGGCGGAGCAGGGGACGACGACACGCCGGTATTGGCAGCCGCCGCAGGTGAGCGTAGACGACGGAGCATCGCTCGTCCAGCAGGCCGATCAGTTGCGGGTCGGACTGCAGACGGCCGTGCAGAGCCATCTCATGAGTGATGTGCCACTGGGTCTCTTTCTTTCCGGTGGTCTGGATTCCAGCGGCCTTGCGGCGCTGATGGCCCCGATGATGCCGCAAGGACTGAAAACCTTTTCGGTCGGTTTTGCCGAGGGAGAGGCCAACGAGCTTCAGTATGCCAGACTGGTGGCGAAGGCCGTTGGCTCAGACCACCACGAAGTTCTCGTATCTCCCGAACAGTTCATGCAGGCGTTGCCCAAGCTTGTCTGGCATGAGGACGAGCCCATTGCGTTCCCATCAAGCGTCCCGTTGTATTTCGTCTCCCGCCTGGCCAGACAACATGTGAAGGTGGTCCTGACCGGTGAGGGCGCCGACGAACTGTTTCTCGGATACGACTACCGCTATCGTGTCACCGCCCTGAACGATCGTATCGGTCGATTCTATTGGAGCAGCGTTCCCCGCGCTCTCAGGCGACGGATTAGCGATTCCTTGGGGCATCTGCCCTTGCGGATACAGCGGTACGCCTTGCGAAGCGCGTTAGCCTATGAACCCGGACCTCGAGGGTTGTTCTTCGATAATTTTTCCGTGTTTCCCGAGTCGCTGCAGCGCACGCTGCTGAAGGAAAGCTCCGCAGCGGGTTCTGATCCTTACGCGGAAGGTCTTCGCTACTGGCACGAGCATCACGGCACGTTGCTTGAGCGGATGAGTTATGCCGACGTCGGGACGCACCTTGTGGAGTTGCTCATGAAACAGGATCAGATGAGCATGGCCGCGTCCTTGGAAAGCCGCGTGCCGTATCTGGACCATCTGCTGGTCGAGCAGGTGATGCAAATCCCTGGCGACCAGCGGATGAGGCGGTGGCAGACAAAGGTCATTCTTCGTGAGGCGCTACGCAATCTGGTGCCAGCGGCAGTCATGAATAGACCCAAAATGGGGTTTCCGGTTCCATTCGGGACCTGGGTGCGGGGGACTTTCAGAACGATCCTCGATGAATATGTCCTGAGCACACGCGCATTGGATCGCCAACTGTTCAATCCCCAGACGGTCCGCCGGATCGTCGACGAGCACCTATCAGGAACCCGGGCTCATGCGGATCGTCTCTGGCTCTTGGTGAACCTGGAAATGTGGCAGCGGATGGCCATCGACGGGGAGATGCCTCAGCCATTGGAAGAGCAGGTGGAAGCCGAAACGGTGCCGGCATGACGTGGGGGGAAATTGTTGATCTCCCGAGGGTTGTTTGCGAGCGTGTGAAAGGAGTGAACCGTCATGATTGAAGGGCAATCGATTATTTGCATCTCCCAAGATTGGGAAGGCGATCCTACCAGCAAGAAGCACATCATGCGGATTCTCTCCAAACGGAACCGGGTGCTGTGGGTGAACTCCATCGGCATGCGTCGCCCCACGGCGGCCGCAAGCGACCTCCGGCGATTGGTCGCCAAGCTGCGGCGCATCGTCTCGGGCGTCCGCCAAGTCGAGCCGAACATCTATGTCATGGACCCTCCCGTGTTGCCGCTGCCAGGTATCAAGGCGGCGGAGCGGGTAAATCGTATCGTGTTGGCGGCCCGGCTTCGACATCTCTGCCGCCGATTAGATATGCAACGCCCCATCATTTGGACATTCCTGCCGAACGTCAATTGGCTCCTGGGCCGCCTGCACGAACGGATGGTGATCTATCATTGCGTGGATGAGTACTCCCAATTTTCCGGCGTCCCGAAAGATGTCATCATTCGCATGGAACGGGAGCTCATTCGACGTGCCGACCTGGTGTTCACATCGGCCGAAAAGTTGTGTGCTGAGCGCCGGGAGATCAATCCGAGGACCCATTTTATTCCGCATGGGGTCGATGTCGCTCATTTTAGTAGAGCCTTGGACCCCGCCACGGCGGTGGCGTCGGAAATCGCCACCCTTCCCAAGCCGGTGATCGGGTTTTTCGGGCTGTTAGCAGATTGGGTGGACCTAGACATGATCGGCGCACTGGCACGGGCTCGCCCGCAATGGTCCTTCGCGCTGGTGGGAAAGGCGCAGACTGATCTGCATGCGGTGCAGGGGTTGCCCAACGTGCATCTCATCGGGCAACAACCCTACTCGGCGCTCCCGGGCTATTGCCGGGGTTTTGATGTCGGCCTGATCCCGTTTCGTATGAACGAACTGACATTGCGGGTCAATCCTCTCAAATTGCGCGAATATCTCGCCGCCGGCCTCCCGGTGGTGTCCACGCCCTTGCCCGAAGTCGTGCGATACCAAGGCGTCGTGCACATTGCAACCCATCGAGAAAGTTTTTTAGGTGAAATCGAAGCCGCATTGAAGGAGCGAACCGGCGAGCGGGACCGTGGTCGAGTGGAGATGATGCGGAGTGAAGGCTGGGAGGCGCGGGTCGGCGAAATGTCGAGCCTCGTCGAAGAGCGGCTCATGGAGGCGGCATGAGTTACCGATCGTCCTGGATATGTCCTTCCATGGTAGCGATCGTGATGCTGGCAATACCCGCTGGTGAAGGATGCGCCACGACTGCTTCCGGCGTACGCCCAGCGTTACCGCATGAGTACGTCGATACGACCGTGAAATCTTCACCGGGGCGCACGCTCACCGTTCCAGCCGGAGGTGATTTCCAGGCCATGCTTGATGAGGCGCAACCCGGAGACGAGATCGTTCTCACGGCTGGCGCCCGGTACAAGGGGCCCTTTACCTTGCCGTACAAAAAAGCGGGTTCGGGCTGGATCACCATCCGCTCGGGTGGGACCGGAAAGGACTTTCCAGCGCCGGGAACACGTGTCCAACCCTCGCATGCGGGGAGGATGGCTGCTCTGGTATCCAATCAGCACGGCGTCATTCTCGCGGAGCCACGGGCGCATCACTATCGCTTCATTGGCATTGAGATCAAGCCTGAAGACAACACCCTGCTTCGAGACCTCGTGATGCTCGGAGACAATACCGCCCGGGCGCTCGATGACTTGCCTCACCACATCATTCTCGACCGCTGCTTCGTGCACGGCGATCCGAAGAAAGGCGCGCGCCGCGGCGTTGTGATGAACGGCCGGCACCTGGCGATCGTTGACTCACATGTTTCGGGCTTCAGGGAAGAGGGACAGGATTCACAAGCCGTGGTCGGGTGGGGTGGGAGCGGACCGTTCAAGGTCGAGAACAACCTGCTCGAAGGAGCCGGTGAAAACCTTCTTTTTGGCGGAGGAGATCCCTCGATTCGTGATCTCGTGCCATCGGATATTGAAATCCGTCATAACTACGTGGTCAAGCCGCTGTCATGGAGGCCGGGCGAGCCGGAGCACGACGGTGGCAACTGGCAGGTGAAAATACTCTTCGAGTTGAAGAATGCGCGCCGGGTCCTCGTGGACGGCAATATTTTTGAACATAACTGGCAGCGGCCCGGCTATGGATTCGCGATCACATTTACGGTCCGTAACGAGGAAGGTCGTTCTCCTTGGGCGGTCATCGAAGACGTCACTTTTACCAACAATATCGTCCGTCATAGTCCGAGCGGCGTCAACATTATGGGGTCGGATGACATTCATCCCCCGAGCGGACAAGGCCAACGCATCCTGATCAAGAACAATATTTTTGACGATATCAACGGTCCGCGTTGGGGCGGGAAGGGCAGATTGTTTCAATTATTGAGAGGCACGAAGCACGTCGTCATCGAACACAATGTCGGCTTCCATACGGGGCATACCGTTATGGCCGCCGGCGATCCGCATGAAGGGTTCGTATATCGGTACAACATCACGCCGCACAACGAATATGGCATGGAAGGGGAGGGGACAGGAGTGGGCAGGCCGACCCTGGAACGCCATTTTCCCGGCGCGATCGTCACCCATAACATGATGATCGGCGGAGAGTCCTATGCTGAGAGGTATCCGGAGGACAACACATTTCCTGCTTCGGTAGAGGCAGTGCCGTTCATCAATGCCGCGGCTGGTGATTACCGCATGGCAGCGAGCAGCGCCGTGAGCGGCTCTCCCGCGCACGAAGTCCCTGGAATAGACGCGAAGACCTTGTGCGCCGCACTCGGCGATATTGGCCGGAGGGAGGCCGTCTGCTCGAAACCTCTAGCAAAGGACCGAGGCAATTCCTCTCAGGCTGCCAAGAGTGAATGAACCGAAAGGGATGTTATGGAGCATCAAACAGTATTACACGAATGGGAACAGGCGGAAATCAGGCGCAGCGCGGTGGAGGCTGAATCGGCTGATGCCTCATCCTTGCTTGCATCCGAAGACAATGTGGCCAGGTATGTCAATCCGCCAGCCGACACGCTATTTCACCTGGAATATGCTTTTCATCTGCTCGGCGATGTCAAAGGACAGCAGGTATTGGAGTACGGTTCCGGCTGGGGGGAGAACACCATTATATTGGCCCGGCTAGGCGCCGAGGTCCATGCTCTCGACATTTCGCCGGAATTGATAGCGATCAACCGTCGGCGGATGCAGGTCAATGGGGTCACGAGTGGCGTACGGTTCAGTGTGGCATCGGCTTATGAGGTTCCGTGTCCAGACGGTTCAGTCGATGTCGTTTTTGGAATGGCGATTCTACACCACTTGGATCTCGATCGGGCGGCGCGCGAGGTGTATCGGGTGCTGCGACCGGGGGGCAGGGCGATCTTCAGTGAGCCGATGCGGAACTCGCCGACATTGCGCGCATTACGGAAGATGGTTCCCTGCCCGCTGCCCGCCAATGTGTCGCCGTATGAGCGTCCGTTGACGTTTGGCGAACTCGCCGAGTTTTCGACGCAATTCATTGCGGGCAGATCGAGAAGTTTCGAGCTGCCCTGGTCACGTGCGGCTGAACGAATTCCCCTTCTCCGGACGAGCCTGATGCCGCTGCGCCGGTGGGATCGCGCCATGCTTGCCCGCTTTCCGGCGCTGGCGTACTACGCGGCAATCCGGGTTTTCGAAATTCATAAGCCCTGAGTCCATTACCCATGTCCGGCACGGTCGTTCTTCCATTTTTACTATAGGTATATCGATGACGTTGATCATTCTCACATGCTGGGCAATGGTCGTGCTTGTCTACACCTATGCGGGTTACCCGGCCTTGCTCTGGCTGATCAGCCGACTCAAACACCCGCTGAATACGGAAGGCGATACGACGAACTCTTGGCCATCACTGACGGTTGTGATTTCCGCCTACAACGAGGAGGCGGTGATCGCACGGCGAATCCAAAATCTCCTGGACCAGGACTATCCGAGCGGGCAGGTAGAAATTCTCATCGGTTCGGACGGGTCTACGGATGCCACGTGTCAGGTTGTCGAGAGTCACCGGTCTGCCGGCGTGCAACTGGCAGCCTTTCGCACCCGACGGGGAAAAGCTAGTGTCTTGAACGACCTGGTCCGGCTGGCCGGTGGCGAAATGGTGATCTTTACGGACGCCGCCACGGTATTTTATCCCGATGCGTTCAAGCAATTAGTCACCGGATTTTGGCGCTATCCATCCGCATCCGTCGTGGTGGGAGAACTTGAAATGCGGTCGTCTCGCAGTTCCCGCAATCTGGACGGATGGTATTGGCGGTACGAACTCTTCTTGAAGGGGCTCGAGTCCGAAATTGGCGCCGGGCTCGGGGCGAGCGGCACGATCTACGCCGTTCGTCGAGAGGACTATTGTCCGCTCCCTCCGGACACGGTGGCAGACGATCTGTTGGAACCGTTGCTGGTCCGGCTTCGCACACACGGCGATGTCGTCCAGTATGGAGCCGCTCGCGCCTGGCAACTCATTCCAGAGCGAGTCGCAGACGAATTTCATCGGCGCGTGCGATCCGGCGCCGGAATCGCCCACGTGCTCCGTCACGCGTGGAGATTGCTGTTGCCCCAGTGGGGCGTGGTCTCACTGGCTTTGTGGTCGCACAAAGCTCTGCGGCTCTTGGCGCCATGGATGCTGCTGGCCTTACTAGCCGGAACCATATTGCTGCGGCACTATCCGTTCTATCAATGGCTGTTTATCTCCCAGGCGATTTTCTATGGGGCAGCCTTATGCGCCGGATGGTTGCGCGCCGTGCCTCTCGTCGGCAAAGCGGCCATTGGAGCGCGCTATTTCGTGGTCCTTAACGCGGCCTTGGCACTGGGCTCACTGAAATTCCTCTTTGGGAGGGCACGGCCGACATGGAACCGCACGAGGCGGCCGGAAGAAGTGACGACGCGAGGGGATGACTGGTCTGAGGTGATGCCGGACGATGCGGTTGAAAAACAGCGCCCGGCGGCTTAACGCGTGTCAGGTCATGTTTATTGACGGGTCGTCACTCGAAGGTTCACAGGCGCCGCCGGAGCGGCGATGTCACTCGATCCGGTCAGCAATTGAGAGGGAACCTTCACTAAGAAGGCATCCAACCGGTTTCCGCCCATGTTGCTGGTCCATATGAAGTATCTGCCGCTGATATCCAGATTCCCTTTGGGATATTTCGCGTACTCGCTTCCTCCACCCGGCGCATTCATATCGGTCATTACCGGTGCGACGATCAGTTCATCGTGCGACGCATCGAGGCGAAAGCACACGATTTCATTTTGTACTGACCCGTAATCAGCGTTACTGCCGCAGGCGAACTGCTGAGACATGGGAACCGCGGGTTTGGCATTCAAATGGGAGACATGGTTGACGGGATTGGTGTTCCAATTGTTGCTGTAGAATACCGCGGGTCCTTTCACAATGCCGGAAAGATTGAAGGTGATGGCTGCGCCCGGCAAGGAATTCCAGTTATCCATTCCTAAAGCATAGCCGAATCCCATATCGGCATGTCCCAAGCCACCGTTCTGATCCATGACGATACTTTGCTTTCCCGTTTCCAAATCGATGAACACGCTCTCATCACCGTATTGGCCATCGGTATTTTCTTGAATCAAAAGGTAACGTCCGCTCTTGTCAAGGTGGCATTCGTTGTACGTGCCGATTTTTGAAAAGAACGTGAACTTTCCAGTCGTTTCATTAAAGACGAAACAGCCTAAATCCTCACCGGTGGCCGAGACCCGCAACGCCCCGCTATGAACCAAGTCGTTGTTGCTGGAATGCGTCTGCCAGACGTAACGGCCGGCGCCGAATTGCCCTGTGATATCGAAGACCGTGTCGGAGACTTTCGAGACGACATCATATCGCAGGAGTCTTGGGCCGTCGTTGATGTAGAGTTTGTTCGGCCGGCTGGCGCTGAAATACCATGTCTCGCCGGATTGGGTTCTGAATGGGCTCCCAGCCGGAAAGAGGGGACCTACCTTGGTAATGACATCGGTCGCTTTATTGAGCTTAAACAACGTCGGACCTGGCCCGCCCCTGGCGGTACTCAGTCCTACAAAGATCCACATGTCAGGGCTGCTCTCGTGCGCATTCGTGTTTCGCCAATAGGAGTAGCCGATGTAATTGACGCAGTCTGCTCCGCCGCAGTCGGAGGCGTCCGTAATGCGAATGCCTTTGGTTTTGTAGGGGGCAGGAAAGGTGAAGGTGCCACGTGCCGAAGGGACGAAGGATTGGATCTGGGAGGCCGTGTACCGAGCGCGCGTATACGTGCCTTGTTTTTCGATCCAGCCGCCGGGAAAGGAACTGGTTGTTTGTCCCACGACGGCGGTAGCGACGAGCATGAGGAGCGAACAACATACGGCAGCACGAAGGATTACGGTACTTTTTCTGACCAACATCATGGCGCCTTCCTCCTGGTAGGTGGTCCTCCAGAAGGACGGTATCATCGCCAGACAAACCCTCAGTGAAGATGCGTAAATGCAATGTCAGTAGATGGAAAGAACTACATGAAGAGCCGGTAAAATCGTGAGTTCGCCGTGGCATAGGTTGGAAGGGCGATGTTCGAGAGATGTCGGGCACTTTCACGATTGCCGACCAATCTAACGACAGCGAAGCATAGCAGCGAGGGAGGGACGGTTATGGAAATCGCAGAGCGGAGCCGACAGGATTTTGCGGACGGGCACTTCGAAGAGGTGCGACAGGGGAGGCGATTTGAATTCGGGGATAACTGGTACAAGTTCCTGCAAAATTTGAAGGAAGAACAGATCGTGGCGGCGGAAACGTCCCTTCGTGAGATGCTGGAGGTCACCGACCTGACCGGTAAGAAATTCCTGGATGCGGGGTCCGGCAGCGGGCTATTCAGCCTGGCGGCGCGTCGGCTGGGCGCTCAGGTACACTCATTCGATTATGACCCACAATCGGTCGCCTGTACAAAGGAACTCCGCCGACGTTACTCCCATCATGATGCGTGGTGGAGAATCGAGCATCAATCGGTACTGGATCAAGACTATCTCGCGTCCCTTGGTCGGTTCGATGTCGTATATTCCTGGGGCGTCCTTCACCATACGGGTGCGATGTGGCAGGCACTGGATAACGTCCACCGGTCGGTAGCTGGCGGAGGGCTGCTCTTTATCGCGATCTATAACGATACGGGAACGCAGAGTGCGCGGTGGCGCCGCATCAAACAGCTCTACAATGCCTTGCCCCGCCCTTTGCGGTGGCCGTATACGGCGGTCGTTGCCGCACCATTGGAATTCAAAGCCGGTCTCAGCGCGTTGGTTTCCGGGCATCCAAGCCGCTATATCAGACGCTGGACGGACAAGAATGAGAGAGGGATGAGCCATTGGCGCGATGCCGTCGATTGGATAGGCGGATATCCGTACGAGGTGGCGAAGCCGGAGCAGATATTCGAATTTTATAAGGCTCGAGGCTTCAGCCTCCGCCGATTGAAATCCACCGTAGGATTAGGATGCAACGAGTTTGTCTTCCGGAAGGAAAGAGACGAGTGAAGGGCGAAGAAGAAGCTATTCCGTGGGAGCGGGATCGAGACGGTAACCGACGTTACGGACCGTGAAGATGCGGCGACCTTCCGTGCCAAGCTTGTTGCGCAGACTGCGAATGTGGACGTCGATCGTGCGCGACTGCAGATCCGCGTCCTTGCTGGCTCCCCATACCGATTCGAAGAGCGCATCCCGGCTCAGGACGCGCCCGTTGGTCATCAGTAGTGCACGCAGCAGGCTAAATTCCTTCGACGTCAAGTGGATCGGCTTTCCGCGAAGCGTCACCTGGTAACGATCGAGTTCCATTTCCAACGAGCCGACCTTCAACACCCGAGCCGGATCGGTGGGAGCTGATCGACGTAAACGACCCTTGACCCTGGCAATCAGCTCGTTGGCTTGAAAGGGCTTTGTGATGTAATCATCGGCACCGATCTCGAGGCCGATGACCTTGTCCCTCTCCTCATCCTTTCCGCTCAGCACGATCACGGGCAGATGGGCGGTGATAGGATCCTGCCGTACGCGGCGCAGTACCTCCAACCCATCAAGACCCGGCAGGATCAGATCGAGCAAGATGAGGTCGGGCTTTTCACGACGAACCGCTTCCAGCGCTTCCGGACCGTCCTGAGCGACGGCCACCTCGAAACCTTCGCGTTGCAATAAGCTGCGGAGGAGGTCGACGACGCTGTCCATGTCTTCGACGACGAGTATCTTTGGCATGAGCGGCTTTGAAAATTTAAGGTTCGATCAAGCGGCGGCGGATGGAGTATCGCACGAGACTGGCGGTGTCGTGAAGGTCCAGTTTGTCCATGATGCGATGCCGGTGGGATTCCGCCGTTTTCACGCTGACACCTAACATGCCAGCGACTTTTTTCGTCGACATGCCCTGAGCGACCAGTTGCAAGACTTCCCGTTCTCTGGTGGTCAATGGATCCGAGGGAATGTCGCTCTTGGAAAGGAATGCTTGAATGACGGTTTGGGATATGCCCGGGCTCAGATAAAATGAGCCTTTGGACACGTCGCGGATCGCATGCACGACATCGGTCACCGGTTGCGATTTGAGCAAGTAGCCTTTGACGCCGACCTTTAATGCTTCAAGGACGAAGGCGTCGTCTGTGTGCATTGTGAGTAAGAGCGATTTTGTCCCCGGCGACACCCGACGTATTTCGCGCACCACGTCCAGACCATTCAGCAATGGCATCATGACATCGATCACCGCCACATCGGGTTGCATCTCCTCCGCCATGCGGACCGCTTCGCGTCCATCCCCGGCCTCACCCACGACGGTAACACCATAGGTCTCGATCAGAGCCTTCACACCCTGCCTCAGCAGCGTGTGATCATCGGCAAGCAGCAGCCGACAGGATACGAGCGATGGGGCAGGCTCGGCATTCCGACCCTCGAGCCGGCTCGTTCTAGGCGACGGCAAGAGCGGTGCTGAACTGCGAGAGATCACATAGAACTCCTTTCGTTGCGTTCCATCACCCACGGGTAATAACCCCTCGACATCCTTGCGAATTATTCGTCGGTGACAGAGTGGAGAGTGCTCCCTGTCCGGTTGTGTCCATGCGCCCACTCTGTCACATGACCTGCACAGTTCGCACCTAGGGAACCGCCTAGTTGGACGAGCGCCGGAGTTTGCTTACAGTGTCCTCCATTCAGGGGGGACTCATGGCAACCATGACAGTAACCGTTCCTATGTTGAGCGTGTGCTGTGTTTGCAAACACGTTGCCGATCCAATTTCCTCCTCTGTTCATTGGACGCCGATGTCCGCATATCTTGAGCGGCATCACCTGACTCTTATCGAAGTCAGGCTCAGTCATACCTACTGCCCCGTCTGCTACGAGCGCCAGGCCCGAGCCTGGTCTCTTCCAGTCATGACCCCTCCCGTGGGAATGACCCGCCGAGCTGCTTAGAGAGCGTTCCTGCCTCCTGTTCGCCCCGTCATCCGGATTGTCACTGAGATCAGTACTGTCCCTTACGGTTGATGTGCGCCAGCGCCGGCGCGATTTAAGAGGTTCGCAACCATTTGTCCCACCGCGGGTTGGTTGCGAATATGCTGGCTAAAAAAGATTGAACCCGCGGCAAACACGAATGCGTTACCTCGTTCATAAATGGTCGATTCGTGTCGACTGGGTATGGCGGGGATGTTGTTCGGCACGACGGATGACGCCAGTACGGTAATGCCTGCTGGCGTAAGCCCGTTGTTCACGAGTGCATCCCATTCAGTAAAGACCAGATTCGGAATCCGGCTCCCATTGCTGAGGCCTGTCCCGGCATACACCCAATGATTAGCATTGGTCACGACCCAATCCGAGGGCTGAGTGATAAAGCTGCCGTCTGACATGACACCAACCAGCTGATTTTCAGGGCGACTCACGGGAGGATTGCGAAAGGTGGACGTAACCAGGCTTGGATTGGTCAATCGCATGGGGTCTTCCGCCGCGTTATCTTTGTAGCCAACGATGACGCGATCATTATTTTCATAGCGGATTTGCCAATACAGCGTGTTCCCTGTAAGGAAGGCCAGACTCGTGCCGTTTGCAACCGCGCTTTGTAGCCGGTCGAACTCAGCCATCGTTGCGTACTCTTCGTGTCCGAGGAGGGTAAACAATCGGTGCGCTCCGATGCGACCGTTGGCCCCTCCGGTATCGCTACTGGCTTGATATTCGACGTCGTAGCCGTGATCCTCGAGCCACATCACCGCTTCGTGTTCCTGATACAGAAAGGTCCCGGTGCCATTTCCATATTGCCTTGCAATAGGCCTATCCAACGAGACTTTGCGCGCTTTCCCTCCCGATAAACCGTGGGAGGACTCGTAGAGGCTTTCGCCGCCGTAATTGTTATAGGCCTGGTATGTCGCCGTAGGTAGTTGCACACCGACCTCCGCATCACGTGTGTCATCGCGCACGATGAAGAGCGCGGCGGTTTGCCGGCCATCGTCTTTCGTCAACAACACGAGATAGACACCAGTGAGCCACGGCGTACCGTCGCTGCGCCTTGTTGGGAAGGAGAAGGTCGCGGGCCATCCGGCCACCACGAGACCGGTCACGGGATCGAACGTGGGATCTGGCTGGCGCGGTGCCGCATGGGGTCCACCTTCAGCGTAGAGCCGACCTCCCATCCCTCCATAACTACCCATCCTGAATACCTGCCATCTAAAATTTCCGGGCGGGTTTGCAGAGACAGCAATACGGACGTCAGCACCACCTGGATAGCTTTCACGGTCCGGATAGGCGGCAATTTCACCGCCGGTTTCGGGGTTCTGAATACGCCAGGCCGACGTTCCCGGCAAGGTGTTTTCCTTTGCGATAGCTTTGACGTCACCGGTCACGCCGGGACCTGATCCCCCACCGGTACTGTCTCCGCCTCCGCCGCATTGAAGCTGGAAGATCAAGCAGACGCCGGCGATAGCAGATAGGCTGAGACGGACCCAAAAAGTCGAAAGGAGCGGCGCTGGGGATGTTGGCATGACGAAAGCCTCCTCAATATCCAAACGAACTGATGGTATGCGGAAGCGGTTGCCCGACCATTATCATTGGGCGATCCGCACTCCGAGCATGCCAAGCCGTCAGCAAGAAGCGCACCATCCCTGGGGGGAACCCCATGGCCTTCCCTAGGGCCGAGGTAGCTCAGCGAGTGCTGATGAAGTCAGGACAAGCTGTCCGGACTAGGAAACTTTCGGGACAAGTTGTCAGCGTGTCGTCAGCGTATGGAAGGCGCCGGTCGATCCGCTGGAAGGCTAAGCCGCTGACGAGCGGGAGAGCCTGCCATCATGGCGTTGGGGGAGCCTGCAAATGCTCCATAAAGGGTGGGTAGCACGATGAGCGTCAATAATGTCGAGCTGACGAGCCCGCCGATGACGACGACGGCGAGCGGGCGCTGAACTTCCGAGCCGATTCCGTGTGAAAAGGCGAGCGGGATCAGGCCCAACATCGCCACGAGAGCGGTCATCAACACAGGCCGGAGTCGAAGCAGGCATCCCCGCACGATCGCGTCATGGTCCGACAGTCCTTCGGCTCGCAGCTGGTTGATGTAGGACACCAATACGATGCCATTGAGCACAGCGACTCCGAACAAATTGATGAATCCGACAGATGCCGGCACGCTTAAGTATTCACCGGTGACCCATAGCGCTACTATTCCACCGATTAAAGCGAACGGGAGATTCATGATAATCAGTGCTGCATGACGAACGGAATTAAACGAAGCGAACAGCAGCAAGAAGATCAGGCCGATCGTAATCGGGACAATGATCTTCAGACGGGCCATGGCTCGCTGCATATTTTCGAACGATCCGCCCCAGATCAAACGATAGCCGGTCGGCAGTTGCACCTGTTTGGCAATTTTGGCCTGGGCTTCTCCCACAATACTTTCAATATCACGTCCCAAGGTATTGAAGCCGACATAGATCCTGCGTTGAAGTCCTTCCCTGCTGATCAGCGCCGGGCCCTCGCGGAGTTCGACCTTGGCCAGCTCGCCCAGGGGAATCAGGGCTCCCGTGGACGCTTTCAATAGGATGTTGCTAATCGTCTCCACGCTGTCCCGATAGTTCTTGGGATAGCGGAGAATCAGATCGAATCGTTTCTGGCCTTCATAAACACGTGTCGCGGCCTCCGCGCCGATGGCCGTAGAAATAATTTCTCTGATGTGCGCGACGTTGATACCGTATCGAGCGATCTTTCCCCGGTCGATGTCGATTGACAGGTAGGCCTGTCCGAACAATTGCTCGACGCGTACGTCTTTGACGCCGCTGATGCCCGCCATGATGGCCTGAACCTGTTCGGCGGTCTTCCGGAGCTGTTCGAGGTCCTCTCCGATGATCTTGACCGTCGCCTCTGACCGTACACCGGACAGCAGTTCGTCTACACGCTGCTGGATGGGTTGACTGAGCAGGAAGTTTGCTCCGGGTACACGCTCAATGCGTCGGCGTACCGCATCGTCCAGCTCCGGCTTGGTTTTGGCTGTCGTCCATTCGTCCATCGGCTTGAGCGAAACGACCGGATCGCTGGCGTTCGGTTCTTGCGGATCGTTACCCAATTCCGAGCGGCCGATTTTGGAAACCACCATACGGACTTCAGGGAATTCCATCACCGCGCGCTGCATTTCGAGCTCGATTTCAATCGATTTCTCCAAGGAAATACTGGGCAGACGGATTGTCTGGGGTGTAATCGCGGCTTCGTTGAGAATCGGAATGAATTCGCCGCCGAGAAACGGAAAGAGCATGAGACTGAGTCCCAGCATCGTCACTGCCGAGATGAGGACCGCAGGGCGATGGGCCAGCGCCCAGGTCAGCGCCGGTGAATACGCACGCTTGGCCTGCCGCAACAACCAGGTGTCTTTTTCCGTCGCCGTGGTGAGCGCCAACGCACAGAGCGCCGGCGACAGCGTAAGCGACAGCAGGAGCGACACCAGCAGTGCGATCATAATCGTGTAGGCGAGCGGCTTGAACATCTTTCCTTCCATGCCCTGCAGGGACAGGATCGGTAGAAATACGAGAATAATAATGAGAATGCCGAAAACGACGGGTTGCGCGACTTCCTTCGTCGCCTTCAGCACGATGGCACTTCTGCTGGTGGACGAAACAGGCGTATGTTCGCTCAAATGACGATAGACGTTTTCTACCACGACGACTGACCCGTCGACCATCATGCCGATGGCAATCACCAGCCCTCCCAGCGACATGAGATTGGCCGTCAGGCCCACCTGATCCATCACGATGAACGTCGCCAGTGGCGCCACGATGAGCGTGGCCGTCACAATGAGCGCACTCCTCACATTCCCCAAGAATAAAAATAGCACCAGAATGACGAGGACGATGCCTTCGAGGAGGGCCTTGTATACCGTATGAAGCGCGGCGACGATCAATTCAAGGCGGTCATAGAAGGGCACGATCCGAAGGCCGCCTGGCAGGAGCTTCTGCTCGTGAATCTCCTCAATCTTCTCCTTGACGGCTTCCACGACTTCGCGGGCATTGCCTCCGCGCAACAGCAAGACGATGCCTGCGACCACTTCTCGCTTTCCGTTCACGACTGCGGCCCCGTGCCGTACCGCATGACCTATCTGCACTTCGGCCACGTCTCTGACATACACCGGCGTGCCGTGCGCCTCCTTCACCACGATGTTTTCGATGTCATGCAGTGTCTTGATCAGGCCGATGCCCCTGACAATGTATTTTTCTGAGCCTTTTTCCAGGATGTTGCCACCGGCATTGGCATTGTTGTTTGCCACGGCCATAAAGACGTCGTGGAGCGCGAGGTCATATTTACGCAGAAGTCCCGGGTCGACAATGACCTGATACTGCTTGACGAACCCGCCGATCGAGTTGACGTCGACTACATCCGGCGTGCCTTTGAGCAGCGGACGGATGATCCAGTCTTCAAGCGTCCGCCGCTCCATCAGTTCGGTCTCAGTGAGCTTGTAGTCCGCATCGTTGTCGTGAGGACCCTCCAAATAGAATTGATACACTTCGCCGAGTCCCGGAGAATTGGGCACCAGTTCCGATCTGGCGCCGGGAGGCAAGCTATCCTGAACCTCCAATACACGCTCCAACACGACCTGGCGCGCCAAATAAATGTCCACATCGTCGCGAAAGACGACGGTGATCATGGAAAGGCCGACCTTGGACAGCGACCGTATATCGGTCAGGCCGGGGGCCCCCATCAACTGGAGCTCCAGTGGAAATGTGACGAAGCGCTCGATTTCGGCGGGCGACAGTCCTTGTGCTTCCGTCACGACTTGGACGAGGACAGTGGTGACGTCCGGAAAGGCGTCTATCGCGATCGTTCGAAACGAATAGATGCCGCCGGCGGCGATGAGGCAGGCCAGAGCAAGGACCAACACCCGCTGGCGAAGGGCTAATTCAAGAAAAGCCGACATGGGTGATTGGGCCGGTGGAAAGCAGCGCGGGCGTTGAATACGGTGTCTCGCATGAAGCGGTTTCGGATTCGCTAGATTTGATCGGAAAGCAGTTCGGATTTCAGCACATAGGCCCCTTTGACGACAACCGGGTCACCTTCTTGGAGCCCGTCGAGCACCTTGACGACTTCGCCGTTGCCGTCGCCCAGCTTGACGTCGCGTGCTTCGAAGGTATGGGCGTCGCGTTGTACGAATACAAACCGCCGGTCCCGTTCGCGTTGCACCGCTGCCTCGGGCACGATCAGCACGCCGTGCTCCGGTAACGAGTAGACACGGATCGTGGCATACATTTCCGGTTTCAACTTACGCTGTGGGTTGGGCAATTCCAGGCGCAGGTTCATCGTGCGCGTGGCCACGTCCAGGACGTCGCCGACGTACGTGACTTTTCCGTGGAAGACTTCACCAGGATATGCGGTCACCAGTACTTCTACGAGTTGCTCCACTCCTGACTTTTCGCTTCCGGCGTCGGCGCGGATGAAGGTGATGTCCTTTTCCGGGATATTCGCGAGCACCCAGACTTCTGAAAGATCGGCGACCGTAAACAGCTTTTCGGTGACTTCGACGACTTCTCCCTTCGTCAGATTGCGTGTGATCACTCTGCCATCGAACGGTGCGGTAATCGGCACGTAGGAGAGGATCTTTTGTTCCTTGTTCAGCTTGGCAATTTGCTCTTCGCTCATGCCCAAGAGGCGCAACCGATCTTCGCTCTCCCGTTTTTCCGCGCGTAAGCTGAGCATTTCTCCTTGACGGCGTTGAGATTCGGCCAGCCCGATCACCTTTTCTCGTAAGAGCATAGTCGCGCGCTCGTATGCACGTTCGGCGACGTATAACTTGGCGACGGCCTTGAGATAGGCCGATTGCGCCATCCCAAGTTCGCTGCTGTACATCATGGCGAGGAGGTCGCCGCCCTTGACCTGTTGTCCCAAATCCGCATAGACGTCCACGACGCGGCCCCGGACTAGCGCAGTGATGTCCGCGGTGGCATGATGATCTGGCACCACCGTGGCCGGGAAATCTCGATGCAGCTTGAACTCGCCACGGGCGGCCGGCTCAACGACGACAGATCCGCTCCGTATTTCCTCGGCCGTGAGCGTGACGATTCCCGTTTCATGAGGTTTGCGTGTCGCGTGTTGGCCGGGCGATTCCTCCGCCGCGCTGTTGCAGCCCGCTGAGAACATCACCATGACCAGGCAGCCGTACTGTGTGAAGCGTGAGATCAAGTTCAACATATGTTTCCTAAGTTCCACGCTGCGAGTGCCGGCCGCCGAGTGGATGCTCAGCGGTCCACACTCATCGATTTAGAGAAGGCCTCCCACCGCCCGTTCCAATCTCGCCAAGGCTACCGACAGCTCGAACCGTGCCTGCGCATAGTCGAAGAGGGTTTGCCGCTGCACCCGCTGCGCGTCCAAGACTTCCAGCAGACTCGCGGCGCCCTGCTGAAAACTGAATTTCGCGATGCGCAGGGCTTCTTCCGCCTGCCGTAACAACCCCTTTTCCAAGACTTCAATCAGCTTGGCGGTTGTCTGTGCATCCTGAAAGTATTGGTTCACCTGTCTGAGCAATTCATTACGCGTGCGGAGGAGTTCGGCCTCTTCCCGTCGTTTTAGGCCCAATGACCCGGCAATTTCTCCCTGACGTTGATACCAAAGAGGCGCCGGAACGCTGAGCCCCACATCGAAGCCTTCACGGCCGTATTCGCGGGCGTAGCTCGTGTTCAAATTCAGGTTGGGTACCCGTGACTGACGCTCGAATTCCACCGTCCGATCCGCCTGGTCAATCGAGCGGGCGAGGCGCTGGATGGAAGGGTGTTCATGGATCGACCGAGCGGCGAGCTTCCCGAGATCGAGGCCGGGCGGAAACACCAAAAAATCTCCTGAAACGGCGTAGCTAGGACCGAGTGCACCCGCCGTGAAGGTGTCCAAGATGACGCGGTTCACACGGACAGTATTTTCTGCTCGTGTCACAGCCTGGTTGGCCTTGAGCACTTCCACTTCCGCTTTAATGAGCTCAAATTGCGGCGCTTCACCCAACCGCACCCGTACGCCGACGATTCGACGCACATCCTCCACGATCGCGAGATTGTTCCTTGCGAGATCCAAATCGCGTTGTGCCAAAAGAAGGTCATAGAAGGCCACCTTCACGTCGGCCGTCAAATTTAAGCGGGTTTCGACGAGGCCGACCGATGCGCCGGCCAATCCCGCCTCTGCCGCCCGTTGCCGGGCAGCCCTTTTGGCCGGCCATTCAATCGGCTGACTGAATCCGGCCATGTATTCGGTTGCCGATCTCGGTATTTCATTCGTCAAGGGGCCGGCGTCACGCAAGTAGCCCTTTCCGCCATCGCCATGGACGGTCGGATTGGGGTAGGCACCGGCCGCTGTTCGCTGGCCGGTGCTCTGATCGATTGCCGCGAGCGCGCCGGCAACGAGCGGATTGCGCTCGACCGCAATGCCGATGATCTCGGAAAGACCGTACGTAGGAGGCGATACGTCTGCCCCTGCGCGTGCAGTAAATACGACCACGAGTATGATCTTGGACAAGAGGACAATGAACCAACGTCTCATAGCAAGCCTCCCTCCGTTCCAGAGTGGAACAGCGGCGCCTCAGGATGTTGAAAATGGATTCGGAGTGTGCGGTCAGATGCCCGTTGGAGGTCGAAACCAGTCTGACACAAAAGCGCATCGCGGACACAATGACGTATCGACGACACAACAGCTGGTGAGGTGAATAACTGGCAAGCCGTCTCCCTGGGCCAGGGCCAATTCCAACGAGTTTTCCCCTTCACTGCCATCCGGTTCCGTCTGGTTGCTCTGAGCACCCGAGTACGGATCATGTGCGTGGGAAGGGGCGGAGGACCATTGGCGAAGGCAATCATCGGAGCACGCCGCTCCCACAATTTGGAAGGCGCAAACCGCGAAAAAGAGGAGAAACAAAACAAGTTTAGAGGAACGTACCATGGATATCGCATCTCACAGAAGTCGGCCTCACCGTACCATGATGAGTACCACATCCGCAATTGCCTCGGTTATCCATTCAGGCTAGCAGAATCACACCGGGAAGCACTTAAAAGATCCCATGACGTCTGCGCTTTCTATACTGGGGGTATCCCGAGTCGTTGGCCTTATTGCTGCGTTTTATCATTGGTGAAAATTCTTCAGCCGGGACGCGATGTCACACGTAAGACAATCTGACCAGCGCGTATGGACTGAACGGTATTTTTCTTTCGCATTATCCACACCTCCAATGCTTCTTCATAAGGCCCGTCTTTTGCGAGCCCTTGCATCAGAGGAGCGATCCGTCAAAGAAACCACAATGGTCACTATCGAAAGGAGTGAGCCGATGAACTGGACACAAGGGATCAGACGAGGGGTCTTGAGCATGCTGTTGGTCGGAGCATCAGCGGGCTATACATTTGCCGAGCAACAATCGACCGGCGCAGGGGTTGGACAAGGGGAAGCATCTCAACAGAAGAGCCAACAGGGGATTGGGGTAGAAGGAGCGGGGTCGTCAAATGTTCTGTTGGGCGGCCCTGAAATTATTATCGGTAAAATCGAACAGGTGCAAGGTGAGGAGTATTCCATCCAGGGCGATCATGGACAATCAGTGAAACTTCGTCTCACGAAAGATACCAACATGGTGTGTGCGGGCGGAGAGGGTGCCAAAATGTCTACCGGCAAGCAGGACCAGAAGGAAGGCAAGGAAATTCCGATTTCACCGGCGACGGAAGGGCAAATGCAAAGCCATGACGCCTCAAAGGCTCAGCAGCAGATGCAGGCGTTGAACGATCCCAACCAGCAGCAAAGTGAGCATCAAATGCCGGCGCCGTCCAAAGATCCATCACAGCTGAAGGACGTAGTGGGGTCGACCGATCAGGCGGCCAACAAGGACGTGGCTCGGGGTTCCGGCTTTTCGGTGGGAGACTCAGGCGGATGTCACTTTAAGCAAGGCGACCTCGTGAGAGTGGAAGCGTCCGACATGGGAACGATCACCACAATTAGAGCCATGACAGATCAACCGGGGTCAACTATTGCGGGAAAGGGCCACGAACAATAACCTTAAAACGCAGCTCTCCAGGTGAGACCTCAGGTGAGGTCTCACCTGGAAATGCTGAAAACATATAAGGAAAACGGGGGCAGGGATGACTGAACCAGAGAGCATAACGCAGGCAAGGGGCAAGAGCGGGAAAGCCAAGGCGGTATTTAAACGCAGTAAGTCAGAAGCGTCGTCCGAAACGGGGTCTCGAGAAGCGCAGGAACCTGGCAGGAAATCATCAACGAATCCACGTCGGGATGAGACGTCGAGTGGTCAGGATCCGCAAATCATCGCGCGAATCCAGCAGCATGCCTACTGGTTGTATGAAGCCAGCGGATATGAGGAGGGGCGTGCTTTGGAACACTGGCTGGAAGCGGAGCGGCAGGTGACTGGCTCGCCCCAGAGACCGAAAGATAGGCCGTCCGACAGAGGAGACCTAGGTTGACACCAACTCGCCGGACGGTTGCTGGAGTGCCCAATCAGGCGCGTGGACGATCACACGCCCCTGCTGCAAGACGAGCTGAAAGTCGCAATGACGCAAGGTATTCAGCCGATGGGCGATCATCAGCGTCGTGCGCCCGGTTGTCAGCCGTTCCATCACTTCGATCAAATCCTTCTCGGTTCCCGCATCCAGCGCGCTCGTCGGCTCGTCAAGAATCACAATCGGTGCATCGCGCAAGAACGCCCGCGCGAGCGCGATCCGCTGGCGTTCGCCTCCGGACAGCCGAGAGCCGCGCTCGCCAACCTCCGTTTCATAGCCTCGAGGCAATGACCGAATAAATCCGGCGGCATGGGCGGCTTCAGCTGCGGCCTCGACCTGTGCGTGTGTCGCAAGAAGGTTCCCGTAACGGATGTTCTCGGCGATTGTCGTCGAAAACAGCTGCGGGTCCTGAGGGACGATCGCAAATTGTTTTCGGAGATCGGTCAGCCGGTAGTCTCGCAAGTCATTGCCGTCAAGGAGTACGACGCCGGCTGTCGGATCATGGAATCGTGTGAGCAGATTGACAATCGTTGATTTGCCGGCGCCACTCGGTCCCACAATCCCCACTCTCGTCCCTGCTGGAATATGAAAGGAGACGTCCCGGAGCACCGCGGCTGAGCAGGGATACGCAAAGGACACGCCACGGAACGCGACGTGCCCTCTAGCCTTATGTAATGGCCTGGAGGCAACCCGGTCTGTGACCAATGGCGGCGTATCGAGAATGGCGAGCGCCCGCCGAAATCCCACCAAGTGGGACTGTAATTCAGTCAATTTTTTGGCCGCTGTGTCCAACGGGCCGGCCAGCTGCGCCATATAGGCCATCAATAGCAAGAGATCACCCAAGCTCAACCGCCCGGCCTTCACGTGGCTGATGCCGATGAACAGCGCGATGGCCGTTCCGATTGTGATCGTCATGCCGAACACGAAATCAAATCCGCTGCAGATGGATGCGAGAGCATTGTGTTGACGAACCCAGTTCATAGCGTGAGCGAGAAACCGCCGCTGTTCATGTTCTTCTCGTCCGAACGCTTTGACTAGACGCGAGGCGCTCAAGACTTCCTGGGCGCATGCTACTGTCGCTGTCTCCGTCGACTTGACGTCGGTCCATTGCCGCCGCAAACGGCGGCCGCAACGGTGGGTGAGCCAGAAAAGCAGCGGCAGCATCGTCAAACCGACCACGGCGAATTCAACATCGATGATCAACATCAACGCCGCCAGGCCGCTCAAGAGGCAGCAGGCTTTAACGAACGGCAAGAACGCATCAATCGGAATTTGTTTGACGGAGGCAGCGTCATGTTGAATGCGATAGACCGAGTCGGTCGGCCCATGCGCCTCATGGTAAGAGGCGCAAATGCGCTGAAGATGTTCAAATAACTGTAGTCGAAAGGCATAGATCAGGCGTTCGCCGGTATAGGATGACAGAAGCCACAGCACCATACTCTGGACGTGGATCAACAGGGCTATGGCGATATAGGCCGCGCAAACGACAAGAAGCAAGTCTCCCGACGGCGAAGAGACGTCCGCGGGAAGCCAGCTTTGCAGCAAGGCCGGAAGGGGTTTGGTCCCGAGAACACTATCAACCGCCAAGGTAAGGGGCAAGGGTGTCAATAAGCTCAAAGGAATGGACAGCAGAACGACCAGGCAGAGGCAAGCCAGTTGTCCTCGAAATGGCGCGATGAAGGGCCATGCCCGGCGCAAAAGATACAGGGAAGAGTGGCGACCTTCTGTTGGATGAATCTGTTTCGATGACATCGAGAAGTCGTTCCGAATCAAATGGACGGTGCATAGTAGTCGGCGGTTCCCGGACGTGCAATCGTTGAAAGAAAACGCATCGTAAAAATGATGTAAATGTTTGGAAACGATTCACGCTCTCCGTTCACCAGTCCTAAATTAGCTTGGACATTCTGTCCGACTCGGCGGACATGCTGTCGCAAAGGCGGGGTCCTGCAATGTGCTGAATAAGAAATGAGCTGTAAACTTCTTGAAATCAGGCCCAACGTCCGTCCCATGAGACGGTCCACGGATTGCACTTCACTCTGACGGGAAAGGAATGCGCAGAGCAGACAGAATGACCCACCACAATCAAGGACAGACATAACAAAGGAGGCAAACGATGCGGAATGGTGACTACGAATATTACGAAGATGACGCCATGGGCTGGTCCGCTTTCGTGGCGGGCGCCTTCATCGGGGCTGGACTGGCGTTGCTCTTCGCACCCCAGACGGGCACTGAACTGAGAGGCATGCTACGGAATTACGCCGCGCGGGCTAAGGATGAAGCCTGGGAGCGCGGACGGACTGCCTGGGACAGCGCCGTTGAGCGAGGGAAGGAATACTACGAGAAGGGCCAGGAAGCCGTCCAGGACGCCGGCCGCTCGGCACGAGAGTACGTCCAAAGCGGCAAAGAATCGATTCGCGAGGGCCGAGAGAGTTCCCATCGCGGCTGAAGGCGACACACGCGCCTTTGCGATTTCGGACACGAAGTTGACGGACTCACCGGCTCCACCGCTTCCCGTTGAGGAACTTTGGGATGCGGCGATCGTGGGTGGCGGTCTCGCCGGACTCTCGGCCGCGGTGTATCTTGGCCGGAGCCGGCGGCGAGCGCTGTTGTTCGATACCGGCGAAAGCATGGTCAGATGGGAGCCCCGGGTTGAGAACTACTTGGGTTTTCCCGAGGCCATCAGCGGGCAGTCCTTGCTGGAGCGGGGGCGGGCACAAGTCCGGCACTTCGGCGTCCAGGTGCTGGAAGGCCGGGTTGAGCGCGTCACCCGCCACAAGGACACGTTTGTACTCGCATCGGGCCCTGCTTCATACCGGAGCAGACGTGTGTTGTTGGCAACCGGCTTGACTCACCTGCTGCCCGAGATCAGAGGCGCAGAGGCTTG